>Ga0299906_10000476_pt1 | contig 37585 bp, 28 predicted proteins | sample RVTome_14_FD_200259 | JGI IMG/M metagenome (GOLD analysis project Ga0299906, IMG submission 200259) | Soil microbial communities from uranium-contaminated site in the Upper Colorado River Basin, Wyoming, United States - RVT145D125 (version 2) ... | reverse complement strand
GGAGCCGCCGGACCAGTCGGGGATCTTCTCGGACTTCGAGGACGGCACGGTGCAGGGTTGGGGACCACGAGGCACCGGCTCGGTGGTCGTCACCCCCGTGACCGACGACGCCCACACGGGGAGCTTCAGCCTGGAGACGACGGGGCGGACGGCAACCTGGAACGGGCCGAGCCGCAACGCCCTCGGCAAGATGCACCCGGGGTCGCGCTACCGGATCTCGGTGTGGATAAAGCTTCTGCCGGGGCAGGCTCCGACCGAGGTTCGGGTGAGCGTCCAGCGAGACTTCCAGGGCACGTCCAGCTTCGACACCGTAGTGCCCAACACCGTCGTCACCCCCGACGCCTGGACCGAGCTCTCTGAGCTGTACGACATGGTGAGCGTGGTCGACGGGTTGTCGGTCTACGTGGAGACCGCGTCCGATCCCGAAGCCTCCTTCTACATCGACGACTTCGCCCTCGAGTTCGTGCCTCCTGTCCCGATCCAGACGGACATCCCCGCGCTGAAGGACGTGCTGGCCGACCACTTCGACTTCGGCGGCGCGATCGAGCCGAACCTGACGGGCAGCGCGCTGCACTCCGATCTGATGAAGATGCACCTGAACAGCCTGACCGCGGAGAACGCGATGAAGTTCGGGTCGCTCCAGCCCGCCGAGGGCAGCTTCAACTTCTCCGGGGCGGACCAGATCGCGGACTTCGCTCGGGCCAACAGCATGACCATGCGCGGGCACGCCCTCGTCTGGCACCAGCAGAACCCCGCGTGGCTGTTCCAGGACGCTGCCGGGAACGAGCTGCAGCCCTCCCCCGAGAGCAAGGCGCTGATGCTGCAGCGGCTCGAGGACCACATCCGCGCCGTGGTGCCCCGCTACGACGACGTGGTGACCTCCTGGGACGTGGTGAACGAGGTGATCGACGCCTCACAGCCCGACGGCCTGCGCCGCAGCCGCTGGTACGAGCTGACCGGAACCGATTACATCGACAGGGCCTTCCAAGTGGCGCGGGAGGTGACCGGGCCGAACGTCGAGCTGTACATCAACGACTTCAGCACCACGGACCCCGCCAAGCTGGCGGCCCTCACGGAGCTGGTGCTGGACCTGCAGGCGCGCGGGGTCCCGGTGGACGGGGTCGGGCACCAGATGCACGTGAACGTGGAGGCTCCCTCGATCGCCTCCATCCGCAACGCCCTGCAAACCTTCGCCGACCTCGGGCTCGACAACCAGGTCACGGAGATGGACGTCAGCGTCTACACGAACTCCATCGACAGCTTCCCGTCGGTCCCGGAGGCGCTGCTGCTCCAGCAGGGGTACCGCTACCGCGACGTCTTCGACGTCTACAGGAGCCTGAGCGACAGCATCAGCTCGGTGACGCTGTGGGGCATCGCGGACGACAACACCTGGCTCAAGTCGTTCCCGATCACGCGACTCGACCTCCCGCTGCTGTTCGACGAGCAGCTGCAGGCGAAGCACGCGTACTGGGGGATCGTGGATCCCCTGCAGCTCCCGGTCCTCACCCAGACCCTGGACGTGGTGGAGGGGAGGGCCCGGATCGACGGAAGGCTCGACCTGCGCTGGGCGACCGCCGGTGAGACGCTGGTGGGCGACGGCGAGAGCGTGTCCGCGAGCTTCGAGCTGCTCTGGGACGCGGGACACCTCTACCTGCTCGCGGACGTGGAGGATGCGAGCTGGAGCCGCCACGACCGGGTCGAGATCTTCATCGACGAGAACAACGCGAAGACGACGACCTACGAGCCGGACGACGCCCGCTTCGTCTTCGAGCGGTTCCGTCCGGGCCATCGCCGACACGGCGGTGGCTTGCAGTCCCGAGTGAAGGCCCGCTTCGGAGGCTACCGGCTCGAAGCGAGGATCCCGATCGAGCGCGCGATCGAGGTCGGGTCACAGCTCGGCTTCGACATCCGGATCACGGACGCCAACGACGCGACGGTCGTCGCCTGGAACGACTTCACCCTGACACAGGACGAGGACCCCTCGAAGTTCGGCACCTTGAACCTGGTCGGCGAGACGCGGATCGCGAAGGCCGCCTTCGGCAGGCCGGTCGTGGACGGGCTCGAGGACCGGATCTGGCGGCACGCCGAGGAGATCCGGACGACCACCCAGGTGATCGGCGCGGGAGGGGCCTCGGCGCGCGTCCGCACGCTCTGGGATCATGGGAGCCTCTACGTGTACGCGGAGGTCACGGACCCGATCCTCAGCGCAACTGCGGCGAACCCCTGGGAGCAGGATTCCATCGAGGTCTTCGTGGACCAGAACAACGGGAAGACCGAGCAGTACGAGTCCGACGACGGCCAGTACCGGGTCAACTTCGAGAACGTCCAGAGCTTCGGTGGAGCGGCCTCCGCCGCCAGCTTCGAGACCGCGACGCGGCTCGTGGACGGCGGATACGTGGTGGAGGCCGCGATCGCCCTCGATGCCGTGCGGCCTCGCCTCGGAACGGTGATCGGCTTCGACCTCCAGGTCAACGACGACGGCCTCGGTGACGGAGTGCGCTCGAGCGTGCTGACCTGGAGCGACCCTACCGGCGAGTCGTTCCAGGACACGTCGCGACTGGGAGTGCTTCGCTTCGTGCTGGGTGCCGGCCACCACGGCGGCAGGGCCGCGCGCTGATCCCGATGCCGCGACGCGTCGCTCCTGCCATGCGGTAGCCCTGGCCGAGCATCGAGCCCGGCGGAGCGGGCACCGGCTGCTCCTCTTGCCGCGACGCTGAGTTGGGGTCAGAATCCCCACCCAACGGACCCATGAACGCCCACCCGATGCGGACGCCGGCTCGCTGCCTGGCGCTCCTGCTCGGCCTCGCGGCCATTCACTGGAGCGCCGTGACGGCGTGCGCCGAGGATGCGCTCGCGACCGTCGCCGACGAGCAGTACCGGGGCCTTCCGGTGGGGGCGATCGTCGCCAGCGGCAACGACCGCACCCGGGAGGAGATCGTCCTCCAGGAGCTGCTCATGCAGCCCGGAGACCCCTACGAGCCGCAGCTGGCCCGGGAGAGCGAGCGCAACCTGCGCGCTCTGCCCTTCCTGGGCTCGGCCCGTGTGATCCCCCGCCCGGACGACAGCGGCGGCGTGCGACTGGAGGTCACGGTCACGGAGCGGTTCCCGTGGATCGGCGGCGCCCTGCCCAGCTTCGGTGGCGGGAAGTTCGAGCTGGATCTCGCGGTGGGGACCGGCAACTTCCTGGGCCGGGGCCAGCTGCTCGGGTTTCGGACGTTTCAGTCGACGGAGGTGGAGCCGTCCTACTACCTGGCATTCGCCGAGCCGCGGGTCGCGGGCTCCCGCTGGGGCGCGGGGGTGTTCCTGGGTACCCAGGGAGAAGTGGGCCCGCGGAACCGGCTCGAGCTCCGGCGGCCGCTCTACTCCCTCTCCGCGGAGTGGGGCTTCGACGCCCGCCTCTACGACGAGGCCGAGGAGCGGCTGCTCTACGACGCCGGGGAGACCGTCTCCGACTACTACCGCCGCAGCCGCGGGGGGCGCTTCGGGGCCGTCCGCAGCTTCCGGCGCGACGACCGGAGGCTCGAGCTCGGCCTCGCCTACGAGCTGAGGGACGAGACCCACGAGCAGGCCCCGGACTGGGACGGAGCCCTCCCCCTGGACAAGCGGCGCGGTCTGCTACGCGCCCACTTCACGGCAGAACGCTTCCGCTACGTGAAGGACACCTACCTCTCCCGGATGGGCCCGGTCGAGGATCTGCGGCTCGGCCTGTGGGGCACGGTCCGGGCCGGAGCGTCGCTCCGCCCGCTGGGCTCCGATCGCAGCTACCCCACACTGGGTTTCGCCCTGGGGTGGTTCGAGGGGTCCCCCGGTCGAGGCTACGTGCGCGTCGACGTCTCCGCCGACGGGCGTATCGAGGACGGCGCCATCAGCGACGCCTTCGCCGGCGCCACGGCGCGCCTCTACGTCCGGACGGGGACGCGGGGCCTGATCGCGACCCGGGCCCAGCTCCACTGGCTTCGGGATCCCGAGGACCCGACCCAGCTCCTGCTCGGCTCGCCCCAGGGGCTCCGGGGCTACGCCTCCCACTCGAGCGACGGAACGCGACGGCTGCTGTTCAACGTGGAGTGGCGACAGCCCTTGCTGAGGCTGGGCCCGATTGCCGTGGGAACGGCGGCCTTCCTCGACGGGGGCGCCATCTGGAGTGCCACCCGCCGCCTCGGGGAAACCCCCTTCCTCGTCGGTCTGGGCGCCGGGCTCAGGCTGGGTCTGGCCCAGGTGATCGGAGCGCCCGTTCTGCGGCTCGATGTCGGGTACGGCACACGGGCGGGCTCCTGGGAGGTCAGCGGCGGCGTCGGCCAGCGCTTCTGAGCCCTACGCTCCTTGACAGGCGACCGAGGGGGAACATAGCGTTCACCCCGAGTCTCCAAACCGATGCAGGCCGGGCGCCTGCACCCACCTCCCGGGGAGGACCGAGTATGAGAGCTGCATCTCTTCTGTTTCTGGCCGTGGCGCTCACCTGCGGGCCCGCCGAGGCGCAGTCCCCCGGCTCCGACGCCCCGCCCTCCTCGTACGGGGACGCTGGGAAGGTCCCGGAAGGCTTCACGCCGATCTTCAACGGCGAGGATCTGACCGGCTGGCACGTCAGCGAGACGAACCATCATGGGACCACCCCGGACTACCACGTCGTGCACGGACTGATCGTCGGAACCCAGAACCCCCTCGGCAAGGGCGGCATCCTCCTCACGGACAGGAAGTACGGGAACGTCGAGGTGTACATGGAGATCAAGCCCGACTGGGGCTGCGACAGCGGCCTCTTCTTCCGGTCGAACGAGAAGGGGCAGGCCTACCAGGTGACCCTCGACTACCTCCCCGGCGGGATGATGGGAGGGATCTACGGCGAGGGGCTGGAGGGCGTGCGCGTCGGCCCGGCCGGGGCCAGCCGGGAGGAGCGACAGGCCTACATGCGCGAGAGCGGAGAGGCCTGGCAGAAGGCCTGGAAGCGCGAGGAGTGGAACTCGGTCCGAGCGCGCATCGAGGGGGAGGTCCCCCACATCACGGTCTGGATCAACGACGTGCAGGTCATGGATTGGACGGACACCGAGAACCACGCGGCGGATGGCGCCACCGAGGGGATGCTGGCCATACAGATGCACTTCAGCAACGACGATGTGCCGCGCTGGGTGCCCGGCGGCTTCTGGCGCTGGCGGAACATCGCGGTGAAGGAGCTGCCGTAGGAGCCGGGAGCCGGCGGGGGCCGGCCTCGACAAACGTTCAGGAGACCGACCATGACGAGCAGACGCAGCTTCCTCCAGGCCGCGGCCGCGGCAGTGGTCGCGCGGCCGGCGTTCGGTAGCCACATCCAGGGCGCGAACGACCGGATCCGGCTGGGCGTGATCGGCACCGGCTCCCGCGGCTCGATGCTGGGCCGGTTCTTCGAGCGGCAGCGCGACTGCGAGCTGGTGGCCGCCTGTGACGTCGCGGGGAGCCGGCTCGACGAGTTCCTGTCGGAGCGGTCCGGCACGGGCCCCGCCCCCGAGCGCTACGAGGACTACCGTCGCATCCTCGATCGCAGCGACGTGGACGCCGTCGTGGTCGCCACCCCGGACCACTGGCACGGCCCGATGACCGTCGACGCTTGCGCCGCGGGCAAGGACGTCTACGTGGAGAAGCCGGTCTCCAACGCCATCGAGCCGGCCCGGGCGATGGTCCGGGCGGCCCGGGAGCACGAGCGCGTCGTCCAGGTCGGCCTCCAGCAGCGCCAGGGCGAGCACTTCCAGGAGGCCGCAAAGCTGGTGCAGGAGGGCCTGCTCGGCCCCGTCACCCACTGCGTCATGCAGTACCGGGGCGCGTACACGATGCCGCCCGAGCCCGCCGAAGACCCGCCCCCGGACCTGAACTGGGAGCTGTTCCAGGGGCCCGCGCCGCGGCGCCCCTACAAGCCGAGCCGTCAGCGGAGGTGGCGCGCCTACTACGACTACGGCGGAGGGCTGGTGACGGACTGGGGTGCCCACCTCGTGGACGTCGCGCACTGGTACCTGAAGCGGGATGCGGGCGCCCCGAAGCTGACGAGCGCGTCGGCCCAGTACGTCGCCGTCGAGAACCCCGAGCGCGACCAGGTCCCCGACGCCTTCGTCGTCTCCTGGCAGTACGACGGCGTGGTGATGTCCTTCACGAACGCCGTGGCCGAGGAGCCCGAGTTCGGTGGCCACGGCAACTACTTCTTCGGGCCGCAGGGCAGCCTTCAGGTACACAGGGGCGGGTTCCGGGTGCTCCCGAGCCGGCCGAGGCGGCGGCCGGGAGAGCCGGAGCCGCCGCAGATCGAGGCCCGGCTGCGCCCCTTCGAAGAGGACTACCAGGACGACCCTCACACGCTGGCCCACTGCCGGAACTTCCTCGACTGCGTGAAGTCCAGGAAGCGACCCGTGAGCGACGTCGAGATCGGGTTCCACTCCACGCTGCCCTGCCTGCTCGGGCTGCTGGCGATCCGCGAGGGACGGTCCTTCGCCTGGGAGGGCGAGAAGGCGATCGCGGTCGGCTGACCCGGCTTCCCGCCGGGCTACCGCAGCTCGAGGAGCATGACTCGGGCTTCGGCGCGGTCGGCGCGGGTGTAGGCCAGCCGCCGGCCGTCGGGGGAGACGCTCACGCCCGGGCCGACGAACCCGGGACCCAGAGAGGCGACGGGGATCGCCCGGCCGTCGGGCCCCAGCCTCACCACGCGCGCAGCGCCGCCGTCGCCCGGCTCCACGACGATGACGCCGCCCCTCGCCACGTCCCAGCTCGCCCAGCCGTCGAGGGGCAACCCCGGCCATATGCGGCGCTCCTCCTCGCCCCCGCGCTCGCGGCGGAAGAGCCCCGGCTCGCTGCTCTTCGCGTAGTACAGCGAGCGCCCGTCGGACGACTCGCGGGCCCGGAGCCCGCCGCCGAAGGTGACCCGCTGCGGCTCGCCACCCGCCGCGGGAACGGCCCATACCTCCCAGCGGTCGCTGCGGCGCGACCCGAAGTAGACGAGCCGTCCGTCCCGGGACCAGCTCGGCGCCACCTCGTCGCCGGGCAACGCGGTGAGCCGGTGGACCGCCCCAGGGGGTACCTCGGCGACGAACAGGTCGGCGGCCCCGTGCGGGCGCGCCTCGAAGACGACCCGGGTCCCGTCGGGCGACCAGCAGAGCTGGCCGACGTCGGGCCCCTCGAGGGAGGTGAGGCGGGAGGGCGGGGCGGTGTCGTCCCGAGTCCCGAAACCCGCGACCCACACCTCGGGATGGCCGGACCGCGTCGAGACGAACGCTACCCGGGCGCCGTCGGGAGAGAGGCCCGGGTGCATGTCCCACTGCGTCGACGCGGCGAGGCGGCGGGGCGCGGCGCCTTCCTCCAGCTCGAGGCCCCACACGTTCTTCTCGTAGTTCCAGGCTTCGTAGACCAGGGCGGGTCGGAGGCGCGCCGCCGAGGGGTGCTTGAGCTTGAGGGCTCCCCCCGCCAGCCACTGCGGCTCCCCACTCCCCGAGACCGGCACGCGCCACAGGCCGTAGCTGCCCGCGCGGTCCGAGGAGACGACCAGGCTGCCGCCGTCGTGCCACCAGTCGAGACCCGCGATCGATCGATCGTCGAAGGTGAGACGGCGCGCCTCGCCGCCACCCTCCAGGAAGCGGAGGTACACGTCGCCGCTGTGCGGCGCGTAGCTGCGCACGAAGGCGAGCCACTCGCCGTCGGGTGAGATCGCGGGCGAGTGGTCGCCGAGGCGGTCGGAGGGCGGCGGCGGCAGGTCCGCCGTGCGGGAGCCGTCCAGGGAAACACGCCTCAGCCGCCACGGGGCGTCACCTTCCCGGTGAGGGAGGACGAGCTCCCGGCCGTCGGCGGTCCAGGCGACGCCGTGCTGGTCGAGGCCACAGCGGACGACGTGCCGCTCGTCGCCGCCGAGAGCGGACATCACGAGCACTTCGCACTCCTCGGGTCCCTCTCTCACGAAGGCGATGCGGGTCCCGTCGGGGGACCAGACGGGATGGTGATCCTGGGCGGGGTGGTCGGTGAGCCGCAGCGCCGTCTCGTCGTTCACGAGGCGCAGGTAGAGGTCGTCGTTGCCGCCGGCGCTCCGCACGAACGCGACGCTCCGGCCGTCGGGGGAGAGCGCCGCCTGGAACTCGTTCTCCGCACCCAGGGTGAGGGAGATGGCCCGCGTCGGGGACGCCGCCGGCGGCGACCGGTCCGCGCCACCCATGAATGCCAGGGCGCCGCCCGCGGCGGCGACCGCCAGGATCGCGACTCCCGGCGCCGCGACGGCGCGCCTCGGGGGGGATGATCCCGGCGCCGGCTCCACCGGAGCGACGAGCCGGTAGCCGCTCCGCGCGATCGTCTCCACCACGCGCGGCTCCCGGGCGTCGTCTCCGAAGGCGCGGCGGATCTCGGCCACGGTGCGGGTCAGGGCGTCGTCGCTGACGTAGGCTCCGCCCCAGACCTCGCGGTTCAGGTCGCGCCGGGACACGACCTCCCCGGGGGTCCGCGCCAGGCGCACCAGGACGCCCATCACCTTCGGCTCGACGGAAACGGTGCGGTCCGGGCCGACGATTCGGTTCAGGTCCGGAAGCACCTCCCGCCCGAGGATGCGGAAGGGAAGGGTCACGTTCGCTCGCTTGCCCCGCGGCGATTCTACCCAATCCTCGTCGATTCCTCGCCCCCCCCTCGGGACACCCTCGGCGACCGAGGCGTAGATCCCGGGAGGCGGGCGCCGGAGCGCCCGGGGAGGTTCGCTCACATGCTCGAGCCCACACCGGCGATGCGCGGGATCGCCGCGGGAACTGCCCTTCTCGCGCTGCTCGCGGGCGACGGCCGCGCTTCGGCCCAGGACCCCGGGGAGCGCTCGGGGCCCCGGGGCGCCCCCGAGGCCGTGGCCCGTGCCCACGCCCTGGTCGAGGCGATGGGGGCGCCCGGATCTGGTCCCGGCTGCGCAGCTTTCACCAGCAGATGACCCAGTCCTACGTGGGCGCCGCCGACCGGATGCTGGAGCACGAGTACCTCGACCTCGCGGAGCCGCGCACCCGCTTCGAGCTGCGCAGCGAGATCTACGAGCAGCAGCGGGCCACGAGCCCGGCCGGGGCCTGGATCCTGCGCAACGGCGACCTCGAGCGCAGGAGCGCCGACGAGCTGGAGAGCGCGCTGCGGGGCGCGGCCGGAAGCATGTACCGCATCGTGCGCCGGATCGCACTGGGAGATCCGGCGCTCTCGGTGCGCTTCGCGGAGGGCGCCGAGCACCGCCTGGAGTTCCTCGACGAGTCCGGGGAGATCCTGTGCTGGATCGTCGTGGACGTCGCGGGTGAGCCCGTGCTCTGGGGGCGCTCGGACGTCGAGTGGGTGTTCGGCCCCCTCGTCCGCTTCGGCAACATCCGCGTCCCGGGCTGGGGCGCCTACACCAACGGCGAGTGGCGCTACGAGGTGATCGACGCCCGGGCCAGCAGCGCGCCGCTGGAGGTCTCCTTCGATCCCCCGGCGGCGGGCGAGGACCTACCGTGAGCCCGGCTTTCCGCGCTCTGGTGGGGGCCGCTCTGGCGGCTTCCGCCCTTCCCGGCGCGGCGGCCGAGTGGCCCCAATGGCGCGGGCCCCGCCGCGACGGTCGTTCCCCCGAGACGGGCCTGCTCCGATCGTGGCCCGAGGGCGGCCCGCCCCTGCTGTGGCGAGCGCCCGGGCTCGGGACCGGCTACTCCAGCGTCTCGGTCGCCGCAGGACGCATCCACACCATGGGCGACCTGTCCGACGGGCAGTACGTGATCGCGGTCGCGCAGAGCGACGGGACGCTGCTCTGGAAGACCCGGGTGGGACCGATCCACGAGGACGAGTACGGCGGTCCCCGGGCCACCCCCACCATCGACGGCGACGGCGTCTACGTGACCACCACCGAGGGGGCGGTGGTCGCCCTCGACGGCTCGACCGGGGTCGAGCGCTGGAGGCGCAGCCTGCCCGGAGACTTCGGCGGCTACCTGATGAAGGCCATGGGCAGCTACGACTGGCGCTTCAGCGAGTCGCCCCTCGTGGACGGAGAGCGCGTCGTGGTCACTCCCGGCCACATCGAGGCGCTGATGGTGGCTCTCGACCGCGGAACCGGCGAGGAGCGGTGGCGCACCCAGGGGCGCCGCCTCGGGCCCCTCGGCTCCGACGGGGCCGCCTACGCGTCCGCGGTGATCTCGGAGGCGACGGGAGTCCGCCAGTACGTCCAGCTCGTGGGGCGGGGCCTGATCGCGGTCGAGGCGGAGACCGGGCGCCTGCTCTGGAACTACAACCGGATCGCCAGCGACATCGCGAACATCGCAACCCCGCTGGTCGAGGGGGACTACGTGTTCGCCTCGGCGGGCTACGGCACCGGCGCCGCCCTGGTCCGGATCGCCCCCGGGGAGGAGTCCCTGGAGGCCGAGGAGGTCTACTTCCTCGAGGCCGGCACCCTCCAGAACCACCACGGCGGCCTCGTCCTCCACGAGGGAACCGTCTACACGGGCACCGGCCACAACCGCGGATTCCCGATCGCCGTGGACCTGCTCTCGGGCCAGGTGCGCTGGGGGCCGGTGCGGGCCGGAGGGAACGGCTCGGCCGCGGCGAGCTACGCGGACGGACGGCTCTACTTCAGGTTTCAGGACGGCCGGATGCTACTGATCGAGGCGACGCCCGAGGAGTACCGGGAAGCCGGGAGCTTCCTGATCCCCGACGTCCAGAAGGAGAGCTGGTCACACCCCGTCGTCGCCGACGGGAAGCTGCTCCTGAGGGAGCAGGACGACCTGCTGTGCTACGACCTGCGTCCCCGCGGACCTGAGGGAGCAGGCGAGCCCTGATGAGACTCGCTCGTCAGTCCTCGCCGGCGCCGAGCCCGGACACGATCGCGGGCTTCCAGCCCTTCGGGTCGACGGCGATCCCGTGGGGCGCGCTCACCACCTCCACCCGGAGCGGGTCGACGCGGATCAGGACGTAGTCGCCGCCCCGGGGACCGGCGTCATAGAACGCATCCCACTCGGGCTTGAAGCGGCGCGCCTTCTCCACCGGGTCGTCCACGAGCCGAGCCTCCCCCACCAGGGTCACGTACGCTGGGCCGTCGGGGTCGAAGTAGAAGAGCGTGACCCGGGGGTCGTGGCGGATCTGGTCGACCTTGCGGGTCGAGGCGTTGGTTCCGAGCCAGACCGTCAGGTCCGCCTCCGGGGGGAAGGGATCCATCGCCCGCGTCTGAGGAGCACCCTCCGCGTCGACGGTGACGAGGGCGCAGTAGCGCACCGACGCCATGATCTCGGCCGCCGCCTCGAGCACCCGCCCCCGCTCCGCATCCTGGGTGCGAGCGGCTGCCCCGGACGCCGAGACGATCGGCAGCAGCGCCAGCGCCACCCCGCCCGCGCGACATCCGGTCCCCATGTCGGATCAGGATACGCGACGGCCCGCGCCGCGTCCTCCCGAACGCCACCGGCGACGGGCGCGGTCCACGTCCATCACGGTCTCCTGAGAACCCCTTCAGACCGGGCCGGAGCCGACTGCCGGTAGCGGGCCGGGCGGGACACCGCCCGGTCCGCCAGCCGACAGCCACCGTCGGCAGCGAGCGCACCTCCAGCCTCGCGGGTTCCTCACCCGCCCGGTCCCGACGACAGTCGGGTGCGCTGCTAGACTCGGGACGTGCCCGAAGCGGATCGCCGCGCCCGCGCCGAGTCGAGACGAGCCCGGATGACCCTCAGGAAGTCGGACCTGCGCGGATCCGAGGACGACCTCAACCCGGTGCGCGGCGCCGAAGCCGTCTCTCTCGTCGACCGGCTCACCCGCGAGGCGTGGTCGCTCTCCGGAAGGGAACTTCCCCGCTACGAGCGCCAGGAGACGCCCTTCCGGTTCGTTCCCGGCGCCAGCAGGTGATCGAGCTCCCCGACGACTTCCGCGACCTGCTGATCGAGCTGGCGGACGCCGAGGCGGAGTTCGTCGTCGTCGGCGGCCACGCCGTCGCGTTCCACGGACACCCCCGGGCGACCAAGGACATGGACGTGCTGGTCCGCGCGACCCGGGCGAACGCCGGGCGGGTCTACAGGGCCCTCGCGGCGTTCGGGGCGCCGCTGGACCACTTCGACGTGTCCGAGAGCGACTTCGCAGCCTACGAAGGCGTCCTGCAGATCGGGATTCCCCCGCGGCGCATCGACGTCCTCAACCGCGCCGAGGGAATCAGCTTCGACGAGGCGGTCGAGTCCGGCGACGGCTTCGAGCTGGAGGGGCGGCGCATCCCCGTCATCGGCCTCCCGGCCCTGCTCCGGAACAAGCGCGCGGCGGGCCGCGAGCAGGACCTCGCCGACGCCGCGGCGCTCCAGGCGATCTCCGGGCGGTCGCGAGGGTGACGCCGAGCCGAGCTCAGCGCAGCTCGGTGCGGACGGACCAGCGCCCTTCCACGCCGCCGGCGAAGAAGGCCGGCCAGGCCTGGCGGATGCGCTCCACGTGGGCGATCACGTCCTCGCCCGGCGGCCCGCCGATGGCGACCAGGACGAAGGCCTGGCGCCACGGCTCGGCGGGGGAATCCGGCGCGGGATCCCGGACGCCCTCGGCCGCGATTACGTCCCCGACCGAGACGTCGTTCCGCACCCCGCCGAAGCTCACGCCGACCAGGGGGTTCGCGCCGGTGTCGGTGATCCCGGTGCCCGAGACCTGGGAGACGTAGAAGAAGTCGGGCACCTCTCCCGGGGTCCGGATCCCCATCAGGTACTGGTCCAGGGGGCTGTAGCGGACCGAGGCGGCCACGGTCCGGAAGGCGCCGCTCCCGAGGTCCTCGATCTCGTTGCCCTCGAGGAACGAGGCCAGGGAGTTCATGAAGAAGCTCCAGTGGGCCGACTGCCGTCCCAGAAGCGTGTCGCGTCGCGTGGTCCCGTCCATGAACTCGACCCGGGCGAGCCAGCGGTGGCCGGTCTCGTGGGCCAGGACGCTGAGCGTGCTGTCGGGTGGGAAGCCCACCTCGGCGGGATCCTGGGGATACTTCGTGACGTGGTCCATCATCACGAAGCTCTCCAGCCGCCCGGCACTCCCGAACTCCGAGCTCAGGTCGAAGGCACCGATGCCGATGCCGCGGGTCGAGTTCCGGACCGTGGACTGGTACGCGAGGGTCCCCTGCTCGACGAGCCGCTGGGTCGTGAACACCACGAGCTGGTCGAAGTCGTCGGAGTGGGTCGCGATGAAGCGCCGCGCCGTGGCCACGATGTCCAGCTCGTCGTCGGGGCGGAACGTCTCGGCCAGGGCGCGGCCCTCCTCCCCGGCGGCCGCCGAGAGGTCCAGACCCACGAGGGGCCCGGATCCGTTCCCCGGCGCCACCCCGACCACCCCCGTGAGCGACGAGCCGACCACGTCGTAGGCCAGCTCGATCGACCCGTCCGGGCGCAGCGTCACCCGGAACGTGTTCCTGTCCTGCTCACCCCAGCGCGGCACGTCGGTCCACGTCACCGTGAAGCGCTCGGCCTCCTCGAGCACCCGGACCGTCCCGCCGGCGGTCGGGTCGAGGTCCGCGAGCAGCGGGGCGATGCGGGGCGGCCCCGACGACAGCCGGCTCAGGTCCCGGTCCGTGGAGGCGGCGTCCCCCGCTCCGAAGGTCAGGTTGCCGTCGGAGTTGACGTAGACGTCCTGGTAGCTGGCGCCGTAGAAGGGGAAGGAGAACGGAAGCGGCGTCCGGCGCGTGTCGTCGTCGCCGAGGGGGAGGGTGGGGCCCGCCTGGGCTCCCACCGCGCTGTCGGCCCGGGTGGCCCGGAAGCCGTCGCCGCTGAGGCTGAGCGCCAGCCCGACGCCGCGCAGGTCGATCGGGTTCTCGAACAGGGCGAGATCGCCCTCGTCGAGGAGCACGGCGATCTCCCCCACGTCTGTGGAGGCCGCGGCCGAGGCGATCCGGACCTCGCCGCGCCGGGCGACCTGCTCCCGATGCGCGAGCACCGCTTCGATGGCGCTCGCCGCCGAGCTCCCGCACCAGCTCCCGGGAGGCCGAGCGGGAGCAGCCCCCACCCCCCACGGGACCAGCACGGCCGCCGCGACCAGGGCGTTTCGCCTCATCCTCTCAGTGTCTCACGGGAGCGGCGTCTCACGACAGGGTGCTGTTCAGTGCCACGAACGTCCCCCCGTTTCGCTCGCACAGGAGCCGCATCAGCGTCCCGAAGCGCACCCCGGTCCGCTCCGGAGCGCCGATCGGGCCGAACATGACCGGGAAGCCGATGGCGTGGATCCGCACGGGGCGCTGCCCCGTGGCGTCGGGGGCGTTCAGCCAGTCCACCTCCCGGACCACCTCGGAGATCGAGTCTCCCGTGAACTCGTCCCCGAGCACGTAGAGGCTGATCTTCTTGTCGGGCGCCGCGAAGGTGCGGATCGCCCGCTCGATCCCCTCCACCGGGCTGCTGTTGCTGAACGGCTGCCAGCCGCTCAGCATGCGCAGGATCGCCCGCCTCCGCGCCGGGGTGTCGGGAATCCACTTGCCGGCGTAGCGGGAGAACATGTACTGGCCCATGTCGTTCATCACCTGGATCCCCTTCACCCGCGGGTAGGCGTCCAGGGTCTGGCTCATCTTGCGCTGGACGGCGTTCCAGGCGTAGCGCTGCATGCTCCCCGAGGTGTCGATGATGAAGACGATGAACTCGCTGTCCACGGGGATCCCGCCCACGGTGGTGTCCCGGCGTCCAGGCAGCTCCCTCTGCTGCGCCTGGAGGCGCTTCATCTCCTCGCTGAGCTCCTGCTGAGCCGCGAGCAGCCGCCCCTCCACGATCTCGCTGACCTCGGACCGGTCCTGCGAGGCCGCGTACTCCCCGCTGATCCGGGTCAGGTCGCCCCGCAGCCTGGCGATGCGCACGCGCTCCTCGGAGAGCTGCTCCTGCCGGCTGGTGAGGTCCCGGTTCAGGACGTCGGTCTCTCCGCGGATCTCGTGGAGCTCCTGCTCGAGCCGCGCGACGAGCGCCTGGAGGTCCTCCCGGGCCTGCTCGAGAGCGCGGGGCTCGCCGATCTTGGTGAGCACGAGCAGCAGGATGATCGCTCCGAAGCCGCAGCAGATGCAGTCGAGGAAGGAGAGGCTCAGCTGGTCGCCTGAAGAGCGCCGTCTCGCCCTCACGGCCAGTCCTCCGCAGGCGAGAGAAAGGAGCCCTCCGTCGCCATGGCCAGCTTCCAGAACGCGCTGGCGGCCAGGGGATCTCCCTCGATCGGGAACAGGATCACGTTCACGGGCAGCTCGCCGGGGATCCGCTGGATCGCGCGCCCGAACAGCTTGAAGCGCTCCTCGCTCGTGACCGTGGCGCGCCGCGGCGCGCCGCTCCCCTGGGTGGGCAGGCCGTCGGTCAGTAGCAGAAGGTTGTCCGGGCGGGGGTTCATCGCCGTCAGCGCTCCGAAGGCGTGGTAGAGGCTCGTCCCCCCCGCGGGAGCCGTGGCCCGCAGGCCCGCCACGGCCCGATCGAGAGTCGCGCGGTCTCCGGCGTCGAGCCAGGTCCCGTCGCTCTCCGCCAGCACCGGCCGCACCCCGGTGTCGAAGACGTAGAGCTGGAACTTCGCCTGCCGCGGGAGCTGTGTCGTCAGCCAGTCGACGGTCGCCACCGCCCGCAGCCACTTGTCCGCCTCGCGGCGGGACGACTCCGGCAGGTTGCGGCGGCGCACCACGTTCACGATCGTCTCGTCGAGCATGCTGGCCGAGGCGTCCACGAGGATGAAGATGCGCTCGCCGCCCAGCTTGAGCCCGGTCAGGTACTGGCGATCCCCGTCTCCCAGGTGGGCCCGGACCCGGTCTCCGGGCACCTCCTCGCTCTCCGATGCCGCCTGCAGGCGCAGGACGTCCTCCTCCAGGGACCTGAGGTCGGCCTTCAGGCGCTCGGCGTGCTCGCGGCGGGCCAGGCTCGTCTCGTCGTACGTCGCCAGCTCCTGGCGGATGCGCTCGAGCTCCTCGAGGACGCGGCGGGAGAGCCCCCGGGCCACGACGCTCTGGTCGTCGGCCTCCCGGAGGCTGTTGCGCAGCTCCACGAGCCGCTCGTGGCCCCGCAGCACCTCGACCTCCAGCAGGTCGACCTCCCCCTGGAGGTCGGCCGTCATCCTCCCCGAGCGGCGGCCCGTGGCGGCATTGATGATCATGAAGAACAGCACGATCGCTCCGAAGCCACAGGTGATGGCGTCGAGGAACGACAGGCCGAAGACGTCAATCGTGCGGCGGCGGCGCGCCATCGCTCCCTGCGACGCTGATCAGCAGCAGCTCCACACCCGGGCTCCCGATCGTGATCCGGTCTCCGGTCCGGGCCGTCGCGCTGCCCGCGATCCGGGCGCCGTTCAGCAGCGTCCCGTAGCGGCTGCGGTCCTCGACCAGCACCCGCACGCCGGAGCGGTAGACGCGGCAGTGGACTCGGGAGATCCCAGCCGTCTCGCCTCCCATGCTCAGCCCGCGCTCCCCCTCGGGCACGGCGGTGCCGATCGAGAGCGGCGCCTCGGTGATCGCATGCGCGGTGGCGCCGTGCAGCACGTGGCTCGGCGCCTCTCCCGGGGCTTCCCTGGAGGGCTCCGGCGGGGGCGGGGAGAGGTGATCGTCCCCCTGCTCCGCGACGTCACGCCGGAGCCGGGACACCAGTGGCAGAGCCTCGCCGTCGGAGCGGATCTGCTCCCTGGCCCGGAGCGCCCCGCGGGCCGCGGCCGCCTCGGGCAGGAGGACGACCGACACGCCGCCGATCCCGGAGAGCCGCTCGGGGAGCCCGGGTAGCGAGGCGGCGCGGCTGGAGAGGAGCAGCGCCACGGCTTCTCCCGCCGGCTTCAGGGAGCCCGCCAGCCGGCCCACGGCGGAGAAGACCGCTTCGGAAGCCGCTCCCAGCTCCGATCCGCTCAGCTCCGCGACTCGACCGCCGCGCAGCTCGAGAGGGATGGGTCCGCGGGGGGCACGTCTCAGGTCCTCGAACCACGCGGGGAGCTTCAAGTACAGCTCCTGCTCCGACTCGGCGGCGTGGAGAGGATCGAAGCGGGTCTGGCGGACGAAGGCGTCCGCGATCCGCCTGGCCCAGGACTCCCGCAGCGCCGCCAGGCCGCTCCCCTCGGCGCCCTCGACCCTCCCCCGCACCAGCTCCCCCCGGACCAGCAGCTCCGTGACCACGGCGCGGTGCAGCTCGACGTCGACGTACAGCATCCGCTCGCCCGTCTGGCCGAAGGCCGCCGCCACCGCGGCGTCCACCAGGCCGTCCACGGGGAGCCCAGCCGCCCGGGCGACCCCGAGCAGGAGCGCGAGCTGCTCGGCGGAGTAGTGCCCCGGGACGGCGAGCAGCACCGCCGAGACGCCGCTGCGCCAGCCCTCCCACAGCTCCGTCAGATGCGCGTGCACGAGGTCCGCGGCGCTGAGCTGGTCCGGAAAGGGGCGCGGGAGGGGACGCGTGTCGAGGGCGCTCCAGAACGTGTCGACGACGTGTCGGGGCCGCAGCCTGGCGCGCCGCCACGCCTCCCGACCCAGGACGAGGTCCGGACCCTCGCACAGCGCGTAGCCGGGGCTCGGCTTCCCGGGCTTCCCGTCGACGTCAGCGAGGGCGACGAGGCCCGCGTCGTTGATCTCGATGGCGAGGGCAGCCACGGGCGTCTACCGGACCTGGAGGTGCTGGATCAGCTTCCGGTCGACGTAGGCCTGGCTGTCGAGAACGAAGCGCTCCTGCCGGAGCTGGAGCTGGTGCAGCAGGAACATCAGGACGATGCTGATCAGGAGAGCGATGAAGGTGGAGTTGAAGGCCACCCCCAGGCTCTGGGTGACGCCGGCGATGTCCCCCTCCACGGCCTTGTGAGCCTGGCCGAGGGCCTCCCCGATCCCCCGCACGGTCCCGATGAACCCGATCGAGGGGATCGCCCAGGCGATGTAGCGCACCATGGACAGCTCCGAGTCGAGCCGGTCGGACTCCGACTCGCAGACGCCGTGGGCCGTGTCGGAGACGTCCTGGATGTTGCGGGTGGCCGAGAAGCGGTGCAGCCCCGACAGCAACGCCCGGGGCAGCAGCCGGCGCTGGTCCCCCTCGGGCAGGGACTGGATCTGTCGGGCGTACTCCCGGGCGTCCTCCGGGAGGATCCGCGTCCCCTCCGCGAGGGGGACCAGGTCCGCCTCCAGCAGCCCGCTTTCCCGCTGCGAGACCCAGCCCTTGTAGGCCATGATCGCCACGGCCCACAGCATCAGGACGAAGCAGGCCTCCTGCTCGAAGTCGCGCACGATCACGAACAGCGAGCGCTCCTGGACGTAGTCGGGGTCGGCCTGCATGGCCGCGACCTGGGCCGCCAGGATCTCCTCCGCCCGGGGCCGCACCACCGCCACGTAGACCGCGTGGACCAGGATCAGCGAGACGATCAGGGCAGCGGCCTGGTAGACGAACTCGACGGGGTATTCCCGCTTCATCAGATGTCCACCGGGAATGAGACCTCGCTGCCGGGAGGGATCTGCTCCGTAGGAACGAACTCCTCCAGCTCGCGGTCGGCCGGGGCCTGGAGCGCCGGGGTCGCCTCGGCTCCGCGGGCTCCTCCGAAGCCGACGAAGGCCGCCCCCGCCAGGGCGGCGACGGCGATAAACCAGCGCAACGCGTTCCGCATCGTGTCTCTCCTCACTCGGCGTAGCGGGCGATCCGGAAGCCGACGTCCGGCCGCGGAGCGAGCCCGTAGTCCCGGAAGCTGAGCCGCAGCTCGGTCACGGTGGAGTGGAGGTAGCTCGCGCCGCGGATGACGCGGTGCTCCCCCTCCTCCTCGGGACCGAGAGGATCGCGCTCGAGCGCGGCGCCGGCCGGATGGATCGCGTAGAGGTCCTGTACCCACTCCGCCACGTTGCCCCCCAGACCGAACAGCCCCACCGCGTTCGCAACGAAGCTCTCCGCGGGGGACGTGCCCGGGTAGCCGTCATCGTAGCCGTCCAGGACCCCCGGCAGGACACCGTAGGCGGAGCTGTCAGCGTAGTTGCCGGAGCCGGGGGGTACCGGCAGGCTGTCGCCCCAGGCGTACTTCGAGGGCGCCGCCCGCCCGGCGTAGCGTGCCGCCCACTCCCACTCGGCCTCGGTGGGGAGACGGTAGCCGGTCGTCGGCGGGGAGACGGGCGCCAGCTTCCCGTCCCGCGCGGCGTAGGCAGCAGGAAGCGACTCCCGCTCGCTGAGCCAGTTGCAATAGGCGGCCGCGTCATGCCAGCTCACCTGCACCACCGGGTGGTGGTCCGTCTCCAGGCTGGCCGCCCCGATGCGGCCCGACAGGTGCTCGGTGCGGAAGCGGCGGAACTGCCGGTTCGTGACCTCGGCGGTCGACAGGTAGAACGGCCGCACCAGCTCCACGTCGCGGAGCGTCTCGTTCGCCCTCCGCCCCGGCTCGCGGCGCGAGGCGCCCATGCGGAACGAGCCCACGGGCATCAGGCGCAGGACGTGGCCCTCGGCGCTGCGGATCTCGACGGCCAGGCGGGCGGGGGGAGCCTCCAGGCTGCGCAGCTCGACCTCGACCCTCTGGGGGAAGTCGGCCTTCACGGCCACGGAGGCGCGGTAGGTCTCGAAGCCCGGCTTCCGGATCTCGATCTCGTGGGAGGTGGCGAGCAGCCTCAGGCTCTGGCTCGCCGGGCCCCGGGAGACGCCGTCCACGAGCAGCTCCGCGTCGACCGGGCGCGCCGCCACCTCGATCTCGCCGAGCCGGGGCTCCAGGGTGACCTCTACGGAGCGGCTCTCGCCCGAGCGAACGGAGACGAGGACGGTCTCGGAGGAGTAGCCCGCCTTCGCGAGGCTCAGGGTGTGCTCCGACCCCGGCGCCAGGAAGATGTCCAGGGGTGTCTCGCCCCGGTAGCGGTCGCCGACGCGGAGCGCGGCTCCCGACGGCTCGCTCGTCACGACCAGGTTGCCGTCGGAGGGACGCAGCTCGATGATCGGCACCAGCTGCGGCTGCGAAGCCACCACCTGGAGCCGCTGGGCGTGGGGCTTGTAGCCGGCCAGGGAGAGCTGGAGCTCCCGCTCGCCGGACAGCAGCTCGGCGGTCAGCGGCGTCTCGCCGAGCTTCACGCCGTCGACCCGGACCGCGGCGCCGGGGGGCGTCGAGCTCAGGCTCACCTCGGCCCACAACGGCTCCAGGGACACGGAGACCCGCTGCTCCACCCCGGCCCCCTCGATCCGAACGGTCTCCGCGTGAGGTCGGTAGCGCTCCGCCTCGACGCGCAGCTCGCGCTCCCCCGGCTCCACCTCGAGGCCCTCGAGGGGGGCCGTCCCCACCGGCACGCCCTCGACGAGCACCGCCGCGATCACGCCCCCCGCGTCGACGCTGAGCCGGCCCGGAAGTGGCCGGAGGTCGAAGCGCAGCTCCTGCCGCGGCTCACGGGTGATCTCCACCTCGGCTTCGAGCGGCCGATACCCGGCGCGCTCCGCGACCAGCGTGTAGCGGCCCGGGCGGATCAGGAAGCGCTCTCCGAGCCGCAGCTCGACTCCGCCCCGGAAGGAGACCCGTTCCGGCGCGGGCTCGATCTGCACCCCGACCGAGCGGGAGGTGAGCACGAACCAGCCGAGGGCGAGCAGCGCGGCCAGCACGCCCCAGCCGGCCAGTGTGGCCCTGCGGAGCCGGAGCTCGCGTCGCGGGCGCGACGCGATCGCCTTGGGCCGGAAGGCGACCGGGTGGATCGGCGCGTCGCCGGCGGCGCCCGCACCGGGAGCGACCGGGGAGACGATCCGTGGCGGCTCGGTCAGGTTCTCGTCCTCGGCGACCCGGACCCGCAGCTCGACGCTCTCGGGCGCCACCTTCACCTCGATCTCGACGTTCGCCACGCTCAGGCGGTCGCCGTGCTCGAGCCAGCGCGAGGCCGACAGGACCGTCCCGTTGCACAGGACCGGCAGGCCCCCCGGGCAGGGCTGGACGTAGAGGTCCCCCTCCGAGTAGCCCAGGTGCGCGGAGGGAGCGGACCCCACCCGTGCGGCGACGCGTCCCTCGGGGCCACCCAGGGCGACCGGGAACGCGTGCCCGGGAATGTGGAAGCGTTCGTTGCGCTGCGTCGCGAACACCTTCCGCGATCCGCTCAAATCGGCTCCTCGCAGCGCACCACCAGGGGCGGGGTCTCGGGGACGGCCACCACGAGCTCGAGCCGGACGTCGCGGTACCCGCGCCGGCTCCCCACCACGGTGTAGCGGCCCGGACGCAGCGTGATCGACCGCCGCCGGAACGCTCCCAACCGACCCACCTGGTAGACGGTGACGTCGGTCTGCTCGTCGGACTCCAGCCACACCTCGACCGGGGTGGAGTACTCGGCCACCAGCTCCCGCAGCGCCGCCACGGCGGCGCGGTGCGTCGGCCCGGGTGCGGGTAGCCGCGCGGCCTCGTCCAGCAGCGCGTCCGCGTCTCCCAGCACCGGGGGCGCCGACAGCCGTTCGGGCGACGCCAGGTGGCGGATCAGGGCCTCGCTGATCCGGTCGCGGTCCGCGGAGCGAGCCCGTCCCTCCTGAGCGAAGCGGATCGTGGGGTCGAGGGCGAGGACGGCCTCGTACTCGCCCTGGGCCGCGGCCCAGCGCTCCTCCGCTTCGAGAGCGGCGGCCCGCTCCCGGTGCCGCGCGATGGCGTCCCGCCGCTCGCCCTCCTCCACCCGGAGGAGCGCGGCCGCGACCTGCGCGTCCCCTGGCCGCGCGGCCTCCGCCTCGCCCAGCTCTCGGCGCGCGTCGGCCCACGCCCCGCGCTCGATCGCCTCGAGGGCGCGGGCCAGAGCCCGGGAGTGGGCGTCGGAGCGGAAGCCGGCCTCGATGCGGGCCGCGGCGGCGCGCGGGGCAGCGGCGTCCGGATCGAGGGCCACCGCCTTCCGGTAGGTCGCGAGAGCATCGCCGAGCGCGCCGGCGCGCTCCTGCTCGGCCGCCCTGGCCAGGAGCGCCCTCAGCTCGTCGAGCACGCCTGCGCGACGTCGCCCGGCGCGCGCCGCTGCGTTCTCCGGGTCCACGGCCAGGGCCGTCTCGAAGGCGCGCGCGGCCGCCTTCGCGTGCCCGGCCTCGAGGGCAGCGGCACCGTCCTGAAGCGCTCGGGACAGAACCTGCGGGACCCGCGCCTCGAGGGCTTCGAGGAGACCCAGCCCGGTCTCGTACTGCTCCGCGGCGACCGCGTGGTCGGCCCGGCCCAGCGCCTCGTCTCCAGCCTCCAGCAGCGCCGAGGCGCGCCCCCACTCCGGGCCACCCCAGCTCGCCACGCCGCGGCCGAGGAGCGCCCCCTGGAGATCCCGCACCCGCTCCAGGGCGTCCTGAGCGCGGCGTGCGGCGGCCGAGCCGCTTCCGGGCGACGCGGCGGCTCGCGGCGTCGGCGACGGGACCGCGGCGCTGGCCGGCCGCTCGAGAGCCGGGGCGGTCCGGCTCCGCTCGACCCAGCGGGGCAGGAGGAAGAACACGGCCAGGGCGAGCAGCCCGAGCAGCGCGAAGCCGGCCAGCGTCAGCTCGCGCAAGGCCCGCTGCTGCGGGATGCCCTCGCGCGCCGGGGCGGTCCCACGCTGCGCGCCGAGGCGAGGCGGCGGTGCGATCCGGACCGGCGGGGTCGACGGCGGAGGGGACGGCGGCGAGGCCGCGGGCTCCCGCAGGACGGCTTCCAGCTCGGCCCTCACGGCGCCCATGTCGGCGGGCCGTTCCTCGCGCGACTTCGCGAGCAGCGACCCCACCAGAGCGCCGAGGCGCGCGGGGATCGGAAACGTCGAGCGCATCGGCGGGGGTGGCTCTTCCAGCACGCGCGCGGGCGCCGCCCGGGGCCAGAACGGCGGGCGTCCGGTGATCAGCTCGTAGAGCAGAGCACCGAACCCGTACAGGTCGTCGCCGGGGTGGGCCGCCTCGCCGGCGAGCTGCTGCGGGCTGCTGGTGAGAGGGGAGCCCCCACCCCGCAGCCCGTCAGCGCCTCCGGCGAGGGAGGCGACGCCGAAGTCGGCCAGCTTCGGAACGCCCTCCCGGTCACAGAGCACGTTCGCGACCTTGACGTCCCGGTGCACGACGCCGCTGCGATGGACGTGCCCGAGGGCGTCCGCGATCGGGAGCAGCGTCTTCGCGATCTCCTGTGCGGGGCGGCCGCGCAGCACCCCGACGTCCGCTCCGTCGACGTGCTCCAGCACCAGGAACGCCCGGGGCACCGTCGTCTCCACCTCGAGGGCGCGCACGACGTGGGGGTGGTCGAGGCGGCGCATCAGCTCCCACTCCCGGGCCAGCCCTGCGACCGCTGCGGCGTCGGCCCCTTCCGGAAGCACTTTCGCGACCCGGAGCGCCCCGCAGCGGGCGTCCCGGGCGAGCCAGACCTCCGCCATGCCGCCGGCGCCGAGGCGCTCGATCAGGGTCAGGTGTGCGCCGAGGCGTGGGCCAGCGGGCGTCGTCATGGGCTCGTCGAGGGCGCCGCGGCTAGCCCTCTGGGGTCGAGGCGACCGGGACGGGGCGACCCGTGTTCGGGTCCACGGGCAGGCCGGTCTCGCTCTCGAAGGCCTCCCGGAGCAGTAGCCGCCAGGTCTCGAACTGCGTCTCCGCCGAGCCGCTGAGGCGAAGCGTCCTCCCCTCCACGTCGATCAGCATCGGCTCCACGTCTCCCTCCAGGGAGGTGGCCAGCTCCATGAGAGCCGCCTCGTGGATCGCCGCCTCGCGGCCGCGGCGGACGCCGTCCGCGATCAGCGCCACCCCTCCGATCACCGCGGCGTCCTTGATCGTGCTCTCCCCGTAGCTGTCGCCGTCGCCGAGGATCAGGCCTCCCACTGCGAGGACGCCCCCCAGGATCTTGTGGAGCTTCGACTTGCGCCGGATCTCGTCCAGGGCGAGCTGCTCCTCGAAGCTGTACAGCCGCCACTCGTCGTAGGGCGGATCCATGCGCTCGAAGAAGTTCGCGTAGTGGTCGTTCAGCGTGTCGACGAAGAAGTAATCGCGCTGGCGTATCCGGGCCACGCGGGCCAGCATCGGATCGCCCTCGGCGGGGAGCCGCTCGACGCCGTAGCGCCCCTTTCCGTCGCGGCTCAGATGCGAGCTGAAGGCCTGCGGCGCGAGGTCGGCCGCAAAGCGCAGCTCGGAGGTGCGACGGATCTCGTGCACCTCGCCCGTGTCGATGTCACGGCGCTCGTCGAGGAGGTCGTTCGCGATCCGGTTGTAGAGGCTCTGGTAGGGGTCCAGCTGCTTGCCGGCGGCGGCGGGGCTCGACTCGCCCCGTCGCGCGGCCTGAGCCCGCTCCTGGTGCATGACGTAGGCGAGGGTGTCGGCCTCCGCCTTGTACTCCCGGTCGAGCCACTCGCGACCCCGGGCGTCTACCGCGAGCACCCTGATCGCGAGCCGCTTGCCGTTCGACTCGACGATCTCTCCCGAGATGGTGAGATCGACGCCCTCGGCCAGCTTCGGAACCACCCGGACCGCGCCCCAGTGACCGGTGGACTCGAGGGTGCGCTTGAGCAGGATGGCGAAGTAACGCCCCTCGGCCTTGCGGATGTCCGGGAAGACGCCCTTCTCGTTCAGGATCGCCTGGTCCCACTCCGGGTCGACGCCGTCCGCGAAGACCTCGATGCCGACGTCCAGCAGCTCGGCTTCGGGGACCTCGGCGGAGGCCTGGATCGCGTCGACCCGCTCCACCGGACCGCCCTGGGCGCTGGCGCATCCTCCCAGCCCGAGCGCGACGAGGGTGAGGGCTGCCGCGGGAAGCGACGTCCCGCGCTCCGTCGCGACGCGGTTCCGCAGCTTCGTCATTCGGGACCTCTCAGCGTCCTGCACTGCGCTTGTACTCCCGGTACTCCTGCCACAGCTTCTCGCGCAGCTCCGGATCCTCCTCGTTCATGGCCGCCTCCCGGAGCTGCCGGGCGACGACGTCGTCGTCGCGGCCGTCCCCGACGTCCTGCGGGATGCGCTCCGCCGTCCGTGCCGTCTCCTCTTCGTCCCCCACCGACTCCCCCGGGTCGCCACTCTCTGCCTCGGTCTCGGCCCCGGAGTCCGGGTCCTGCCCGCGCGCGAGGGCCTCCTCGCCGTCGTCTCCCGCCCCCGCTCCCCCGGCGCCGGTACCGGTACCTGCAGCCGCGGCGGCGGCGGCCGCACCGGCCTCGCTCGCCGCCGCGCGATCCTCGGCGATGGCCTTCTGCTCCCGCATCAGGATCTCGTCGAACTCGCTGAGGGAACGGCCCAGCTTCCGGTCCACGGCCGCGGTCCGCTCCACAGCGGTCGTCGCCGCCCCGGAAGCCGCGGCGCCGGCATCACCGGTCGCCCCGCTCTCGCCACCCGCCGCGCCTCCGGCCGCCCCCTCCGAGAGGCTGTCTTCCCCCCCCGCGGCCGCTGCTTCGGCCGGGTCCCCCGACTCTCCACCTCGAGCCCCGTCGCCCTCCGCCGTCTCGCCCGACGCGGTTCCCGACGACTCGCCGCTTCCCGGAGGCTCCGGAGGCGAAGGCAACTGGGGAGTCGACGGAGGAGAGGGGAGCGACGGCGGTGCGGGAGCGCTGGGCGGGCTCGGAAGGGACGGCACGCTGGGCGACTGCGAGCTGGCACAGCCTGCGAGAGCCAGGGTGAAGAACGCCGCCGACACACGCGATCGCATGGTTGCGGGGACTATTCTAAGCAAGCGAGGTGCCACCAGCCAATGACGTTTCGAGCCGCTCAACTGACTGAGCGACAGGGGGATCGCCCCAGGGATCGAATGGGGTGCGCCGACCGGTGCGTCCATCCAAGACCACGGGACCGCCCGCTGTGGGAGACGGTCGCAAGGGCTCCGGAGCGCGACGCCGCTCGCGACCTCCCGGCCCCGCAGGCTGGCCCGGGCGATCCGGATGCCCTTGGGCGAAGCGCCCCCGCTGCGGATCAGTCGCCCCCGAGCGTCTCCATGGGCAGGATCCGCGCCGCCCGCCGCGCAGGAACCAGGCAGGCGGCGGCAGCCGCCAGCGAGAGCAGCAGCGGCGCCCCGGCGAACGCCAGGGCGTCGCGCGCCTCCACCCCGAAGAGCAGGTCTCCAGCCCGCCGGCCAGCGCGACGCCGATGCCGACTCCCACGGTCGTGAGCTTCAGGCCCTCGCGCAGGACCAGGCGCAGCACGTCTCCGGTGCGAGCCCCAGAGCGACCCGCACCCCGATCGTTCACCAGGATCTCGGGTGCCGTGTCGGGGCTGTCGCCTTCCTCCAAGGTCCCGGCCGAGCAGGAGCCGCAGGCCCATAGCGCGACGCAGGCCGGGGCTGACCACCCTGGGTCGACGCACGCGGCATGTCCTCCATGCGGGACGCGGGAGGCCTGCCCGGAAGCTCGAAGGCCACCACCATCTCACCGGGTAGCAGCGGCAGCTGGTTGGTGATCCCGGCCGCGGCCACGGCAGGGTCGGCGGCGAGCTCCCGCTCGAGACGGGTCAGGAACGACGTGCGCGCGCTCGCGTCGAGGCCGATCTCTTCGACCCGGGGCATCTCGGGAGGGCGCAGCGGGAGCAGGAGTCGCAGCCCGGTCCAGGCCAGGCCGAGGGCGAGGGCGCCTCCCATGGCTCCGAGCAGCGCGCTGTCCGTGGGCAACGGCGGGCAGCGCCATGACCTCATGCTGGCCTGGACGGCTGGCGGGTGCCGGGACCACGAGCGGCGTATAGAGCCGGGTCTCGGCGTCGGGAAAGCGGAACCCCGGTGGCAGCACCCCCACCACGGTGTAGGCGTCCTCGTCCACGCGGACCGCCGCGCCGACCACACCGGGATCGCCGGCGAAGCGCTCGCGCCAGAACGCGTCGTCCAGCATCACGACCCGGTCGGCGCCCGGGCGTTCCTCCCCGGCCGTACGTCCCTCGCGAGCTGTTCCGCGCGCGAGCCCTCCCTGAGGTTCCGCTGGCTTTGGACGCCGGGACCGGGTCGGAGCCGGGGCCAGAAAACGAAACCCAGCCCCCCCCACTGCCGTTTATCCATCCGAGAGATCCCGGAGGTGAGCAGGATGCTCGAGATCGGCCGCGCCGTCCCCATCGTCGCGATCGCCCTGGCCGGATGCCATCACGGGACGATCGCCGTCCACGACACCATCGAGGAGACCCGCCCCCTCGCCGCCGACGGAACCCTCGACATCGGGAACACGAACGGCCGCATCGAGATCGAGGCCTGGGACCGGGAGGAGGTCTGGATCGAGGCGGAGCGCGGCGCCCCCAGCCAGAGGATGCTGGAGAGGATCGAGGTGGAGATCCGGGGCGAGGGCGACCGGATCGAGGTGCGCACCCACCTCCCCCACGGCTTTCTCTGGGGCGGGGCGGGCCAGGTCGAGTACCGGGTCAAGGCGCCGCGGGGGGCTGCGCTGCGGATCGAGAGCGTCAACGGTCCGGTCCGGGTGCTGGGAGCCGATGGGGACGTGCGGGCCACGACCGTCAACGGCAGCCTCGAGATCGAGGGCGCGCCCGACGAGGTGGAGGCGAGCACCGTCAATGGCCGCATCGAGGCGAGCTACGAGTCGTCGGCGGCCGACGGCCGCCACCACTTCTCGACGACCAACGGCTCGGTGACGATCCACCTGCCCCCGGACGTCGCGGGCAGCTTCCGGGCCAGCACCGTCAACGGCGGAATCGACTGCGACCTTCCGATCCCCGTGGAGGGGAAGTGGAACAAGCAGCTCGACGGCCGGGTGGGCGAGGGGGGCGGCACCTACGAGGTGGAGACCGTCAACGGAGCGGTGAAGATCCGCCAGAGCTGAGGCCGAATCCCGGCCGCACGGAGAGCCGCGGCGGGGATGTCGCCCCTGAGTCGCGCAACCCTATCTCGTGCTATGCTTTGCGCTTCATCGGCCCGGCGCAGCCCGCGCCGGCCCAGGGGGGTGGACACTCCGGACGATGCTCCTCCGAGCGTCACGGTCGTCGCGGCGTCGCTCCAAGCGGGGCGTGCCATGGCCGTAGGCGGGACGCCGCGGTCCAACGAGCCGAAGCCCACCCGGGCCCGCGGCGGTCCGCGGGTCCTCGTGGCGTCGAGCGACGCCGCTACCCGCGAGTTCCTCAGCCGCATCGCCCGGCACACCGGTGCCGAGGTGGCGCTCGCCAACGACGGCGTCGAGGCGCTGAACCTGGCCCGACAGCTCGACCTCGACCTCGTGATCCTGGACGCTTACCTCGACGTGAACGACGGGATCGCCGTGTGCGGTCAGATCCGGAGGCTCAGCGGCACCCAGCCGATGATCGTGCTGGCGGGCCTGACCGCCGGGCGGCTGCTGGAGCGCGCCGTCGAGACGGACGCCGACGACCTGCTCGTGAAGCCGCTCCTGGCCGGGGTGGTCCACCGCCGCATCGACAACCTGCTCCGCCAGCGCCGCGTCCAGAACGAGCTGGCCCTGCTCAAGCGCGCGATCCAGGTCGCGGGCGCCGGGATCACGATCCTCGACGCCCGCTCCACGGAATACCCGGTCACACACGTCAACGACTCGTTCTGTCGCATGACCGGCTACAGCCGCCAGGAGCTGATGAGCAAGAACCTGCGCATGCTGAACGGGGCCGAGACCGACGTGGCCGCGATGGCGCAGCTCCGGGAGGCCTTCACCCGCGGGAAGGAGTGCCGCGTCGTCCTCAAGAACTACCGCAAGGACGGCAGCACCTTCTGGAACGAGCTGGCCATGTCCCCGCTGCGGGACAAGGCCGGGAGGCTGACCCACTGGGTCGGCATCCAGACCGACGCGAGCGCACGAATTCGCGTGGACGAGCTGTCGAGCCGGCAGCGGGAAGCCGAGCAGAGCTTCAGCCTGCAGCTGCAGGACAAGAACGAGACGCTCTCGAGCCTGGAGCGCCGCCGGCGCTTCAACGAGATGCTGCTCAACGCCATCAGCGCGGGCCTGATCGCCACCGACAAGGAGCTCCGGGTCGTGTTCATCAACCGGGCCGCCCAGGGGGTGCTGCAGATCAGCCTCGCGGACTGCCTCGAGCGCCCGCTGCTGGAGATCTTCGGGGGCAGCGAGGACATCGCCCGGGAGCTGCACGACCTCACCGAACAGCGCTGGACCGAGTTCGACCTGGTGAGCGCCGGTGGCGTGCTGCTCCACATCGGGCTCACGATCATGCCCGCTCCGGAGGAGTTCGCCGACGACCTCGGAGTGGTGGTGCTGTTCCGGGATCTCGGCGCCGTCCAGGCGGACGAGCAGGCCTACGCCCCCTCCCAGGAGCCCTTGAGCGAGGGGCACGAGGAGGTACCGCTCTCGGCTCTGGAGCTGGTGCGGGTGGCGGTGGACGAGACCGGCTTCGAGACCCGCCCCGCGATCGACGAGCCGGAGGGCGCGATTCCGCCTGTGTGGGTCGACGTGGCGACGGCCCTTGAGGTGCTCCGGGAGCTCGTGGCTCTGAGCGCGGATGTCGCGGGCGGGCCGGAGCGTGTCGCGGTCCGGCTGGAGCCCGACGTGCCCCTGGAGATGCTGGGCGGCCCGGCCGTGAGCGTGGACTTCAGGCTCGCCGACGGGAAGGATGCGAGTGCGCTCCCCCGACCCGAGGGGTTCCAGGAGCGTCTGGAGGAGGCGGCCGCCGTCCTCTACTCCATGGCTGGTGCCCTGCTCGTCTCGGGCGAGGCCGGCAGCTCCCTCATCCTGTCCGCCCTGCTCCCCGCGGTCGGACCCGACGAAACAGAGCCTTCTTGACTGATGGTCGCGGCCGGTGAGCCTTCCCAGGAGCGAAGGCAGCCTGGTCCGCCACGACCTGCCGGAGCTCCTGCACAGGCTCTCTCAGCTCGAGTGGACCGGGGTTCTCACCCTCACCCGCGGGGGCTTCACGGCGGGCGTCAAGGTTCTCGACGGCCGGCTGGTCTTCGCGAGCTCGACGGACCCGGACGACCGCCTCGGCACGCTGCTGCTCCGCAAGGGCAAGGTGACCCTGCGGCAGATCGCCGCCGCCCTGGAGGCTCTCCGCCCGCCGAAGCGGCTGGGCACGGTGCTCGTCGAGCAGGGCGTGCTCCAGCCCGAGGAGCTGATCCGGGCCGTGACCGAGCACTCCTCCGAGATCATCTACTCGACCTTCCAGTGGGTGGAGGGGACGTACCGCATGGAGCACGGTGTGCCCGAGGAGTCGATCACTCTCAAGCTGAGCACCCCGGACATCATCATGGAGGGCATCCGACGCATCGCCTCCTGGGCCCGGATCGAGCGGGCCGTGGGGGGCGTCGGAGCGCGCTACCGGCGGCGGGACGACTACGAGAAGCTGGTCTCGCGGATGAAGCTGTCCTTCGAGAGGCTCTCGATGCTGACCTCGCTCCACGGCGAGCGAACGGCCCAGGGCATCTGCGACGAGTCGAGCCTGTCGAACTTCGAGACGTTCCAGTGCCTGTGGGCGTTCAGGGTGATCGGGGTCCTGGAGCGGGTGGATCCCGTCGACTCCGAGCCCACGCTGGACGACGAGGGCCTGGACCTGGTGCTGGGCGGAGGGTAGCTCCCCGCCCGGGCGGACGGCACACCGCCCCGCTTCCGAAATCCGGCGGGCGCTGAGCCGGGCGAGCCCCATCTCCATGCTTCGGAGCGGGTTGGGCTCGCTCCCGGCAGCGGAATGTCTCTTGCATAGGCGAACCTCGCATGGCAGGTCTGTGTCCGTCCGCGCCGGACAGGCGACGCGCCCCGGCGGGGAAGCCCGCAAGGACACCGCCCCCGCCTTCCTTGAGGGTGGGCGCTTCCCCGTGCGAACATGCCAAGCGGTACTCATACTCAGTGAGCGAGACCCTCCCCGAACAGATCGGACGCTACTCGATCCGTCGCGAGCTCGGCCGCGGCGCCATGGGGGTGGTCTACGAGGCGGACGACCCGGTCCTGGGGAGGCGCGTCGCGATCAAGACGATCTCCCTGGACCTCGGCTTGAGCCGGGAGGCGACCGAGCTCTATCGCCAGCGCTTCCTGGCCGAGGCCCGCGCGGCGGCCAGCCTCTCCCATCCCGGGATCGTGGTGGTGTACGACGTCGGACAGCACGGTCCAGGGGGCCAGCTCTACATGGCCCTGGAGTACCTGGTGGGCGAGACGGTGGAAGAGCGCCTGGCCCGCCAGGGGACGATCGAGTGGCGCCCGGCCCTGCGCATTGCCGCGGACGTGGGCCGGGCGCTCCATCACGCCCACACTCGCAAGATCGTCCACCGGGACGTCAAGCCGGCCAACGTCATGCTCCTCGAGTCGGGAGAGACGAAGATCCTGGACTTCGGGATCGCCAGGCTCCCAGCCTCGCAGCTCACCACGGGGGGCGAGTCCTTCGGGACGCCCGCCTACATGTCCCCCGAGGCCGCCCTGGAAGAGGGCCTCGACGGGCGCAGCGACCTGTTCTCACTGGGCGTCGTCCTCTACGAGATGCTCACGGGAAAGCGCGCCTTCACGGGCTCCAGCATCCCGGCGATCCTGACCCGGGTCGCCTACGAGGATCCCGCTCCGCCCAGCGACCACGTCGAAACGCTCCCGCCGGAGCTGAACCGGGTCTTCGCCCGACTCCTGGCCAAGGAGCCCGACGACCGCTATCCGAACGGCGTGCAGGTGGCCGAAGACCTCGCCGACGTCCTGGAGCGGCGCCCGCCCCGCCACCTCGCTGACTGGACGGCCCCGGAGCTTCCCCGGCGTACCATCGCGAGGGCTCCCCGCTACTCCATCGAGCCCCAGGAGAGCGACGGCGTGAGTCCCGTGGACACGCAGCGGGTGGCCCTCAACCTCGCGATGCCCGCGGGAAAGCGCGTCTCCCTGGCCGTCCTCGAGGGGCCCAATCAGGGGGCGGTGCTCCCCGTCGAGAAACCCCGGATCCTGATCGGGAGGGCCGGGGGCCGGGCGGGAGCCGAGGTGGAGGTCCCCGACCCCGAGGTCTCCCGGACCCACGCCTCGCTGGAGCTGTACGGGAAGAAGGTGGTGCTCCGGGACCTGGACAGCACCAACGGCACCTTCGTCGGCGATCAGCGGATCAGCGACTGCGAGCTGCACCACCAGTCGGAGTTCCGCGCCGGCCGGACCCGCTTCATGCTGGTCCTCGCCGACCACGACGAGAGCTGAGCGTGGCCCGCGCCAACCTGGCCGGCCTCGCGCCCTCCCCCCCGAGGACGATCGGCCGCTACCGGATCCGCGGGGAGCTGGGCCGCGGGATGATGGGCGTCGTCTACGACGCCTACGACCCGACCCTGGGGCGACAGGTGGCGCTCAAGACGGTCCAGGTCAGCTTCTGCGTGACCGAACGGGACGGGGAGGCGTTCGAGAGGCGCTTCTTCGCCGAAGCGCGGGCCGCCGCGAGGCTGCAGCATCCCAACGTCGTCGTGATCCACGACCTGGGCCGCGACCCCCAGAGCGGGGTCCTCTTCATGGCTCTCGAGCGACTGAGCGGGAGGACCCTGGCCGAGCTGCTCGCGAGCGGAGAGCGGCCGGACTGGCGCGAGACGCTGCGGATCGGAGCGCGCATCGCCGACGCGCTGCGGGCCGCACACGCCGAGGGGATCGTTCACCGGGACATCAAGCCCGCGAACGTCGTGCTGCTGCCCGGGGGAGAGCCGAAGATCCTCGACTTCGGCATCGCGAAGCTACCGGCCTCGGAGCTCACGGCGGCGGGCCAGGTGTTCGGCACACCCGCCAACATGTCCCCGGAGCAGGCGCGGGGAGAGGCAGTGGACGCCCGCTCGGACCTGTTCTCCCTGGGGACGGTCCTGTACGAGATGCTGACCGGCCAGCGGGCCTTCCACTCGGAGAGCATCCAGACGATCCTGATGCTGCTCTCGGAGCGCGACCCGCCGCCCCCGTCCAGCCTCGACCCGGGCCTCCCCCCCGCCGTCGACGCCCTCGTCGCCCGGCTGCTCGCGAAGGATCCCGCGGGGCGACCGCGCAGCGCCGGCCAGCTCGTCGGGGAGATCGAGGCCCTGCTCGCGGGTGAGGCGATCCCCCCCGCCACACCCGGGACGGCGCCGCCCGGTGCCGGCGGAACCGCTCCGGCGCCGCCCCCGACTCTCGATCTCGAGTCGGAGCTGGAGGCGCTGGTGGCCGAGGTGCCCACTCGGACGCAGACCGGGCGCCGGCTTCGAGCCGGGCGCACCCCCTACTGGCTCGGCATCCCCGCCGCGATCCTGCTCGGGCTGGCCGTCGCGGGGGTGGATCGCGGGCCGGCGCTCGAGCCGACCTCCGGCGGCCGCGCAGCGGCCCGGGGCGCCGGGACCGCACCCCGTCCGGCCGATCCCGCCCTCGTCGAGGTGGACTTCGAGCACCACCTGAGCAGCGGACACCTCAGGATCTGGGTCGACGGCGACGTGGCCCTGGACCGCTGGTTGGAGCCCGAGAGCGAGAAGAGCATCGTCGGCGTCAAGCTGCGCCGGGGCGAGCTGCGCGAGACCCTGGAGATCTCTCCCGGAACCCACGACGTGCGCGTCCGCCTCGCCTGGGACGACAACCTCCGCTCCGAGACCAGCACGGCCCACTTCGCGGAAGGCGAGAGCCGGCTGCTGCGGGTTCGGCTCAGCCGCCTCACCAAGGCGCTCTCCCTGGACTGGAATTGACCGGGACGGGGCGCGGCCGCACCGCCCTCCCTGCGCTCCTGGTCCTCGCCGCCGGCTGCGCGGAGAGCCCGTCGCCCGGGCACCCGCTCCCGCGTCTCTCGGGAGAGATCACCGAGCTGGAGTCCCCCGCCCGTCCCGGCAGCGGTCAGCCCAACCTGGCGCTGGCCTCCGACCGGAGCGCGTTGCTCTCCTGGGTCGAGCCGACAGGCGAGGAGGAGGACGGCCACACGCTCTTCTTCGCCCGGCTGCGGGAATCCGGCTGGGAGGCACCGACTCGGATCGCCTCCGGGAGCGACTGGTTCGTGAACTGGGCGGACTTTCCATCCCTCGCCGCGCTCGCCGACGGGACCCTGTTCGCGCACTGGCTCCGGCGGAGCGGGCCCGGGACCTACGCCTACGACGTGACCCTCGCGCTCTCACGGGATGGAGGCCGGACCTGGAGCGAGCCCCTGACGCCGCACCGCGACGGGACGCGCAGCGAGCACGGCTTCGTGGCCATGGCCCCGCTCTCCGAGAGCCGGATGGGAGTCGTCTGGCTCGACGGCCGCAAGACCGTCGACGAGCGGGGAGAGCTGCGCCCTCACGAGGCTCCCGAGGTCGAGATGGCGTTGCGCTTCGCCGCCGTGGATTCCGAGGGCCGCGTCAGCGAGGAGCGCGAGCTGGACCCCCGGGTCTGCGACTGCTGCCAGACCGGCGCCGCGCCGCTCCCGGAAGGGCTCCTCGCCGTCTACCGCGACCGCAGCGGGGAGGAGCTGCGGGACATCGCCGCCGTGAGGATGGTGGCCGGGCGCTGGTCCGCGCCTGAGCCCGTCGCTTCGGACGGCTGGCGCATCTCGGGTTGCCCGGTGAACGGTCCGGCGGTCGCCGCCGCTGGGCCGCGGCTGGCCGTCGCGTGGTTCGGCGCTCCCGACGAGAAGGCCCACGCGAGGGTCGCCTTCTCGACCGACGCGGGCGCCGGGTGGGGCCCGGGCCTCCGCGTGGACGACGGTCGCCCGCTCGGCCGCGTGGGGGTCGCGCTGATGCCCGGGGGCGACGCCCTGGTCTCCTGGATGGAACAGGTGGAGAGCGGCGCCGAGCTGCGGGTCCGCCGCGTGTCCTCCGGCGGAGGCCTCAGCACCTCCCGCACCGTCGCCGGCACCGACGCGACCCGTTCCAGCGGCTTCCCGAGAATGGTCGTTACCCGGGACCGGGCCCTGTTCGCGTGGCGCGACGCAGGGTCCCCGCCGCGGGTGCGCACCGCCAGCCTCGCCCTCGACGCCCCTTGAGGAACGCGCCCCGGCGCCGCTAAGATCGTCCCGTTCCGGCAGACCAGACCCCGACGGACCGGCGCGCGACCGGACGCCCCCAGCTCGGGGACAGGAGGGAAGAATGCGAGCCCTTGCCAGCCTCACCTTTGCGGTGTGTCTCGTCGGTTGCGCCCCACAGGCCGAGCCGCCTCCCGACGCCACTCCCACCCCCGAGCCGGGACCGGCGATCCAGTCCGAGGAGGTGGACTACTCGGCCGGAGAGGACGTCCTCCTCAAGGGCTACGTCGCGTGGGACGCCAACGTCGAGGGGCCCCGGCCGGGAGTGCTGGTCGTACACGAGTGGTGGGGACACAACGACTACGCCCGTGAGCGAGCCCGGCAGCTGGCCGAGCTGGGGTACACGGCGATGGCCATCGACATGTTCGGGGAGGGCAAGCAGGCCGAGCACCCCGAAGACGCCATGAAGTTCACCCAGGAGGTCACGTCCAACCTCCCCGTCGCCGTGGCCCGCTTCGACGCGGCCCTGGAGCTGCTGAAGAGCCGCCCGACCACCGACCCGGAGAAGATCGCGGCGATCGGCTACTGTTTCGGCGGAGGCGTCGTGCTGCACATGGCCCGGATCGGAACGGACCTCGACGGCGTGGTGAGCTTCCACGGCAGCCTCCCGGCGATGACACCGGCGGAGCCGGGGGTCGTCAAGGCCAGGGTCCTCGCCTGCCACGGCGCGGCGGACTCCTTCATCCCCCAGGAGGCCGTGGACGGCTTCAAGTCCGAGATGGAGGCGGCGGGGGTGGACTACGAGCTCGTGGCCTACGAGGGCGCGAAGCACGGTTTCACGAACCCCGGCGCGGACGCGGCAGCCGAGAAGTTCGGGATCGATCTGGCCTACGACGCCGACGCCGACGCGCGGTCGTGGGAGAAGATGCAGAGCTTTTTCTCCGAGATCTTCGCCGACGCGGCGGCTCCTCCCTCCGGCGCCGACGAGGCCGCTCCCGCCGACGAGGAGAGCGCCGGCTGAGGAGGCCAGGGAGCGAGCCCTCGATCCGACCTTCGGCTCCGCGGCGGCTGCTCCGGCGCGGGACCGGCAACGTGGCCCTCGCCCTCGCGAGCACGACGCTGTTCGGGCTCGCAGCGGAGGCTTGCGCCCGCATCACCGTGCGGCGCTGGTCCTCGCAGGATGCGCGCCGCGTGCCGCTGATCGAGCCTCACCCCACCCTGGGCTGGGTGAAGCCCGCCCGAGCCAGCGCGTGGATCCGTCGCTCGGAATACCTGGTGCACCTGCAGATCAACTCCCACGGGCTCCGCGGCCCCGAGATCCCCTGGGCCAGACCGGCCGGCGTGGCTCGCGTGCTGCTGCTGGGAGACTCGTTCACGGAGGGGTTCTGCGTCGCCGAGGAGGACACGGTGCGGGCCAGGCTCGAGTCGCAGCTCCGCGAGCTGGTCGGACCCCTCCAGGTCGTGAACGGCGGCACCACGGGCTACAGCACGGATCAGGAGCTGCTGTTCTACCTCGAGCAGGGTCGTCGCTACGAGCCCGACGTGGTCGTGCTGCTCGTCTACTACAACGACCTGAGCGACGACACCGTCGGGGGGCTCGACAAGCCGCGCTTCGATCTCGTCGACGGCGAGCTGCAGCTCCGGAACTCCCCCGTACCGCCTCCGAGCCCGGAGGTCGAGGAGTGGCTGCGCCGGGGCTTCCAGCTCAAGCCGCTGCGCGGGTCGATGGCCCTGCGGCTGCTCTCCGACCACACGGCCGCGCGCAACCCCGGCGTTCACGCCGCACTCGTCGAGCTGGGCCTCGCCGAGCCGCGGCGGGTGCCCGACACGCTGCCCGAGGAGTTCTGGCCGTTTCGGCCTCCGCGCCAGCTCGGCCGGGCTCCCTGGCGCAAGCCGACCGCGCTCCTGGCGGCGATCGCGGAGGCGGTGCGGGCCGACGGGGCGCGCCTCGTGGTCTTCTACGTTCCGGCCCGCTTCGAGATCGACGCCGCGGCCTGGGAGCTGACCCGCGCGCGCTACTCGCTGGGACGCCGGTGGACCCGGGAAGGGGCCATCTCCTGGCTTCGGGAGACGTGCCGGGCGCTGGGCGTACCCCTGATCGATCCCCGACCCGCCATGCGCGCCAGCCAGGACGCGGGGCATCCGCCCTACTTCGCCATCGACGGGCACTGGAACGAGGATGGTCATGCCATCGCCGCCCGGGAGATCAGCGCCGAGCTGCGGCACGAACTGTCCGCCTCGGCAGCCCGCAGGGGGCCCGGCCGCGGGGCCAGAGGACCCGATCGCCCTCTCGTCCCGGACGGCGACCGGGCTGCGAACGATCAGACCCGGTCCGGGACCACGAAGGGCTCGCGGTAGCTGCGCCTCGATAGCGCGTTCGCGGCGGCCGCATTCGGTCCCACGCAGGTATCGGTCTCGGGGTCCATCTGGATGGTCTCCCCGACGGTCAGCGTCGGAGCGTCCGTGTCGACGCCGTTGGCCATCAGGTGCGCGAGCAGGCTCTCGAAACGCTCCGTCGCCAGCGGGCTGCTCTCCATCGCATTGCGCGCCTCCCGGGCCGGGGCCCTCTCTCCCAGCCGGTAGGACATGTTGGCGAGGTGGCAGTACAGCGCCGAGACGTGGCCCACCTGCATGGGAGCGTTCAGGTCCCCGGGCTTGCGTGAGCGCAGCGCGTCCAGGAAGTTCTGGGCGTGGCCGCTGCCACCGTCGCCCTCGACCTGCTCCACGCGCTCACCGTCGTTGTCGTAGATCCAGCCACCGCCGCGCCCGCCGGCGTAGTAGCCGTTCTCGCACTGGATCACGGTTCCCAGGCGGACACCGCGGTAGTCGTCCATGGCCTCCATGCCCGTCTTCTTCGGCAGTGCACGGAAGTGCGCCACGAAGGGAACGCTCCCCACGTCGTAGGTCACCAGCAGCGTGTTGGGTGTCTCGCCGTCGTCGTCGTAGCCCAGTCGGCCGCCGACGGCCCGAGCCGACCTCGGTGCCTGCGTGACCCCGATGAAGTTGATCGCGTCGTCGAGGATGTGGGCGCCCCAGTTGGCGACCTCCCCGGTGCCCATGGCCCACTGCCAGTGCCAGTCGTAGTGCAGTTCCCTGCGAACCGGCGG
>Ga0299906_10000475_pt1 | contig 37693 bp, 31 predicted proteins | sample RVTome_14_FD_200259 | JGI IMG/M metagenome (GOLD analysis project Ga0299906, IMG submission 200259) | Soil microbial communities from uranium-contaminated site in the Upper Colorado River Basin, Wyoming, United States - RVT145D125 (version 2) ... | reverse complement strand
CCTTCTCGCGCGCCGGTCGGACCGACGCGTCGTAGGTGCTCGAGACGATGCGCGGCTCCCACTCGGCGGCGACGTCGGGCTGTGCCCGCAGCGCCGGCAACGCGGAGTAGGTCATGGAGATCGGACAGAGATGGCCGGCTTCGGCCTGCGTCTGCAGGAAGAACATCGCGGCACGCGCCGCGTGCGCACCCGGATCGGGCCGCCGCCACGGCAGCGCATGCAACTCGTTCGAGACGGCGAGCCGCAGCAGCTCGTGCCAGGCCGGATGGAACTCGACCTCGTCGATGCGATGCCCGAAGCGGTCGTGCGTCCGCAGCACGGGGGGATTCTCGTTGGCGAGCCGGCCCCATTCGAGCGCGGTGTCGCCGAGCACTGCCCCGAGCCGCGAGGCGCGTTCGCGCGCCCAGCCGGCGCCTTCCCTGACCAGCGCTTCGCCCAGGACGGCATCGGTCTCGAAGAGGTTGTAGGCGGCCAGCGGGGGCGGTTGATTCTCGACCGCGTGTGTCGCTCCGGGGCCGTCCGGCGCATTGCTCTGCATCGACCCGCAGTGTAGCTCATTTCGGTGGCGGTCGCGCCAGAGCACGAGCGCAACGTACTGTTGGTGACGGGCGTGGCACATGCCGCCACGCACTTCGCCGAGCTGACGTACCCGACGCTGGCCGTCGTCCTCGCGCACGAGACAGGGCTGCCGCTCGCGCAGGTGCTCGGGTGGAGCTTCGCCGGCTACCTCCTCTTCGGGCTGGGCGCGCTGCCGGCCGGCCTGCTCGCCGATCACTTCGGGGCCCGCCGCATGCTGCTCGGGGCCCTCGGCGGCATGAGCCTCGGGCTCGTCCTCGCGGGCCTGGCCGCGCCGGGGCTGCCGCTCGCCGCCAGCCTCGCCGTGATGGGCCTGGCCGCGAGCGCCTATCATCCCGCCGGCATGGGGCTGATCTCGCGTGCCATCGCGGCGCGCGGGCGCGCCCTGGCCGTCAACGGCATCTTCGGCAACGTCGGCATCGCGCTCACGCCGGTGGTCACCGCCGCGCTGGCCGAGCACTTCGGGTGGCGCGGCGCGTTCCTGGTGAGCGGCACCGTCCTGGCGGCACTCACGCTCGGCTGCGCCCGCCTCCCGCTGGCGGAGCCGGTCGCCGAGGTGACGGCGCCGAGCGCCGGCGGTAGCGGTAACGGGCGCCGCGCGCTCCCGTTGTTCGTGTTGTGCCTGGCGGCGATGCTGGGGGGCATCAGCTACCGCGGCAACACGCTGGTGCAGCCCTCGTACTTCGCGGCCGAGGTCTCCATCATGGGCTTCGGCACGGCGACGTCGCTGGTCTACCTGCTCGGCATCTTCGGCCAGTACGCGGGCGGGATCGCCGCCGATCGCTGGGACCTGCGCTGGGCGTATCTGGCGTTCCAAGCGGCCAGCCTGCCCGCCCTGCTGTTGATCGGCGTCACGCAGGAGGTGCCGCTGCTCGGCGTCGCCAGCGTGTTCGTCTTCTTCAGTCTCGGCATGCAGCCGATCGAGAACTCCCTGTTCGCTCACCTCACGCCCGACCGGTGGCGCTCGACCGGCTACGGTCTGAAGTTCGTGCTCACCTTCGGTGTCGGGTCGCTGGCCGTCTGGCTGGTGCAGTGGGCCGAGGCGACCTACGGCCTCGCCGGGGTCTTCCCGGTGTTGGCCGGGGTGGTGGCGCTGATGGTGGCGGCCATCGGCGTCCTGGTGTTCGTGATGCGCGAGCCGGCGCCGGCCGTGGTTGCCGGTGAGACGTACCCGGTGTGAACGGACCGGTGTGAAGGAGGAAGCATGAAGATCGAGCCGTTTCGGATCGACGTTCCCGAGGCCGTGCTCACCGACCTGCGCGAGCGCCTCGCGCGCACGCGCTTCCCCGACGAGATCCGCGATTCGGGCTGGAGCTATGGGACCGACCTGGCCTACCTCAAGCAGTTGGTCGCGTACTGGCAGGACGGCTTCGACTGGCGGGTCGCGGAGGCCGGGCTGAACGCCTTCGCGCAGTTCCGCGCCGACGTCGACGGCCTCGGTATTCACTTCATTCACGAACGGGGCACGGGTCCGAAGCCGCTGCCGCTGGTGATCACGCACGGCTGGCCGGGCTCGGTGATGGAGTTCAAGAAGATCATCGGGCCGCTCACCGATCCCGCGGCGCACGGCGGCGACCCGGCCGACGCCTTCGACGTCGTCTGCCCGTCGATGCCGGGCTACGGCTTCTCGGATCATCCGCGCGAGCCTGGCATGGACGCGGAGAAGATCGCCGCCGTGTGGGTCCAGCTCATGCGCGGCCTCGGCTACGCCCGCTTCGGGGCGCAGGGGGGCGACTGGGGTTCGATGGTGAGCGGTTACCTCGGTGCGAATCACCCCGACGCCGTGCTCGGCGTGCACCTCAACATGGTGCTCGGCTTCCCGCCCGAAGGGGCCGGCGCCTTCGACGGCGTGACGCCCGAGGAGCTGGCCGATCTCGGTGACCTGCAGAAGTTCCTCGACGAGGAGACCGGCTACCAGCGCATCCAGGGCACGAAGCCCCAGACGCTGGGCTACCTCCTGAACGACTCGCCCGCCGGTCTGGCGGCCTGGATCGTCGAGAAGTTCCGCACCTGGAGCGACTGCGACGGCGACGTCGAGCGCCGCTTCTCGAAGGACGAGCTGCTCGCGAACGTCATGCTCTACTGGGTGCCCGAGGCCGGGCCGTCGTCGATCCGCCTCTACTGCGAGATGACGCGGGCCGGGAAGTTCCCGCCGCAGAACTTCCGCGTCGACGTGCCGACCGGGTGCGCCATCTTCGCCCGCGAGATCGTGCGCCCGCCGCGCGTCTGGGCCGAGCGCCTCTACAACGTGCAGCGCTGGACGCGCTTCGAGCGTGGCGGACACTTTGCGGCGCTGGAGGAGCCCGAGCTGCTCGTCGACGACGTGCGCGCCTTCTTTCGGCCGCTCCGGGCCGCGGCTTGAGGGGGCACGTTCGGCGCACTGCGGCTCGAGATCGGCAGGCCGGCTGTGGCCTCCTGGGCGACCGCCCCGGCGTGCCCGCCGCTCCCGTGCAGCGCGGCGTTAGGCGTGCCCCCGGAACGGCTGGTTGCCGAAGCGGTCGAGGTGCACGACCTCACCGACCGGCCGGCGCGTCGTGGGCCCGTACTTCCCCCGCGGCCAGCCGATCGGCACGACCGCGCAGGGCGTGACGTTCCACGGCAGCCCGAGGGCGCGCCGAGCCAGGAACGTGCTCCACAGCGGCAGCGTGATCAGGGCGGCGCCCAGGTTCGCGGCGCGGGCCGCCAGCAGTAGGTTCTGCACCGACGGGTAGATCGACCCGTAGTAGCTGGTGGCGGCGACGGGCGGGAGCCATGGGCGCGGGCCGCGCAGACAGGGGACGATCAACACCGGGATCTCCTCGAAGTGGTCGGCCTGCCACTGCACCGCCTTGATGATGCGCAGCATCGTCTCGTCGCCGCGGGCGAGGCGCCGGCCGATGCCGCCGTAGAGATTCCACGCCTGGCGGTTCAGCTTGGCGAGTCGTGCCTTCACGGCGACGTCCTTCACCACCACGAACTCCCAGTTCTGCGCGTTGCTGCCGGTGGGCGCCTTGAGCGCCAGCTCGATGAGGTGCAGGACCAGCGCGTCGTCGACGGGATCGGGCTTCAGGCGGCGAATGGCGCGCTGGGTGCGCATCGCCTCTTCGAGGTTCATGGCGAGTTCCACGGGCGGCATCAGAGCACGCGCCCGTCCGGCGCGTCCAGGAACGCCCCCGACGGCGACGTGTCGCAACGAATCGCCTTGCCGCGCTTGCTCGGCTTACACCGGTCGAGCAACGCACTGCCACACGGACCGGTGACGCTGCCGAGCACGAGGGTCAGCTCCACGGGCGCCTCGCCGAGCGCGAGCGCGCGGCCGCGAATCGCGTAGCGCACGCCGTCGGGCCGCCGGCGGATCTTGACGCGCTGGAGCCCCTCGGCCGGGACGCTGCAGTCGGCGTCGAGGAAGCCGCTCGTGTTGCGATAGCTCCAGCCCGTGTCGCGCCGCAGGCGCTTCCAACCGTCGCGCCGCCCGCAGCCGCCGTCGCCGCCCGGGACGACGACCTCGAGGTGCGTCTGCTCGCCGGTGCGCAGGCGGACGATGGCGCCGTCTCTGGCCGGATCGGCTTCGACCAACGGGGGCTTCGCGTAGATGATGTCGCCGCCGGCCGTCCACGAGCGGGCGGCCGCCGGCAGGCCGTCGGGCGCCTTCTCGGCCGTGCGCAGCTTCAGGCGCGGCGCGCTCAGCCCGTCGCAGATCTCGAAGGGCTCCTCGTCGACGTTGTTCTCGAAGGTCGACTCCTCGAGGATGCGCGCGTAGTTCACGGTCGCCCGCAGCAGGTAGCGGCCGCCGGGCAGGTCGGTGACGTCGACGTACTGGCAGCCGAGGAAGTTGAAGTACGAGTCCTTGCAGCCGACCGACAGTCCCTGGAACTCGCAGTCGTAGACGACTTGGTCGCAGAGCGTGTCCATGATGCAGAAGCCCTGTTTGTGGCCGACGGCCGCGGGCGGGGCGTCCGCGGCCGGCACGGCCTCGTAGAGGGCGTACTGCGAGAAGTGCGCGTGGCCGTGGCCGTCGACCGGGCTGCACTCGAAGAGTTCGTTCGTACAGGTCGGGCCCGGATTGGCTTCGCAGTCCGCCGGGCAGCCCGGGTCGCCGAGGACGACGTCGGCGTCGCCTTCGTTGATGGACGAGAGGGTGAAACGGACCAGGGTCCGGCCGCTGGTACCGCCCGCGCAGCCTTCGGCGACGTCCGCGGCCGGCACGTCCTGGTCGTAGCGTACCGTCATCGGCAGGACGTCGTTGTCGATGAGGGCGCGCAGGTCGGGCAGCGCCGGGGTCGTCCCGCCGGCGCCGGCCGGTCGGGCCAGGGCGGCGAGTGCGAGCGTCGTCACGAGCAGATGTCGGGGCATGGACCGGCCATACGCGGCGCAGGCCCGTGCTGTCCAGGGCGCAGTTGACACGAGGGCGGCCGCGCGGCCACAACGGCCGCATGACGGCTCCCAACGAATTTCCCCGCGCCATTCACCGCAGCGAGGACGAACTGCCCTTCGTCGCCCTCGGCGACGGGACGCATCTGCAGCTCCTGCAGGCGGACGAGGAGCTCGGCCTGTGGGTCGTGCGCACCCGCTTCGAGGCGGGCGTGACCATCCCCACGCACAAACACACCGGGCCGGTCTACGCCTTCACACTGGCGGGCCAGTGGAAGTACCTCGAGTACCCCGAGGTGAACACGGCCGGGTCCTATCTCTACGAACCGGCGGGCTCGATCCACACGCTCACGGTCCCGGCCGACGTCGAGGGGCTGACCGACGTCTGGTTCGCCATCTACGGCGCGAACCTGAACCTCGACGCCGACGGCAACGTCACCACCGTGATCGACGCCGGGTTCGTGAAGCAGATCTACTTCGCCATGTGCGAAGAGCAGAAGCTGCCGCGCCCGAACGTCATCGCGGCGTAGGCGTCACCCGGGCGCACCAGCCGGGTCACTCCCGCAGCAGCACGTCCAGCGTGAACTTGACTCGCTTGAGTACCCGGCCGAGCGCGTTCTGCTGGATGTTGCCGCGCAGGGCCACCAGCGCCTTGCGCTCCAGCCGGTAGCGCAACGGTCCCTTCGACTTCACCGGCACCGGACCGCCCTTGGCGGCTTCGAGCTGCGCGACCATGGCGGCGCGCGGGTAGCCGAGGGTCTCGAGGTCGTCGTCCGCGAGCTGATCGAGCAGGCGGGAGACGAAGTCGAACACCCGCGGCTGGGAGGCGATCTCGCTGGCCCATTTGCTCACGGACGACGTCACGGGGCGGGTGTGCTTCTGCACGCCGGTCGGGTCGCCGAGGCCCTTGAAGGCCTCGCCGCTCTCGCCGTAGCTGATCGCGCTCTCCTCGAAGGGCACGCCCAGGTACTCGCAGACCCCCCGGAACTGCGTCTCCGGGTCCTTCACCAGCTCTTCGTACTTCACCCACACCAGCGGGACCGGTCGCTCGCGCACCAGGCGCGCGAGCGCCGGGACGTAGCGCGCCAGGATGGGGTTGTGCTCCACCGCCACTTGGTAGTTGCCGTCGAAGAACGACTCGACGTACGAGGTGAGCACCGCCAGCGGGTGGCGCGTGAGCACGACGTACTTCGCGTCGGGATAGAGCTTGGTGAGAAACGGCAGCACCAGGGCGTACGCCGGCGTCTTGTCGAGGAAGTAGCGCCTGCCCTGCGGGGCCCGTTCCATGAGCTGCCCGTAGATGGAGTCGGTGTAGGCCCGCAGCGCCGCCAGGTACCCGGCCTCGCCGCGCGGGATCTCGGCCACGATCTCCTTGACGGCCTGCTCGACGTTGTAGGGATCGTAGGGCGCCTTCTGGACGCTGCCGAAGTAGCCCAGGTGGGCGATGGGCGTGATCAGGTGCGGCTCGGCCCGGCCGTAGACGGCCGAGTGCGCGCTCAGCATGCGGGCGAGGAGGGTGGTGCCGGAGCGCGGCGCACCGATCAGGAAGACGAGGCGGTCATGCATCCGGGACCCATCTTCCAGAAGGGGGTCGAGACTGTCCAACGAGAGGGCTTGACGGGCGGGCCTCTTTCCACGTAGCGAGGGTACGCACTACGCGCTTTTGGTGCGACACCGAAGAAGGAGGACAGCCGATGGCCACCCAGGACCGTTACGCCACGCCCGTCGAAGGACTCGACTGGGACATTCCCGGCAGCTTCGCCACCACCTTCCGCTGGGAATACGACGACGGCCGCGATTCGCTGCTGAAGCTCTACGGCAAGGGCAAGCAGCGCCAGTGGGACGCCGCCGACCGCATCGACTGGTCGCAGGATCTCGACCCGGAGAACCCCGAGCAACTTCCCGACGAGACCATCCCCATCTTCGGCTCGGCGCCGTTCGAGCGCCTCGATCGCGCAGGCAAGGCCGAGCTGCGCCGGCACTTCCAGGCCTGGCAGCTCTCGCAGTTCATGCACGGCGAGCAGGGGGCGCTCATTTGCACGGCCAAGATCGTCCAGCAGGTGCCGTCGATGGACGCCAAGTTCTACGCCGCCACGCAGGTCATCGACGAGGCGCGCCACGTCGAGGCCTACTCGCGCCTCCTGCACGACAAGTTCGATCTGGTCTATCCGATCAACCCGCACTTGAAGACGCTGCTCGACCAGGTGCTGACCGACTCGCGCTGGGACATGACGTACCTCGGCATGCAGGTCCTCATCGAGGGGCTGGCGCTCGCCGCCTTCGCGTCGATTCGCGACAACTCGCAGAATCCGCTGGCCGCCTCCGTGAACGCCTACGTCATGCAGGATGAGGCCCGGCACGTGGCCTTCGGCCGCTTCGCGCTGCGCGACTACTACCCGAACCTGACCCAAGCCGAGCGCGACGAGCGCGAGGAGTTCGCCGTCGAGGCCTGCTACCTCATGCGCGATCGCTTCCAGGCCGAGGAAGTGTGGGCGCGGCTCGGTCTGCCGGTCGATGAATGCGCGCAGCACATGTACGACTCGCGGTTCATGGGCAATTTCCGCTCGGCTCTCTTCTCTCGCATCGTGCCGACGATGAAGGACATCGGCCTGTGGGGCCCCAAGATCCGCAAGGCCTACGAGGAAATGGGCATCATCGGCTTCGCCGACACCGACGTGCAGGCGCTCAGCAACGCCGACGAGCGGGTCGCCGAGGAGTTCGACGCCCGGCGTGCCGAGGTCGACGCCGTGGTGCGCGCCGCGGGGGAATGAGTACCCGGCGTCTCAAGATGAAGGATCTCGAGCGGCTGACGGGCGTCGGTCGCGAGACGATCCGCTACTACATCCGCGAGGGCCTGCTGCCCGAGCCGGAGCGTCCCAGCCGCAACGTCGCCTGGTACGATCAGCGTTTCGTCGACCGGATCGCCCTCATCAAAGAGCTGCAGCAGGAACGGTACCTGCCGCTGCACGTGATCCGCCGGCTCGTCGGTGGCGAGCGCACCCCGCCCCGGGCCGAGATCGAGGCGCTGCTGCAGCTCGACGGCAGGCTCCTGCCCGCGGCGCCGGCCGGCCCACGGCGCAAGCCGCAGCGGGTGAGTGCGGTGGCCAAGCGGCTCGGGCTCCCGGCCAGGGAGGTGCGCGGTCTCGCCGCCGTCGGCCTCTTCGAGATCGAGACCCGGGCGGGCGACCAGTGGCTCGGCGCCACGGCGATTCGCATGGCCGAGCTGTGGGGCCGGCTTCGCGCGGCGGGCTTCGTGGACGCGCTCGGCTTCGCCCCGGAGAGCTTCCGCGTGCACGTCGACATGGTCCGCTGGTTGGCGCGCGAGGAGCTGCGCGTGTTCGGGAAGGGCATCGCCGGTCACGTGGACGCGGAGCGATCGGCCGCGATGGCCGAGATCGGTATCGACGCGATCAACGAGATGCTGGCGCTGCTGCGACGCGAGACCCTGCGGCGCTTCGTGGCGGAAGGGAACGTGCCGGCGTCCGCGCCGCCGTCGTCCGAGCAGGCGTCGTGACCGGCACGTCGGTCAGGCGTCCTTGCGGAGGCGCGGTCGCTCAGCGCCGCGCGATCACTTCTTGTAGCAAAGCGTGGTCGGCGAGTACCAGGGCCGTCATGGCCTCGACCATGGGGACGGCCCGTGGCAGCACGCACGGGTCGTGGCGGCCGCGGCCGGCGATCGTGGTGGCGTCGCCCGAGGTCGTGACGGTGTCCTGCTCCCGCATGATCGTGGCCGTCGGCTTGAAGGCGACGCGAAAGTACACCGTCTCGCCGTTCGTAATGCCGCCCTGCACGCCGCCGCTGCGGTTCGTCCGGGTCCGCACCCGCTCGCCGTCCATGTAGAACTCGTCATTGTGGTCGCGCCCGCCGAGGTCGGTGCCCGCGAAGCCCGAGCCGATCTCGAAGCCCTTGGTCGCTGGCAGAGACATCATGGATTTGGCGAGGTCGGCTTCCAGGCGGTCGAAGACGGGGTCGCCCCACCCGGGCGGACATCCGCGTACCGCGCAGGTGACCGTGCCGCCGAGCGAGTCGCCGTCTTTGCGAACCCGCTCCACGGCCGCGATCATCTCGGCGGCCACCCGCGGCTCGGGACAGCGCATGGGCGTTGCCTCCACGGCATCGCGGGTGACGGTCTCGACGTCGCAGTCGGCCACCAGCCGACCCACCTTGGAGACCCAGGCGACGATCTCGACCCCCCAGCGCTCGGCCAGCAGGGCGCGCGCCACGGCGCCGGCCGCGACGCGCCCGGCCGTCTCGCGCGCGCTGGTGCGCCCGCCACCGCGCCAGTCGCGGATGCCGTACTTGGCCTCGTAGGTGTAGTCGGCGTGGCTGGGCCGGTACTTCGTCTGCACCTCGGCATAGTCCTTCGAGCGGGCGTCCTCGTTGGTGATCGAGAGGCTGATCGGCGTTCCGAGCGTCTGTCCTGCGAAAACTCCGCTCAGGATGCGGACGGTGTCCGATTCCTTGCGCTGCGTGGTGAGGTGGCTCTGGCCGGGCGCCCGCCGGTCGAGCTCGACCTGGATGGTGGCTTCGTCGAGCGGCAGGCGCGGCGGGCAGCCGTCGATGACCGCCCCGATCGCGGCCCCGTGCGACTCGCCCCACGTCGTCACCCGAAAGAGTCGGCCGAAGCTGTTTCCCACGGGCCCATCCTAAGCTCGGGCCGCGGGGCCGACAAGCGATGCCCCGGAGGGCGTGTCGGTTCGTTGACAGGCACGGCGACATGAGTTAGCTGACTAGACAGAACGGCAACCGGTCCCGACACGGCCGGGCGAGGGGCACCGGGCGCGGGCACCAGGAGTGGCACGATGGGTTGGATGGGCTACGAGGCACGAAAGGCGGCCGGAGCGGACGAGGCGCTCGGCGAGGCGGCCCGGAACCTGCGGGCCGCGGGCGACCAGCTCGACGACATGCTCGAGTTCGTTCGCCTGGTCCATCGTGTGCGGCGCGCCAAGCCGCCGGTCGCGGACGACGAGCGCTGAGCCGGCCCGGATTGCTCCCGCGTCCCGCCCGCAAGGTCTTCGGTGTCGAGGATCGGGCGCAGCTCGGCGAGAGCCGGGCGCAGGCGCGCGGCGTGCGCGTCCTCGGCTGACCGGCGCCGGCCGCGTCGCTCAGTCGATGTAGCCGAGTTCGCGCAACTTCTCTTCGTGCTCGGGGTCGAGCGTGGCCGGCTCCGCGGGCCCACCGGCTTCGCCTCGAAGCCGCACCCGATCCGCTTCCGCCTGCGTTTCGCGGGCGTCGAGGAGCGCCGCCAGGTCGCTCGCCGTCTGTGGGTCGAGGGCACGGCGCTCGCCCGGATCGGTGCCGACGTCGAAGACCTTGGCTTGCTCGCCGTCGCCGTGTCGGAATCGCACGAGCTTGCGCTGCCCCACCCGGACGGCGTGCGCGGGAGATTCGAGGCCGAGCGGCAGCTCCCAACTCGCGCTGAAGAGTGGCGCGGGCTCGCGCGCGGGCTCCTCGCCGTCGCGCAGCAGCGCGGCGAAGCTGTGTCCGTACAGGCCCGTCGGCACCTCGACGCCGACCAGGTCGAGGATCGTGGGCATCAGATCGAGGTGATGGACGAGCGAGGTGCGCCGCACGCCGGCCGCCACGTGGGGACCGACGACGATCAGCGGAACGCCGAGGACCGTCTCGTAGGGGAGGGTGCCGTGCCCGAGCGAGCCGTGCTCGTAGAACTCCTCGCCGTGATCGGACGTTACGATCACGATCGTCCGTTCCGTCAAGCCGCGCGCCGTCAGCGAGCCGAGGAGGGCGCGGACTTGGTCGTCGACGTAGCGGATTTCGCGGTCGTAGGCCTCCGCCGGGCGCGTGCCGCGGAGCGGGACGCTCGGCGCCCGCTCCGTGAAGAGTGTCCCGTACCGCTTGGGAGGCGCGTAGGGCGCATGCACCTGGAAGGTATGCAGGAAGAGGAAGAACGGACGGTCGCCGTGACGGCTGAGCCAGTCCTGGGCCTGGGCGAAGGTGCGTTCCACGTGACCGGACGGGTTCATCAGGTCGGCGCTCCTGTTCTCGCCGTAGGCGGAGAAGCCGATGCCGAAGCCCCGGCTCTTCGCGAGCGGGCCGTTCTCCGTGAAGGCCGCCGTGGCGTAGCCCCGCCCCCGGAGCAGCTCGGCGAGGGAACGGACGGGAACGGCCAGGCCCGTCAGGCCGTTGTGCACGCCGTGGACGAGAGCCGGGAGCGACGTGAACATGGTCATGTGCGACGGGGCCGTGCTGGCTGCCTCGGCCACGAGCCGCTCGAAGACGACGCCGCGTTCGCCGAGCGAACGCAGGAACGGTGCCGTTTCCCGCTCGTAGCCGTAGAGATCGAGATGATCGCGCCGCAGCGTATCGATGGAGATCAGGAGGACGCTCCACCGAGGGTCGCCCCGTTGGGCGGGCGCCAAGATGGTCGGGTCGCCCCAGACGGGCAGCGACGCACCCGTCTCCTCGACGGTGCGGAACCGGAACGAGCGGATCGTGCCGGCCAGGTCGGTGAGGGGAAGGCGCCGATCCTGCCAGCCGGCGGGAGCGGCCGCGGGGTCGAGCCGCTCGTCGAGAAGGGGTTCGCAGACGTCTCCGTCACACGCCTCCACGTAGAAATGCACGGAGCCGAAGCCGCTGGCGACGTCGAGGACGCCGAAGCTCAGCTCCAAGGCGGCGTCGTCCGGCACGTCGAGCGCCGCGGTGCGGTGCTCGGTGACGGGCGCGCCGGGGGGGCGGTACGCCACGGCGTAGATCTGCACCGTGGCGCCCGACGGCAACGTGGGGACGAGCGCGTCGAGCGTCACGATCGCCGACTCCCCCGTGGCCTGGACGGGCGTCACGATGGGTGGCAGGCGCACCCAGTCTCGCTCTCCGTCCAGGCGAGCGAGCGCCTCGACGACCAAGGCGCTCGCGCCAGCGAGCGCCTTGGGGACCGGCAACGTGAGCGCGAGCCGCTGCCCGCCGAGCAGCTCGGTGGACGCCAGGATCGCCAGCGGTGCCGTCGGATGGGCGGCCAGCACGTGGCGGGTGTCGTCACCGATGGTCGCCTCGGGCAGGCGCGCGCTCGAGTCCGCGTACGCGGGGAACGGGGGGGCCGCCGCCACCACGAGGCTGGCCGGACGCGTGGCGTCGTGGGTGCGATACGCGGGCTCGACCAGCCGATGGTGCGAGCGAAGTCCCGGTGGTGGAGGCTCTGGACATCCGGCCGCCATGCCACCGAGGACCAGGAGCGAGAGGGCGCGCGCGAGCGAGGGCATGCCCGCGCGCACCTGCGGATGCGACATCACGCCTGCCGGCGTACTCCGAGACGCCGCGACGATCAATCATTCGCTTGACCCCTCGGAAGCGCCCATGTTAGCGAACCCGCCTTCGTCCGGCGCGCACATCATTCGTCACGGAGGTCTCAGGTCAGATGGGAAAGCTTCTCGAGGGCAAAGTCGCGGTCGTCACCGGGTCCGGTCGTGGGATCGGACGGGGCATCGCGCTCGCTCTGGCGCGCGAAGGCGCCAAGGTCGTCGTGAACGACATCGGCTGCGGCACCGACGGCCGCGGCACCGACGCCGATCCGGCGGCCGTCGTCTGCAAGGAGATCGAGGCGCTCGGGAGCGCGGGCGTGCCCAGCTACGACAGCGTCGCCGAGTGGGACAGCGCCGGGAAGATCATCCAGACGGCCATCGACACGTGGGGGCGCTGCGACATCCTCGTCAACAACGCCGGCATCCTGCGTGACAAGAGCTTCTCGAAGATGGAGCCGGAAGATTTCGACGTCGTCCTGAAGGTCCATCTCTATGGCGGCTTCAACTGCTCGCGGCACGCCATCAACCACATGCGGGAGCAGGGTTACGGCCGCATCATCAACATCGTCTCGAGCGCCGGCCTGCGCGGCAACTTCGGCCAGGCGAACTACGGCGCCGCCAAGGCCGGCCTGATGGGCCTGGCCTTCGTCCTGGCCGTCGAGCACATGAAGGGCAATGCCGAGGGGAAGTACAGCATCACGGCGAACTGTGTCGCGCCGGCGGGCATGACCCGCATGGTCGGACAGATTCCGGGTCTGGACCCGAACGACATGCCGCCCGAGATGAACCCGGACCTGAACGGCCCGCTCGTGGCCTACCTGGCGTCCGAGCAGGCCGGGCACGTGAACGGGCAGGTCTTCGGGCGCCGCGGCTACGCCTACACGCTCTTCCAGACCCCCAAGCCGATCGCCTCGATGTACAAGGAAGGCGGGCTCAGCGCCGCCGAGGTCGCCAAGAACTTCGACGCCGTGTTCGAGGACCTGCTGAACGTCCCGGGCATCCCGATGACCAAGGCGATGCGCGACGCCGCGGCGAAGCGGAAGGCGGCCGCGGCCGAGAAGTGATACGAGAAGTGGTATAGGACCGGCATGGCGCGCGCGTACTCTCACGTCGGACTCTCCACCCGCGACATGGACGCCACGCGCGCCTTCTACGAGGACGTGCTCGGCTTTCCGGCCGTCCGCTGCGACGTGATCGAGATCGAGGAGGGGGGGCGCCTGCGGCACGTCTTCTTCGACGCGGGCGACGGGCAGCTCCTGGCCTTCATCGAGCCCCGTGACGTCCGCGGCCTGCCCCGCGAGTACGAGGCCGGCATCAACCGGGGCCTCGGCGTCCCGGACGCCTTCTACCACTTCGCGTTCGAGGTGGATTCGGTGGCGGCCCTCGAGGCCAAGCGCGCGGATTTGATCACCAAGGGCGTCGCGGTCACGCCGATCGTCGACCACGAGTGGATGCGGTCGATCTACTTCAAGGATCCGAACGGCCTCATGCTGGAGTTCGCGGTGCAGACGCGCCCGCTCACCGCCGACGATCGCGTCATGCAGGTGCGCGAGCGTGTCAGTCTGCGGACGCCCTCGCCGGTCACCGACTTCCGTCGCGAGTGACATGACGTTGCGCGCCGTGTTGCCGCCGCGGCGGGCATGAGGCGTCGATCGGGCCCTCGCCGCTGGCCCGCGGCGTGCAGGGACGTGCCGGCATGTGGCCCGAAATGCACGTCTCGCTTCCCGCCGATCATCACGTCGTCGTCGCGACGCACGGGGTGCTGGTCGCCCTGGCGGTCCTGGCCGGCATGCTCGTGGCCACGCGCCGGAGCACGTACCCGGCCGCGGCCGCCGTCGCGGCCGCGGCGGTCGCGGTGGCCTCGCTCGTGGGTGCCCAGGCGCTGTTCGTGTCGCTGCGCGGCGGCCCCTTCGGGTTCTGGTCGGGCGGGCTCACGTCGACGGGCGGCGTCGTCGCCGGCCTCGGCGTCACGTGGCTGGTCGCCCGGCTGACCGGCAACGCGCCCGGTTCGCTCTTCGACGCCATCGTGCCGGCCGGCTTGGTCGCCCTGGGTGTCGGCCGCCTCGGCTGCTTTCTCGGCGGGTGCTGCTCGGGCCGGCCGAGCGACGTGCCGTGGGCGCTGGTCGTGCCGGCGCTCGGCGGGCCGCCGCGCCATCCGCTGCCGCTGTACTCCGCGGCCCTCGACTTCGCGGTCGCCGCGGCGGTGGTGCGCCACGCCGGCCCGGTGGCCGCGGGGCGTGCGGGTGGCGCGGCCCTGCTCGGGGTGATGGGGTTCGCTTCCGGGCGCTTCGCACTGGAGTTTCTGCGTGATCCCGCCGCCACCGACCCGCTGCCCGGAGGTGTCACGCTGGCGCAGGCGCTGTGCGCGCTGCTCTTCCTGGGGTCCCTTCTCCTGTACAGGCGCTCCCCGGACGGGGGATTGCGGCGATTCCGCTCCCAGCCTACGCTCAGATCGGTATGAGGATCCGCCTGCCGCTGGCCGCGTTGGTCGCGCTCGCATTCGCCTACCCGGGCGCGGCGCCCGGCACCGACGGATCGTTCGATGCGTCCATCGCCGTGCGCCCGGCCAAGGGGAAGCTCGACGAGAGCCGCGGCGTCGGCTCGCTCAAGGTGCGCCGCTGGCGGTTCCGCCCCCGGTCCACTTCGGACGGCCTTGCCCCGGCCCAGGAGCCGGTGGTCGTCTCGGTGGGCGATCGCACGCAGTTCGTCCTGCCGGCCGGCGCCTTGGTGGCCTCGAAGAACGGCAAGCGCTTCCGCTACAAGAACGAGGGCGCCACCCAGGGCATCACCTCCTTCAAGCTGAAGCAGCGGCGCGACGGTGCGTACGATGTCTGGTTCACCCTCGAGGGCGTGGTGATGGACCAGCTCCTGGTGCAGTACCCGTTCTGCGACACGTTCTCGCTCGAGTTGGGCAACGACGAGGCCTTCTCGGGCATCGACTTCGACCGGCCCCGGGGCGATCGCTCGCCGCGCATCAAGGTGCGCGGCTTCTGCGAGCCCGAGGTGTGCCGCGAGACGCTCCGGACGTCCGCCCTGGGGCGTGCGCCCGGCGTCACCGCCCGCCACTCGGTCTGCCCCGACCCGGAATTCTAGCGGCGGCGAGGACCGGGTCCGATCCCGCGGCGCCTCGGCGGCCCGCACCGGAGTAGGAGTAGTTGACGCCGGTGGGGCCGGGCGTGTACCGATCGGTACGAGGGGCGGTGAGAAGCCAACCAGGAGGAGCAGCCGCGGCCGGCGGGTCCGAGGACATGCGGGAGGGCATCCTGCGGGCCGCCGAGTCGGTGTTCGCCGAGCGCGGGTACGCGGCGGCCAGCACGCGCGAGATCGCCGAGCGCGCCGGCATCGGCAAGCGCATGCTCTTCTACTACTTCGAGAGCAAGGACGCCGTGTACGAGCACGTGCTCGGCCGCCTGCTCGATCAGATCCAGCGCCTGCACGCGCTCTCGGAGGGCGCGCCGGGGCCCGACGGTCTGCGTGACTTCATCGCCGCGCTGCTGCGCTTCGCCGCCGCCAACCCCGATCCGGTGCGTCTGCTCGTGCGGGAGATCATCGACGAGGGGAAGCACCTCGACCGCATGGCCGAGCGCTACGTGCGACCGCTCTTCGCCTCCGGCTACGCCGCGGTCGCCCGCAACGCCGAAGAGGGCGTCTTCGGTCCGCAGGACCCCATGCACGCGCTGATCAACATCGGCGGCATGACCATCTTCTACGTGCTCACGGCGCCGCTCACGGCGCGCGTGTGGAATCGCGATCCGCTCGACCCCGAGGCGGTCGAGCATCACATCGAGGCGGCGGTCCGCTTCGCCCTGGCGGGTCTGACGACCCCGGCGGCGACACAGCCCGCGCCCGGCAACACTGAGGAAGCGGTGGATCCATGAAGCGGATCATTACGACACTCGGACGCTCGCACATCGCGATGCTCGCGATGCTCGCGGTGATCGCCAGCGTCGTGAGCGCGTCCGGCCACGTCGGCGCGGCGGGTGTCCGCAGCTCGCCCCTGCAGGTCGACGCGGACGGCTTCGTCTTCGTCGTCAATCCCGACTCGGACAGCGTTACACGCCTCACCCCGCTCGCGGCGGGCGTGCAGACCGTGCAGTGGGAAGGCGCGGTCGGCGACTACCCGCGTACTCTCACGCTGGCGGGGGATGCGATCTACACCGCCGATCAGAACGACGACACCGTCTCGAAGCTCGCCAAGAGCGACGGCGCGCCCATGGGTGCGGTGAGCCTCGGCTTCGGCTGCGCCCCCTATGGCGTGGTGGCGAATCCGGATGGGAATCGGCTCTACGTGTCGTGTCAGGGTACCGACGAGGTGGTGGTACTCGATCCCGACCTGAACGTGCTGGCGCGAGTGACGCTCGACTGGCCGATGCCCCGGGCCGTGGCCGTCAGCGGCGACGACCTGCGCGTCTACGTGTCGCACTTCCTCACCGTGGAGCCCAACCACGACGCCCACGTGAGCGAGATCGACACCCAGACCAACGCGCTCACCGAGCGCCGGGTGCTCACCATCCCGCTCGACCGGGCGACCTGCGAGACGCAGAACTCGGGGCAGGGCGTCACCAACGTCGTGAACTCCCTCGTGCTGACCCCGCCGAACGGGCCGCCCGCGATCCAGAACCAGCTCTGGGTGGGCGGCATCCTGCAGAACGTGCTCACCAAGGGCATCTTCCGGCGCCATGCCGGCTTCAAGGGCATGCCCGAGATGTCGATGTTCGACCTGCCGTGCCCGGACGACACCGGCGTCGCCTGCATGTTCGAGAGCTTCCCGCGCGGCAACCAGCTCGGCGCGGTGAAGCGCAACAAGTTCCAGCCCTCCTTCCACGACATCATCCGCTTCGTGATCTGGAAGATCGACCTCGACTCGGGCGAGGTCGTCGGCAAGATCGACATCGACGAGGCCACGCAGGCCACCGACATGGTCCTCTCCGCCGACGGCACGATCGCCTACGTGGTCGACCAGATGTTCCACAGCTACCACGTGCTCAACACGCGCCGCGGCCAGGACGGGAACGCGGCCACGATCTACCGGCCGGTGTCCCGCTTCGGGCCGTTCGGGGCGGAGCCCGAGAAGCCGTGCGTGGCCGATGCGCTCGGCTCGGTGGCCAGCGAGGCGCCGTTCCGGCTCGACCCGCAGGTGCAGATTGCACCGATCGAGACGGGCGACCCCATCAAGGTGTTCGCGGCCAGCCCGACCGTCGGCACGCCCGTCGACACCGGCGTCGACTTCGACACGCGCGCTTATCACGAGAGCAGCATCGCCCAGATGCGCGACGTGCCCGACGCGGTCGGGACGGCGCCGATCGGCGTCGGTCTCTCGCCGGACGGCTGCATCGCCTACGTGGCGAACTATCTCTCCCGGAATGTCGTGGCGGTGTCGGCGAAGCAGGGCCCTGCCTGCGCCGCCTACGACCCGCTCGTCGGCTTCCGTTGCAGCGGCGACATCACGCAAGCCTGTCAGACGACCAACGACTGTGCGGGTGGCGTCGGCTTCTGCAACCATCCCGGCGGTCCGGCCTGCACGCAGGACTCGGAATGCGTCTCGGAGCCGTGCGTGCGCGACAACCGCTGCATCCCGCTGGTGGCGTCCGACGAGCCGGCGCCGACGACGGCCCTGGTCTCCGAGGAGATCCCCGCCGAGATCCTCGACGGCAAGATCCTCTTCAACACCGCCGCCCGTGACGGCAGCGTCCCGAACGGCGTGGGCCTCGGCCTGGCGGCGCCGCTCTTCAACGACGTGGCGCGCGGCTGCGGCTACGACGTCGGCCGGACCTGCCGCTCCGACCTCAACTGCAGCTTCTGTGCGGATCAGGATCCGCTGGTCGATCCCGGCCCCAACTGCGTCACCGACGCCGACTGTGGGGGGATGCGCTGCGTCCTGGCCGGTCGCTACTGCGACAACGACGCGTCCATCGCCTGTGGGACCAACGCCGACTGCGGCGGCGGTACCTGCGTCAGCGCCCAGTGCGATCAGGTGGCGAGTCTGCCGGGCGAGGTGACGAGCGTTGCCCACGACGCCTCGTACGTCACCTGCACGTCGTGTCACGTCGATTACGGCGGGCAGGACGGGCGCACCTGGGACTTCGCGCAGTTCGGCGCCAGCCTGCGCAACACCATGGACCTGCGTGGCCGCTCGCAAGCGGCCCCGGGCACCTGCGACGCGCTACTCTCCGCCGATGCCGGCAAGGTCGGGGCGACCTGTCACTTCGACGCCGCCTGCGGCACCGGCTCGGGGCCGGGCGCGTGCAAGGCCGATCCCGGCATGATCCCGCCGCACCTCTCGCCCGAGGACAAGGCCCGCTACTTCAACCCCATGGTGAGCGTGCACTGGAACGGCGACCGCATGGAGGTGGAGGGCTTCGAGTTCACCTATCGCCAGCTCCTGGGCGCCGGCGACTGCGACGGGCAGGAGCACGACCCCAACGGCTGCATGGGCGCGCTCATCCCGCGCAGCCTCCTGGTCAGCACGGCGGTGGTGCCCTTCGACGCCGGCTACGAAGGCGACATGCAGCGCACGCTGCGCAACGTGATGGTCGACGAGCCGACGCTGGCCAAGCCGGTGAACGCCAGCATCCGGCTCTCGCACATGGCCGACTTCACCTACAGCCTGACGGCGCTGCCGCGAAATCCGTTCCTGGGTGGCGACGGCGCCAGCCCGTCCGAGGCGGCGCAGCGCGGCCGCCTCCTCTTCAACGACGAGTCGACCGGCTGCGCGTCCTGTCACAACGGCCCGGCCGCGAACCGCCAGCTCTTCACCGACAAGCGGCCCAACCCGGGCTTCGATTTCGGCCAGCCGCCGGGACCGGACGCCAACAACCTCTACGTGCGGCACGCGGTCGGCACCGACAACCTCTTCGACCGTACCGATCCGCGCGCCATCGCCGATCAGGACGGTGTCGGGCAGAACTCGGTCATTCCCATCCCCGGCACGCGCGGCCGGCTCGCCGAGTACGTGACGCCGGTCCTGAACGACGTCTGGAACACGCCGCCCTTCCTGCACGACGGCAGCGCGCCGGCCCTGCTCGACGTCGTGCGCCCGTGCGACTCGACGGTGACGGACTGCATCGCGCTCGGCAGCGGCCGCAACGTGGACGGCCTGCACGGCAAGACCGCGCACCTGACGCCGCAGCAGTTGAACGACCTGGTCGAGTTCCAGAAGGCCCCGCACAATCCCGTGGGCTCGGTGGGCTCGACGATTCAGGCTGGTACGCTGGCGCTGAAGAAGGTCATCGTCGACTTCGGCAAGAAGCCCGGCAAGGGGAGGATCAAGGTGGTGGGCACGGCCACGCCGGGCGCGCTGCCGGTCGACCCGAGCACGGGCGGCATGTCGCTCACGCTGGCCGTCCCCGGCGGCGACCAGATGGTCCTGATCGAGCTGGTGGCGCCCGCGGCCGAGGTGAAGGCCAAGGGCGGCGGCAAGCGCTTCAAGTACAAGGCGAAGACCGACCAGGGGAAGATCAACCTGAGTCTGAAGCGTACGAAGAGCGGCGACTACAAGGTGGTCGGCAAGCTCGCCAAGGCCGACCTGGCGATCCTGCAGAACGGCGCCCGCGAGGTGACCGTGGCGCTGGTGGCGGGCGACACGCAGTTCGCCCGCAGCCGGGTGCTGAGCGAGAAGAGGAATGGCCGCGTGTTGGCGCTGGCCAAGAAGGGGAGCTGACGATGAAGCGCGTACTGATCACGACGATCGCGGTGGCGCTGCTCACAGGCGTGGGCGGGGTGGACGTCGCCGAGGCGCACTCCGAACCCGGTGTCTGTCGGCTTTCGCGGCTGTGGCAGACGGCCTTTGCTCCGGTCAACCTGCCGCCCTTTCAGACGATCGTGAACGGCGAGGAGGTCGTCGTCGGCATCAACCCCGAGACGGGTGAGTTCGTGTTCGACATGAGCGGCATCCCGGAGCTGGCCTTTCCGAACGGCTTCAGCGACGCCCTCGACGTGATCCGGTTCCCGCAGACGCCCGCGACCGGCACCATCGACGCGGGCGGCAACATCTTCGTGCCGGACCTGGAGTTCCGCGTCTGCACGTTCGGCACCTGTCCGGGTGGTGGGGGTGGCTGCACCTGCGTGCCCGGGAACGTGTGCTCCAACGACACGTCGCGCCTCTGTCTGGCCGGCGTCGCCAGCGGCGAGCTGGCCTGCGAAGCCGGCGGCGTCTGTCAGGGCGTGTGTTCGGACGACCTCGCGAAGACGTGCGTGGACAACGACGACTGCCTCCCGGCCGGCTTCTGCGGGCGGGGGAACCTACTGCGCCTGAACGTGAACCTCACCAGCGGCAGCGATGCGCTCGGGGAATTCCAGCTCGTCGGCAACGCCGCGACGACGTTCACCGACGGGAAGATCACGCTGGTCGACGTGTTCGGGACGAACCCGGAGACGCCCGTGATCGGCGACACCGGCATCACCTCGATGACGCTCGATTGCACGCTCGATCCCGTGCCGTCTCAGGGCGCGCTCCCGGCGCCGCCGTCCTGGGGCGTGGTCCGCGGCATCGTGAAGCTCGGCAAGCAGGGGCCGAACGCCGCCGACGACAAACTCAAGCTCCGGGGCACGTTTCAGCCGCTGGCCGGGGTGGCGGACTTCGCGACCACCGACGTGACGTTCGCCCTGGGTGTGGACGGCGCGGTGGTGAGCGCCCTGACGATCCCCGCCGGCACCCTGTCGGCGAACAAGAAGGGAACCAAGTTCAAGCTCAAGGACAAGGACGGCACCATCGTGCAGGTGAGTCCGCCGCTCCCCGCCGGGGCCGCGCCGAAGCACAAGATCAGCATCAAGCGCGTCAAAGAGACGGTGTACCAGGTGGCGCTGTCGTCGAAGGGCTTGCGTCTCGACGACCTCAACGCCGCCGAGGTCGAGAGCACCGTCGTGTTCGGCTCACAGACCCCCGGCGACATCTCGCCCGTCTCCGTCAACAAGAAGGGCAACAAGCTGAAGTTCTGACGTGAACGCGGTCCCCGCCGCGTTCCGGTACCAACCCGGCCACACCCCGGGGGCGGTCGACGATTGACCGCCTCCGGGGAAGTGGATATTCACCGGCGCTTACACCGGCCAGGTAGCTCAGTTGGTAGAGCATGCGACTGAAAATCGCAGTGTCGATGGTTCGATTCCGTCCCTGGCCACTTTGATTCGCGCCGCGCCTCCACGTTTGAGCCGCGTGTTCGTTGACTCCCTGCGGGCGGCTCACTAGGACCTGCCGGTGGCGCAACGCGACCCCACGATCGCGCGCCGACGATCCCCGTGGGCGGCGCCCCTCCTGACGTCGATGATCGCGGTCGCCGTCGGCCTGCCCGTGTGGCGGCTCGGCTGGGGGATCGAGCGGCAGCTCGCGTTTCCCGACGAGATTCTGCGCTGGTCGCTGCACGTGCGCAGCTTCGTGCCGCTCTCGTGGGACTCCTTCGCGTTGCCCGAGCCGTTGACCGAGTCGAACCGGGTCTTCGTGGGTGGCATGGTCTACCCCACGCTCTACCCATACCTCGCCGGTCTGGCGACGGCGCTGGCGGTGGCCGTCGGGCTCATCCCGCCGCCGGTGAAGCCGGTCTACCTGGAGGGAATCCTGGTCGCGCGGGTCGTGTCGGCGCTCGTCAGCGTGCTGGCCGTCGGGGTGGTGAGTGCGTTGGGTGTCCGCATGTACGGTCGCCGTGCCGGGCTGCTCGCCATGGCGTTCATGGCCGTGGTGCCGGCCGAGGTCGTGCAGGCGCATGCTGCCCGACGTCTACGCCGCGATGGTCGCGCGACGTCAGCGAGGGACCGCAGTGGCGAGCGCGGTCGCCAGCCTGCAGGCCGGCACGCTCGGCTACCGCGAGGTGCGGCACTGGCCCTCATGGTTCGTGCAGCGGTCGCTCTACGACTGCATCGACCCGATGCTCGCCGCCGGCATGGTGCCCGGCGAGATGGGCTTTCGGGTCTTCGTGCGCGAGGCGACCAGCGGCGCCGAGCCATGACGCAGGCGAAGTGTCGCCGCCCCGTCCCCTTGACGCTCGCCGGTCGCCTCCCCTAAGGGCGGTGACATGCGCGCTCCACGCACCGCGGCCTCGTGGGTGGCTCGTGTCGTGCTGGCCCTGGTGTTCCTCGGATCCGGCGCCTTCAAGCTCTCCGGCAGCCCCGAGGCGGTGGCGAGCTTCGACACCCTCGGCCTCGGACAGGCGATGCGCGTGCTCGTCGGCCTGGCCGAGGTGCTGGGCGCGTTCGGGCTGCTCATCACACCGTTGGCCACACCGGCGGCGGCCGGTCTCGCCGTCGTCATGGTGGGGGCGGTGGCGTCCCACCTGCTGGTGCTCGGGCCGAGCGCGGTGCCGGCGACGGTGTGCCTGCTGCTCTGCCTGTTCGTCGCCTGGCAGGAGCGCTCCGCCTTCGCCGCGCTGCGGCTGATCAGCACGGGCAAGGGACCCATGGACGGCTGGATCGCGCGCCAGTACGACGGCGGCGTCCAGACGGCCTTCCGCGACCTCATGCCCGAGCTGAGCGCCGACGTGCTGCCGAACTTCGCGGGTGCGGCCCGGATCCTCGACGCGGGCTGCGGGCCGGGGCAGTTCACCATCTACTTCGCCGAGCAGGTGCCGGGGGCCCAGGTGTGGGGCGTCGACTTGGCGCCCACCATGATCGAGCTGGCGGCCGAGCACGCCGGCGCGTCGCCGGCGTCGAGTCGGCTGCGCTTCGACGTCGCCGACGTGGCCGCGCTGCCGTTCGACGACGACTTCTTCGACGTGGTGGTCAGCACCGGGTCCATCAAGCACTGGCCCGATGCCGTCGCCGGGCTGCGCGAGATCCATCGCGTCCTGCGCCCCGGGGGGACGGCGGTGGTCGCGGAGATGAACCGCCTGGCGCCGCCGGCGGCGATCGAGGCGCAGCGCCTCCGTCTACGTCACTGGTTCTTCCGTCTCATCTACCCGCGCGTGTTCAGCAAAGGGCTCTCGCCCGAAGAGGCGCGGCGGGTCTTCGGATCGTCCCCGTTCGGCGCGCCGGCGCGCGAGCGCCTGCTGCTCGGCGGCTGCCTGTGGCTGTTCGAGGTTCGCAAGGCGGGGGCGACGGGGGCGTAGTCTGGGTCGTCGCTCGTTTCGCCGCGCACCTCTTGTGGCATGTCGGCCAGCGTCTGGATCCGCTCCAGACACAGCTCTACCCATCGCAGATCGGCTTGCTGGCGGAAGCAGACCAGGAGGCTGGCGAGGGTCAGGAGGAGTTCGGAACGGGACTCGCAGGCCGCGAGTTCCACGGCGGTGCTGTCGAATGCCTCGAGTGGCGGCCGCAGGCTGCTTCCATAGTCCTGGAGAACCGTCTCGAGCAGCCGAGGATCGTCGAGACCGACGACCACGGTTCTGAGCAGGACCTCGTCCCGGGTGGGACGAGGTCGAGGAAGCGGGCGCGCGCGCCAGCGTGCCCATGCCTGGTGTCCTCGTGGCGTGATGCGGTACAGGCGCTTCCGGTTGCGTCCCGCGAAGACGTAGCGCGACGTGACGTGTCCGCGCGTCTCGAGCTGGGCCATCGTGCCGTGGATGTGGCCCTGGTTGTATGGAGGTCCGGGGACGAGACGGCTAAGCAGGGTCGTGATCTCGTAGGCGTGACGTTCGTGCGCTCGCACCATCGTCAGCACCGCGTGGGCGAGCGACATCAATACGTCCTCCCGTGAGATGTGGGGGATGGCACCGTGATCATGACGGGCGCCTTCTGGCGTCAGCGTATGGACGCACGCGTTCACTCATGGTGGTTGTCCCGGACCACGATGCCGAGATCTGGGTCGCTCTCGGGGAGCGTTCCGGACGCGATTGAGTTGCCGACCACCCGGACGTCGAACGTGACCGGGAAGACGTCGTCCTCGTCCGGGGCGATGTGGATATCGACGGCGGCGTGCTCGCTCGCGAGTCGACTACCACGCACGTCGACGGTGACCGAGCCCCAGCTGGTTCCGATGGCTTGGTAGCCGCCGTAGACGACCGAGTCGAGGACGCGCAGGTCTCGAGACCCCCAGCTCAGCGCCAGCCCTTCGTAGCACCCCGCCACGGCGGAGCCGGCGACCCACAGACGAGATGAGTGCCACGCGACGTCCGCGCCACCGTATCCGGCGGCGATGTGCGAGCGGCAGATGCGCGGGCCCTGGGCCTGCCAGGCTGACGAGCCGCCCTCGTAGCCACCGCGAAGCACGGCGTCGCTCACGAGTATGTCACCGGCGCTGTGGAGTGCTCCGTAAGTGTCCTGAACGTCCAGCCTTGCCAGCGTTATGGAACTCCCCGAGGCGCTGATGGAACCCTCGATGCGCGGCCGGGGTGCGCCCGGAACGACGATATCGCCTTGGATGCTCACGCCGCCCTCGATGAACGTGCACGACGGTACCCCCGGGGACTCGGTGTAGAGGCCTGGCCCGACCAGGAGGTGACAGACCGGACCGCATGCCTGGAGCGCGACCGTGATCGAGGAAAAGGGGGCCTGGATGCTGCCGTCGGCGCCGGCGGGGTCGGCAGCCTGGCTGACGAAGGCGATGCGAGGTTGCCCGCACGTGTCGACGAACTCCTGATAGGCGTCGTCCTCGTCGCACCAGTCGGGAAGCCGAGAGACCTCTGGAAGTGCCATCAGTGGCGGCACGGCATCGTGCGCAGGGTGGGCTGCGCAGAACGCCGCGACGACCCCAAGAGATGCAGCGCCGTTCGGTTCGACTGCCGCGGGCGAGTGGCCAACCGGTCCGTGGATGTCCGATGGCGCGACATCGCCGGTCTCCGGCTCGCAGATCCTCGCCTCCAGCGAGTCGACGAAATCGTGGACGGCCGCAACCGCGGCTTCGACGGTCACGGTGCACTGGAGGCGCTTGGCGCAGCGGGTGACGGCTCGATGAAGCCGCTCGTTGGGGTCTCCCGTTCCGGGTCGGCAGTCGAGGCCGGCCTTGGAACGGAGGAATCGCTTGACGGCCTTGGCGTTGCAAGTGCTGCACGCGGACGTTGCCGCTGCCGAGGCATCGAGCGCTGGTCCATTCAGACCGATGCTCGCCGCAAGCAAGACCGATCCGAAGTGGCCGATTGCCACGCGACTGATCGTCGTCGTCATGATGTCCTCCATGGGGAGGACGCTAACCCACCGACGGTGGCCTTCCGAGATGGGCGTGTGCCCTCCGACACGCCGGAACCCGTGTTGGCTGTGTCGGACGCATCCCGGGAGACGCCCACGAGCCGCTGGGCGATCCGGTACCGTCGGCCTTCCCGTCCGATAGAGCCCTCGTTCGTGAGCTCCCCGATGGCCCGGCAGACGTTCGCACGGGATGCGATCACCAGGTCGGCCACGTCCTGGTGGGTCAGGTCGAGGTCGATGAGCCAGCCCCCATCCATTTGCCGACCGAAGCGAGGGACGAGCGCCACGAACTCGCTCACGATGCGTTGCCGCAGCGGGCAGCGGAGCAGGAGCATCTTTCGGTACAGTACTCGCTGTGACGCTACGAAGGCCCAACTGGTGAGCCGGCTGACGTTGGCGCCGGGCATCCGCTCCATGGCCTCGAGGACGTGAGCGCGTGTGACGGAGACGATGGTCACGTCGGAGTGCGCGACGACCGACACCCGACAGCGCATATGCGGCTCCGGCGACGCTACGCAGAGAAAGTCCCCGGATCCGAGGAACTGCATCGTCGTGGATTCGACCTCGGGGTATCGACATTCCATCCGGACGGCGCCCTGCACGAGGACGCGGACGTAGTCCGAGCAGTCCTCCGTGCCGCCCACGCGACTCCCCGCGCGCGCGACGATGGGTCGGTCGGCATGGTCCACTAGCACCTCGATGGCGCCCTTGGTGAGGCCGAGCGTCCGGGCCCGGGCCTTCAGCAGCCGCCGAAACTCCTCCTTCACCACAAGGATCGCATCCATGGTCACCTCACCGTCGAGTGGATTTCTTGCTATCAGGCCGCCCGATGCGTGAGCCAGGGTGACAGGGTAGTGGTTGGCCCCAACGGTCCGGGCAATCTGCACGGCCGGCCTCGTCGAAAGGTCCTGATCATGCGTGGTTCATGGGCGGCGGCATGGATGGGGGGCGCTCCGGAGCGTGAGGGAAAACCCACGCTCCGAGGCGGTTCGCCGTCGCCGACGCGCGGCTCCGGGAGGAACGATGTCGATGTGCGGTGACGGAGAGCACGGATCATCTACGTGGGGATGTGCTCTCGAGCACCGATCGCATTACGGCTCTCGGCGTCATGGCGGTAGAGTCGCGATTCCGTGGAAGCGTGGGAAAGAGGGGTAGCCATGAGATCGATCGTCCGACGAAGGGGCGGTGCGGCCATCCTGATGGTGGTGATGGCCGCCGCGATCGGCGCGTCCACCGCGACAGGCGGCGTCGTCGGCGACGGCAAGGGCAGGCCCGAGCGCGATTGCCACGTTGGGCTCGCCGGGTACTCCCCCGCGGACCTCTCCCCGCTCGGCCCCAAGGGCGACAGGACCGGGATAGTCTGCACCGACTGCGACCCCGCCTGCGATCTCGACGCGATCGACACCCCGAATGGGGCGTGCACCTTCCGCATCGCAGCTTGCGTCAACCAGCCCGGAGTCGCTGGATGCGACCCCGGACCCTTCACAAGGGTCAAAGCCAGAGCCAAGGTCAGAAAGCGTCTGGCGCTCGACCTCGCGTCGGGCCTGCCCGCGGACGGCAGCTCCGCCTGCGGCGCGTTTCAGGATTTCGTCGTGCCCATGGCGAAGCGTGGCACCAAGCCGGGAAAGGGCCGGGTCACGCTGGCCACGAGAAAGCCGAACGACAAGGACAAGTTCACCTTCGTGTGCGTGCCGCGCCCCAAAGGGGAGCCGTGTCCCACGACCACCTCCACGACCACCACGACGACGACAGTGTCGCCGAGCACCACCCTGATGCACCACCACCCATACTGTCCGCCGGGGCCTTGTCCGCCCGACCCGGACGTCTGGCGCGACCCGTACTGCCAGCCCGCGCCTCCCTGCCCGCCCTGCGTGCCGCCGGGGCCGGGTGACGTCAGGGCGGTGCAGTTCTCGACGCGCCCCGGCACTGACTCTTGTGGCTACCGACCTTTGGAGTGGCCCGAGCCGCCGTTCGGTGGGGAAACGCGCGACTGTGCGGACCAGAAGATTCGGGATGTCGGTCTCGGCTGTATGCTCTTTGGCGGCGGCCAGTCCACCATCCCCGGTGCGGCGATGCCCGGCACTGCGCCCAACGTCTACGACGTCGAGATGCTCTGCCCGTACGGCAATCTGATTCTCCGGGGCGGCGCCGGCACGAGCGACCGCGACTGCACCCTGGGCGTCGACGACGATGTGCGCCGCTGCGTCAACGGCATGCCGGGAACCGACGGCTTGGGTGCGTGTCACGCCGATGCCGATTGCCTTCCCCTTTGTCAGGATCCGAGTGGCGGGGCGTGCGAGGCAGGCGAGACCTGCGCCTGTGCCAATGGCGCGCCTAGCGCTTGCACCGCTGACGGGAACTGCGGGACTGGGGCCACGATCCTGATCTGCCTGCCCGAGCCGAAATGCTTCTTCGGTCCGCCGCTACCGATCGAGAACGGCGCCCTGTCGCTTTGCGTGCAGAGCGTTTATCAGGGCGATTCCTCCGGCGTCGCCAATACGATCAGGGGTGACATGGACCTCTCGCTGGCGCTGTCTCTCCGCACCCATCTCACGGGAATCGACTTCGGTCGGGGGCAGCCATGTCCGGCATGCGTGGGCGGTGTCTGCGACGGCGGCCCGAACGAGGGCATGGCGTGCATGGGCATCGGCGAGGCTGGATCGACGCACGACTGCCCGCCGTTCGGATGGCAGTACCTCGGTCCGATCGATCTGACGCCGGGTGCTCTCACGACCGACGGCGGCAGCCTGCCGGCCGACGGGTCCGCCGCCGCCGACGGCCTTCTCTGCCCGGGGCAGGTCAGGCGGGGGGCGTTCGGCGACGGCGACGTGTGCCGCGTCATCGTTCACGGCGCTCCCGCGCTGGGCGGCTTCTCGACGACCCCCGCGTCGATCACCCTCGGCAGCGCGTTCTGCGTCCCGAAGACCGGCAACATCCTGCTCGACGGCTCCACCAACCTGCCCGGCCCGGGACTGATCAGTCTCCCTGGCGACGTGACGCTCCTGCCGAAGGGCCCAGACGTCGAGGGGTCGTTCCCTTCGGTCACGGTACCGTGACCACGCCGGTCCGGACGCCCGCATCGTCGAACGCTTCCAGAACGACCATGACGTCGTGCCGCCGTCCCCCGCTCACGCCCACCTGGCACCGCCGGGCGTCGGGCTGCATCGACTCCAGCACGAACGTGTCGGGAATCAGGCCCGCCTCGTCCTGCCAGGTGGTGGAGACGAAATCGGTGACGATCGTTCGTGCGTCGCTGAGCAGCGCCGCGTCGAGGTCGAGCGGCTCGGTCGTGAGGTTGGTGACCGTACAGGACAGCCAGCCGCCGGGCGGGGGCACCAGGGCGGGGGTGCGAATCACTCCGGCGTGGGCCGCCGGAACGGCGAGCAGGGCCCCGGCCAGGGCGGCCGCGACCACGGTGATGCGTCCGTTCATCATCTCGTCCTCCTTCTGACCTGGCGAGAAGAGCAACGTGCATGCCGGGCTGGCGGCCGGCGGGCGATGCGGGCCAAGTGCAGGTGCGGGCACGAGTTTCCGGGCCGAGGGCAGGGAAGGAGATGTCAACTGGCGTTGTCGGTTCTGCCCTGCCGATTGTAAATTCAGCCATGCAGGGGCCGGCGGCCGGGCGCTCCGGCATTACGTCGGATCAACGCCGGCGGCGGGCGAAGCAGCTCGCGAAGCGGCTCGACCAACTGCGCCCCCCACGTCTGCGGATAGGTGTCGATCTGGCCGGGGACGCCCAGCGGGCCGCCGGAGCCGGCGGCGGTATCGGTCAGCAGCGTTCCGGACAGGCGGTCCCAGGCCGAGAAGACGGTTCCGAAGTTCCGGTCGCAGGTCGCGGCGACGTGATGCAAGCGGTGCAATCGCGGCGTGATGCAGATCGGGTCGAGCCAGCGCAGCCGCGGCGCGAGGTTGGAGTGGACGAACGCGGCCCAGGCGGCATGGAGCGCCGCCGTCGGTCCCACGACCGTCAGCGGAACGCCGGCGGCGATCAGGAGCACCGGTGAGAACAGTTGGCGGATCCCGTGTTCCAAGATGTGGCCGCGAAAGGTCGCCAGCCAGTCGAGGCTCCGACTCGAATGATGGACCTTGTGGAGCGCCCACAGCGCGCCGACGCGATGCAGCAGCCGATGCGAGACGTAGGCCCCGGCGTCGAAGAGCACGAAGGCGCCGGCGTACAGGGGCAGGCTCGCGGCGAAGCCACGCTCGGGGGCGAGGAGGCGCCCGGCGAGGTCGCGAGCGGCGAGGCTCAGCAGGATGCCGCTGCTCAGAAGGTAGATCATATCCGTGCCGGCGTAGCGCCGCACGAGCGGCAACGCTTCGCAGCGAAGGCGCGGCACGCGCTCGAGAAGCAGTAGTACCGAAACCACCATGAACAGGATCGAGAACTCCATCACCACCTCCTGTCGCTGGCCGGCGCCGGGGCGTCCGGGCGGAACTGAAGGTGGAACGGGATCGGCCGGGGTTTCGTTACAGGCGCCGGGTGGGTGGCTCCGAGAACGCCGCGTCGAAGGGTACGGCACTCAGCTTCCGCGTCGCCAGAACGGCATGCAGCTCCCTGATGCGGCCGGCCTCGTCCACCTCGCATCGCAGCACCGTGCGGGGTGCTTGCCGGCGTTCGCTGAGGCCGTACTCGATGACCATGGCCGGCAGGCCGTTCATCAGGCGCAGCCGGGTGTGGAGGCCACCCGGCAATCGGTGCCCGGCCACCTGCAGATGGAGCCTGGCGACGCGCTCCGCCCCCACCAGCGGCCTGTGCAGCGCCGTGTACTCGCCGCCACCGTCGGTGATGGTGCGGACATCGACGGCCAGCAGCGTTTCGATCCCAGCGACATCCTGTGCCTGCAGACAGCGGACGAACTCGGTGAGCACCGTGGCGGTTCGTTCCTGGAGCGCCAGCGTCGGGATGCAGCGGGCGCCGTCGTAACTCCGTATCGCACGACGGGCACGATGATGCGTGACGCGCACGTTGGCTTCCGACATCGACAGCGCTGCGCCGACGTCGCGCCCCGAGTAGTCGAAGACGTCTCGCAGGATCAGCACGGCGCGTTGCTGCGGGGTCAGGGCCTCCAAGGCAAGGAGGAAAGCGAACGAGACGCTTTCGAGCTGCGCGTACCGGGCTTCCGGAGAAGCGACGTTGGCGGCCGGCTCCGCCTCGGTCTCGATCGGTGACGGCAGCCACGACCCGGTGTAGGCCTGTCGCCGGCGCCGCCGGAGAACGTCGATGGCCAGGTTCGCCGCGACCCGCATGAGCCAGGGTCTCCAGGCCTGCGCCTCGAGGGGCTCGGTACGCTCGAGAGCCCTCGCGAAGGTCTCCTGGACGACGTCATCGGCGTCCGCGGCGCAACCCGTCAGGCGGTAGGCCAGGCCCCACACGACTCGTTCGTGCGAGGGCAAGAGCGTTCTCATCGCGCCATCGGGCGACATGGGTCACGAGTGAGACGTGTGGCGGTGCCCGAACGTTACACGTGCCGCCGACTCGGCGCCGGGACGAAGCCGCGGCGTCACGGGCGCTCCCAACCGGGCGGGGTGGCGACCACCACCAACGTGCATGGGCTGTGCTCGAGCAGGTGTTCGACCCCATGCCCGAGAAACGGCCGCTCCGAGACCCGGCGCACGTTCGCCGTGACCACCAGGACGTCGGCGTGAACCTCCCGGGCGAGCGCCACCAGCTCTTCGGATGCCGAGCGTCCGGTCCGCACGTGAGGGTTCGCTCGCACGCCCAGCTCGTCCGCCAAACGGACGGCGTCGGCCAGCACGCCGCGCCCGACCGCGGTGCGTCCCTCGGGGCTCAGTGCTCTGTTGGATGGGAGCGGCAAGTCGCCAGTGCCCGACACGCGTCGCGTCAGTACGTGGACCACTTCCACGACGGCGCCGACGCGCCGAGCCATGCCGAAGGCGACCTCGAGTGCCGCCCGGCCGGCGGCCGTGCCGACGGCGGGCACGACGATGCGCTGGACCTCCTGCGCGCCGGCACCGGCGGCGCCTCGCACCATGATCACGGGGACCGGGCTGTTCGAGAGCAGGGCGTCGACGACCGAGGAGATGAGGCGGCCGGTCACCACCTGATCGGTCGCCCCGACGCCGACCGCCCCGTATCCCAGCCTCGCGTGCCCGAGAATGGCCTCCAAGGGGCTGTCGTCCTCGATGTGCTCGTGCTCCACCGGGCGGGCGGTGAAGGCGGCACACACTCGGGCGATGTCATCCTGCACCACGTCTCGCCCCACCGACAGTACCGTCGCCTCGACGCCCTCCGGCCAGACGAGATCGAGCAGGCGGGCGGCCAGTTCCGAGTTCGGGCCGCCATGACTCGGGAGGAGCAGCCGGCGCGGCCGCACCACGATGTTTCGACTGAGCACCCGTTCGCGCGACAGCCGCTCGTGCTCCGCCGGCGACCCATGCCACCCGCGTGCGATCAGGCGAAGCATGATCGGCGCCATCATCGACGTCGCGATCGCCATCACGACGACCACCGAGTACGACGCCTGGTTCAGCACCCCCAGCGTCAGGCCGACGCTCGCCACCACGATCTCGAGGGCGCCGCGGGCGTTGAGGCCCGCGCCGAGGGCCAGCCCCTCCCGCGACGTGAGGCCCGCGAGGCGCGCACCGGCGAATGCCCCGACGATCTTCGAGATCGTGGCGGCGGCGATCACGACTCCCGTCCACCCGGCGACGGTCGGGTCCGTCAGGGCTGCGAGATCCACGCGCAATCCGGCCCGCGCGAAGAAGATGGGCGCGAGGAAGGAGTGGGTGACGGTCTCCAGCACCGTGAACGCTCGCTCGTTGTGATAGCGAGACCGTCCCAGGACCACGCCGGCGATGAAAGCGCCGAGCACCCCCTCCACGCCGATCGCCTGAGTCGCGGCGGCACCGGCGAGCGCCACCAGCACGATCACCGTGACGGCGCCGACTTCCCCACGTTCCCGGTGCTGGACGTCGCGCAGGAGCGCGTCGACCAGCCGCCGCCCGATGGTCATGGCCACGGCGACCAGTCCCAGCAGCCCGCCGATCGAGGACAGCACGCGCGGCACGTCGACGGCACCCGACTGTGCGACACTCGCGATGACACCGAGCAGCATCCACCCGACGACGTCGTTGGCCATGCCGGCCGCGAGGGTGAGCTGGCCGAAGTCGCGCCGCACGAGCCCGAGTTCGGTCAGGACCTTCGCGACCACCGGCAGGGAAGAGATGGCAAGCGCCGTCGCCATGAACGCGGCGAAGATCGGGCGATCCGCGCCGCTGCCGATGAACGTCGCGGGCAGGACCAGTCCGACTCCCAAGCCGAAGACCAGGGGCACGAGGAGGCTGCCGGAGGAGACCCACACCGCCGCGCGCCCGAGACGCTGGACGAGCGTCAAGTCGGTCTCGCGGCCGGCGAGGACCAGCAGGAGGAACACCCCGAGCCAGCCGATGCCCGCCATGAGCCCGGCGTGCACCGCGTCGGGGGGGAAGAGCCAGGCCCAGAATCCCGGCGCGAGCACGCCCAGCACGGACGGCCCGAGCACGACGCCGGCCACGAGTTCGCCCACCACGGCCGGCTGGCCGACCCGGCGTGCCGCACCCCCGAGCCCCCGCGCGGCGAACACGAGAACGAAGAGTTGGACCCACAGAACCAGGAGTTGATGCTCGGTCAGGGCCTGAAAACGCATCGGTTCCCCGTCGGTCGCCGGTCAGGAGCGAAGGCCAGCTACCGGAGATCCTCGTCGGCGGCAAGCAAATCCCATGTCCCCGGGTCGCGTCGGGTTCGGGGTTGCCGGGAGGCGGGGAGGATTCAATACTGGGGTCGCCGACCGTGTGCCCGGGGCCGCGATGCGGCGGCCCACCCAACCATCAGGACGTTCCGGAGCGATGGTACGCCACGCACTCATCCTCGCCGTCGCCCGAGTCGCGCTCGCCCCACTTTTCATGGTGGCGTGTCGCCCGGCCGAGCCGCCGCCGCTCGCGAGCGTCATTCACCTCCTCGATCACCTCGGGGGCGACGCCGCGGGGGCGATCGGCGACGCGTGCCCGATCGGTGACGAGTTCCGGCCGGCGCTCGGGTGCACGGCGTGGCGCCGGGCGCATGCCAGCGTCGTCCCCTCGGGTACCCCTCGGCGTGTCGTGTCCTTTCCAGTGCCGTCCGAGCATGCGCGCCGGCCCTTCGTACTCCAGGGACGTGTGGCCCACGCCCGCGGCTTCGCGACCCTGCCGCTCGTCACGCACCCGGCCGCGCCGGTCGCGCGCCTCGACTTCGCCGCGCTCGGGAGCGCCGCGCCCGAGCCCGGCACGACCGTCGACTTCTGGATACGCCCGGCGCCGCCGAGTCGGGTGATCTCGCAGCCGATCACCGTGCCCGAGGGCGCCGTGCTCGTCGTCGGCATCGGTCTCGATCCCGCGATGGACGCGCGCGACGTGGAGGCCGTGGAGTTTCGGCTCACCGCGCATGCCCGCAGCGGCTCGCACGTGGTGCTCTCCGCGATCGTCCGCCCCGGCGATCCCGCCGCGGCCGCCTGGCAGGAGCACCGAATCGCGCTGGGCGCGGCGACGGGGCCCGCGGTGCGCTTTCGCTTCGAGACGGTCACGACCCCGCGGGCCGGTGCGCCGCCGGCGCACGCGGCGGCCATGCCGCTGTGGGGGGCGCCCGAGATCCTCGCGCCACCGTCGCCGGAGTCCGCCGGGGCATGGAACGTCGTCCTGGTCTCCTTCGACACGCTGCGAGCCGACTACGTCGGGACCTACGGCAGCGACCGACCGACCACACCGCATCTCGACCGGCTGGCCGCGCAGGGCACCGTCTTCGAGCGCGCCTACACGACGTTTCCGACCACGACGGCCTCCCACGTGAGCATGCTGACGGGACTCTATCCACGGCGTCACGGCGTGCGGCGTCCGACCGATCGGGTCGATACGCGCGTCGCCTCGCTCGCCCAGCTCTTGGCCGCGGCGGGGTGGCGCACGGCCGCGGTGACCGAGAACGGCATGCTGACGGCGCGGGCCGGCATCTCGCGGGGGTTCTCGTCCTACCGGGAGAACCGGGAGCCCGAGGCGGACGGGCAACCGTCGTGGACGGCGCAAGGAACGTTCGCCGCCGCGTCGGAGTGGATGGCCCGCGCCGCGGCCGACCGCTTCTTCCTCTTCGTGCACACCTACGTCGTGCACTGGCCCTACGCTCCGCCGCCGGACTTCGATTTGTTCACGACCTGGATGGACGGGGACGTCGAGCGCCCGCGGCACACGGCCCCGAAGCTGCTCAAGCTCCGCCTCGCCTACGCGGGCGAGGCGCGCTTCGGTGACGCGCAGCTCGGGGACTTCATGGCCACCCTCCAGCGGCTCGGATTGGCCGAGCGGACGTTGGTCGTCGTCACCGCCGACCACGGCGAGGAGTTCGGCGAGCACGGCGGGTGGGGACACGGGGACACGGTCTACGACGAGGTCCTGCACGTTCCGCTGGTCGTGTGGGGGCCGGGCCGCATCCCGGCCGGGCGGCGCGTCACGACGCCGGTCTCCCTGGTGGACGTGGTGCCCACCATTCTCGACCTGGCGAGCGTCCCGGTGCCGCGTGATCTCGACGGCGAGAGTCAGGTGGACCGCGTACGAGGCGCCGATGAGGATCCGGAGCGCGCCGTCTTCGCCGAGCTGCGCGATCGAACGGATCCCAAGGCGAACCGGATCGCGGTACGTACGGCGACGGGAAAGTGGATCACCAAGCCGGGCGCTCCGGGCGAGCTGGTCGGCTACGACCTCGGGGCCGACCCGGGCGAGACGCTGCCGGTGACGGACCCGGCCCATGCCGCGCGCGGTCGCCGCCTGGTGGCCGGCTATCTCGCCCGCGCCGGCGACGGTGCGAGCGGTGACGGGGCGGCCGATGCGCCCGAGCCCCTGGATGCCGCGACGCAGGACAAGCTGCGTGCGCTCGGCTACGTGGAGTGACCCGCTTGCCCCGTGCCTCACGCGGCAAACTGCGTCACCACCAAGTAGTACGGCCGCGGCCGTACCCTGCGAACCTGTCGGAGTCTGACGCGATGCGGCAACGACGCGAGACGGGACTTGGGTCTGCAAGCCTCCGATCGCGCCGGAGCGTGCGGGCGGCGGAAGTCTGCGAAATGGCTTGCCCGCGGGTGTCTCGGCGCGGTACTCGGTTACGAGACCGCCATGATGCCAACCTCACGCGCGTTCGCTGTGCTGTCCATTTTGCTTGCACTCGGCGTCGGCGACCTGGCCCCAATGGGAAGCGCCTGGGCCGCAGGCGTCTGCGGCAACGGGATCGTCGAAAGTGGAGAAGAATGCGACCCCGGCGGAGACTTGCACTGCGATGGCAATCCGTCCCTCCCGGCCTGTAGCACCGGGTCCCAGTGCCTCGGCGGGGTGAACTGTTACTTCGCGTTCGGCTGCTGCAAGTTCAACTGCCAGTTCGTCGGACAGGGCGCCTCGTGTTTCGACGGTAGCGACTGCACCACCGGTGAGATCTGCGACAACGTCGGTCGCTGCGTCGGGCCGTTCGTGCCCGACGGCTCGGCCTGCGACGACGGCACCTTCTGCAACGGCGAGGACACCTGCCAGACGGGGGAGTGCGTTGGGCACGGCGGCGACCCCTGCGGCGGGAGCACGGATTGCCAGACCACATGCAACGAGGCGACCGCCTCGTGTGAATCGACTCCCTTCGTGCCCTGCGGTGACGATGGCAACGCCTGCACCGACGACGTGTGCGACGGCTCCGGGAACTGCACACATCCCCCGGTGCCAGCGGCCACCGTGTGCCGCGCCGTCGCCGGGGGATGCGACGTGGCCGAGACGTGCGCGGGGGGTGGTACCCCGTGTCCGGGTGACTCCTTCCTGCCGGACGGGACCGCATGCGGGGATCAGTGTACGACCAACGGCACGTGCCAGGACGGTACCTGCGTGAACGGCGTTCCGCTCGCCTGCGACGACGACGACGTCTGCAACGGCCTCGAGACCTGCGACCCGCTGACGGGATGTGTACCGGGCACGCCGCTCGACTGCGGCGACGGCAACGGTTGTACGGCGGATCAGTGCGATCCGAGCGGCGGGTGCAGCAATCCGGTGGTGCCGGACGGCGGAGCGTGCGACGACGAAGATCTCTGCACGGCCGTCGATCGCTGTGTCGGCGGCCTGTGTCAGGGGGAGAATCATGCGTTCGTGGCGGAGGCGAACCTCAGGCTCGGGCCGGCCACCCAGGCCGAGGGCCATCTGGCCGTCAACGATCCCGACCGGGGCGTCGGCAAGCTCGGGAGTTTCGTGTTCATGGCGGACGGATCGTCGATCACGGCGAACGTCGTGATCCTGGGGAAGGCCTCGAGCGTGTACGACGTGTTCTACGACGTGCAGTTGCGGAAGGCGCCCACGGCGGTCGTGAGGGGCGGAGAGTTCCCGGCGACGTTACCCCTCGGCACGGGGGACTGCTCGCCGCCGGAGGGCTCGTGCGGCGGACCGGCGGTCGTGGTGCCGGAGGGGGAGGTCGTACGACTCACTCCGGGCTCCTACGGAAACGTGAACATGTTCCGGCGTGGCACGCTGGAACTCGATCCGGGAGAGTTCGACGTGTGCGCGATCGCGACCCAGTCACCCGTCGCCATCCGTTCACGGGGCGACGTGACGCTTCGCGTCCACGGAGACGTCAAGCTGAGCCGCCTCGGATTGATCGAACCGCTGGCCGGGGCCCTGCATGTGACGGTGGCCGGGAAGGCGAATCTGGGCACCAGCTCGGTTGCGCGCGGCGTGACGTTCAACGTTCCCGATTCCAGGCTCAAGTTCGGGCGGTTGGTCGAGTTCAACGGCTCGGCGTGCGCGGAGAGCATGCGAACCTCGCGGGCGACCCGGCTGGGTTGCCCGGCCGCTCCGCCGCCCGTGCCCTGAAGACGACGCAGACTCTCCCGGCGTGCACGCTCCCGATGGCGGGCACTTCAACGGGAGCCTGCCGTGAAGAAGGCCCCGACTCGCCGGGACGACAGGAGAAAGGGCAGCCAGGCCAGGTGCCCGACCATGGGCGCGACGAATGCACCCGCGGTCGACGTGAGGACGCCCTGGGCGCGGCGCAGGTCCTCGGCCACGCGTCGCACCTCCGCGTCCTCGGCTGCACCCATGACGGCGATGGCCTCCGTGGCCAGGCGCGAGAAGGCATCCGCGGCGAGAATACCCGCGAGCACCAGACCCGCTTGGCAGGCGATCAGCATGACGAAGATCCTCGGGAAGAGGCGGCTCCTCGTCACGAGCAGGACGACCAGCGCGAGCGGAGGAACGATCAGCAGGAACGCCGCCCCGGACTCCAGGCCCGGCACGAACAGCGCGACCAGGATCGGGATGGCGACGATTCCGGCGTAGGGCCCTGACTGCCGCAACTCCGACGTGAAGTCGATCTGATCCAGCAGCGCAGCGATCTCGTCCCACAGGGGGAGCAGCTCCAGCGCCCGCACGTACGCGAGCCCCGAGAGCGCGACGAGCGAGAAGCCGAGCACTGCGGGCCAGGGCCA
>Ga0299906_10000474_pt1 | contig 37695 bp, 36 predicted proteins | sample RVTome_14_FD_200259 | JGI IMG/M metagenome (GOLD analysis project Ga0299906, IMG submission 200259) | Soil microbial communities from uranium-contaminated site in the Upper Colorado River Basin, Wyoming, United States - RVT145D125 (version 2) ... | reverse complement strand
GATGGCGGAGTGGGCCGCGATCTCGCGCGGTCATTCCTTCGCTATCGGCCTGACCTCCGCAGGGCTTCGAGACGGCAACACCGCCGCCGTCCGGAATGTCGCGGATCGCCCAGGCACGTGGGATCGCGTGTCTAGGGCCGGTCGAGCGTGTCGATCTCGGCCTGGAGCCTGCGCGCCGTGTGCGCGTTCCACCAGGCAATGCCAACGAAGAGCGCGACGCCCAGGAGGACGAGCGCGACCGTGTGGCCAGTCGAGCGAGCATCGAGCACGCCGTCCAGCAGCGCGAGCGTCATGCCCGGCAGGAACGGCAGCAGAAGGCCCCGATGGTCTCGAGAGAGGTCGCGCTGACGCACGTGTTCGGCACGGTAGAACTCTACGCAGTTGGCGTGCCCAAGGGCCACCGGCGGTGGTGCCAGGTGCCATTTGCGATAGCGACGTGCCACATACACCAGCGCCGCCATCAGCAGCAGATCGCCGGCCCTTTCCAGTGTCCCCGTCTGGAGCCACACTTCCGATGCGCCCTTGAGCAACAGCAACGTGAACAACGCCCGGGTCAGAACACGCCAGCGACGGACCTTCCGTTCCAGACGCTCGGCTCGTGCCCGTATGTCGTCGAGGGGCAACGCCTGTGCCGAGCGCGGCTGTTCCATCCAGAGTCCCCGGACCTCTACGTCAGGAATGCTGTCCATGGCCTCCTCCTCGATGAAAGCGCTGAGCCAGGCTCCGTTTGAGGCGGTGCACCCTGGTCGCCACGTTCGCCGCCGACAGCCCCGTGATCTCGCCGATTGACGCCGCGTCCAGTTCCTCGAGGTACAGGAGCATGACCTGCCGGTCGAGCGGCCTCAGTTGCCGAATCAGGCCGTGCAGGCGGTCGAGCGCTCGTCGGCGGTCGAGTGCCTGTTCCTCGCTGCCGGTCGCGGCGATCGAGTCGGTCCGCTCATCGAGCCCGATGAGCGTCGGAGCGCCGGCGCGCGGCCGGAGTGCGATCGAGATCGCGGTGTTGTGGGCCACCCGGTAGATCCAGGTTCGCAGTGAACATCGCCTGTCGAATCGAGCGAAGCTGCGCCAGATCGCGACATGAATCTCCTGCAGCAGATCCAGGCGTCTGTCCGGGTCGCGCTCGTAGGCCCCAGCCAGCCGTTCAAGGGCCGGTCCGAACGTTTCGGCCGCTTCGGCGTAGAGCCTGGCCTGGCCGGACGTCCGTCCCTCCTCCTCCATCCCGACCAAGGTAGTCGAACGTCGGGCGGGCGTCTGACACGCGTCTGGCTCGGGCAGTTGGTCCGGCTACGGCGAGCCGGCCAGGCGCAGGGCCGTTGACACAGCGGCCACCAGGTAGGCACTCATCGACAACGCGAGAACGGCGTCGGGCCATCGACCGGGCCCGATATCGGACTGGTGCCCGCCATGGCGCGTCGCGCGGAGCGCCATGGCGTCATGGCAACGGCGCCGTGCTCGCGCGACTGCCTCAGGGGCCAGCGGCATCGGTGGCAGTCGAGAGAGCAGCTCAAGATCCGGATCGCGTTGTTCGCGGAGCGACATGGAATTCCTCCAGAGTCTCGCTGCGTATCGGAGATTCGCCGAGGCGCTTCCGGAGCAGCGCGCGGGCTCGTTTCAAGCGCTGTCGAAGCGCCTCCGGTGAGACGCCGCACACCTGTGCCGCTTCGGCTGGCTGCAGCCCCTCGACGCCGACGAGCAGGAGGACCTCCCGGAACGCCACGGGCAGGTCGGCCATCGCCTGCTCGATCCGTCGCTCCAACTCGTGACCGACCGACTCCTCGAAGGGCGAGACGGGCGCCATCGCCGGCCAGAGCTCGATGCCGGCGTGGACGGGCGACGTCTCGATGGCTCGCGCCCGGCAATGGCTCACGTGCAGGTTGCGCGCCACGGTGAACAACCAGGGGCCGAGACGTGTGTCTGGGGTGAGTCGGTCCGCCCCCCGCACGAAGCGCAGCCACGTCTCCTCGAGCAGGTCCTCCGCCACGGAGCGATTGCCGGACAGGCGCGCCAGGAAGCCGAGCAGCCGGCCGTTGAACCGGGCGTACACCGCGTCAAAGGCATCCGTGTCGCCGGCCCGGACCCGCCGGACGAGCTCCAGCTCGGAGTCCCGGTCCATGTGGTAGTAACGCCTGGCGGTGGCGCGTGTGACAGCCGGTCACGCCGGGGCGGCCGGCGCGTTCATACACCAGCGGCTGACTTTCAGGACGTTTCGGCGCGCCGCGCCGGCGTGGCCGTTGGAGGTGTGCATGCAGGCTATCAGGAATCTCGGTCTGGCTGGGCTGTTCGGATTGCTCATCACGGCGCTGCCGATGCTGCTCGGCATCGCGTTCGCGGTGCGGCCGAGGGAGCGGTGGCTGGAGCTGATGCGGCCGCTGTCCCTCGCCGGACTCTTCGCGGCGATCGCGAACGTGTTCCTGGGGGTCACCAATTCGCTCCTGTGGATCTCGAGGAACACGGTGACGAGTCCCCTGGCTCCGCCGCTCGTGGCCGGGCTGGCGGACATGGCCGTCCTCGGCTTCCTCTCGTTCGCGTTCCTCACCGTCGGGTGGCTGGCCGTGGCGGTCGGAATGCGGAGGCTGACGTGAGGATTGCGGCTGTGCTACCGTCTCGACGCGCTGGGGTTGTAGCTGCTACATGAGGGTTCTCCTGAGTATCGTGCTCGTGTTCGTCATCATGAACGTCGGCACGTTGGTCGCCTACGGCGGAGCCTCGGCGATCTTTGGACTTCAGCCCCCTGACGACGGATCACCCGCACGGTTCCTGGTGAGTGTGCTGCTCGTCAAGGCCGGCATGGCGATCGGCTTCGTGCTGATGTTCGTCATGGCACGACGCGTCTGGACCGGGATCTGGCTCAGGTACGCCTTCGTGTGGTGGGTGATGTACGCGATCGTGGAGATCGGGCAGGCGGTCGCACCGGGCTATACTGTCCTGGACGCAGGGGCGGGGATCGTCGCGGAGGCGATCTACTTTCCGCTCTCAGCCTTCGTGGCCGCCCGTGTGCTGAGGGAGCCGGCCCCTGACGCGACTGCCGCCTGACACGTGCGTGGAAGACGCCCGATCGTGAGTCACGTCTCGCACCGGTAGGGCGCGAACAGTTCCATGCGAGGGGCGTTCAACCACGACACCAGCACTTCCTTCAACTCGTCCCTGGTGAGCCGTCGCGTAACCGAGGCCTGTCCGAAACTGATCGTCCACCCGGACGTTTCGGGGATCAGGAAGATCGCATACTCCCAGCCCTCCGTGCCGCACCTGGCGTCACAGCCGATCAACGCCGAAAAGACGGCGAGCGGCCTTCCTTCGCCGGCCTGCTTCAGGGAGACATAGCCGCCCTGGCCCTGCACGAGGTCGATGATCTCCTGCCGGGTCATCCTGGCTCTCTCACGTCACCCATTGCTGAAGACGATGCGGTTGCGGAGCGTCCCGATGCCGTCGATCGTGGTCTCGACGACGTCGCCGTCGCTGAGGAACTCCTGTGGCGTCCGGCCGATGCCCACTCCTTCCGGCGTGCCGGTGGCGATGATGTCGCCCGGCTCGAGCGTCATCCCCTTCGAGAGCCACTCGATGATCGCGTCCACCGGGAAGATCATGTCGGACGTGCTGGAGTCCTGCTTCGCGACGCCGTTGACCGACAGCCGCAGGCGCAGCGCCTGCGGATCCGGGATCCTGTCGGCAGTGACGACCACGGGGCCCATGGGGCAGAAGCCGTCGAGGCTCTTGCCCTTGAACCACTGCTGGTGGGATTGCTGCAGATCCCGCGCGCTCAGGTCGTTGATCACCGTGTAGCCGAAGACGTGACGCAACGCGTCGGTCCGCGCGATGTTCCTGCCGCCCGTGCCGATCACGACGCCAAGCTCCACCTCCCAGTCCACCTGCTGCGTCACCGTGCGGTCCACCGCCACGTCGTCGAGCGGACCGGTCACCGTGGTCGGCGCCTTCGTGAAGATCACCGGCACCGTGGGGAGCACGGCCTCCCGGCCCCGTGCCCGGGCGCTCTCGCGGGCGTGCGCCTCGTAGTTGAGGCCCAGGCACAGCACGTTCTTGGTCGGGCGCGGGATCGGGGCGTGGAGTCGGACGGCGCTCAGCGCGTGACCGACCGTCGTCGGCGCCGAGGCGACGACCGCCTGCAGGCGGCGCCAGGCGTCGGGGCCGGCCTGCACGAGCGCCAGCAGACTGGCCGGTGTCGTGGCCGAATGATCCAGGGATTTCACGGCCGTGATCGTGTCGCCGTTGACGATGCCAAGGCGCGGGGTCGGGTCCGTCGAGAGCGAGAACGTGGCGTAGCGCATCGCGGCGTTACCGTGCGGCGCGGGCCGGTGCCGGCAGCTTCATGGTGAACATCAGGGCGACGAAGGTGAAGGCGGTGATGCAGGCCGGCACCGCCGCGGCCCAGAAGAGCTGCTGCGCCGTCCAGGCCTGCCCGATCAGGACACCGCCGATGTAGGGCCCGACGATGCCGCCGATGCGACCGATGCCCAGGCCCCACCCGATGCCGGTCGAGCGAAGGTCGGTGGGGTAGTAGGTCGCCGCCAGCGCGTTGATCCCGGGCTGGCCGCCGATGATGCACCAGCCGGCCACGAACACGATGAGCGTGAGCATCGCGAGCGAGAGCGTCGGATACCCGATGACGGCGATGGCCAGCGTGGCCACGGCGTACGTGAGCGTGAGCATGGGCAGGAAGCCGCGTCGCGCGATCAGCCAGGCCAGGCCGAAGGTGCCGATCGTGCCGCCCGTCTGCAGGATCGCGCCGATGAGCACGGCGGTTCGATCGGTGTAGCCCATCTCCGCCGCCAACGTCGGCAGCCAGCTCGAGACGGAGTAGAGGACGATCAGGTTCATGAAGTTGACGATCCAGAGCAGGATCGTCGAGGCACTGCGGCCTTCACGGAAGAGGTACACGAACGGTGCCCCCGTGCGGCTCTGCTCCCTGGCGACGAACTGGGTGGAGTCGTCCACGTGAATGCGCGGGTCGAGCTCCCGGAGCCACCGCACCAGCGTGGCCCGGCTCCGCTGCCGCACGGCCAGGAACTGCAGCGACTCGGGGAGCCCCCAGGCCATGAACAGGGCGACCACGAGCGGCACGGCGCCGCCGAAGACGAACACCGACTGCCAGCCGAAGGCGGGGATGAGCCACGCGGCGATGTAGCCGGCCACCGCCGCGCCTCCCGTGAAGCCCACCGTGATGCACATCATCAGCGTGACGCGCAGGTGCTTCGGGCTGAACTCGCCGATGAGCGCCGTGGAATTGGGGATGATGCAGCCCATGCCGATGCCGGCAATCAGGCGCAGGGTCAGGAGCTGCGTGACGTTGTCGGCCCACGCAGTAGCCAGCGTCATCGCCGAGAAGAACAGCGTGGCGCCTACCAGCACCGGGCGCCGCCCGATCCGGTCCGCCACGGCGCTGAAGACGAGCGAGCCGAAGAGCACCCCCACGTTCGCCGCCGGAAAGACGTACCTGAGCGCGGACGGGTCGATCTCCCAGGCCTCGATGATGGCCGGCGCCACGTAGCCCATGGCCTGGACGTCGAAGCCGTCCATGATGAGCGAGGCCATCGTCAGGGCGAACACGCGGATCTGCAGGCGGCCGATCGCGCCGTTGTCGAGCAGCTCGCCGACGTCGATCCGGGCGGCCGCCTGGCCTGAGCTGGGCATCGTGTACTCCTCGGGGGACATGGCGCGCGCCGGCCGTCACGGCCCCGCGGCGCGAGCCCCGCGAAGTATACCCGCCAGCCCGTCCGCGCGGGGGCACGCTAAGATAGACGTCATGCAGGATCTCATCCGGCAGCTGCTGGCCGAGCTGGGCGAGGACCCGACTCGTGAGGGGCTGCTTCGGACGCCGCAGCGGGTCGAGAAGTCCCTCCGGTTCCTGACGGGCGGCTACGACGCCGACGTCGACGAGGTGCTCAACGGGGCGTTGTTCACGGTGGACTACAGCGAGATGGTCATCGTGAAGGACATCGACTTCTACAGCCTGTGCGAGCACCATCTGCTGCCGTTCTTCGGCAAGTGCCACGTGGCCTACATCCCGCGCCGGCACGTCGTGGGCCTGAGCAAGATCCCCCGGCTGGTGGACGTCTTCGCCCGGCGGCTCCAGGTGCAGGAGCGGATGACCAACCAGATTGCCGAGACGCTGCGCGGCAAGATCGACCCGCTCGGCGTGGCCGTCGTCTGCGAGGGGACTCACCTGTGCATGTCGATGAGGGGCGTCGAGCGGCAGAACTCGGTGGCCGTGACGAGCGCGATGCTGGGCGTCTTCCAGGACAACGCGCGGACCCGGATGGAGTTCCTGGAGCTGATCCGGAAGCGGGGCGACGAGATCCGGACGGAGGCAACCGGGCTCGCCTGCATGGAGGAGTGAGGGAAGTGCAGCGCGTCTTCGGCCCGCTCGTCCTGGCCCTGGCCGCCACGGTCCTGGTGTCGGCGCAGAGCGGGCTCCGCACCGAGCCGGCGACGCTCATGTGCCCGTCGGTTCTCGGACAGGGAAGCGCCACCGGCCGTACGTTCTGCGACGTCCAGATCGGGCGCGACCCGGCGGCCGGCGTCGTCATCCCGCTGCCCCCGCACCGCGGCGACCTGGTCCTGACCTTCGATCTGCACAACCGGCACCTGTACTCGGAGGACGAGATCCAGGCGGGCCGGGGCTTTCGCCTCTACACGGCCACCATCGGCGTGCTGACGGCCGACAACACGCTGATCGCGCGCGCCATCGTCCAGAGCGAGTTCCGGGCAGCCGCCGATCTGTTCGACCGCGTGCTCGGAGACAGCGGGCCCGGCGGACTGAAAGCCGTGGCCCCGACCGGTTTCGAGCCGATCGTCATCACTATCGGCGGCCCCTTCGCCGACGAGCGGAGTGTCAGCCTGCTCGGCGAGCACCTCGTGGAGGGCGGGCCCGACGGACGCAGCCAGACCTGGACCGCGGAAGGTCGTCCGATCGCCGTGATCAGCCGCGTGATGCTGCAGTACCGGCCGCGCGGGCGCTAGTTCCCTGGAAGACGACGTCGCCCGATCGTGTGGCGGCTCATCGCTGAGGTCATGGGGCCTGGGGTGTGTCCCACGCCGCGCGAATGGCCGCCAGCGCCGCCTCGAACGACGGACTGCCTTTCTCGCCACCGGCCCTGCGCGGCGGCGGCGCGGCCTGGCTTTCGGCGGCCGCCGCGACGGGAGGTGCCGGTGTCACGACCGGTTCGGCGTCGGGTAGGTCCGCGGGCGCCGGCATCTCGTCCACGCTGACGGGATCCGGCACGTCCCATTCCGACGACATCGGCGCGGTCGTGTCCTGGACGATCGGTGCCAGCTCGGCCGAGGCCCGTGCCGCCCAGGTCGCTGGTTCCCGCGTCGGGGGCCCGGACCATTCCGGGTCGGACAGGGTCCGCACGGGCTCCTGCGCCCGCCGCTGGTCGACATCCCAGGCGTTCGTGGGCACCGCGCCTCTCTGCCGCGCCATGTCGCCGTGTTCGTGCGTGCCCACGATGGCCTCGGTGGCCTGACGGGCCTGCTCGGCCCGCGCCAGGTACAGACCGACCTCGTCGGCGAATACGTTCGGATCGCAGCCGGGCGACGACGATGGCGCCGGCTTGCGCCGGCGGAACAGGAACGACCAGCGCGCTGGCCGTGCGGGCCCGTCGCCAAGGACCGGAATACGCAACGTCTGCACGTGGGCGCCGGCCGGGCCGAGATCGCGCAGGTATTCGGCCAGCACGCCGTCATCGAAGGGCGACAGCAGCGCCGGCGTGAGAATCAGGTCGGGGACGCGATCTCCGAGCACCTGCAGTGCCTCTCCGGCGGAGGCCGCCTGCGCGAGATCCACGGCGAGCCGCCCCCTCACCAGCCTGGCGAGCTGGGCGGCCTGACGCCGGTCCGAGTCGATCGCCAGTATGAGCTGCATGTCTACGTCCGTACCATGAAGAGCACCAGCACCAGCGCCGCGAACGTGAAGATCGCCAGCGACGTGTGGAGCATGAACTGATTGCTCGCGACCTCGAGCGCCATCGACGATACTTCGCGGACTTCGCCGCCGAGGCACGCCCATCCCTGGCACCCCGCATCGCCAGAGTCGTGTGTCCCGCTCGCCAACGCTGCCAGTCGCTCACGAACCCGGGGATCGATGAGCACCAGGGCCACGAAGAGCAATGCCAGCGCCGTCGCCGAGATCAACGCATCACCGAGCACGCGTCGCATGACTTCACCCGCACCCACGCTCGATCACGAGTGTCGCAAATCACGTGCCCGTGGCGCGGAACAGAACAGGGAGCGTGAATTCTCGCGAGTATTCGTGGAGTAGATGGCGTGAGTGCGCAGGACGTCGCGTGGCGCTCGAACGATTTCGCCAACGCGCTTACGAATTCGCCGCATGCGGTCCCGGATCCCGCCTCGCCGGCGGTCGCGGGCCCCGCGGCCCCCCGGCATCACCAAATGCGCCTCCGTGATTACGGATATGCGGAGCGCGGCTGGTCGTCTCTTCCCACAACGTCGCAGGCGGCCTGCCCGCCCTTTCCTCCCTAACGGGCTGAGCGCACAGCGAGTTGCGCGCCGCGGGCCACTCCAGGCCCGCTCCGTGGCACGGCCGTTGCGCCTTGGGAGGCGTGGTTGCGGCGTCACCGGCTGTCGCGGTGGCCGCGTCGGAACAGCAATCGAAGGGCACGCAGCGGACGTAACCGGGGCGTGCCGGCAGGAAAGGGACGTCAATGGCTCTCATCACCTATTTGCGGGCGCTGCGGCGCGATGACTCGGGACAGGACCTGCTCGAGTACGCGCTGCTCGTCGCCCTGATCGCGCTCGTCTGTGTCGTCGCCGTCACGTCGGCTGGAGTGGGCGTCAACACGATCTTCGAGGGAATCTCCACGGAGCTGCAGAACGCTGCGCCGTAACGGCACAGTCGCGCACTGCCATGCCACGAGGGGCGGGATGGACCGCCCTTCGTGGCCTCTGAATGAGTGGCGGAAAGAGTCTGGATAGACATATGGCCGCACGCATCGTCGAACTGTGGAGCCGAATCGGTCCGCGCGACGAAGGTCAGGACCTCCTGGAGTACGCCCTGCTCGTGGCTCTGATCGCCCTGGTGGCCGTCGGAGCCGTGGCGAGCGTCGGCAACGCCATACAAACGGTGTTCTGGGATGCTATTTCAGCCGCCATCTGAGGCACTCGCGGTGGCCATCGTCTGCGTGGCCATGAGCCTCGCCGCGGTCATCGACCTGCGGACACGGCGTGTGCCCAACGCGCTGACCGGTGCGCTCCTGGTCACCGGCATCGGCATCGCCGCGGTCGAGCTCGGCCCGATCGGAATCGGCGGCGCGCTGGTCGGCTGCCTGCTCGGGTTCGCGTTCATGCTGCCCGGCCACGTCTTCGGTGCCACCGGCGCCGGCGACGTCAAGCTGTTCGCCGCGGCCGGCGCGCTGCTGGGCCCCGCGACAACGGTCCAGGCATTCATCTACACGGCGATTGCAGGCGGCGTCCTGGCGCTCGTCGTGGCGGTCCGTCGTCGTCGGCTGCAGCAGACCGTCAGCTCGACTGCGAATCTTGTCGCGCACGGCTCGGCCGCCGTGAGCGCCATCGAATCCCCCGAGGCCGACAACCGCTTCGCGTACGCACCGGCCATCGCCATCGGCGTCGTCCTGGCGGCGCTGTCCTGGTGAGCCGCGCGTGGCTCGAGGCTCGTTTCGTGTCGCGCGTCTGAGGAGATTGTTATGGCCCGCATCCGCGTCTTCATCGTCCTGACTCTGGCGGTCGCCGCAGGTGGCACGTTCGCGTTCGGGACGTATCAGTACATGCAGACCACACCGACGGACGCACCCGTCGCCGTGGCCACGCGCGACGTCGTCGTGGCGACCGCCGATCTGCAGCTCGGTGCCGAGCTGCGGCAGGAGCATCTGCGCTCCATCAAGTGGCCCGCCGACTACGCGCCCGCCGGGGCCTTCAGCGACACGGCCGAGCTGGTCGGTCGCGGGCTCATTCAGCCCGTCGCCGCCAACGAGGTCTTTCTGCCGACCAAGCTGTCGCCGATCGAGGCTGGCGCCGGGTTGCCGCCGGTGATTCCCGAGGGCTACCGGGCCATGTCGGTCCGCGTCAACGACGTGATCGGCGTCGCCGGCTACGTGCTGCCGGGTACGCGGGTCGACGTCGTCGCCACGGTCAATCCCACGACGCAGACGACCGGCATGACCTCGAAGGTGATCCTCACGAACGTGCTCGTGCTCGCGGCCGGCACCAAGATCGAGCAGGACGAGAACAACGAGCCGCTGGCCGTCAGTGTCGTGACGTTGCAGGTCGATCCCGAGCAGGCCGAGCGTCTCACGCTCGCCAGCAACGAGGGCAAGATTCAGCTGGCCCTTCGCAATCCCCTCGATCCGACGGCTCCCGAGACATCCGGCATCCGGCCGGCGGCCCTGATGGGCTATGCCGAGCAGCGCGTGGCGCGTGCCGCGGCCGCGTCCCAGGCTCCGCCTCCCCCGCCACCGACCATCGAAGTCATCCGCGGCGACAAACGTGAACAGATCGTGGCGCAGGAGTAGCACCGATGCGAATCACAGCCCGGAAGAGAGGGACGGCGGCCCGCTGCGGCGTCCTGGTGTTCATCGTGGCCGTGTTTGGCGGCCAGGCCACGCTGGCGCAGGTAGCCAGGCCGACAGCGGTCACCGCCTCGGCTGCCGCGGCGCCACCCCCGCGCACGGCCCCGGTCGTCGAGACCGCGGCCCCGGTGGAGTCGTCCGCGGTTCGTCTGGCCGTCGGCCGGTCCACGCTCATCGACGTCGGCACGCCGATCACGCGCGTGTCGCTGACGAGCGCAGACGTCGCGGATGCGCTGGTGACGTCGTCCAATCAGCTCCTCGTGCACGGCAAGGAGCCCGGCTCCATCTCGATGTTCGTCTGGGAGCAGTCGGGCGCGGTACGGCGGTACGAGATCGTCGTCGATCGTGATCTCGCGCAGCTTCGCGAGCAGATGGCGTTGCTGTTCCCCGATGAGCAGATCAACGTGCACAGCAACGGTTCGCAGATCGTGCTGTCGGGCAACGTCTCTGGCGAAGGCGTGTCCGAGCAGGCGGTCAGCGTGGCCGCGGGATTCGTGGAGAACGCCGACAACGTGGTCACGCTCCTGCAGGCGGCGCCGGCGCCGGCCCCGGAGCAGGTGCTCCTGCGCGTGCGCTTCGCCGAGGTGAGCCGCAGCGCGATGACCGAGTTCGGCATGTCGTACTTCACGAGCCCAACCGGCGTCAGGAACACCGTTGGCCGTCTCTCGACGCAGCAGTACGCGGCCCCGAACTTCGATGACCTGGCCTGGACGAAGGCCGACTCGAGCTTCGGTTCCGATGTCACGAGCGCCTCGGGCGAGATCAACTTCAGCGACTTCCTGAACCTGTTCCTGCTGAGCGAGAAGTACGACCTCGGCGTGCTGATCAAGGCGCTGCAGACGCGCGGCCTGTTCGAGAGCCTCGCCGAGCCGAACCTGATCGCTCAGAGCGGCAAGGAAGCGAGCTTCCTGGCCGGGGGCGAGTTCCCGATCCCGGTCGTGCAGGGCAACGCGAACAACGCCGCCGTGTCAGTCCAGTTCAAGGAGTTCGGCATCCGCCTGAACTTCACCCCGACCGTGGTGGGCGACCGCGTGCAGTTGAAGGTCATGCCCGAGGTGAGCACGCTCGACTACGGCAATGCCGTCATCCTCAACGGCTTCCAGATTCCGGCGCTCTCGACGCGTCGGACCGAGACCGAGATCGAGCTGCGCGACGGGCAGACCTTCGCCATCGCCGGCCTGATGAACAACCAGGTGCAGTCGACGCTGCAGAAGGTGCCTTTCCTCGGGGACATCCCGATCCTCGGACATCTCTTCAAGAGCCGTGCGGCGCAGAAGAACCAGACCGAGCTGGTCGTGATGATCACGCCGGAGATCCTGTCGCCCGATTCGCCCGGCGTGACGACGGAACTGCCGCGACTGCCGGAGCCGTTCCTCGAGCCCCTGGCGGACGACGGGACCCATCCGGCGCCGCTGCCGGCCTTCGACGAGGAGGCCGCGGCCGCGGCCGAGGCCCGTGCGGTCGCCGAGCGTGAGGCCGCAGCCCTGGCGATCGAGGAGGCTCGCCTGACCGCACAGCGCGCTCGCGAGGAGCAGCGTGCGCAGGCCGAGCGGCAGAAGCTCGAGGAAGAGACCCGTAAGCAGGCCGAGCGCGACGCCGAGGCCGCCGAGAAGGCCCGGCTGGAGCAGGCCAGGCGCGACGCGGCCGCCAGCCAGGAGGCGGAGAAAGTCGCGAAGGCAGAAGCCGAGCGCCAGGCGAAGGCTGCCGAGGAGGCGCGCCAGGCGCAGGCCGAGCTGGACGCCCAGCAGGCGGAGGAACAGGCCCTCGTCGAACGGGAGGCGGCCGCGCGCGCCCGGCGCGACGCCGGACAGGCGGACAAGGAGCGTCAGGCTCGCGAGGCGGCCGAGGCACGGCTGCGAGCCGCCGAGGCCGCGTATCAGGACGAGCTGGCGCGGCGATCGGAGCAGTAGAACGGCGAACGAGAAACGGAGTCCCCCCACATGTACTCACCACTTTCGACCACGCGGTGGCGCCGATCGGCCGCGGTCACGGTTGTGGCCGCGGCTGTCGGCGCGTTTGCGCTGATGGCCCTCGGTACGGGCCGGTCGTTCACGTCCCTGGCTCCTGGCTACGACCAGGAGCTCTACGGCTCGGTGCAGCTCGGCGTCAACGACTCCACGCCGATCTCGCTCGGCGGTGTGGCCTTCGCGCCGGACGGCGACCTCTGGGCCGCCGAGTGTCTGCTCACCGGCACGACGCTTCATCGCTTCGACGCCGAGACGCTGGCCGCACCGCTCAACAGCACGGCGACGCGGCACACCTCGACGGTCGTCGACGTGGCCCCTGGGTTCTGCGGGCTGACGAACCATCCAGACGGGTTCCTCTACGCCAACTCGCCGGCCGGGATCTACCGGCTCGACGCGTCCACCGGCGCGGTGGCGGCGTGGCCCGACGGCTCGGCGGGGCCGCACGGGCAGCCGGGCAATGGCCTGGGCATCACCGTCGACGCGCTCTCGGGCGAGATCCTGTACACCGACGCCAGTTGTACTCCCGGAGCCGGGCCTCTGTGCACGATTCGGCGGCTCGATCCGGTCACGGGCACGTCGGCCGTGTTCGGCGCGGTGGCGGCAGACTATCTGCACACCGACACGCTCGCGTTCGACAGGACCGGGCAGTACCTGTTCGCGTCGAGCCGTCGCAACCCGCCGTTCTCGCATCTCAGCCGCCTGACGATCCTGCGCCGCGCCGCGGACGGCGTCGGCCAGGCCACGGTCGTGCAGAACGTCGCCACCGCGGCCAAGGCGGGAGGGCTCGCCTTCGACGCCTCGAGCGACGCCGTGGTCACGAGCGACGAAGCCAACGGGACCATGACGCGGTACTCCTTCGCCGGCGGCTACGGGTCCTCGGCCCTGGCCGGGACCTTCGCCAGCGGCGGGTTCCGGGGCAGCTACCTGACCGTCGGTGAGCATGGCTGCATCCATGCCACGCAGGGGCGCAGGGCATCGGCCACCGACTTCGGCACGCGGTACGACGACGACACGCGCACGACCGAGGACAGCATCGTCCGAATCTGCGGCGGGTTCGCCCCGTCGCCGGGCGTGGTCGAGACGCTGCATCCGCCGGTCTGCGCCACCACGATCGGCGACTTCGTCTGGCTCGACACGGATGGGGATGGCGTGCAGGACGCCGGCGAGCCGGGCATCGCGAACGTGACCGTCCGGCTGCGCGATGGCGGCGGCGCCGAGCTCGCGACCGCGAGCACCGACGCCAGCGGATTCTACGAGCTCGATGCGAGCTGCGACGGCGTCTACACCGTGGAGGTGGACACGCCGGCGGGTTACGCGCCGGCCCTGGTCGACGTGGGCCTGCCAGACACCGACAGCAGCCCGAGCCCGACCGGGGTAGCCACGGCGTCGGACGGCTCGGCCGAGACGTCGATCGACTTCGGCTTCGTGCTCGGTGGCTTGTCCGGCGTGGTCTTCGCCGACGACAACGGCAACGGCGAGCGAGACGCCGGTGAAGCGGGGCTGGCCGGTGTGAGCGTGACGCTTGACGGGACGCCGGGCACGACGACGACCGGGGCCGACGGCGCCTACGCGTTCGAGGGGCTGGTGGCCGGGACCTACCAGGTGTCGGCTCCCGCCATCGCCGGTGGTCAGGCGCTCGGCACGGCGAGCCCACTGTCGGCGGCCGTACTTGCCGGCCAGCACGCTGCAGACCTCGACTTCGGCTACGTCGCGGGCCGCATCGGGGGCATGGCCTTCGCGGACGCGAACGGCAACGGCGTGATGGACGCCGGCGAATCGGGTCTGGGCGGCGTCGAGATCTCGCTCGGCGGCGCGTCCTCCGGCGTCACGCAGACGGCCACGAGCGGCGGGTACGCCTTCGCCGGCCTGGGCGCCGGCGGGTATACCGTCAGCGCGCCCGACACGATCGAGGGCCTGACGCGCGACACGGACAGTCCCGTCAGCGTCACCCTCTCGGCGGGACAGGTCCTCACCAACGTCCACATCGGTTATCACGAGGACGAGGTCGAGCCGGAGCCGGACCTGGAGCCGGAGACCGAATCACCCGTCCCGTCGAGGACGGTGAGGCTCGCCGGATGGCACTGGTGGAGCTGGGTGCTCGGTCTCGACCAGGCGCAGCATCTGGTCACGGTGCGGAACGAGGCCCACCACACGACCGGCGTGGACCTGTGGGTCAACGGACGGGCGTTCCGCGTGCGCAACCTCCGTCGGGGAGAGACGCGCACCATCGATGTCGCCGCGGCCATGCGTGCCGGCGAGCGCAACTGGATGCTGGTGATGACGCGTGGACCGTGGGGCAGCCAGATCGTGGTGACGGTTGGCGGATCGCCGTCGGCGCTTTCCGGCCGCCCGCAGGCGGCTCCTTCACGAAGAGGTCGGTAGACGAATGGCGCAACTCACGGGACTCATCGTCAGCGACGACGCGGAATTCACCGCCGGCATCGGGCGCCGGCTGCGGGCCGGTTCGCAGCCGGTCGGGATCGTCGACGAACAGACCGCGGCCATGGGGTCGGCGCCCGACGTGGTCGTCGTCGACTTCCGCGCGGCCTCGTCGGCGATCTCCACGATCGAGCAGCTTCGCGGACGCTGGCCCTCGGCCGGCATCTTCGCCGTGGCTCCGACCCTCGATGCCGAGCTCGTGATCCATGCCATGCGCGCCGGCGCCAACGAGTTCTTCGCGTGGCCGCCGTCGGGCGAGGCGATCGACGAGGCCATCCGCCGCGTCTTCTCGCGGCGGGGTGCCGTGCCGGCGTCGGGCACGCAGGCGACGACGGTCGTCTTCCTCGGGGCCAAGGGCGGCGCGGGCACGACCACGATGGCCGTCAACTACGCCGTCGAGGTCGCACGGCTGCAGAAGGATCCCACCCTCCTCGTGGACCTGAAGCCGGGTCTGGGCGAGGTCGCGGTGTTCCTCGGTGTGCGCAGCCGGTACACGCTGCTCGACGCCCTCGACAATCTGCACAGGCTCGACCACGAGTTCCTCAAGGAGCTGGTAGTCAAGCACAAGTCGGGGCTCGAGATTCTGAGCGGGTCCGAGGTGTTCGACCGGCCCGGCTCGGCAGACGTCTCGGCGCTCGAGGACGTGTTCCGAATTCTCGGACGACAGTACGCGCACATCGTGGTCGACGCGGGCGCCCACCTGAGCGCGTGCGTGGTCTCGACGCTCTACACGGCCGACACGATCTGTCTGGTGGCCAATCCCGACGTGCCGTCGGTGCGGAACGCACAGCGATTGCTCGACCGCGTGGGGCAGCTCGGCGCCTCGAGCGATCGTATCCGCGTGCTGCTCAACCGGGCTGCGGAGCCGTACCCGATTCCGCCCGCCCAGATCGAGAACGTGCTGGGCCACAAGATCTTCCAGACGTTCCTGAGCGACTACAAGTCGGTCTCCTCGGCCCTCAACTCCGGCGTGCCGCTGGCGCTCGCCGGCAACAGTGACCTCGCGTCCCAGGTGGACCAGTTCGCGCGCCGCCTGCTGGACCCGGCGGCGGTCTCGGCGCCGACGCCGGCGCGCCGTCCCGTCGGCCTGCAGCGACTGGCCTCCATCTGGTAACCGCCCATGCGATCATCAGCCGCTCCCGCGTCGCCGCCCACCGTGACTTCGCCTGTCCGGCCACCAGCCGGGACTCCGACGGGGCCCGCTGTCGGGCATCAGCCCGTCCGGCGGCAGTACCTCGAGCTGCGGGCATCGGTGCACCGCAAGCTCCTGAACCGGCTGAACCTGGAGGCGCTGGCCAACGCCGACCGCTCCCGGGCCGAGGGCGAGATCCGGTCTCTCCTGGGCCTGCTGCTCTCGGAGGAGTCCACGCCGCTGAGCCTGGCCGAGCGCGAGACGCTCTTCGCCGAGGTCCTCGACGACGTCTTCGGGCTCGGGCCCCTCGAGCCGCTGCTGCGCGATCCGCAGATCAGCGACATCCTCGTCAACACGCACCGGCACGTCTTCATCGAGCGCAACGGCGTGCTCGAGCGCGTGCAGGCGACGTTTCAGGACGATGGACACCTGCTGCGGGTCATCGACCGCATCGTGAGCCGCATCGGGCGCCGCATCGACGACAGCTCGCCGATGGTGGACGCGCGTCTCGAGGACGGCTCGCGTGTCAACGCCATCATCCCGCCGCTGGCCGTCGACGGGCCGCTCCTGTCGATCCGGCGATTCCCAGCCGAGCGGCTCAAGGCGGACGACCTGGTGTCGCTCGGCGCGCTCACCCCCCCGATGCTGGACTTTCTGGCCAACTGTGTCCGCGCGCGGCTGAACTGCCTGATCAGCGGGGGCACGGGTGCCGGCAAGACGACGCTCCTCAACGTGCTGTCGAGCTTCATCTCCGCGCAGGAACGCATCGTCACCATCGAGGACGCCGCCGAGCTGCAGCTGCACCAGGAGCACGTCGCTCGTCTCGAGACGCGGCCGGCCAACATCGAAGGCAAGGGCGCCATCCGGCAGCGGCAGCTCGTGGTCAACGCACTCCGCATGCGGCCCGATCGCATCGTCGTCGGTGAGGTCCGCAGCGAGGAGGCGCTCGACATGTTGCAGGCCATGAACACCGGGCACGACGGGTCGCTCACGACCGTCCATGCCAACACGCCTCGCGACGCGCTTACGCGCATCGAGACGATGATCGCGATGGGGACGACCAATCTGCCCGAGCGGGCGATGCGGCAGCAGGTCTCCTCGGCCATCCAGATCGTCGTCCAGCAGACGCGGCTCGCCGACGGGTCCCGCAAGGTGACGAACATCTCGGAGATCACCGGGATGGAGGGCGACGTGATCACGATGCAGGACATCTTCGTGTTCGAGAAGATGGGCCTGAACAAGGAAGGAAAGGTCGTCGGCCGATTCCGCGCCACCGGCGTGCGTCCGAAGTGCGCCGAGCGGATGCGAGCGGGCGGCATCACTCTCCCGGCCAACATGTTCGAAGGGGTCACCGAGGTGAAGTGATGTTGATCGCCTTCCTCGTCTTCGTCGTCGTCACCGGTCTCGTGCTCGGACTCGCCGTCGGGGCCGACAAGCTGCCGCAGCGGCTGGCTGCTCGCCGCCTCGATCGTCGCCTGCGAGAGGTCTCGACCGCTCCCGGTGATCCCGGCGAGATGTCGTTCGTCACCGAGACGCCACAAGGACCCCTGCCGGGCGTCGATCGCGTGCTCGGCGGCAGCAGTCCCGCGCTGGCGAAGCTAATCGAGCAGTCGGGCGTGCGTACGACACCGAGCGCCCTGGCGCTCACGATGCTGGGCGCCGCCGTCGGCGCCGCGCTGTTGTGCAGCCTGTTCGTGGTGAATCCGCTGCTCCCGATCGCCGCGGCGCTCGTCGGAGGCGCGATTCCCGTCCTGTGGATCCGCCACAAGCGGTCAGCCCGCCTGCGCCGCTTCGAGGAGCAGTTCCCCGAGGCGCTCGATCTCCTGTCCAGGGCCATCCGCGCGGGACACGCGTTTCAGACGGCCATGGGGATGGTTGCCGAGGAGCTGCCAGCGCCGGTCGGGACCGAGTTCCGCAAGTCCTTCGACCAGCAGAACTTCGGCCTGCCGCTGCGCGACGTGCTCAACCAGATGGCCGAGCGGGTCCCCCTCCTCGACGTCAAGTTCTTCGTCACGGCCGTGACCATCCAGCGCGAGACCGGCGGCAACCTGGCTGAGATTCTCGACAACCTGGCGCACGTCGTCCGCGAGCGCTTCAAGATCCAGAGGCAGGTGCGCGTCCACACGGCGCACGGTCGATTCACCGGCTGGGTGCTGATGGGCCTGCCGGCGACGCTGGCCGTGGTGCTGTCGTTCATCAACCCCGACCACATGAAGCTGCTCTTCGAGGAGCCCATGGGACAGACGATGATCATGGTCGCGATCGTCATGCAGGTCATCGGGTACGTGTGGATCAGGCGGGTCATCAAGATCGAGGTGTGACATGACGCTGCTGCTGCCGCTGCTCGCCTTCTTCTGCGTAGCCCTTCTCGTGGTGGGCGCCGCGATGGTGCTCGCCCCCGGAGGGGGCGGCGTCATCGAGCGCCGGCTCGGAGAGCTGCGCGGGATGACGGCCATGCCGGTCCCGGACGAGCCGGCGTACAGCGAGTCGTTCAGGAAGGCCATGAAGCGTCTCGGCAAGTACGCGCCGCAGTCCCAGGCCGAGATGGGCAAGCTGAAGCTGCGGCTCGTCCATGCCGGCTATCGCGGCGGCGAGGCGCTCTCGGTCTTCATCGGCATTCGTCTGGGTTGTGCGCTCCTGTTGTTCGGAGTCGCGTCCGTTGCGTTGTCGAATCTGCTGCTGACGCTCGGAGCGGCCGCGCTCGGCTACCTGTTGCCCGGCATGGCGCTGGCGCGTATGGCCAAGGCGCGCCAGCATCGCATCCGGCTGTCGCTGCCCGATGCACTCGACCTGCTCGTCGTGAGCGTCGAGGCCGGCCTGGGCCTCGATCAGGCGCTGCAGCGGGTCGGCGACGAGCTCGCCGTGGCGCATCAGGACCTGTCGGACGAGCTACGCCTGGTCAATCTCGAGCTGCGGGCCGGCAACTCGCGGTCCGACGCGCTGCGCCACCTTGCGGACCGGACCGGCGTGGACGACCTGTCGTCGCTCGCCGCGATGCTCATCCAGACCGACAAGTTCGGCACGAGCGTGGCGCAGTCCCTGCGCGTGCACTCCGACACCCTGCGGACGAAGCGCCGGCAGCGCGCCGAGGAAGCGGCGGCGAAGACGGGCGTCAAGATGGTGTTTCCCCTGGTGTTCTGCATCTTTCCGGCGATCTGGGTGGTGACGATCGGCCCGGCCGCCATCAAGTTCGTGCAGGTCCTGTTCCCGCTGGTGAACGAATGACGACCGTGACGCTCGACGAACTTCGTACGCTCGATGAGCTCCGGACCGTCGCTCCGCCCGCGCCGGCCTCGCTCGAGCACACGGGCCTGGCGGCGGACCATCTGGAGCAGCTCCTGGTCAAGTCGCTTCACGGCGGGGAGGCGATCGGCCTGGCGCTCGCCGACCGTGTGCGCCTGCCGTTCGCGATCCTCGAGCCTCTCGTCGAGCGCATCCGCGCGGAGCGGCTCATCGAGGTCCGCGGAGCCGCCGGCACGTCGGCGGCCAGCTACCGCTACGCGCTCACGGACCTCGGTCGAGACCGGGCGCAGCAGTACCTGGCGATCAACCAGTACACGGGGGCGGCGCCGGTTCCGCTGGCCAGCTACATCGCGCAGGTGCAGGCACTGGAGGCGTCCCGGGCGTACATCGACCGGAGTCGGCTCAAGAAGGGCTTCGCCCACCTGATCGTCGGCGACCACGTGCTCGAGCAGCTCGGGCCGGCGGTCAACGCGAACAAGGCCATCTTCCTGTACGGCCCTCCGGGCAACGGCAAGACGGTACTGGCTGAAGGTCTCGGGCGGACGCTCGGCGGCGACATGTACATGCCGTACGCGATCGAAGTCGAGGGCCACGTCATCACCATGTTCGATCCGATCAACCACGAGGCGCTCGACGCCGACGAGCCCGATGCGACCAGCGTCATCACGGCCGCGCCGCGCGACCGGCGGTGGGTCCGGATCCGGCGGCCCGTGGTCATCGTCGGCGGCGAGCTCACCCTGGACATGCTCGACCTGACGTTCAACTCGCTGGCGCGCTTCTACGAGGCGCCCCTGCAGCTCAAGGCCAACGGCGGCATCCTGCTGGTGGACGACTTCGGCCGACAGCGCATGCGTCCCGAGGATCTGCTGAACCGCTGGATCGTGCCGCTCGAGAGCCGCGTCGACTACCTCACGCTCCACACGGGAAAGAAGTTTCAGGTTCCGTTCGACGTCCTGACCGTCTTCGCGACGAATCTGGAGCCGGCCTCGCTGGCCGACGAGGCGTTCCTGCGGCGGATTCCCTACAAGATTCCCATCGAGGATCCGACCGCGGACGAATTCGCCCGGATCCTCGAGATGAACTGCCGTCGACGCGACCTGCCGTTCAATCCGAAGATGGCGGAGTACCTCCACAGTCAGCACTACGTGCGCACCGGACGGCCGCTTCGCGCCTGCCATCCGCGCGACCTGCTCGACCAGGTGACGGCCCTGTGCCGCTACCGGGGGGTGGAGCCGACGATCAGCCGCGAGATGCTCGACTCGGCCGTGCACACGTATTTCCTCGACCACGGCGAGGCTCGCGAACCGGCCACGCCACGGAGCGAGCCACGGTAGAACCATGCTGATCCCGGAGCGCGTCCACGATCCGGAGGTCGCGCCGCAGCAGTACGCGGTCGTGCTGGTCAACGAGGAGCAGCTCGACCAGCTGATGCGCCGGCCGGCCATGCGCCGCGTCAACACGGGCTACGCCCCGCGCGACGTCTACCTGCGCTACGACCGGCTTCGGCGGCGGCTGGCGGCCGCGGCGGTCTTTCTGCTCGTGCTGGCCTCTGGCGGCCTCCTCTGGTTTCTCGCGCCACAACCCGCCGTGGCGGCGATGTTTCCCTGGAATGGCGGGAATGGTCCGGCGCTCGCCACCGGCGCCAGCTTCAGCGTGACGGCGGCGACCGTGGCGAGCAGCGACAGCGCGCGGCGCACGGCGGCAGGCATCCTGCACGGCGGTCTTCCGGCCTTCACGAGGCTCTCGCCGGGCCGGCGCCAGATGTACCAGGCCCTCGTCGGCCCGTACGCCACGCTCGAGGAGGCCCAGGGTGCGCAGCACCGACTGGCGGACCTGGGGTACGGCCGTGCGCGTCTCTTCGTGGACGAATCGCTGCGCGCCGCCGGGCACCCGCGTGCGCTGGTGGGCGTGGCCGAGGGCGAGCTGGGCGTCGTGCTGCTGGGCGCGCCGGATCGCCAGTCGCTCGTGCTCGAGCTGCCCGGGGCGCCGCGTCAGCTCAGCTCGCGGCGGACGACCCCGACGACGCTCGACGTCGACGTGGGGCCGCTGTCGATTGCGGTTCCCCGTCAGCAGTGGAGCGCCCCGGCGAGCGTGCATCTGCTCCAGCAGGTGAGTGTTCAGGGGCTCACCGCGCCGTCGGGAGGGGACTTCCTTCGTGCCAGGATCCTGCTGCCCGAGTTTGCGCGCGCCAGCGTGCGTGCCGAGGGGCGGCGCGTCTACGTCGATCTGACCTGGCCCTCGTCCGACGACGATCTGCGGGCGGCCGTGGCCGTGTCGCCCTCGTCCGCGTCGTCGCTCCCGAGCGCGCCCGCGGTCTCACCCGCACAACGGGACGCGGCGCTCGCCAGCGCCTATCAGGACGCCATCGCTCCGCTCGTCGCCCGAATGGCCGAGATCCGCCCCTTCCTGCTGTCGGCGGCGCAGTCGGGCTCGCCGGATGTGCTTTCGGCGCTCGACGCCACGCTTGCCGAGCTCGAGGAGACGCTGGCGGCGACGCCCGCACCACCCGTCGTGGCCGGGCAGCATCAGGTCCTGCTGACGGCGACGCAGGTGGCGCGGCGGGGGCTGACCCCGGAGTTCCCGGGGGACCGCCTGGCGCAGGCGCACCAGGCACTCGCCCTCTTCGACGGGGGACTGGAGGCGGCGGCGACCGGGGTCAGGGGAGGTGCGGAGACGCGGTGAGCCAGACGCCGCCGACGGCGATGGCCAGGACGGCGGCGGCCGTCATCATGACGCGGTGGGCCCGCGGGCCGTCGGCCGCGCGCAACGACCCGATCCCGATGGCGGCCGCAAAGGCGGTCATTGCGGCCACCGTCCCCACCCCGAACGCCCCGATGTAGAGCAGCGCGGCGCTGCGGGTGGGAAGACCGAGCGCCGGCAGCACGCCGAAGAAGTGCGAGCTGCCGGCCAGGCCGTGCAGCACACCGAGGCAGAACGAGGCGTGCGCGTGCCCCAGCCGGCGGATCCAGCGCGGTCCGGCCTGCACGTGGAGGTGATCGTGTGCCGTCGGTCCGTGGCGGTGTACGGCCGGCGCAACGCGGAGGCTGCGCCGGAGCGCCCACAGGCCCACGGCGACCAGGGCGGCGCCCACGAGTCGCTCGCTCCAGGCCGAGAGCGCGTCGATTGGCGGCAGCGCGTCTCGCAGCAGGACGGCCGCCACGGCCACCGCCACGACGCCGCTGGCGTGGCCGATGCCCCATGTCCACCCCGCGAGCCAGCCGCGGCGTCCGTCCTCGATCGCGAGTGGCGCGACCGCGGCCAGGTGATCCGGGCCCGACAGCACGTGAAACAGCCCGGCCAGCGAGCCGGTGAGCAGAGTCAGCATGGAAGTGAAGGCCACAGGCCGTGCAACGGGGAACGGGCGCGCCGCGGTTCAATAGTAGCCCGAAACGGGCTCGCGTAGTGGACGCCCCGTGCCACGTCCCGACGCGGGCGCACGCCAGCGGCTCTACCGAGGAGCCATGCGCAGCGCGCCGTCGAGGCGAATGACCTCGCCGTTGAGCATCGGGTTCTCGATCACGTGCCGGACCAGGGCGGCGTATTCCACGGGACGTCCGAGGCGGGAGGGAAAGGGCACCTGCGCGGCGAGCGACTGGCGCGCCTCTTCCCGCAGGCCGGCCAGCAGCGGCGTGTCGAACGTTCCCGGCGCGATCGTCATGACGCGGACGCCGACGCCCGCGAGCTCGCGGGCGAGCGGCAGCGTCATCGCCACGATGCCGCCCTTCGAGGCGGCGTAGGCGGCCTGGCCGATCTGTCCGTCGAAGGCCGCCACCGACGCCGTGGTCACGATCACGCCACGCTCGCCGTCCTCGCCCGGCTCGTTGCCGGCCATGGCCTCGGCGGCCAGGCGGACGGCATTGAAGGTGCCGGTCAGGTTCACTTCGAGCGCGCCCCTGAAGCGGTCGAGCAGATGGACGCCGTCGCGTCCGAGCACGCGTCCGGCCGGGGCGACGCCGGCCGCACACACCAGGACGTCCAGCCGGCCGAAGGCCTGCGCGGCCAGGGCCACGGCGCCCTGCACGCCGTCCTCGTCGACGACGTCGGCCCGCACGAAGCGAACCGTTTCGCCGTGGGCCCGGGCCACGGCGCTGCCGCGGTCCTCGTCGAGATCCAGCACGACGACGCGCGCGCCGGCCTCCTCGAGCATCTCGACGGTAGCCAGGCCGAGCCCCGAGGCGCCGCCCGTCACGAGTGCGACGAGTCCCTGGATGCGCATGCCATGGATCCTACTCCCGCGGACCGACGTCCCGAGGCTTCGAGGGTCCGGGTCGGACGAAAGGCGATCGGGCGGTGCTCAGGAACCGGTCAGCTCGTAGAACCCCGCCACCGTCAGGCGGACGACGACCGTCGCCGTCGAGTCGTTGCGGTAGTACCAGCCATGAATGCCGTCGAACGGCGCGATGAGGGAGCCGTGCTCCCGGTCCCCCGAGGCCTTGCGATAGAACATCAGCGTTCCCGGCTCACCAGGCTCGCGCTCGGTATGGCCGTGGAACTCGGAGACGAGCAGCGACGGGTCCTCGAGTCCTTCGGCGACCCACGTATAGACGAGGGCCGCGCCCTCGCGCATCCCGAGCTTCACCTCGAGGCCGGGCCCCGGGGGGACCTCCACGTCGAGCGTGTCCTGGCGGTAGCCCGGCGGCATGTCGCGGAAGACGTGGTCGGCCAGCGGCACCTCGAGCCAGTCCTGCGACGTCGAGTCCGTGGCGTCGCCGGCCGGCGCGCCGCAGGCGGCGGCCACCAGCAGCAGAGCGAGAGCGATCGGTCTTCGCATGCGCATCCTCTCCAGGCGACTGGAAACAGTAGCAGGAATCGTGGCCGCGCGGGCGCCAGGCCCGGAAACCGCGGTACGCACGAAGGGCCGGCGGTCTCGACGACCACCGGCCCCGAAGCCGAACTCGAATCCTGAACCCTGAACGCAGAACCGCTCTAGGACACATCCTTGTGCGTCACCGGCTGCACGTCCTGCTTCTTTTTGCTCCCGAGCCCCTGGATCTGGAGCGTCGGCTGCTCCTTGAGGACCTCCTGCCGGTAGAGCCGGTCCATGTCCATGTGCTGCCGGATCTCCTCCGGCGACATCTGGGCCTTCTTCCGGGCGGCCAGCTTCTCCTCGCGGGCGTTCTTGGCCACGCCGATCTCGTCGAGGTCCGTCTGCCGTCCCTTGGCCACGGCCTCGGCGTTGAGCAGCAGCGTGTGGTCCTGGCTCGCCATCGGCACGTTCTTGTTGCCGGCGAAGATCTCGTGGCGGCCGTGCTCCTCGTACCATTTGGTCAGCGTGGCCGTCATGTGCATCTTCTCGAGGATGTTCCGCCAGCCGATGCCGGTGTTGTAGGCGCAGAAGGAGATCTCGCCCTGCTGCGTGCCGTAGGGGATGATGCACATCTCGGTGCGGCGGAAGTCGTAGTTGAACAGGTCCTGGAACCACATGCCGGCGATGAACAGGAAGTTCCAGCGGTCGGCCCGGCGCCTGGCGATGTCGTCCATCGTGCGGTCGCCGGTGACCTTGCCGTAGTCCTTGCCGGTTGCCCCGAACGTCTTGTCGAACTTCTTCAGCAGGTCGGCGATCCGGAAGTGGGTCGGCGCCTTGAAGGGGTCGTAGTTCCGCATCAGCGCCAGCGCCATGCCGGCCACCGACAGGAACCGCCCGCGGGCGGCGTCGTTGACCTGGGCCACGTCCCGGGCGAGCTGGTCCGCCCTCAGGAAGGCCGTGACCGGCACGGCCTCCTTGGTCTCCTTGTCGATCATCACCGCCATGCCCACGCCGCAGTTGGGGTGGCAGCCGCACGTCAGCTGGCCCCAGTCCCGATCGGGGCCGTGCACGACGTCGGCCCAGTCGGTGAACGTGGACATGAACGAGATGGGGAACCAGTCGCGGGTGGGTTCGCCGATGCCGGTCTGGCTCTTCACGTCGTGCGCCAGATGCGACAGCGTGTACCGCTGCGCGGCGCGCCGTTCCGGCGTGATCTCCTCGTCGCGGCCCGTGAACGACACCGGCTGGAACGACAGAAAATTGATCCGCTTCGGGTTGTCCAGCGCGAACTCGACGACGCGGCCGACCTGCTCGTTGTTGACGCCGTTGACGATCGTGATCACCGGGACGATGTCGACGCCCGCGTTGTGCAGGTTCTCGATCGCCCGGAGCTTGACGTCGAAGAGGTTGCCGACACGCCGGTGCGAGTTGGCGGCGTTGCCGATCCCGTCGAACTGCAGATACGCATAGCGCAGACCCGCCTCGGCCGCCGCCTTGGCGAACTCGGGGCTCTTGGCGAACTCGATGCCGTTGGTGGCCGCCTGGACGCTGTTGTAGCCGACCTTGCGCGAGTAGCGGATCGCGTCGAGGAAGTACGGCGACATCGTGGGCTCACCGCCCGAGAACTGCACCGACATCTGCCGCCGTGGCTTGATGGTGATGGCGTTGTCGAGGACCTGCTTGATGTCGTCCCAGCCGAGCTCGTGGACGAAGCCCACCTGGTTGGCGTCCATGAAGCAGGGGTCGCACATCATGTTGCAGCGGTTGGTCAGGTCGACCGTCAGGACCGCACCGCGCCCGTGCAGAACGGTGGAGGAGCCGTGGTTGTGGAGCGTCTCGTCGTTGTGCGCCCGGATGTCGCGGCCCGGGAAGACCTCCTCGAGATGCTTGAAGAAGTCCGTGTCGATGGCCATCACGTCCTCGAAGTGGCCGTGGGTCGGACAGTCCTTCACCATCAGGATCTTGCCGTCGCGCTCGAGGATGGTCGCTGGAATCTCGCCGACCTTCTCGTTGAGCAGGACCGAGACGTCCTTCCTGCCGTCGAGGATCTCCTGCCGGGCCTCGCGCACGCAGTCGGGGCAGAGCGAGTCGGTCTGGCGCGGCCAGCCGAGCGTCGGCTTGGTCTTCTCGTACGACTTGAGCAGGGGCTTGTCGGACCACCGGGGGATGAACGACGGGTTCGGGCGGATCCGGTTGGCCGCCGAGAACACCTGCCAGATGCCGTTGGCGGCAAGCGACAGTCCCTTCTCCACGTACTTCATGGGCGCGTGCATGCGTCTCTCGCTCCTCGAACGCCGCGGCAGGAGGCGTTCCCCAAAGGGTTTCGGCACGAAACGCCCCCGGCTGACAGGGGGTGCCGAGCGCCATGATAGAGGAGAGACGGCCAGAAACACGCCGAATTCCAGCGGATTGGCGAATCCGGGCGCTGGGCGGGCCAGAAACCGTGTCGGACGGAACGGCAAGCGGCGGGCCGATCCATCTCGAATTGAGATGAATGTGCTGAGATCATTGTATTTCCCTTATGCGGCCAAGATCTGCACAATGTCCCGACCATGTACACGCCGGGTCCTGCGCTTGCTCCGCCCGCTCAGGGGCTGTACGACCCCCGGTCCGAGCACGACGCCTGCGGTGTGGGGTTCGTCGTGCACATCAAGGGGCGGCGCTCGCACGACATCGTCGAGAAGGCCCTGCAGGTGGTGGTCAACCTGGAGCACCGAGGGGCCAAGGGCAGCGAGGAGAGCACGGGTGACGGCGCGGGCATCCTCCTGCAGATGCCGGATGCCTTCCTGCGGAAGGCGCTGCCGTTCGGCCTGCCGCCCGAGGGCGCGTACGGCGCGGGGGTCGTGTTCCTGCCGCAGGACGCGGACGACCGGGCACGGATCAGGGATCTGGTGGCGCGCATCACCGACGAGGAGGGCCAGGCGCTGCTCGGCTGGCGGGGCGTGCCGACCGACCACGGCCTGGTGGGCCCGAGCGCCCGCGCGGCCGAGCCGGTCTTCGAGCAGCTCTTCATCGGCGCCCGCGGCGCCGCCGCCGGCGACCGCGCGCGCTTCGAGCGCAAGCTGTTCGTGATCCGGAAGCGCATCGAGCACGAGGCGGATCGCCTCGAGGTGGGTGCGCTCTCGCGGCGGCTCTTCTACATCGTCAGCCTGTCGTCTGCCACGTTGACCTACAAGGGGATGCTGACGGCGCGCCAGCTCGAGCCCATGTTCCCGGATCTCTCGGATCCGGATCTGATCTCGGCACTGGCCCTGGTGCATCAGCGCTTCAGCACCAACACGTTCCCGTCGTGGCCGCTCGCCCATCCGTACCGGCTCATCGCCCACAACGGCGAGATCAATACCCTGCGCGGCAACATCAACTGGATGCGCGCGCGGGAGGGGCTGCTGCAGAGCGACCTGTTCGGCGACGACCTGCGGAAGCTGCTGCCGATCGTCCGCGAGGGCGGCAGCGACACGGCGACCTTCGACAACGTGCTCGAGCTGCTGGTCCGGTCGGGCCGATCCCTGCCGCACGCCGTCCTGATGATGATCCCGGAGCCGTGGAGCGGCCACGCGCAGATGGATCCCGACCGGAAGGCGTTCTACGAGTACCACGCGTCGCTGATGGAGCCGTGGGACGGCCCCGCCTCGATCGCCTTCACGGACGGCACCGTGATCGGTGCCGTGCTCGACCGCAACGGGCTGCGCCCGTCCCGGTACTACGTGACGAAGGACGATCTCGTCGTGATGGCGTCGGAGGTGGGCGTGCTCGACGTGCCGCCCGAGAACGTCCTCGTCAAGGAACGGCTCCATCCCGGGCGCATCTTCCTGGTCGATACCGCCCAGGGCCGGATCGTCGATGACGAGGAGATCAAGCGGACGCTGGCCGCCGGGCATCCGTATCGCGAGTGGCTCGACACGCACCTGGTGGACATCGACGACCTGCCCCGGGCGCGCGCCGTCGAGCCCGATCACGAGACGGTGTTCAAGCGGCAGCGGGCGTTCGGCTACACACAGGAGGATCTGGGGTTCCTCATCGCCCCGATGGCCAGAAGCGGGCAGGAGCCGGTCGGATCGATGGGTACCGATACGGCGCTGGCCGTGCTGTCGAACCGTCCGCGGATGCTGTTCGACTACTTCAAGCAGCTCTTCGCGCAGGTGACCAATCCACCGCTGGACGCGATTCGCGAGGAGCTCGTGACCTCGATGGCCTCGACGATCGGCCCGGAGCGCAACCTGCTCGCGCCGGAGCCCGAGTCGTGCCAGCAGATCACGGTCAAGTACCCGATCATCCACAACGAGCACGTCGCCAAGCTGCGCCACCTGCCGCCCGATTCGCCGTTCCGCTCGATCACGCTGCCGCTGCTCTTCGATCCGGAGCGCGGGGGCGCCGGCCTCGAGGAGGCGATGGAGGCCCTCTGCACGCAGGCCAGCCAGGCGGTCGCCGACGGCTACCACATCCTCATCCTCTCCGACCGCGGGCACGGGCCGCGGCGCGCGCCGATCCCGAGCCTGATGGCCACCGCCGGCGTGCACCACCACCTCGTGCGCGAAGGCACGCGGACGCGGTGCGCGCTCGTCGTCGAGTGCGGTGGCGCCCGGGAAGTGCACCACGTCGCGCTGCTGCTCGGCTACGGAGCGGGCGTCGTCAACCCGTACCTGGCCTTCGAGACGGTCGACGACATGATCCGCCAGGGCGTGCTCACCGGCATGTCGCAGCAGGAGGCCGTGTCCCGCTACCTCAAGGCGTTGAACAAGGGGATCCTCAAGGTGATGTCGAAGATGGGCATCTCGACGCTCGCCAGCTACTGCGGCGCCCAGATCTTCGAGGCCATCGGGCTCGACCAGGCCTTCATCGACAGGTACTTCACCCACACCGTCTCCCGCGTCGGCGGCGTGGGAATCGACGTGATCGCCGAGGAGGTCCGGCAGCGCCACGAGCTCGCCTACGGCCGCAAGCCGGCGGGCGTGGTGGAGCTCGAGGCGGGCGGCGAGTACCAGTGGCGCCGCGACGGGGAGTACCACCTGTTCAACCCCGAGACGGTGTTCAAGCTCCAGCACGCGACGCGCAGCGGCCAGTACGAGATCTTCAAGGAGTACAGCCGCGCCGTGAACGACCAGCACAGCCATCGCGCCACCCTCCGCGGACTCTTCCGGCTCAAGCCGGCCGGGCCGCCGGTGCCGCTCGCGGACGTGGAGCCGGTCGAGGCGATCGTCCGTCGCTTCGCCACCGGTGCCATGTCGTACGGCTCGATCAGCGCGGAGGCGCACGAGACGCTGGCCGTCGCGATGAACCGCCTGGGCGGCAAGTCGAATACCGGCGAGGGTGGAGAGGACCCATCGCGGTTCCTGCCGATGGCCAACGGCGACTCCCGTCGCAGCGCCATCAAGCAGGTTGCCTCGGGCCGCTTCGGCGTGACGAGCGAGTACCTGGTCAATGCCGACGAGCTGCAGATCAAGATGGCGCAGGGGGCCAAGCCCGGCGAGGGCGGGCAGCTCCCGGGCGACAAGGTGTACACCTGGATCGCCAAGGTCAGGTACTCGACGCCGGGCGTCGGCCTGATCTCGCCGCCGCCGCATCACGACATCTATTCGATCGAGGACCTGGCCCAGCTCATCTTCGATCTGAAGAACTCGAATCCGCTGGCGCGGATCTCGGTCAAGCTCGTGGCCGAGGGCGGGGTCGGCACGGTGGCGGCCGGGGTGGCGAAGGCGCACTCCGACGTCGTGCTCATTTCCGGGCACGACGGCGGCACGGGGGCCTCGCCGCTGACGAGCCTCAAGCACGCCGGGCTGCCCTGGGAGCTCGGGCTCGCCGAGACGCAGCAGGTCCTGGTGCTCAACCGGCTGCGCGACCGGATCACCGTTCAGGTGGACGGCCAGATGAAGACCGGCCGTGATGTCGTGATCGGCGCGTTGCTCGGGGCCGAGGAGTACGGCTTTGCCACGGCGCCGCTCGTCGTAATGGGCTGCGTGATGATGCGCGTGTGCCACCTGAACACCTGCCCGGTCGGGATCGCCACGCAGGACCCCGGGCTGCGACGGAAGTTCACCGGCACGCCGGAGTTCGTGGAGCATTTCTTCCGGTTCGTGGCCGAGGAGATCCGCGAGCTGATGGCCGAGCTCGGGTTCCGGACCATGGACGAGATGATCGGGCGCGCCGACTGCCTCGAGGTCGAGCGCGCAGTCGACCACTGGAAGGCCAAGGGGCTCGATCTGCGCCCGCTCCTGCATCGCCCGGATCTGCCGCCCTCGGTCGCGCGCCGGAAGGTCATCGAGCAGGATCACGGCATCGCCGGCGTCCTCGACAACGACCTGATCCGCGCGGCCGCACCGGCGCTCGAGCACGGCACGCCCGTGGAATTCGATGCCTACATCCGCAACGCCGATCGCACGGTCGGGACGATGCTCGGTTCGGAGCTGACCAGGCGGCATGGCGGGCTGGGGCTGCCCGACGACACCATCCGCATCACGTTCACCGGCTCGGCGGGGCAGAGCTTCGGGGCCTTCGTGCCGCGCGGGATGACGCTGCGGCTCGTCGGCGACGCCAACGACGGCTTCGGCAAGGGGCTCTCGGGCGGCAAGCTCATCGTCTACCCGCCGAAGCTCTCGACCTTCGTCTCGCAGGACAACATCGTCATCGGCAACGTGGCGTTCTACGGGGCGACCGGCGGCGAGGGGTACGTGCGGGGCGTGGCCGGCGAGCGCTTCTGCGTGCGAAACAGCGGCGCGACGGTCGTGGTCGCGGGCGTCGGCGATCACGCCTGCGAGTACATGACCGGCGGCCGCGTCGTCGTGATCGGCCGGACCGGCCGCAACTTCGGCGCCGGCATGAGCGGCGGGATCGCGTACGTGCTCGACGTGGATGGGCGCTTCGAGGAGCGCTGCAACCACGAGATGGTCGATCTCGAGCCACTGGTGGACCCGGCCGACTTCGAGTTCGTCCGCGTCGCGCTCGTCAAGCACGTGACGTACACGGACAGCCGGTACGCCGAGGGGTTGCTGGCCGATCCGGATGCGCTCCGGCGCCGGATGATCAAGGTGATGCCGCGCGAGTACAAGCGCGCGCTGGCCGAGCAGGAGACGCGGCGCCGCGCCGAACAGGAGTCGCTGGTCGCGGCGCTGGCGGTGAGCGGGGCCCCCGAGAGCTCCGGCGCGGGGGCGGGGGTCAGTGGGTAAGCCCACCGGTTTCATCGAAATCCAGCGCAAGAAGCCGCCGACGCGTCCGGTCGAGGAGCGTGTGCGGGACTGGCACGAGGTCTACGTGCCGTACGATCAGGGAGACCTCGAGCTCCAGGGCGCGCGCTGCATGGACTGCGGAATCCCGTTCTGTCACCAGGGCTGCCCGCTCGGCAACCTGATTCCCGACTGGAACGACTTCGTCTATCGGGATCGATGGGAGGCAGCCATCGATCGCCTGCACGCGACGAACAACTTCCCGGAGTTCACGGGCAAGCTGTGTCCGGCGCCCTGCGAGGGCTCGTGCGTGCTCGGCATCAACGAGGACCCCGTCACGATCAAGGCGATCGAGGCGGCCATCATCGACCGCGCCTGGGACGAGGGCTGGGTCAGGCCGCGGACCTCCCCTCCCGACACCTTCAAGCGCGTGGCGATCGTGGGCTCGGGGCCGGCGGGCCTGGCGGCGGCCGACCAGCTCAACGCCGCCGGCCACTCGGTGACGGTCTTCGAGAAGGCGGACCGTATCGGCGGGCTGCTGCGGTACGGCATCCCGGAATTCAAGATGGAGAAGCGGTTCCTGGATCGCCGCCTCGCGATCATGGAGGCCGAGGGGGTGGTCTTTCGCCCCGGGATCCACGTCGGCGTGGACGTCCGGGCGGCGCGCCTGGTGAAGGACTACGACGCCATGCTGCTCGCGGGGGGGGCAGAGTGTCCGCGGGATCTGCCGGTGCCGGGTCGCGAGCTCGCCGGCATCCACTTCGCGATGGAGTACCTGACGCAGCAGAACCGGCGCTGCGAGGGTGATGTCGTGCCCGACGACCAGTTCATCTCCGCCGAGGATCGCCACGTCGTCATCATCGGCGGCGGCGACACCGGCGCCGACTGTCTCGGGACCGCGCACCGGCAGGGCGCCCGCTCCGTCTTCCAGCTCGAGCTGATGCCGCAGCCGCCCGAGACGCGGGGGGTCGACAACCCCTGGCCGCAGTGGCCGCAGATCTTCCGCGTGTCCTCGGCGCACGAGGAGGGCGGCGAGCGTCTCTACGCCGTCTCGACGCAGCGCTTCTCGGGCGATGCGTCCGGGCGCGTCCAGACACTCCACGCCATCAAGGTGGAGGTGCGGCGGGAGTGCGGGCGCCCGCAGTTCGTGCCGGTGCCCGGCACGGAGTTCGAGATCCCGGCCGAGCTCGTGCTGCTGGCCATGGGCTTCGTCGGACCCGAGCGCGGCGGCCTGCTGGAGGAGCTGGAAGTCGACCTGACCGAGCGAGGCACCGTCCGGCGCGACGCGCAGTGGATGACGAGCGTGCCCGGCGTGTTCACGGCCGGCGACATGCAGCGGGGGCAATCCCTCATCGTGTGGGCCATCGCCGAGGGGAGGAGCGCGGCGCGGGCCATCGACACGTATCTGATGGGTGAATCGCAGCTACCAGCTCCGTTGGAGTAAGCGGGCTACGCCCAGGCTCCAGGCTACGAGCTACGCCCAGGCTCCGGGCCGCGGTGTTCGAGGTTCGGCCTTCGGCCCGCGACGATCCCGAGGGCGCGGAAGGACCGGCGCTTGCTGTTCGCCGCGGTCGCGACGAGTTAGAGTGGCCGTAGCCTGGAGCCTGTAGCCTGGTTCCCCCATGTTCGTTGTCATGAAGTTCGGCGGCACGTCGGTCGGCTCTCCCGAGGCCATTGCCCGCGCCGCCTCGCTCGTCAAGGCGGCGGTGGATCGTGGCGACCGCGTGGTCGCGGTGACCTCCGCGATGAGCGGCGTGACCAATTCGCTCATCGAGTCGGCGCATGCCGCCGCGCGCGGGCAGCTCGACCCGGCGCTGCGCCGGGCGCTGCTCGAGCGACACGCGGCCGTGGCCGGGGCGCTGATCCCCGACGAGCGGGCGCGCGCCGCCGTGCTGGACGCGGTCGATCGCCGCCTGGACCGGTTCGAGAAGCTCTGCTTCGGCCTGTCGATGGTCCACGAGCTGACGCCCCGCCTGCTCGACGCCATCTCGGGGACGGGCGAGCTGCTGGCCGCCCCCCTGCTGGCAGGCGCCATCACCGCGGCCGGCGCGCGGTCGCGGGCCGTCGACGCCACGGAAGTCGTCGTGACCACCGAGCAGTTCGGCGGCGCCGAGCCGCTGATGGACGAGACGCGGACCCGGCTGCGCGCGCGTGTCTGGCCGCTCGTCGAGCAGGGCGAGAGCCCGGTGCTGACCGGGTATGTCGGGGCCACGGCCGACGGCGTGACGACCACGCTGGGTCGCGGCGGGTCGGACTACTCGGCCTCAGTCGTCGGCGCGGCGCTCGGCGCCGACGAGGTGTGGATCTGGACCGACGTCGACGGCGTGCTCACCGCCAACCCCGCGGAAGTTCCCGAGGCGCGAACGCTGGCCGAGATCTCCTACAGCGAGGCCTCGGAGCTCGCGTACTACGGAGCCAAGGTGCTCCACTACAAGACGATTCTGCCGGCGTTTCGACACCGGATCCCGGTGCGGATCCTCAACAGCTTCAATCCGTCGCACCCGGGCACGCGTGTGAGCGTCGAAGGCGATGCCGCGGCTCACGGCGTGAAAGCCGTGACGTCGATTCGCGGCGTCAGCCTCATCGCGATCAGCGGCACGGGCATGCAGGGGATTCCGGGGATCGTGGCACGCTCCTTCGACGCCGTCGCCGAGCAGGGGGCCAACGTGCTGATGATCTCCCAGGCCTCGTCGGAGAACAACATCTGCTTCGTGGTCAGCGCCGTGGACGCGCCTCGCGTGGTCGGCGCGCTGCGGTCGGCACTGGAGCTCGACCTGGCGCGGGGGCACATCGAGGAGATCACGTCGCAGCCGGTGGCGGTGGTGGCGGCGGTCGGCGACCGCATGCGAGGGACGCCGGGGGTAGCCGCCACCGTGTTCGGCGCGCTCGGCGAGGCGGCGGTCAACGTGATCGCCATCTCGCAGGGGTCCTCGGAGCGCAACATCTCGCTGGTGGTAGCCGAGTCCGACGCGGCGACAGCCGTGCGAGGGCTCCACGCAGCCTTCCGGCTGGGGCGGGAGGCGACGCCGGCATGACGACGCACCCCGTCTCCATCGACTCCGGAGACACGCATGTCCATTCGTGACGTCCTGATCGTCGGCGCCGGCCCGTCGGGCCTCGCCGCCGCCATCGCCGCCAGGCAGCACGGCCTCGACGCGCTCGTCGTCGAGAAGGGCGTGCTGGTCAACTCCATCTTCCGCTTCCCGGTCTACATGGTGTTCTTCACGACGCCCGAGCTGCTCGAGATCGGCGGCCTGCCGCTCGTGACGCCGTACGACAAGCCCACGCGGCTCGAAGCGCTTCGCTACTATCGCCGCGTCGTCGACAGCTACGGGTTGCAGATCTCGGATCACGAGGAGGCGCTCGAGATCCAGCGGGAGGCGCAGCCAGGACCGGCCGACACGGTGTTCGCGGTGACGACCCGGACGGCCGGCGGCACGCGCGTCCACCACGCCCGCGCCGTCGTGCTCGCCATCGGTTACTACGACCACCCGAACTGGCTCGGCATCCCGGGCGAGGACCTGCCCCACGTGTCCCACTACTACTCGGAGGCGCACCCGTACTACCGGCGACGGGTGGTCATCGTGGGCGGGCGCAACTCGGCCGTCGAAGCCGCGCTGGAGCTCTTTCGCGCGGGCGCGCAGGTCACGCTGGTGCACCGGCAGGCGGCGCTCGGCGACTCGATCAAGTACTGGGTGCGTCCGGACATCGAGAACCGCATCACGGAAGGGTCGATCGCGGCGCGCTTCGAGTCGCGGCTCGTGGAGATCCGGCCCACGGCCGTCGTCGTCGAGCGGGACGGGCAGCGAGACGAGCTGCCGGCCGAGCGGGTGTTGCTGCTGACCGGCTATCATCCCGACGTCGATCTGATGCGCCGGGCCGGCGTTGCCTGCGATGCCGGGACGCTCGCCCCGACGCTCGACATGAATACGTTCGAGACCAACGTGCCGAACCTGTTCGTGGCCGGCGGGGCGATCGCGGGCCGTCAGACCGGCAACATCTTCATCGAGAACGGCCGCTTTCACGGCGAGCGCATCATCAAGGTGCTGGCCGAGCGGCGGCTGCAGGAAGTGTAGTGTTCCGCGGCGCGAGACGCGTGGCCGTTCTCGTCGGGTTGATGGGCTGTACACCGGTGGCACAGGACCTCGGCGACGACCGCAGAGCCGACAGGCTGGCGATGGTCGAGCAGCAGATCCGACAGCGGGGCGTCTCCGACCCGCGCGTGCTCGAGGCGCTGCGCACCGTCCCCAGGGATCGCTTCGTGCCGCCCGAGGCACGCGGTCGGGCCTACAGCGACATGCCGCTGCCGATCGGATTCGGGCAGACCATCTCGCAGCCGTACATCGTCGCCTACATGACGGAAGTGCTCGGCGCGGCACCGTCGGACAGGGTCCTCGAGATCGGCACCGGTTCCGGCTACCAGGCGGCCGTGCTGTCGATGCTCGTGCGCGAGGTCTACACCATCGAGATCGTGCCGGAGCTGGCGCAGCGGGCCGAGGCGACGCTGCGGGCGCTGCGCCACGAGAACGTGACTGTGCGCGCGGGCGACGGCTACGGGGGATGGCCCGAGCGGGCGCCGTTCGACCGCATCATGCTGACGGCGGCTCCCGACGAGATCCCCGAGCCGCTGCTCGATCAGCTGGCGCCCGGCGGTCGGCTGGTCGCGCCCGTGGGGCCACAGGGCGGCACGCAGTGGATCACCGTGGTAGACCGGAACGAACAGGGTCTCACCGAGCGGCAGACCATCGCCGTGCAGTTCGTGCCGTTTACGGGCGGGCCCCGTTAACCGCCGGCCAGCGGGGCCGTAATAGGGGAGCATGAGACGCTGCATCGGTCTCGGCCTCGTTCTCGCGCTGTCGGCGGCTCCCGGCACCCTGCTGGGGCAGGAGCCCGGCGCGGTGGGCGCGCCGGCCGAGGCGCCGGTTCCACAGGCGCCGCAGGTGCAGACGCCGCCCGCGCCCCTGGCGCCCGTGAGCCCGCAGGAGGCCGGCCAGACTCGCCAGCAGCTCCGGGAGCTGCTCCGGGAGCTGCCACCGTCGGTCCAGGGCGTTGTCCAGCTCGATCCGTCGATGCTGGACAACGCCCAGTTCATGGCGGTGTATCCACGCCTGGCCGGCTTCCTGGCCCAGCATCCGGAGCTGAGACGCGATCCGGCCTTCTTCTTCGGCAGTAACTTCGGTGGCAGAGTCTCTTACAGCAGCGAGCCGAACGCGCTCCGGACGTTCGAGAGCCTCGCCACCGGAACCCTCGTCCTGACCGGCGTCATGACGGCCCTGATCGTCCTCGGCTGGCTGCTCGGTCAGGCTGTGTCCTATCGCCGCTGGATCAGGCGGTCGCGGATGCAGGCGGAGATGCACACGAAGATCCTCGACCGGCTGCCGTCCAACGAGGACCTGCTCGCCTACATCCAGACGCCGGCCGGCCGCGACCTGATGAGCTTCGCCTCTCCGGCGCCGATCGAGAGCGGCGAGGGACAGGCAACCCCGGCCCCGCTGGGGCGGATCCTCTGGTCCGTGCAGATCGGCGTCGTGCTGGCGGCGCTCGGCGTGGGCCTCCTGTTCGTGCAGCGCACGGTCCCGGAGGAGGTCGCACAGGGCTTCGGCGCCCTGGGCATCATCGTGCTGACCGTGGGCCTCGGGGCCATCGCCTCGGCAGGTGTGGCCTGGGGGCTGTCGCTGCGGCTCGGGATTCTGCCGGCCCACAAGTACGGGTCCTCACCAGATGCGTGAAGTCGTCCTCTCCGACGTCGATCGCCTTGCCGCCTTCGACGATGCCGACCGTACCTTCCAGATGACCGAGGAGGCGTTCCTGGCGTTCTACGAGGAGACGGCGCGTTCGGTGTGGGGCTACCTGGCCCGGGCGACCGGCGACGGCCGCCTGGCCGACGATCTGCTGCAGGAGACCTACTACCGATTCCTGCGGGCCCGCGCCCGGCTCGAGAGCGAGGACCATCGTCGTCACTACCTGTTCCGGATCGCCACCAACCTGGTCCGCGATCACCGGCGCGGGCGGCGCGCGGATCCGCAGCGGGCAGGTATGACGCCTGGCGAGCCCGTCGCGCCGGGGGGCGACCCCGCCGACCGTGCAGCGCGTCGCATCGACCTGTCGCGCGCGATGGACCGGATGACGCCGCGCGATCGCTCGCTGCTCTGGCTGGCCTACGCACAGGGACTTTCGCACGAGGAGCTCGCGGGCGTGATGGGTGTTCGAAAGGGGAGTCTCAAGGTGCTGCTGTATCGCGCGCGGCAGCGTCTGCTCGGCCTGCTCACGCCGGCCGAGCGGGAGCGACGGCCGTGACGCCCGTGGAGTGCGCGCGCGGCCACGAGGTCGTCACCGCGATCGTCTCGGGCCGCTGGCACGAGACCTCGAGCCAGCACCGCGCGCACGTGGACGGGTGCGAGGCCTGCCGCGAGCTGGCTGTCGTCGCCACGTTGTTTCACGAGGATCGTGA
>Ga0299906_10000473_pt1 | contig 37775 bp, 21 predicted proteins | sample RVTome_14_FD_200259 | JGI IMG/M metagenome (GOLD analysis project Ga0299906, IMG submission 200259) | Soil microbial communities from uranium-contaminated site in the Upper Colorado River Basin, Wyoming, United States - RVT145D125 (version 2) ... | reverse complement strand
AGGCGGGAACATCATTCATCGACCCGGGCTACCTCCCATAGGCGATCGCAGGGCCCGACGAAGGGCCCGCTTCGAAGATCACACTACTTCATGGTAGGGGCGTCGTGCCGAGCGTCAACCGGTCCGGTCCACCGAAGCCCACGGGGCGTAATCCGAACCCACGGGTTGCAACCCGCGGACCGGCTCGGGCGTCGAAAATAAATCACGACTCGGGCCGAAACCTTTTCGTCGGACGTAGTTCAATGTGTAGAGCCCGCCGCCCCCCCCCGAGGCCCGGCGGGACATTCAACAAGACCCATCCCAGCGCATGGGCTACCGTCCGGTGACGTTGTTGCCGGTGGTGGCCCATATTTTTGCGCCGCGTGCACGCAAGCGGTTCCGCATTGCCGCCTGGGGTGGGTCGCTCTATACTCCGACCTCGATGGCACGTTACGACTATATCTTGCGCGGCGGAACGGTCCTGGACGGGACCGGGCGTGGCGGACGGCAGGCGGACGTCGCCATCGCCGATGGCCGGGTCGCTGAAATCACGCCGGCCGTCGCGGGCGATGCGCGGCGGGAGATCGACTGTACCGGGCTGTTGATCTGCCCCGGGCTGATCGATCTGCATACGCACGTGTTCGACGGCGTGAGCGTATGGGGAGTACCGCCGGATGTCGCGGGGGTGGCGACCGGCGTGACCACCGTGGTCGACGCGGGCTCGGCGGGATCGACCACCTTTCCGGGGTTCAGACGCTATTTCATCGAGCCGGCGCGCACGCGGGTGTTGGCCTATCTGCATATCGTGACCATCGGGATCATCACCGGCGACCAGAGCGGGGTGTGCGTGTCGGAGCTGTCCGATCCGCATTACCTGAATGTCGACGCCGCGGTCGAGACGGTGTCGGCCCATCGTGACGTACTGGTCGGGATCAAGGTCCGGCTGACCGCGTCGTACACCGAAGACGAGACGGCCGAAGCCCGCGCCCTGGATGCCACGATCGAAGCCGGCGAGCGCGCCGGGGTGCCGGTGATGGTGCATCACGCGATGAGCCGGGTGAGCACCGACGAGGTCATGGCCAAGCTGCGACCCGGCGACATCTACACCCACTGCTTTCATCCCAACGGAACCGGGATCGTCGACGCCGATCTCCGCGTGCTGGACTCGGTCCGGCAAGCCCGGAGCCGGGGTGTTGTTTTCGACATCGGACACGGCGGCGGCGCCTTCGGCTGGGACGTCGCCCGGGCGTGCACGCAGCAGGACTTCTGGCCGGACGTGATCAGCACCGATCTGCACAGCTATAATATTCGCGGACCGGTGTACGATTTACCGACGACGCTATCGAAATTGCTGCACCTGGGGATGGAGTTGCCGAAGGTTATCGCGGCGGCGACTTCGAGGCCGGCCGCGGTCCTGGGGCGGTCCGAGACGTTGGGCCGCCTCGAGCCGGGGTGTCGAGCCGATGTCAGTATTTTGCAGGCCGTCGAGGGCGAACAGAAACTGAACGACGTCAAATGGGTCGAGGAAACGGCGGCGGTTCGACTCGTGCCCCGATGGACGGTCAGTGACGGACTGCTGTGCGGCGCGGGCTACGCGAGCGGTCCGCCGCGGTAAACGATTCTGGGTTCAGGTTTCCCGCGACATGTACGACAGGCTCTGGGCTCGAATGCATAGGGGTTTTCGACATGAAAGGAACAGGTCCGACCCACCGGAACGACGCGAACCGGACGCGTCGTCGATTCCTACGCCATACGGTGAGTGCTTCGGTTACCGCGACCGCCCTGCCCGCGATGGTTCGCGCGGCCGGCGCCGTATCGGGCAAAGTGCGCCTGGCCGTGGCCGGCAGCATCGGCGCGGATGTCCTGTACTACTGGCACGAACATCCACATTGCGAAGTGACCGCCGTCAGCCACGAGAATGTCAAAATGCGACGCACGATGGCACGACATTTCAGGTGCGAGGACCAATACGCATCGCTCGAGGAAATCTTCGATAAGGCGGAGGATGCCTTCGACGCGGTCGCGATTTTCACCGGCGCGCCGAATCATGTCCGGCACACCGTGATGTGCATGGAAGCCGGTAAGCACGTCTGCTGCGACGCCCCCGCGGCCCTCACGCTCGAAGACTGCACCCGGCTCCGGGACATCAAGGAGCGTACCGGCGTACGTTTCATGATGGCCGAGCTGAGCTACTACACGGACGCCTGCACCTTCGCACGCGAAGCCTATGCCGCCGGCGAATTCGGGAACCTGCATTATTCCGAAGTCGACTTTCACTTACCCCGCTTCGGAGGCAAGTTCGGGGTGGGGTCACGCGGTGAAGACAAATGGACGTGGCAATACGGCGTGCCGCCGATGCTGATGGCCACCCGCGCGATCGGCTTTTTGATCGGCGTCACCGGAGAACGGATCACCGAAGTCTCGTGCATGGGTTTCGGCAAGGAGAAATACTTTCCCGCCGCTGATGCAACGGATTGGAAGAACCCGTTCCCGGCCGAGACCGCACTCTGCAGGACCGACCGCGGCAATGTGTCTCGCGTCAACGTGTTTTGGACCGGCTTGGCGTCCACGGCGCGGGCGCAGTGGTTCGGCGACAAGCTGGCGCTCCTCATGCGATCGCCCGGAGGGCAACCGCCGCGTAAAATGCTCGGGAATAAAGCCGCCCTGCCTTGGTCGGTGCCCAAGTACTCCAGGACCGGCCGGCTGCCGAAAACGATGAATCATGGCGGCAGCAAAGCGTTCGTTTCCGCCGAGTTCATCGACGCCATCCTCGCCGAGCAGGAGCCGGAGATCGACGTCTACAAGGCCCTGGCGATGACCGTACCGGGAATCATGGCGCATCAATCGGCCCTGACCGGCGGCGCGCTCCAAAAGGTGCCCAGTTTCGATCGAGTAACGTCATGACCGGTGTACGTCGGCATGCGTGGCTCGTCGGAGCATGCATGCTCAATTGCCTGCTCACGGCGGCGGGCTGTGCCACGTCGCGACCGAACATCGTCTTCGTCTACACCGACGATCAGGCCCCCTGGACCGTCGGCGCGCAGGCCCACCCGGCCGCACGCATGCCCAACATGGATCGGCTCGCCCGGCAGGGCGTCACGTTCACGAATTTCTTCGTCACCACCCCGGTATGCTCGCCGTCGCGGGCGGGGCTGATGGCCAGTCAATACGGCACCGAGTTGGGCATCACCGACTGGCTGAATCCCGGCAACAAACGGATCACCGACGAGGGCTACCTCGGTCTCGATCCCCACCTGGTCACCTGGCCCGAGGTGCTCGCGTCGCACGGCTACTACAACGCGCTGATCGGCAAATGGCATCTCGGCATGGCCGATCGCTTTCACCCGACACGCACCGGCTTCGACGAATTCATCGGGTTCCGCAACGGCGGCGCCAGGCCCCAAGACCCGGTGCTCGAAGTGGACGGCGAGAACCGCAAGTTCGAGGGTCTGCTCACCGACATCCTGACCGACAAGGCCATCGGATTCCTGCACGAGAACCGGAAGCGCCGATTCCTGCTGTCGCTTCACTACCGCGCGCCGCATTCGCCGTGGCTGCCGGTCGCCGACGCCGACTGGGCGCCCTACGCCGATCTCGACCCGACCATTCCCAACCCGGACTACCCCGACCTCGACATCGAACGGGTCAAGAAAATGACCCGCGAATACCTGGCCAGCACCTCCGGGGTCGACCGCAACCTGGGCCGGCTGCTGGACGCCCTCGATGAGCTTGAACTCGCCGACAACACGGTCGTGATCTTCACCAGCGATCACGGTTACACCATGGGCCACAACGGCATCTGGCATAAGGGCAACGGGCACTGGGTCACCAAGGCGATGCGCGGCATTTCCGGAATCGATCCGCGCAAGGCCCGTCCCAATCTTTACGACAACACGTTGCGCGTGCCCGCGATCGTCCGTTGGCCCGGCGTGGTCAAGCCGGGCCGGGTGATCGACGAGACGGTGACCAACCTCGATTGGTATCCCACGCTGCTGGCCATGGCCGGAACGCGACCGCCGGCCGGCGAGACAATTCGCGGACGAAACTTCCTGCCGCTGCTCGAGGGTAAGGATATTCCCTGGGACAACGACCTGTATGCCGAATACAGCCAGCACCATTACACGCAGGCCCACCTGCGGATGTACCGCACGCCGACGTGGAAGCTCGTACGTGATTTCAAGAACGAGGGCAAGGACGAACTCTACCACCTCGCCGCCGACCCGGCCGAAAACCACAACCTGATCGACGACGAGACGCACGCGGGCGTCAAACAATCGCTCGAAACCAAGCTGCTCGCGGTCCTGCGTCGTATCGGTGATCCGTTGGGCGACCGGTAAACTCACTTTCCTTGTCAGCGGCCCGTCGGTCTGCTATCACACCGTTTCTCGGGAATGGCGCGTCATCGTTTCTACTAAGGATCACGTATATGAAAGTCGGTATTGTAACGTTCAACGACGGTCGTAAGCGCGTGGCCCAGACCAACGACAAGGATTGCAAGAAGTTTCAGGCTCAGGTCGTGGGCTGGCTCAAGCGGAGCAAGCACAAGGTGATCGAGGCGCCTCGGGTGGTGTGGAACCACGACACCGCCCGCATGGCGGCGGCGAAGCTCCAGGGCGCCGACGCGGTGATCTTCAACTTCTGCGTCTGGTCCTTTCCCGATTTGACCGCGCAGGTGGCGAACCTGCTGCCGCTGTCGATGCCGATCCTGCAACTGGGCAACATCAACCCGGCCCGTCCGGGATGGGTGGCGTTTTTCGCATCGGCCGGCGCGCTGGCGGAGATCGATCGGCCGTTCGGACGCGTGCTCGGTGACATCGGCGACAAGAAGGTCCAGGGCGAAGTGCGCACGTTCCTCGAACGGCACGAGCCGGACCAGCGCGTCAAAGGGTTTCGTGCCGCCGAGGCCCTGCACGGTCAGCGCTACGGCGAGTTCGACGGTCCGTCGATGGGCATGTACACCGGTCACGTCGATCAGTCCCAGTGGCTCGACCAGCTCGGGGTGCACGTCTACCACCGCGGCCAGTTGCACCTGTGGGAAATGTCCACGCGCATCAAAGCCGACCGCGTGCAGGCCGGCCTGGACTGGCTGGAGAAACACTGCGGCAAGATCCTCTGGGACAAGAAGAAGCTCACCCCCGGCCTCGACGGCACGCTCGCTCGTCAGGTGCGCATGTACCTGGCCATGAAGGATTTCTGCCGGACCGAGGGGATCGACTTCTGCGGCCTGACCGGACAGCTCGACATGACCGAATGGAGCAACCTCTGCATCGCCGACGTGCAGGAAGCGCTGCTCAACGACACCACCGACTGGGAAGAGCCGAAGAAAAAGCCGCTCATCTGCGCGACCGAGTGCGACAGCAACGGCGCCCTGACCATGCAGCTCATGCACCTGCTGACCGGCACCCCGGTGCTCTTCGCCGACCTGCGTCACTACTTCGATCGCGAGAAGGTCTATGACCTGGTCAACAGCGGTCAGCACGCGCCCTGGTTCGCCAAGCGCTCGGACAACTTCCGGCTCAACTGGAAAGAGGTGACGCTCTGGCCCGGGGCGGACTTTTACTTCCGCGGCGGCGGGGCGAGCGTCGAGTTCTTCGCCGCCCCGGCCCGGGTGGTCACGTTCGCCCGCATCACCCGGCAGGGGGGCAGGTTCCAGATGCACATGTTCACCGGCTCGTTCGCCAAGTTGCCCCGGGCCACCGAAATCCGGCTCGGCAAGCAGACCAACCCCGAGTGGCCGCACGCCTTCGCCCGGTTCGACATCACCCAGGACGCCCTGCGCGACCACTACTGCTCGAACCACATCCACGCCGTCATCGGCGACCACACCGCCGCCCTGACCGGCGCCTGCGACGCGGTGGGCATCGACGCGGTGGTGCTGAGCTGATCGGCGATCGTCCTATAATTCAGGGGATGCGCTCGTGGGTAGATCGATTGTTCAGAGGGTTACGATGTCCGCGCGGCAGCGATGGCTCGACCGAGCAGAGACTGATGAATGCCTGAAAACACAGTTCGGCTGACGGCTCACGAAAGGATGCGTGAGACTTTTCTGGCTTCTCTGACAAGAGCAAACATGCTCCGTCATATAGCCGTTCCCGTAGAAGCCTGGTCATGAGCACTTCATATCGATCCGCATACGAGGCCCCCTGGTACTCTGGGAAGACCTCGAAATGGGGTTCACGCACGGCAACGGGAGCGGTTGACTTTGGCGCCTCCTCGAGGAGCATCAGATATCCCAGCCACGGTCGTGCCGAAGGTTTGAAGGCCCCCTCTCTGAATGCGGCCCACAAATCCGTCGCGCTCCCGATCGCTTCTTCGGTTCGATTGTTGTAATTGTTGCCGAACGACGGACCGACATGTGACTTGAATTCGACACCGGCAAGCAAACGCCCGTCGAGCACGACGAGCAAATCCCATTTTTTCTCGGCACGGAAAAAACCGGGCAGTTCGACGCTTTTATGGCAATGGATCGCGGCTCTCGGTACGCCGTTCTCGATCAACGCGTCACGCACCAGGGCGACAAAACCATCCATCTGTGCTCCGCCCGTAACCGCTGATCGTGACCCCTTGTCGCGTGCTCCCGTTTTGGACCCCTGTTTTCTCGCCTGACGCTTTCGGATCGACCAAAACTGCCGCACCGCCTTGGCAAGTCGTTCATTCATTTCGCACATGGTTCGGTACCAAGGGCAGTGGTCACGCTGTGAACGGTCGTTGTCCCGAACAGATCCGTCGCATGGTCACGGACCCGCCTCTCAGCAGCTTGAAAATAGTGGGTGTCAACCTCAGCGCCGATGCTGTTTCGTCCCCATCGCGCGGCGGCCACGTTGGTGGTTCCGGTTCCCATGAACGGGTCGAGAACCGTATCGCCGACAAAACTGAACATGCGGACAAGGCGCTCGGCAAGCTCGAGCGGATACGGGGCAGGGTGATGACGCGTCGAGGCGCCGGTCAAGCCGCTCCAGATCTGCTGGAACCACTGCTGGTGATTCTCGTATGAGATCACACTGAGCGCTCGCGTGGGCACCGTGGGCTTGCGATAACCACCCGGCTTGCGTTGCATCAGGATAAACTCGATGTCGTTCTTGATCACACCGTTCGGCTCGTAAGGCTTGCCCAGAAATCCCGAGCCGCCCTCTACTTCATACGCCGCATTGGCGATCTTGTGCCAAATGATCGGCGCGAGGTTGTCAAAACCGATCGCCTTGCACCGCTCCTGAATCGATGCATGAAGCGGCACGACCATATGTCGACCTTGATTCTTCCGGCGCGACAGGCAAACGTCCCCGACCACGCAAACCAGGCGTCCGCCGCGAACCAGACTTCGAAAACAGTGCATCCAAACCGTGTCCAAGTCAGCGAGAAACTGCTCGTAATTATCAACGTGCCCCAATTGACCGGGTGAGTCATGATACTCTTTCAAGGTCCAATAGGGCGGAGACGTCACGACAAGATGCACACTGTCCGGCTCCAGATCGGCCAGCTCGCGTGCGTCGCGTAAGTAAAGTGTATGCTCGGTCGGGACCTGGTGGACCGCCTCTTCGACGAGCTTGGTCAAGCGTGGGTCTCTGGCGATACAAGGGATCGCCCTTTGAGCATCATCAAGCGGCGGCAACCCTTCGGGAAGGTAGGCAGTCATATCCGGTATCGCTGTCACCGGGGCGCCGTCTACGATCGAGGTTGGGGGTTGCTTCAAACTCATGCTTCCCTTCATTTCGCTCGAACTCACCAACGGTTGCCAAGCACCGCGGACGAATTGTAAGCAAGGGGCGACCGCGAAGCCAACGTACAGGAAAGCTTGGAAATGATGTCAGGTACCGTTACCGCGCCGGGCCGTGGGTTTCTTCGAGGGCGATCTCGACGTGGACGGCGGGGAGCTTGACGATCATGGTGGTGCCGTCGTCGCTGCTCTCGACTTCGATCGTGCCGCGGTGCTCGGTGATGATTTTCCGGGCCACCGCGAGCCCCAGGCCCGTACCGCCCTGCCCCTTGGTGGAGTGAAACGCCTCGAAGACATGTTTGATTTCGTCGGGAGGAATGCCCGGACCGTCGTCGGCGACGCTGAAGATGGCCACGCCTTCTTTCGCGTCATAGCTCGTGCGCAGGGTGACCACGCCGTCGGGTTTGCGGGCGGCATCGAGCGCGTTGAGCAGCAGATTGAGCGCCACCTGCTGAATCCCGTCGGTGTCGAGCGGGATGGCGGGGAAGGGATCCTCGAACTCGGTGAACAGGGCGACACCCGCGGCGTCGGCCTTGGCCTGCACGAGTTCGACGGCGTCGGCGAGAATGGCGTTGAGCTGCTGATTCTCGTGACGCGGCTCACGCTCCTTGCTGAAGGCGAGCATGTTCATGGTCAGGTTGTAGATGCGGTCGAGGTTCCGCAGCACGATCGGCCAACCGTCACTGATGGTGCTGAGATTCTTGCGACTCAGGCCCATCTCGACGATGTCCGCCCCGCTGCGCAGCCCTTGCAGGATGTTCTTGATCGAGTGCGACAGGTAGGCGACGGTTTCGCCGGTCGCGGTGAGCCGCTCGGTCTGCATGCGCTCCTGCACGAGGCGGGCGTTCTCGATCGCCAGCCCCGACATCGCGCCGATGGCGGTGATCAGTCGCAACTGGTGCTCGGTGTAGGTGTGGTTGCTGATCGAGCAATCGACATGGATCACGCCGAGCACGTCGTCGCGCGCCGCCACCGGGGCGCAGATCACCGAACGCAAGCCGTAATCGTGTATGCTGCCGCCGCCCTTGTCCCGGGCGAAGCGCTCGTCGGTGGCGGCGTTGGTGCACAACACGCCCTCGCGATTCTGTACGGCCAGGTTGATGATCCGGCGAGACGTGCTGATGCGTTCGGGCGGCTCTTCCTGGGTGCGCTTGCGATAGCGCACCACCTGCGGAATCATCTCCTTGGTTTCCTCGTCGCGGAGCAGGACAAACCCGCGATCGACGTCGACCTGCTCGAAGACGATGTCCATCATGCGTTCGAGGAGTTGCTCGGGCGATGGGATAGCGCCGACGGCCTCGGCCATCTGGTACATGACCCGCCAGGCATGAACGGCCTGGGCGGTTTCCGGCGCGGCGATGATGACCGAATCCTCGCTCGACGGCACACGCACCTGGATCGACGAGTCCAGCATGTTGGGCCCGACGTCCATGTCGATCAGGCCGCGGGTGCGCGGACCGCTGAGCTTGGCGACCGACTCGTCGCCGCTGTAGACCATCAGCGTGCTGCCGAGCTTGATCTGGTCGCCGTGCTTGAGCCGGACCTGCTGGTGAACGCGGACACCGTTGACGTACGAGCCGTTGGCGCTCTGCAGATCGCGCAGTATCCAGGTGCCGTTGTCGGGGCGGAGTTCACAATGGCGCCGCGAAACGGTCTGGTCGGTCAGTGCAATCTCGTCGCTGTCGCGTCCCAGGAGCACCACGCCGGAGCCGGTCTGAAACGACCGACCCTTTTGCGGGCCCTGAAGGACGATTAGATTCGCCACGCCTGGGTTCCTTGCGGTTGCCGATCCGTACGACAGGTGGGTCCTTGCCACAGCCCGGCCCGACGTGATAAGCCCGGGGCGACGGCTGCGAACGGTCCCGCTACCGTGCATGCGCAATCTTGCTCTACGGCTACGTATAGAATTGTAGGGAGCCCCGGACCGCACGGTCAACTGCCGGCCCCCTGTACTACTAACCTGCGAGGCAGCACATCTTACTCGGGTTCTCGTCAAGCACCTTGGTTGCAACCGTCGCGGGTGCGGTTTAAGCTGAAGTCGGGCCGTCGAGATCCGCCTCGTCGTGCCGCCACCCACTTCACGGTTCGGAGCGAATAGTCATGAATCGACGACAGTTCATCCATCGATCGTCCGCCGCGGCGGGTTTGGCGCTGACCGGTCCGATATTGCGGGCTCGGGGCGCACCCGGCAAGGCCTCGCCGAACGAGCGCGTGACCGTCGCGGTCATGGGCGTGCGGGGTCGCGGCGGCGGCCTGCTCGCCTCGTTTGCCTCGCTGCCGACGGTAAATCTCAAATACGTATGCGACCTCGACCCCAAGGTGCTGGCCGAACGCACGGCGAAAGTCATGAGCGATACAGGCCAACGTCCCGAGCCGGTGAAGGACTTTCGTGAGGTGCTCGACGACAAGGATGTCGACGCTCTGGTCCTCGGCACGCCCGATCACTGGCACGCCTTGCCCACCATCATGGCCTGTCAGGCGGGCAAGGACGTCTACGTGGAAAAGCCCGACGGCCACAACTTGCTCGAGGGTCGCACCATGGTCGCGGCGGCGAAAAAGTATGGCCGCATCGTGCAGATGGGTACGCAAATTCGCAGCAGCAAACACATGGCCCGAGCGATGGCGTACATTCGCGAGGGCCATCTGGGTCGTGCGCTTTACGCCAAAGCGTGGGAGAGCACGCGACAAAGTTCAATCGGCCACCCCGACGACACCGACCCGCCGCCAGGCGTCGACTATGACCTCTGGCTGGGACCGGCGCCCAAACGACCGTTCAATCCGCGACGCTGGCACGGTTCGTGGCGGTGGTTCTTCGACTACGGTACGGGCGACCTCGGCAACGACGGCGTGCACCGCATCGACATGGCCCGCTGGGCGCTCGAGACCGCCGTGCTCGCCAACGGAGAGAAACCGCTCGGTACGCCGCAAGGGGCGGCGTCGACCGGCGGGAAGTATTACTTCGACGACATCCAGGAGTGGCCGGACACGCTGATCACTTCCTGGGATTATCCCGGTCGCGTGCTCACCTACGAGATGCGGGTCTGGGTGCCCTATCGCTATCAGGACGAGCCCGAAGGGGCTGCGGTCTACGGCGACAAGGGCTACATCGTGCTCGGCAACCGTCGCTGGCGTGCGTTCGGACCCGACGGGAAAGTGCTGGCCGAAGAGCACGGCGACTATGACGACATCGCCCACGTGACCGGGTTCATCGACAGCATGCACACCCGCAAGAAGCCGGCCGCCGACCTCGAGACCGTCGGCCATCCGTCGAGCATACTGTGTCACCTGGGCAACGCCGCATGGCGCGTCGGCCGGTCATTGCGTTTCGATCCCGAAACCTACACGTTCATCAGCGACGAAGAAGCCAACCGGTTCCGCACCCGGCCGGTCTATCGCAAACCCTGGACCTTGCCGGAGATCAAGGAACTCTAGCCGTACGATTAATCGCCTAACGCGTGCGCAGCAACTCGACGCCGCACAGCAACGGGACGGCGTCGCGCCCGTCGCCGCTACCGTTGGTAAAGGTTAGCACGATTTTGTCGGTGACGGTCACGCCCTCGATCTGCTTGACCAGCGTGCGGTTCCGGCCACCGGCTTGTTTGACGATGTCCAGGGCGGCGAGCACGGTTTTCCCCTGCACACCGACATCGAAGACCCGTTGCCCCGGCTGATCGTTGTCCGGATCGGCGAAGTGCAGGCGGACCGTGTAGGTCGACGCATCCGCGTTCTCGCGTTTCGGATCGACTTCGAGCCGTTTGATCCCCCGACAGCCGGAAGCAGCCACCCAGCGCAGGCCGTCGTCGTCGATGTTCGTCGCGTGGCGATTGTAATAGCCGTATCGATCGTCGAACTCGACGGTGGCGTGCGGGTACCGGTTGAGCCACAGCCGTCCGTCGGCGGCCCGTCGGCTGCCCGGAGCGCCCAGGTTGAGCCCCAGGGTGGCCAAGCCGGGCTGATCCGCGAGATCGAACTGGGTCCACATCTCGACCTCGGGATCGTGAATCAACGCCAGCGACGTTTGGTTCTGGTAGCTGCACACGCAGGTGCGGGTGTAGTCGGGCGCGGCGAGCACCCCGTTGGCGACGATCAGGTTGTTGGTGCAGCTCGACTTGAAGCCGCCGAAGTTGCCGGTACCGCCGTCATTGGCGAGGTCGTAGTAGCCGGCCGCCCCCGACCGGAACGTGAGCAGGTTTTGCGACGCCGCCGGCGTGTTGCAGCCGTGCGTGCGCGACCAGGTCCACTCGATCCGCCGGCCGGTGATCGGGTCTTTTCGGGTGACGGGCGCGCCGGTGAGTAAATCGCAGGCGCTGCGGGTCTTGAGAATGATGTCGCCGTGCAGCATGGCCGGCCCGACGTAGGCTTCATTGCTCCACAGGAGTTTGCCGTCGGCGGCGCGGAACGCGCGCATCCCCCTCGGCTCGTCGGAGAGTGAATCGCGGGCGACGCGACCGGCTTCGACCACCACGTCGTGCTTGGCCGAGTAACTCAGCCACGTACCGAAGACGCCTTCGTCGGTTTTCCAAACCTCTTCGCCGGTGTACAGATCGAGCACGCGCAACGTGGGATTGGCGTCCGGCGTGCCCCCGCGCCGCTTGAGCCGGGCGATCTCGGCCGGGGGCATGCGGTCGATGCAATAGAGCCGCCCGCCGCCGACACAAATCGCGTTGTGCCGGAATCCGCTCTCGGCCGTCGCCGTCCAGAACACCTTGCCGCTGTGACGGTTCATCACGGTCAGGTTGAGACTCGACGATCGGTTCTGCCGGGAAAACGACGCCTCTCGACCGGCCCCTGCCGAGACGAGTGCCGCGCCGTCGGGCGAAAAGGCGATCGACTCGATCGCCGCCTTCGGGCCGGTCAGCGCGGTCCGCTGCTTCCGGGTCGCCACGTCCCACAGGATCACGCGCCGATCCCGGCTACCGGTGGCGAGCGTCGTGCCGTCGGGCGAAAAGGCGACGGCGTTGACCACGCTCGTGTGTCCGCTGAGGATGTCGAGCGTCTTTCCCGTTTGCGGGTTCCACACATGGGTGGTCCGGTCGCAGCTCCCCGTCGCCGCCGTCGCGCCGTCCGGCGCGAACGCGACGGTGTTGACGTGATCGCCATGGGCGGCGTAGGTGGATTTCAGCTTGCGGGTCGCGACGTCCCAGAGCTTGGCGGTCTTGTCCTCGCTGCCCGAGAGCAGCAGTCGTCCGTCGGGACTGAACGCGACTTCGTTGACCTCGGCCTTGTGTCCTTCGAGCGTCGCCAGCAGCTGATCGGTGGCCACGTCCCACAGTTTGATCGTGGCGTCGAAACTCGCCGAAGCGAGCGTCTTGCCGTCGGGTGAGAAAGCCACACCGGCCACCTGGGCGAGGTGACCCTTCAAGGTCGCGCGAGCTTCTCCGGTGGCGGGGTCCCAAAGCCGCACCGTCATGTCCCCGCCGGCACTGGCCAGCCGCGTGCCGTCGGGCGAGTAGGCCACACCAAACACACCCTTCTCGTGACCGGTGAGCGTATGACGTACGCTGCCGGTCGCCACCTCCCACAGCTTGATGGTCTTGTCCACGCTGCCGGTGGCCGCGGTCAATCCGTCCGGTGAATAGGCGATGCTGTTCACGTCACCGTAGTGTCCGGGCGGGGCGGATTGCCGCGACTGCGACGTCAACTCCCAGCGGAAAATCACGTCACCCATCGGTTCGGAATAATCCGCGTCGTTGACGATCAACGGATCCCCGGTGCCGATCAGCAGGTCGTCGACGACGTTGATGTAGCCCCATTGCGGCGCCTGACCGCCGGCATGGCCACCGGGCAGACTGAACGCCGATACCTGGTCGCCGGTGTCCGGGTCGAGCCGGAGGCATTGTAAACCGTAGGCGACGTAGATGCCGTCGGAGGTCGAGATGTAGTTCGTACCGGACGCGTTCGCACCGGGCTGATGGTTGGTGTTGTCAAAGAACGTACCCACGCCCGGCATGCTCGTCTCCCACAGCAGCCGACCGGTGTAGACGTCGAGGGCGCGGAGCATGTCGACCCCCTCGATCAGGATGCGCCCGTCGATGACCTGCGGCTGCGGACCGTGCCCGTGCCGCGGCAGGATGCCGTCATGTGAAGGGCCACCGAACCAAAGCAGACCCAGCGGCGCTTTGACCCGCGTGTCGGTCGCGACGCGCGTGTTCGAGGCGTCGGCGTGCTCGTGCGTCCAGTTCCCGCTGCCGGGCAGTGCGCCCGGGCGCGACAGGTACGCCCACACGCCGTCGTACGTCACCTGCGCGTTGGGCAGCGTCATCGCGGCTTTGTCGAGCGTGTCTTTGAGCTCCGGCGGAATCGGCAACACCGCGACCCCGCCGTAGGGGCGCAACACGCGGAACAGGTCGGCCACCCTCTCGGCGGCGTAGCTTTCGGAAACCACCAGATTCGCCAGATAAGGCGGCAGCGCGTCGCGCGAAAGCGTGTCTTGATGCACGGCCGTGCGCGTGCCGTAAAGGTCGGCGGCGATGAGGCGTTCCTTCAGGGCACGAACCTTGTCGCCGTCGGGCTCGATCACGATCACGAATAGATCACTCTGGGTGATCAGCTCGGCGACGAGTCCGCCACCGCCGACACCCAGCGCGACGGCGTAACCGCTGCGCGCGCCGGTCTTGTCGAGAATGGTTCGCACCGTGTCCTTCCATGACGGGTTCCGCCGGAGCGGGACGGTCGGTGATGTGTGGGTGACCGGCTCGTCGCGCCGGTCGGCCCCGAAGCAGGAGATCCGCCCTTCCCGCGTCACCGCGAAGAGCCGATCGTCCGCGGCCACCAGCGAGGTCGGCGTACCTTCGATCGTCGTCTCCCACGACAGCTTCGCCGGCGCATCCACCGTCGGCAGATCGACGGCGCACAACGCACCTTCCGTGCCGCCGTATAGCCGTGCACCGGCGCGAATGAGCACCTCGCCCGCCGGCGCGTCGACCGACCACCGACGGGGCGTCGCCCACGTCTGCCGGACGACCTTCCGGCCGCGGCGGTCCGTGATCTCGGCCTCTTTGATCAAGATGTCCGATGCGTGAATGTTGCCCGCCTCGGACGCGTAGATCCCGTCGGACGCGGGCACGGCCGGAAAACGCGTCGCGCCCAGGGCCGCACCGGTGTCCACGCGATACGCCTGTCCGCCGTTGTAGAAATACTCTCCGCCGACGAAGACCTCCGACCCGCCGCCGCGCTTGTTGTTTTCGTTCAGCAGGTAATGAATCAGCTTGCCGGTCTTGCGGTCGTAGGCGGCGGGTATCGAACGACCGCCGGGAATCAGCAGCACGTCGCCGGCGACGACCAAAGGCCCCTGCGGCGCGACGCCGGCGAACGAGTCGGCGGTGTGCGGCTGCTTGATGTACATCGAACCGTCGCCGTCGTTGGTCCAGACCACTTCGCCGGTGCGGGCGTCGAGGGCGTGAATGAAGATGCCCATGAAGGGCCAGATGCTCGCCGCGAAATAGACGGTCGCGTCGGCGATCACCGGCGCCCCGCGCGCCGGCCAGGACGAGATCAGCCGCTGGTTGCCGAGCGCCCGGCGCCGGGCCGGTCCGCCGCGAAACTTCCACGTCAACGACCCGGTGGCGGCCTCGACGCAGTAGAGGTGACCGTCGTCACTGGTGAAGTACACGCCGCGTTCCCACACCACCGGCGCGTACCGCACCGGTCCGTCGGCATGAAAGACCCATCGCGTCTCGCCGGTGCGTGTGTCGTAGGCGGTGACGGTGTCGTGCTTGGACGAGCCGACGAACATCGTCCGACCGGCGACCACCGGCTCGTAGGCGCGGTCGAGCACCATTTTCGGCTGGTCCGGCCAGGCCGTCGTCAGCGGACCGAGATCACGCACCCACTGAAGGTGCAAAGCGGACGCGAGCGATTGTGCGCTCGACGCGCTCCGGGCCGCGTCATAACGCCACATGGGCCAATCGTCCGCCCGCACGGCACGGGGAAGGAGCACGATCGCCATCAACAAGCCGATGTTGCGAAGGATTCGTTCGTTACGCAAAACACGTTCCTCAGTAGGGAAAAGTCGGTTGGTTCCCAGGCGGTGCCGGCTTCTTCGTTCCGGACGCTACCAGCGTCGCAGAATCGTGAATTCATGTCAAACGAGCCTGCGCTTACGCTGGCGGACCATGACGGTTATGGTGGATTAGTCGATCCAAACCGCATGTACAAACCCGGTAGTACCCGCCCAAACAGTTCCAGCCAATGGGTGAAGCATCACATCCGATCTCGGAGGCAGGACACTGAACTTCGACAACAATGCGCTTGACTGACCGTATTGGCGGCCTGGCTCCTGGCACTACAGACACGGTTAGTGGTATACTTTACATGTGTCACTCGTTTGTGGGGACTTCAGAAACACTACGCGCCCGTACGTTGTTGCCTTATACAGTTATGTTGTGCGTATATGTTGTGCGTATATGTTGTGCGTATTGTCTTGTAGAATCGTGTTGATCCAACAGCGGAGAAGTGATGATGAAATGCGACGCGAAGCCAATCCTGCTTCACAGGCACAATCCGCTGGGTGCAGCGAGCTTGGCGCTGACGGTTCTGCTGCTCTTTCCGACGGTTAGCTACGCACAGACCTGCGGCGGCAACGTATTTCTGCGCACGCAATCGGCGGTTGATGCTTTTGGGTGCTCAGAGGTCCTTGGTCGACTGGATATCAGTGGACCGGATATCACAAATCTTGACGGCCTGTCCAGCCTCACGACCATCGGGTTGCACTTGGTCATTGTAGACAATCCCTCTCTCACGAATCTCGACGGCCTGGCCAACCTCACGTCCGTCACGAACATCCTGATACAGGACAATCCCGCGATTGCGAATCTCGACGGCCTGGCCAGTGTCACGTCCAACGAGGGGCTTTCTATTGTTGACAATCCCGCACTCACGAATCTTGACGGCCTCGCAAACCTCACCGCCACCGGGACGCTCGTCATTGCGAACAATCCTGCGCTCGAGAATCTGGACGGCCTGGCGAACCTTACGTCCATGGGAGGCTCCCTGATCATTTTAGAAAACACTGCGCTCACGAATATCAGCGCATTGGCGAGCATAGTGTCCGTCAGATCGATCTTCATCAATTACAATCATGCGCTTACGAATCTTGACGGCCTGGCCAGCCTCACGTCCGTGGGGGGCACAATGACCCTTGTTGATAATCCCGCACTCACGAATATCGACGGCTTGGCTGCTGTCACGATCATCGAAGGCGATCTGAGAATTGCAGGAAATCCTGCGCTAACGAATATTAACGGTTTGGAAAACCTCACGGCCGTCGGGGGCCGACTGACCATTTTGGAAAATAATGCGCTCGCGAATATCGACGGCCTGGCCAGCCTCACGTCAGTCATGAGGATCTCTATTTCCAATAACGCTTCACTCACGAATATCGACGCCTTGGCAGGCCTTGCGTCCGTCCAAGGCGCCCTGAGCATCGCAAACAACCCTGCGCTCACGAATATCGATGGCCTGGCCAATCTCACGATCGTGAAAGGGGGCAGAACAGGTAGGGTATCGCGTGGTCTGAGCATAGAAGGCAATGATGTGCTCATGAATCTAAACGGCCTGGAAAGACTTGAGTTCGTCGGGATCAGCCTGACCATTACGAACAATCCCATGCTGACGAATCTCGACGGCCTGGAAAAACTTATCACTATTGAGGGAAACCTCAGAATTGCGGGTAATCCTGCGCTCAGGCTTTGCTGTGGTCTCCATCCCCTGCTCGCGGCGGGGACGGTTGGGGGCGTTGACATCAGCAACAATGCACCCGGATGCAATTCCGAAGACGATGTCAGGCTGGATTCCGACCGTGACGGAGTATGTGACGGCGGCGACCTTTGCCCGTTGGGAGACGCGACCGGTCAGGATGCCGATGGCGACGGTTGTGTCGACACGCTGGAGGGGCTTGCGGACCTGATCGCGGGTTTTCCGGAAGATGATCTGGCGCGGCAGATGCGGAAGCCGCTGACGTCGAAGATGGAGGTGGCCGGGGCTTCGATAGCGGCCGGCGACATCTGCGACGCGGTCTCTGCGCTCGAAGCGTTGGCGCATCAGATCGAAGCCCAGCGCGGCAAAAAGATCACCGATTCTGTGGCAAAGCTTCTTCTTGCCTATACCGACAACCTGATCGTCGCGTTGCTGGTGACGCTGTCGAGCGGGATAGGTTGCTGACGACGTGGAAACCGAGGTTGTCGGTTCGGCCGATGGCCACTCCGGCGCGGATACCGCCGGTGATTGAGGTTGCCGATCAGGTCGAGCGGAACGGCCTGTTCCTCGCGACCCAGCCGTGATCGAGTCGGTACGTTAGCCGGCAGAAACCAAGACCGTCGATAGGGCACAAGATCGCCGGAGAGATCGTGTGCCCCGTCGGCATGTCGGTGTTGTGCCGGTCATGCGCTGTGCAAGTTGCGGCCGGGTCCGTCATCGGGTCTGATGGTGTGCATGTTGGGTGACTTGCACGATTTGACCCGGACTTGGTTTGACGGTCGGTTCGCGGCGCCGACCGACGCCCAGCGTTTGGGTTGGCCGGCGATTCTCGGCGGGCACGACGTGCTGCTGGCCGCGCCGACCGGATCGGGCAAGACGCTCGCCGCATTTCTCGTATGCATCGACCGGCTGGTGCGGTTGGGATTGGACGGCCGGCTCACCGACGGCGTGCACGTCGTCTACGTCTCGCCGCTCCGCGCGTTGTCGAACGACATGCGGCGGAACCTCGAAACGCCCTTGGCCGAGATCAACCAACTTGCCCGCGAACGGGGTTTGTCGCTGCCGACGCTGCGGGCGGCGGTGCGGACGGGCGACACCACACAGTCCGACCGACAGGCGATGGTTCGCAAGCCGCCGCACATTGTCGTCACCACGCCCGAATCGCTCTACCTGCTGCTGACCGGCGCCAAGAGCCGGGAGATGTTGCGGTCGGTCGACACCGTGATCGTCGACGAGATTCACGCCTTGGCCCGGGACAAGCGCGGTTCGCATTTGTCGCTCTCGCTCGAACGACTCGACGCGCTGCGTAAGGCCCCGGTCCTCGACGGGGAAACCGAAACATTGTTCGGTACGATCGCTGCCTTCGCGCCGGACACCCGGCCGCGACCGCAGCGCATCGGCTTGTCGGCCACGCAACGGCCGATGGAGGAAATCGCGCGCTACCTGACGGGTACCGGCCGCGACGACGCGTGCCGGATTGTCGACGTGGGACACGCCCGCGAGCTCGACCTCGCCGTCGAGGTGCCGCCGAGCGAACTCGAAGCCGTCTGCTCGCACGAAACCTGGGAGGAAGTGTACGAGCGCCTGACGCAACTGATCGACGCGCATCGCAGCACGATTGTCTTCGTCAACACGCGTCGCCTGGCCGAGCGCGTCACCCACCAACTCACGTCCCGGCTGGGAGAAGACGCGATCGCGTCGCATCACGGCAGCCTCGCCCAGAATATCCGTCATTCGACCGAAACCAGGCTCAAGGCCGGTGCGCTCAAGGCGGTGGTGGCCACGGCCTCGCTCGAGTTGGGCATTGACGTCGGCCACATCGATTTGGTGTGTCAGCTCGGCTCGCCGCGCTCGATCGCGACGTTTCTCCAGCGGGTCGGGCGTAGCGGTCACGCCCTCGGCGTCGTGCCCAAGGGCCGGTTGTTCGCGCTCACGCGCGACGAGCTGATCGAATCGCTCGCCCTGCTGCGGGCGGCGAAGGCGGGTCGGCTCGACTGCATCGAGATACCCACCGGCCCGATCGACATTCTCGCCCAGCAGATCGTCGCGGCCACGGCATGCGAAGAGCAGACGTGCGACGGGTTGTACGATCTCATGCGTGGTGCGGCGCCGTATCGCGACCTGCAGCGAGAGCGGTTCGATCAGGTCGTCGAGATGCTGGCCGAGGGCATCACGCATCGCAGCGGTCGCGGGCGTCGTTACCTTCACTACGATCGGATCGGCGGTCGGTTGCGGGCCCGGCCGGGAGCGCGCATCACGGCGGTGACCTGCGGCGGGGCGATCCCCGAAATGGCCGACTACCGCGTCGTCACCGAGGGTGAGCGCACGTTCGTCGGCACCGTCGACGAGGACTTCGCCATCGAGAGCATGGCGGGCGACATCTTCCTGCTCGGCAACACGTCGTGGCGGATTCGACACGTGCGCGGCAGCGAGGTCACGGTGGTCGACGCGGGCGGCGCGCCGCCGACCATTCCGTTCTGGCGGGGCGAGGCGCCGGGCCGAACCGCCGAACTTTCCGCCGAAGTGTCCGCGCTGCGCGCTGATCTCGCCGCACACGACGACGAGCCGGCGGCGATCGACGCATTGCGGAAGCAGGTGAACGTCAGTGAATTCGGCGCAACACAGGCGGTGCGTTACGTCGCCGCGCAGAAGGCCGCGCTCGGTGTGGTACCGACGCAGCGACGGGTGGTCTTCGAGCGTTTCTTCGACGAGGCGGGCGGGATGCAATTGGTTCTGCACGCCCCGTTCGGCAGCCGACTCAACCGCGCGTGGGGCCTGGCCTTGCGCAAATCGTTCTGTCGCACGTTCAACTTCGAGCTTCAGGCCAGCGCCGATGACGACGGCATCGTGCTGTCGCTCGGCCCGCAGCACAGTTTCCCGCTCGAGCAGATGTTCACGATGGTCCGGCCGCACACGGTGCGGACCGTTCTGGAGCAGGCGGTGCTCGCGGTGCCGATGTTCGCGTTGCGCTGGCGGTGGAACGCCACCCGAGCCCTGTCGGTCTTGCGCCAGAACGGCGGCAAAAGGGTGCCGCCGCAGTTGCAGCGCATGCGCTCCGACGACGTGTTGGCCGCGGTGTTTCCGCAGCAGGCCGCTTGTCTGGAGCACATCGTCGGCGACATCGAGATCCCCGACCATATTCTCGTCGCCCAGACCATGCACGACTGCATGACCGAGGCGATGGACTTCGAAGCGTTGATGTTGCTGCTCACCCGGATGCAAGTGACCTGGCCGGGAGAGAATGCGTGCGACGAAGCGAGCGCGTCGTCGCGGCTGGCCACCATGCCCGAAGCGGTCGAGCTGCTCGCTCGCGACACGCGCGAACCTTCGCCGTTCTGCTACGAGTTGTTGAACGCCAATCCCTACGCGTTCCTCGACGACGCGCCGCTCGAGGAGCGTCGCGCACGGGCGGTCGCGACGCGGCGATCGCTGACCATCGAGTCGGTGCGCGATCTGGGTCGACTCGATCCCGAGGCGATCCGCCGGGTGCGGGACGAGGCCTGGCCGTTGGTGCGCAACGGGGACGAGTTGCACGACGCGTTGTGGACGCTGGGGGCTCTGCCGGCGGTGGACGGCGTGAAACGCGCATGGTCCGGGTGGTTCGGCGAACTGGTGGCCGCCGGTCGTGCGATGACGGTGCGCTGTGGCGACGGCGTCGAACGCTGGGTATCGGCCGAGCGCTGGCCGATGGTGAACACGGCGCTCGGTGACGTTGTCGCCACGCCCACCGTGACCCTGCCCGCGACGGTGCGACAGGACTGGACCGCCGCCGACGCGCGGGTCGCGCTGGTGCGCGGGTGGACCGAATGCGTCGGCCCGACTACGGCGTCGCAACTTGCATCGACCCTCGGGCTGGAGCGCGAGACCGTTCAAACCGCACTCGAAGCGCTCGAGGGTGAGGGTGCGGTATTGCGTGGCCGGTTCACGCATACCGGCGACGACGACACGCGCGAGATCGAGTGGTGTGACCGACGGCTGTTGGCGCGGATTCATCGCTTGACGCTCGACGGGTTGCGCCGGCAAATCGAGCCGGTGCCGGTCGACGTGTTTATGCGCTTTCTGTTTCGTCACCAGCATGTGCACTCCGACACGCAGCGGAGCGGGCGGGCCGGTCTGTTCGAGATCATCGGGCAGATGCAGGGTTTCGAAGTCCCGGCCGCGGCATGGGAGCGGGCGCTGCTCGGCGCCCGGATGCAACCCTATGAGATGCAGTGGCTCGACGAGTTGACGCTGTGCGGCGACGTGACGTGGGGTCGACTGAACGGGCCGCGGGCACGCACCGACGACAGTACACCGTTTCCGACGCTCACCCGGGTGGTGCCGATCTCACTGTGCGTGCGCGACGACCTCGACTGGTTGATCGATCAATCCACTTCCGAGCACGACGTGGAGCAAGTCAGCTCGCGGGCGGCGATGGTGCTCGATCTGTTGCGCGGCGGCGGCGCGATGTTCTTCGCCGATCTGGTCAAGCGGTCGGGGTTGCTCGCCGCCGAGGCCGAAACCGTACTCGGAGAATTGGTGGCGGCGGGTCAGATCACCAGCGACGGGTTCGGCGCGCTGCGAGCGTTGATCAAATCACCGACGGATAAGCGGCGGGTCGAAAAAATGGTGCGCCGCCGTAACGGTCGGCGTCGATCCCGCGCACCGCGTGAGGCGGGTCGATGGTCGCTGCTGGCCGATCGCGACAACGATGCCGAACCAGTCGACGCCGACGAGCGTATCGAGGCATGGTGCCGACAGTTGCTGGAGCGCTACGGCGTGATGTTCCGGGAACTGTTGGCGCGGGAGACCTCCGCGCCGGGTTGGCGGGATCTGGTTCGCGTGTACCGCAAGCTCGAAGCCCGGGGCGAGATTCGCGGCGGCCGATTCGTCGCCGACGTGTCCGGCGAGCAGTATGCGTTGCCCGGTGCGGTCGGCGCGTTGCGACGGCTGCGTGATGAGGAGCCCGACCGCGCGTTGATCGTGGTCTCGGCCGTCGACCCGCTCAACCTTGTCGGCATCGTCACCGACGGCCCGCGCGTGCCCGCGACGGCGTCGAACGCATTGGTGTATCACCAAGGTCGACTGGTCGGATTCCACCAGGGAGGCGAGACCCACATCACCGCTGAAGCCTCCGCTGAAATGGCCGCGGCGTTGCCGGACCGCCTGTCGGGACGTGCGGCGCCGGCTCGGGTTGACACCGGGCCCGCGGTTCGCTTTGATCGAACCTAGCAGGCCCGCGCGACGCTAACATACGCAGGGCGGAGGGTATTCGTGGGTGTGCGATGCATTGCTTTCGGTTGGACCCTGTTCGTGGTCGGGTTGTGCGCCGGCCCGGCCGTGGCCGAGACACCCGCCGCGTCGGATCATTGGGCGTACCGGGCGCCGACCCGCCCACCGGTGCCGACCGTGGGTGATCCGGCTTGGGTGCGCAACCCCATCGATCACTTCATCCTCGCCCGGCTCGACGCCGAGAACCTTTCCCCTTCACCCGAGGCCGATCGCGCGACGTTGATTCGCCGGATGAGTCTCGATCTGATCGGACTGCCGCCCGAACCCGAGGATGTCGCCGCGTTCGTCGCCGACACGCGACCCGACGCCTATGAACGTCTGGTCGAACGCCTGCTTGCCTCGCCGCACTACGGGGAGCGCTGGGGGCGTCATTGGCTCGATGCCGCGCGTTACGCCGACACGAACGGCTACGAAAAGGATCGGCCGCGGTCGATCTGGCCCTATCGCGATTGGGTGATTCGGGCCCTCAACGAGGACATGCCGTTCGACCGGTTCACCATCGAGCAGATCGCCGGCGACATGCTGCCGAACGCGACCCTCGATCAGCGCATCGCCACCGGTTTTCATCGCAATACCATGATCAACGAGGAAGGCGGGATCGACGTCGAGGAGTTTCGTTATACCGCGATGGTCGACCGGGTGAGCACGACGAGCACGGTTTGGATGGGGGCGAGTCTCGGTTGCGCGCAGTGTCATGACCACAAGTACGACCCGTTTTCGCAGCAGGAGTATTACCGGTTGTTCGCGTTGTTGAACAACGCCGACGAACCGGAGATGGACGTGCCTACGCCCGCGTTGGTTGCGCGTCGGGAGAGCATCGAGGCGGAGATCGCGAAGAGGCAAACCGCGCTCGCCGATCATTTTCCGCCCGCCGATGCCGCCGCGCCGGGTGAGTTACTCGAATCGCGGCGACGACGGAATATTGACGTCAAGCTGAACGATTGGGCGCGGGGGATACAGCGCACCTCGTCGCATTGGACGGTACTCGAACCGCGGGACATGGTCTCGGAGAACCATGCGACCATGACCCGCCTCGACGACGCGTCGGTGCTGGTCAGCGGTGATTTTCCCAACCGGGATACATACACGATCGAATTGGATGCCGACCAGGATCGCATTACCGCATTGCGCTTGGAGGTGCTGCCCCATCCGAGCTTGCCCGACGGCGGTCCCGGTCGGGCGGTGATGTTCTCGCGCGGCGATTTCCTGCTCACCGAATTGACGGTCACCGCAGCGCCGCGCGACGGCTCGGCGCCCGCCGCGCCGGTGACGCTGCAAAACGGGACGCACGACTTTGCCGCCGAGAATCGCTCCGCCGCGTTGGCGATTGACGGGATCGGCGATACCGGCTGGTCGATCGGCGGCGGACAGGGGAAGCCGCACGCGGCCGTGTTCGAGTTTGCCCAGGACGTGGCTTTTGCCGGCGGTGCGCGACTTTCGATCACACTCGCGCAGCATTACATCCATCAGCAGACCATCGGCCGGTTTCGGATTTCGGTCACCGGCGATGCGCGGCCGGTCCATGCCGCGGGGGTGCCGGCCGAGATCGAAGCAATTGTGATGACGCCCGCCGACGCCCGCACCGAAGATGAACGGGCCGAGCTCGAACGCTATTACCTCTCGGTCGCGCCCGAGCTGGCCGAGCACCACAAAGAGATCGACGCCCTGCGCGACAGCATGCCGAGATACCCGACGACGATGGTGCTCGCCGAGCGCAGCGATCCACGGTTAACGCGGCTGCATCATCGCGGTGAGTTTCTCAGTCCGCGCGAGCCGGTGACGCCCGGCGTGCCGGCGATCTTTCACCCGTTGCCCGCCGACGCGCCGCCGGATCGTCTCGCCCTGGCCCGTTGGCTGGTCGATCCCGGCAATCCGCTGGTCGGGCGCGTGACGGTCAACCGGATCTGGCAAGCCTATTTTGGCCGGGGGATCGTGGCCACCACCGAAGACTTCGGCACGCAGGGTGATCGGCCGACGCACCCGAAGTTGCTCGACTGGCTCGCGACCGAGTTCTTTCGCCAGGGCACGAGCTTCAAGGCATTACACCGGCTGATCGTCACCAGTGCCACCTACCGGCAGTCGTCGACGGTGACGCCCGAGTTGCTTACCCGCGACCCTGAGAACCTGCTGTTGGCCCGGGCCCCGCGCGTCCGCGCCGACGCCGAGACGGTTCGGGACATCGCGCTGGTGGCCGGCGGGCTGCTGTGCCGCAAGATCGGCGGACCGAGCGTTTTCCCGCCCCAGCCGCCGGAAGTTTCACAGATATCCTACGGTGCGATGGCCTGGCAGACGGCCGAGAACGAAGACCGGTTTCGTCGCGGCCTGTACACGTTCTGGAAGCGCACCAGTCCCTACGCGGCGTTCATGGCCTTCGACTCCCCGACCGCCGATACGACCTGTGTCCGCCGCATCCGCTCGAACACCCCGCTGCAAGCGCTGACCTTGCTCAACGACGCGGTGTTCGTCGAGGCGGCGCAAGCGCTGGCCCGGCGCGTGCTCGATCAAGCTCCGCGCGAGCGCGTGCAATTCGCGATGCGTGTGTGTTTGTCGCGCGACCCTGACGCCGTCGAAACGGATCAGTTGCTCACGTTTCTCGGTGCACAAATCGAGCGGTTCGCGAGCGATCCCGAGGCGGCGGCGACCGTCGCGGGCGTCGAGGCGGATGCGGCGAACATCACCAAACTAGCGGCATGGACGACCGTAGCCCGCGCACTGCTGAACTTGGATGAGATGATCACCAAAGGATGACGACGCCTGAATCATGAATCGCAGACAACACATTCTTCGATCGCAGACGCGTCGTCATTTTTTCACCGAGTGCGGCGTGGGATTGGGCAAAATCGCCCTGGCGTCGCTGATGGCCGGCGGTGGTCGAGCATTGGCTGCGCCCGTCAATCCGTTGGCGCCCAAGACGCCGCACTATCCGCCCAAGGTCCAACGGGTCATTCACCTGTTCATGGCCGGTGCCCCGAGCCAGCTTGATCTGTTCGACTACAAGCCGACGCTGGTCAAGTATGACGGCAAGCCGATCCCGCCGGACGTGGTCAAGGATCAGCGTTATGCGTTCATCGAGCGCAACGCGTCGATGATGGCGCCGCGGTTCAAGTTCGCCCGGCACGGGCAGTCCGGGGCCGAGTTGTCGGAGATGTTGCCGCACCTGGCCGGAGTGGCCGACGACATCGCCATCATCCGTTCGGTGACCACCGACGCGTTCAATCACGCGCCGGCACAGCTCTTCTTCAACACCGGCGCGCCGCAGCCCGGCCGGCCGAGCATGGGCTCGTGGGTGACTTACGGCCTGGGGGCCGAGACCGATTCGCTGCCCGGATTCGTCGTGCTTTCCACCGGCGGCGGCACCAGCGGCGGCACGGCGAACTGGGGCTGCGGGTTTCTGCCCACGACGTTTCAGGGCGTACCGTTCCGCGCGCAGGGCGACGCGATTCTGAACGTCTCGAACCCGCCCGGTTACGACGCGCGGCTGCAACGCGAGTCGCTCGACCTGATCGGGAACCTGAACCGCCGCCGACTTGCAACCGTGGGCGATCCCGAAATCGCCACCCGCATCAGCGCCTACGAGATCGCCTACCGCATGCAGACCAGCGCGCCGGAGTTGATGGAGCTGGGTCGAGAAACGCCGGCGACGCTCGAGATGTACGGGGCGAAACCGGGCCAGGCGTCGTTCGCCAACAACTGTCTGCTCGCCCGCCGGCTTATCGAGCGCGGGGTGCGCTTCGTCAACGTCTATCACAAGGGCTGGGATCACCACAGCGACGTGGCCGGCGGATTGAAGGACCAGTGCGGCAAGACGGATCGCGCCACCGCGGCGCTGCTCAAGGATCTCAAGCAGCGAGGCTTGCTCGATTCGACGCTGGTGATCTGGGGTGGTGAGTTCGGCCGAACGCCCATGGTCGAGAGCAATGCGTCACTGGGCCGGAAGCTCGGGCGGGACCATCACCCGCAGGCGTATACGATGTGGCTCGCCGGCGGCGGCATCCGTGCCGGGCAGACCATCGGCCGAACCGACGACCTCGGCTTCCACGTCGTCGAGGATCGCGTACACGTCCACGACATCCAAGCCACCATCCTCCACCTCCTCGGCCTGGACCACACCAAACTCACCTTCAAGTATCAGGGCCGGGAGTTCCGCCTCACCGATATCCACGGCTACCTGGTCGACAAACTACTGGCGTGAAGGACTACAGCTTGACCTTGAGCCAGGGTTTGAGCAGCAAGGCGACGACGATCGAGATCACCAGGAACCAGACCAACCACCAAGTTGAGCCGTAAACCCAAGAGTCGAGCGGCGGGTAAGCAACGGAGACCGATTGCACGATCGATTCTGCGGGCAGCGGCGATTCGCAAGGGTAGAGTAAGCTGTCGACCCATGCCCCGTTGTGTCGGCTCGGGCTGACCCGGGTCAGGTCGTCGGCGATCACCAGATCCTTGGTGATGGGCACGCCGTCGACGACGAAGGTGAGCGTGTGCCGTCCCGGCAGCGACCCGCGTGCGTTCCAGGACACCTGGTTGATCGAAGCGGCCCGCACGCGGTGCGACAGCGTGACCGACTCGGTCGGTTCGGGGGTCAGATCGAGCGTCGCCGTCGGCGCGTCCGGCCGGAGCGTCACCGTGACGATCGCCGGCTCGTCGACACGCAGGGCGCGCCATTCGTGCCACGCCGCCATTTGAGCACACACCAGGATCATCGGCCCGATCATGACCAGCAACGGCGGCACCATGTGCACTTGAAGTTTCACCGCCGACGCGATCACCCGCGGCACGGCGAGGAACATGACGCGGAGCTCGTCCTTGAAGAGCTTGACCGCGAGCATGTCGGCTTTGATCGCGTCCTTGATCCGCGCGACCGCGGCCTGGTTCGAGCAGTAGCGAATCACGATCAACGCGACGATGCCGAACATCGCGGAGAGGATCACCAGCGCGGACACCGGTCCGAGCACGGCGTAGACCATGTCGAACACGACGGTCATGCATCGATTGATGATCGACATCGTGCCACCGGAGTCGTGGTTATTCGAGGTAACCCAGCCCGCGCAGCCGTTCGGTGACCGCCTCGTCCGAGTCGGCCGCTTCGAGCGTGGTCAGCTCCTTCTCGATCACGTGGGTGATGAATTCTTCCGGCGTCGCATAGCCGGCCACCGACGCGATCTTCTTGACCCGTTCGTAGAGGTCATCTTCGAGTTTGATCTTCACCGCCATGTGTGTTTACTCCTTGCCGTCGGCGACCGCGGCCGGCGGCGCGGTCGAGAAAACGTTTCTCCCCGTCATCTGCTCCGGCACGGGCAGATCGAACGCGGTCAACACCGTCGGAGCGATGTCTTCGAGCGTCGGGTCCGCCAGACCGATGGGACGATTCGAAAAGAGCACGCCGGGAACAAGGTCGGTCGCGATGCAGTGGTCGGCGCACCAGGCGTTGGTGTTGTCCTCGACGATCTCCGCGGGAAACGCACCGAGCACGGTAGCCCAACTCGCCCGAAAGGTTCGTGCGTAGCCGATTTGCAGATCCGGTCCGATCGCCAAGTTGGGCCCGGCATAAATCTTGTCGCTCTGATAGACCGCTTTGACGATCTTCCGACCGGTCGCGGGATCGGTGGCTTCGAGCAGTTTGGCGGTGATCTCGTCGATCAACGCCTGCTTACGGCCGGGGTCGACGATGCCGTCGCGCTCGCGATGACGCAGGTTGATGTAGAGCCCGTTGATGCCCAGCCCGTAGGCGCGGGTGCGCGCGAAGTCGAAGTTGAGCGGCGAGTCGTGATCGTCCGGGCGGTCCGGCGTCGCGTAGCCGTTTTTCGCGAGCCAGGTGTTGAGATTGAACCCGCGGGTGAAGCTCTCGAAGCCGTGATCGCTGGTGATCAGCAGCGTCGCGTCGCCGATCCGTTCGAGCACCTTGGCCACCACCGCGTCGGCGCGCACGTAGACGTCGTCCATGACCGTCCGGTACTTGGCCCGCTCTTCGTCGGTCAGAGCCGGATGCGCGTCCTGCCGGGCGCCCCAGAACATGTGCCCGATCTGGTCGGTGGTGCCGAAATAGAAGAACAGCACGCCACCCTGATACTGCTCGAGCGCGTCGTCGAGCAGCTTGAGTCGTTCCTGGAGCACGATCTCGGCCTGGGCGAGAAACTCGTCCCGGCTGAGAACGTGGTTGGAAAGCGCTTTGGTATCTTCGGGTAATCCTTGCGTGTAGTAACGTCCGACCCGCGCGGCGACCTCGGCGGAAAACTCGGGCGGTTGCGAGACGGGCAGGGCGGGATCGAGCGGATCGATGTTGAACGGCGTCACGTAAAGCTCGATGTTTGGCCGGAGTTGTTTGAGGTGGAATCGGCAGATGGCCGAGGTTGCGGACAGGATCGCGCCGCCGTCGTAGTCGCCCGCGGCCAGTCGTGGCCCCATCTCGAATGTGATCGGCTGCCAATCGCTCCACTCACCTTCCTGCAGCAGGAGTTGTCGGTCGGCCCAGTCGATGCGCGCCGTCGGCTCGGTCGGATCGCGATAGATGGTGAAGGGTGTCTCGGCCGAGACGGGCGGCTCGCCTTCGACCGGCGCGACCATGCTGTCGATCGGACCGCGGAACACCCCTTGACCGGTATCCCCGTCGACAACCAGTCGATAGGCATGGCCGCCGGTGATTTCCCGGTCGAAGTCAAACGGACCGTCGGTGTAGTAGCTGAACTCGCCGTTGGTGCCGCGGATGTCGGGCGTGCCCATGTCGGTGAGGCAGCAAAAGTGCGCCCCCTCGGCATCGTCGGGCGGATAGTCGGCGGGCATGCGATAGATCGACGCCGGCACGCCCGCTTCGGTGAGGTATTCCCAGAAGGGCTTGCCGTGCCTGAGGTTCACGACCTCGCTACTCTTGAGTTGGAACACGAAGCGGCCCAGGTGCAAAGGCCAGCCGCCGCCGGTGATCTTGGCGGTCGAGGCGTAGGGGATGTAGGTCTCCGGGTCGCGGTGGATGAAATCGAAGATGCCGTGATAGCCGGGGTTGGTGCCGGTGATGAGCGACGACCACGCCACCGGACTCTGCGGCGGCGTCGAAGTGCCCAGCGGCTTGAAGCCCCCCGTCTTGCGCAGGCGTGCGAGCGTCGGCAGCCGACCGGCGTCCATCAACTCGGTGCACAGCTTCGGGTCCATGCCGTCGAAGGCCAGGATGACGAGCTTACGTTCATGCGCGCGCGGTCCGTCGTCCGAGCACGAGAGCGGCGCAATCCCGCCGAATAGGATAAGCGTGACAACCGTCATGCGTTTGTGGGTACCGGTCAAGATTCAGGGTCCCCGCGCCCGGCGTCGGCAATTTCCAGCGGCCGGCCGTCCATGTGATCGGGCACGTCCACGCCGAACAGGTCCAACGCGGTCGGGCCGAGATCCATCAACCGGCACGAGGTCGACTCGATGCGCCGGTTGCTGAACAGCACGCCCGGCACGAGCTTCGGGTCGACGCAGTGGTCACCGCTCCAGGCCTTGCGGTTGTCACGGAAGACGGTGTCGGTGATTTGGCCGATCGCGGTCTCCCACGCCACCCGATACCCGTCGGCATAACCGGGAATCAGGTCGGGGGCCTCTTCCTTGTACGGGCCGCGATAAACCTGCCGCGCGTTGTACACCCGGTTGATCGCCACATCCCCCGATGCCGAATCGACCAGACCGGTGAGTCGCTGTTGTATTGCCTCACGCAGGGCGTCGGCGTCATCGGGATCGACGCATCCCTGTTGCTCGCGACCCTTGACGTTGATGTACAGACCGGCCAGGCCGATGGCGAACGCTTTCGTGCGCGACCAGTCGACCGCGGCCAGGTACTTCTGGTCCGATCGCTCACCCTCCTTCAGCGCCAGATACCCGTTGTCGAGCAGCCAGCGGTTCAGGTCGACACCGCGACGGAACGACGCGAACCCGTGATCGGAAATCACCATCAGCAGCGTGTCGGAGTCGTCGCACTTCTTCATCGTCTCGCCCACGAGCTTGTCCATCCGCACGTAGAGATCGCGAATGGCGGTGCGCTCCTGACGGCTGCCCTGACCCTCCCGCCCGGGGTGCTTCGGATCGATGAAGCGCCAGAACATATGCTGGACACGGTCCGTGCCGTCGAACACGCAGACGATCAGCCCGCGCCGTACCTTGTCGAGGGCGTCGAAGAACATGCGCTCGCGTTCGTTGTCGGCCTGCGTGCATTGATGCAGAAAGTCGGGGTCTTCGAGGATGTGTTCGTTCAGGGCCCAGGTGTCCTCGGCCAGTCCCAGTGTGGCGTACAGTCCCTGACGTTTGGCGAGGTAGACGCTGTACACGGCCGGATGGGAGATCGGCATCGCCGGTCGGGCGGGGTCGATCTGGATCGGCGTCACGTAGAGTTTGAATTCCGGCTCGGTGGCCAAGAGCAGGAACTGGCAGATCCCCGGCACTTTACGCCTGAAGCCCCCGTCGAACGTGACCGGCACGAAGTCGGTGTACTCGCCGCGCTTGAGGGTGCGGGTTTCATCGCCCAGAGTAAGCGTCGCTCGGTCGTTGCCGTGCAGGTCGATCGAAAAGGGCGCGATCAAGGGCGATTGGTCGCCGTTGGTCCCGACCACCGGGCCGACCAGGTGTGACCTGATGCGGTTGCTCTGTCGCGCCACCCGAATCTGCTCGCCGCCGGTGTAGATGTCCTCACCGTTCTTGCTCTCGGCGTAGAACGAAAACGTGCCCTGGGTTCCGCGCAGGTCGGGCACGCACATCGCCGAGAGGAGCACGCCGCGGAACTTCTCGGGCGGGAAAGTGATCGGCACGCGGATGATGTTGCTGAAGATGCCATGCTCGCCGAGGAGGTTCCAGAACGGCACGCCCTTGCGGAGCCGTCGCATCGACGGCTTGCGCCCGCCGCGAATCTGCACCGACGAGAGCGTGGGCAGGTAGTTGCGTTTGTCGCGGGTGATGAAGTCGAAGATGTTGTGCTTGCCCGGGTTCACGCCGGTCAGGAAGCTCGACCAGGCCACCGGGCTGAGCGGCGGCAGGGTCGTGCCCAATCGCTGATAGCTCCCCTGATCGCGCAGCCGTTCGAGGTTGGGTAGAAGTCCCTCGGCCATGTATTCGTCGACGAGTTTCGGGCTCATGCCGTCCAAGCCCAGGACGACCATGCGTTTGATGCGGGCCCGCGCGAAGGCGCGTCGGCCGCGGATCGAACGCACCACCCACCGGATCGGCCAGGTGAACAGAGTGACCACGGCCGAGAGCATGGCGGCGAAGATCACCAGGAACGAGGAGAGGACGGCGAAACCGGCTCCAGGTCCGATATACGCCCAAGCCGGCCGGGGCGAGAGCAGGAGGATGAGGACGGCGAGGAGCGTCAGCTTCGCGACCGCGCCGGCGTTGCGTGGCCCGCCTCTACCCCCGGCTCGCATGGTGAACCGCATGACCAACTCCAAGGACCCGACACTCGGCCCGGAGCCTGCTTCGAGCCATCCTATTCATCGGCCAAGATCGTACGAACTTTCCCGTCGACGAACAACCAAGTCGGCGTGAGGGACGTGAAGTGCCGGAAGGCCGATCTCCAGAATCTCGGCGACGGCCTGTATAGCGCTCGCGGCTCGGATTTACGCATGCTGTAATGTCGTCACGTGAGTGCGCCGGAGCAGGAGGAACCCGCTCCCGCTGTGCATCCGAAGCAGTGGGCTCCGGTGCGGATTCCGAAGGCGGCGAGTCGCGAGGGATCGACATCCCACACGTGCAGCCATTGACCGTTGCCGATCGGCCAATCGAGCATCTGATTGAAGTCGCAATCGTATATTCGACCCTGCCAGTCGACGCTCAACGTCGACCGACACATCACCTGAGCGACGTTATCAGGGTTATGAGCGGCTTCGAGCCGGTGCTGATAGGACTCGGCCTGTGCGGTGTGTCGCAGGTAATGCGCGAAGCGTGAGATCGGCATGTTGGTGATGGTCCACAGCCGATTGAATACGATTCCGTATTTCGACCGCAGGTGCTGCTTGTAGGCGTCTTCAAGCTCGCGCTGTGGTCCGGGCAGCGACGCCCCGACCGGGTTGTACACCAGATCGAGCACGAGCCCGCTGTCGGGCCGGCCGTAGCCGAGCGCATTGAGCTTCGCCAGCGCGTCGATGCTCTTACGGAACACGCCCGACCCGCGCTGTTTGTCGACGTTCTCCTCGAGATAGCAGGGTAACGAACAGGCCAATTCGACTTGATGGGCTTTGAGAAACTCGGCCAAGCCTTCCTGCCCCGGCTCGAACAGCACGGTCAGGTTGCAACGGTCGATCACGCCACGCCCCTGGGCCCGACACGTCGCGACCAGGTGTCTGAAGCTCGGATTCAACTCCGGCGCGCCGCCGGTGATGTCGACGGTGCTGATCTCGGTCGTCGCCAGCCAGCTGAGTACGCGGTCGGCGGTCTCGCGGGTCATGATCTCGTTGCGGTGCGGTCCGGCGTCGACGTGACAGTGGGTGCAGGTCTGGTTGCAGAGCTTGCCGACGTTGATCTGCAGCACGGCGAGCGCGCGGCGATCGAGCGTCTGGCCGTCGCGTGTCAGGCGTTCGGCGAAGGAATCCCCGAGCACGGTGAGGCTGGTCATCGACGATCTCCGTTTCCCGATGCGTGTGCCGCTACTGTGTAGTGCGTAATCCGCAGAAACTTGTTGCGACGAGAAGTGTTTCGTCGGCCCTTGCCTGGCTGCGGCCAGGAATTCGCTACGGGTTCTGAAAAACGCATCGCTATGCCAAGCCTATGCCCCGAAGGGGCGACGGAACTTAGCCAGGGGTAGAGCTAAGCGGAACCCCTGGTGGCCGACAGGCCCGATGATTCCCGCCCCGGACGGGGCGGACGCATGCCCGACGCGCACGGTGGTGAGGATCGTTCCTCTGCCCCTTCCGGGGCAGGGATGACATCGCATCGCCAACCAGGGGCTTCGCTTCGCTGCGCCCCTGGCTACAATCGTCGGCCCCGTCGGGGCCGTGCGCGCTGTGCGGTGGTTACGCTGCGTTGGGTTGCAGCCGCAATGCCGCACTAAGAGCAGTGCTCATCCCTAGCACCAACACACCTATTCTCCACTACCGACAATGCGGTGGCACACGCCGATGGTTGGCTTGATGTACCCCTGCATCGATCCGAACCGACGTAGTTAAACGCGCGACGGTCCCGGCGTCGAGTGAAATAACCGCCGTCCCGGCGAACTCTATTCCCACAACTGCATTGACAGGTTGCCCGGACGTGCTATGATCGCCGACATCGTCGGGCGATTCATGTACTGTCAGATAAGGAGATTCTGATCATGATGCGACGGAGCGCAACGATCCTGGGGATGCTTCTCGGGACCGCATGGGTGGTCGGCTGCGCCGAGCAGAACGAGCCGATCTCGGTAGAGGGTGGGGCCAATCTGCAACTGGCGGGGCTGGTCCCCGAGGAGTCGAACCCGTCGACGCTGTCGGCGTCGCTCGATTCTGAGGACTATCCCCCCACCTATTCGTCGACGGAGTATCAGCCGCTGCCGTCGGACATACCCGCCGGGTCGGGCCAGGTGCACGTGATGCAGCCGGGCCAGACGCTCTACAGACTTGCGGTCAAGTATTACGGTGACGGGAAACAGTGGCCGCGAATTCGCGACGCCAATACCGAACGGATCAGCGATCCCAGGACGATCCCCGTCGGAACCAAGCTGATCATTCCGTAGTTCGGCCCGGTTCCGACAGGCGATCCCAGGCTGGGGAGCAGCGCGAGTCCGGCCCGAACGGTCCGCGGCTCGACAGTGCGGTCCAGTACGTCAAAGGCGTCGGTCCGCGACGGGCCGAGCACCTCGCCGGGCTGGAGATCCGCACCGTCGGGGATCTCATCGAGCATTTCCCCTTTCGCTACGAGCGGCAGGGCGACGCTCAATCCATCGACTCGCTGCGGCAGGACGAGCCCGCGACCGTGGTGGCCGAGCTGCGTTCGGTGCGGCGTCGCGGCGGGTACGTCAGGCCGTCGTTGCTGGCGGTGCTCGAGGACGCGACCGGCCGGTGCTACGTTCGCTGGTTCAACGCCCGGAGTCTCGCCGACAGGCTCGAGCCGGGCATGGTCCTGCGCGTGCACGGCAAGGTCGACGAATACAACAATCTCGCCCTGTTCACCAACCCCAAATTCGAGATCGTCGCCGACGACGAACCGAAGCGCGCCGCCGATGCGGGCCGGCTCGTGCCCGTCTATCCCGCTACCGCCGGGATCAACAGCCAGGCGATCGCCCGGGCGGTGCGGAACGTGTTGCCGACGGTCCTCGGGCAGATCGTCGAGCCGTATTCCGACGCCTACCGCCTTCGTCACAACCTGCCGCTGCGACGCACCGCCGTCCATCGCATGCACAACCCGACGTGCGACGACGACGTCGAGGTGGCCCGTCGTCGCCTGGCCTACGACGAACTGCTGCTGATGCAGTTGGCATTGCAGTTCCGACGCCGACACCAGCAGCACGTCGCCACCGCTGTGGGCTTGGCCTGCACCGACCTTGTCGATGCCCGCATTCGGGCTCGTTTTCCTTTCGCGCTCACCGAAGCCCAGGATCGCGTAGTGGCCGAGATCACCGCCGACCTGGCCCGACGCCGACCCATGAATCGCCTGCTTCAGGGCGATGTCGGCTGCGGCAAGACGGCGGTGGCGCTCTACGCGCTGCTCGTCGCGGTCGCGTGTCGACGGCAAGGTGTGATCATGGCGCCCACCGAGGTGTTGGCCGAGCAGCATTATCGTCAGACCGAGCGGCTGCTCGGCGACAGCCGGGTACGCCGGGCGTTGCTGGTCGGCGGCATGGCCCGCAAGCAGCGCGACACGCTGCGCGAACAAATCGCCGCGGGCCAGATCGATCTGGTCGTCGGCACGCACGCCCTGTTGAGCGAGGGGGTCGAGTTTCCGTCGCTGGGGTTGGTGGTGGTCGACGAGCAGCACAAGTTCGGCGTACGCCAGCGGGCGACCATTCGCTCGAAGGCCGAGACGCCGCATTACCTGGTCATGACCGCGACGCCGATTCCGCGCACGCTGTCGATGACCGCGTTCGGCGACCTCGACGTGTCGGTCATCGACGGGCTGCCCCCCGGCCGCAAGCCGGTGCCAACCACCGCGATCCCCGCGAGCGAGGCCGACGACGTGTGGCAACAGGTGCGCGTTAAAGTGCAAGCGGGCGAGCAGGCGTACGTCGTCTATCCGCTCATCGACGAGTCGGAGGCGCTGCCGTTGCGGGCGGCGAGAAAGGAAGCGGAACAACTGGCACGCGGGGTCTTTGACGGCATCGAGGTGGGGCTGCTCCACGGCCGGATGAAGTCGGCGGAAAAAGAGCAGGTCATGACCCGGTTCGCCGCGGGCAAGATCGGCGTGCTGGTGGCCACCACCGTGATCGAGGTCGGCATCGACGTGCCCAACGCGACGATGATGATCGTCGAGCACGCCGAACGACTCGGCCTGTCGCAGTTGCACCAGCTAAGAGGTCGGGTAGGACGCGGCGACAAACCGGGCCTGTGCATCCTACTCTACGAAGACTCCAGCGAAACCGTGGCCGAGCGCCTCGAGGTGTTGTGTGAAACCAACGACGGCTTCCGCATCGCCGAAGAGGACCTGCGCATCCGCGGCCCGGGCGAAATCCTCGGTACCCGCCAGCACGGCTTGCCCGAACTCAAGACCGCCGACCTGGTCCGCGACCAAGACCTGCTACGCACCGCTCGCCAAGACGCCCGCGAACTGCTCGCCGCCGACCCGCAATTATCCAGGCCCGACCACGCGATCTTGCGTGAAACGCTTCTGCGCCACTACGCCGACGCGCTGGAGTTCGTCGACGTGGGGTGAGCACGCAAACGAACGGCACGCTACACAAGTAAAGATCATCTGTACATGTGGCCCCGTGGCGCATCAGTTCCAAAATAACGCAAAAAAACCATTCACATCACTTCCGACGATAGAGTTAAATTCCGCGGTATCCCACTCGCGGCGTGGGCGGTTGAACTTGGGCAGAATTCGTTTTGGGCATCGTGTCGGAGGGGGTAATAATCGGAGCCGCGAGCGCGAGCGAGTGGGTTCCTGGGTTTCGCGCGACGCCCGAACCGTAGACCCCCGCGCTGGCGCGTGGGGCTCGGATTCGTTTTGCCGCCTTCGCGGGGGTGGGTACGACATCGCGGCCCGCGCCTTGTCGGCTACGCCTCGGCGAGGACGAGGTAGCCGTTGGCGCGCCAGGTGGCGGCGAGGTTGGGGCGTAGTTCGCCGTTGCGGGCGTGGTTGAGGTTGATCAGGTGGCGGATGGTGTAGCCGGCTCGGGTTAGGGCGTTTTCCAACTCTTTGCGGGAGAAGACATGGACGAACATGTCCTCGATGCCGCGGTACCAGCGTAGGTATTTGTCGCCCCACTCGGCCCGGCCGCGGAAGGTGGCTACGGCGTTGGTGAGCAGGAAGCGCTGACCCTCGGCGGTGAAGATGTTGCAGCCGCGGCTGTGGGCGTGCAGGGCGAGTAGGCCGCCGGGGCGTAGGACCTGGCGCACCCTGCGCAGGAAGCGGTGACGGTTGCGGGCGCCCGCGATCAGGCCGAACGTCGAGAACATGCAGCAGGCGTAATCGACGCTGTCCGGCTCGACGTGACGGCGCAGGTCGAGGATGTCGGCGTGCAGCAGTCGCACGGGCAGTTGCGCGATGTCGAGTTTGTGTTGCGCGGCGGCGAGCATGTGGTGCGAGAGGTCGATGCCGGTGACGTCGAAGCCGCGTTCGGCGAACTGGATCACGTGACGACCCGTGCCGCAACCGAGATCGAGCAACCGGCCGGCTTTGGTGAACCAGGCGTCGAGTAGCTCGCTGTCGTAGGCGAACAGATTCGAGTCGTCGAAGAACGCGTCATAGTTGCCGGCGACGCTGGGGGTCTCGATGTATTGCCGCGTGGACGGCGTGATCGGTGAGGGGTGCGGTCTGCGCCGTCGGAGCGTTTCGGTGGGTGCGAAAGATTGTGGCGCGGCGTTACCCATAGCTTGGTGCGAAGTTAAAGTGAGAGGTGAGAAGTTAGGAACTGTAACAAAATAACTGTTCCAAATCACTCGCTTGTGTTATACTAACGCGCTGGGCTGGTGCCGCACAAGGAGGTGCGGAATGGTTGCGATGAGCGGGAAGCTCAGGCGGCGATTCGTTA
>Ga0299906_10000472_pt1 | contig 37827 bp, 38 predicted proteins | sample RVTome_14_FD_200259 | JGI IMG/M metagenome (GOLD analysis project Ga0299906, IMG submission 200259) | Soil microbial communities from uranium-contaminated site in the Upper Colorado River Basin, Wyoming, United States - RVT145D125 (version 2) ... | reverse complement strand
CTGCCCCGAGTGCGGCACGGTGGTGGCCTTGCAGGAATACCCGCTGCTCGGTTCGTGGGCCAATCGCTGGGCGGCGCTGCTCGCAGCGCTGTGGTTCCTCATCCTGCTCGGCATGCTGCTGATCTGCGGCGTCACCATCGCCGGTCTTGCCCAGAGCGTCGGGCGAGAGGCCGCCGGCCCCTACATGGAATGGCTTGGAAAGCACCAACTGGAGTGGCTGGAGGTCAACAACCCCCAGCAATACGACGTCGCCACCGCGTCAGGATTCCCGGCCAACCAGTACATCTGGATCTTCGACATGCAGTGGTGGAACAGCCAGGATCCCGATGCACTGCTCGCCCAGGCCGGCGGCTGGACGGGAATCGCCGACTGGTCCGCGCTGCGCCACTGGTGGGGGCTTGGGCTCTGGAGCGCGGCATTCGGCATCTTCTGGGCCGGTGTCATGATGAAGTTCCGCCGCCGGCGACTCCTGGCGTTCGGAATGCTGATTCTCGCCACTGCCGCGCTGTTCGCCTACCTGCTTGGCCAGGCACAGGCCTTCGCCATCGTGATGGGCATCAACATCATGCAGGTCGCCATGGATCAGCTTTGTCCACCCTTCACCATTCTGGGCATCGCCTTCGCCGCGATCCCGCTTTCACTCGGGCTGGTCTTCGGGCGTCCGATTCTTCGGGCCGTGATCCGGCTGTTGCTGGTCCCCCGCCACGCCAGCGCGCTGGCCGGGCTCTGGCTCTGCGATGGCCTCCCGCCGCCGCGCTTCAGGTCGTGACGTTGCGCAATGGCTTCATCGTCGCTGCTCACTCCCGCCCGCTATCGCCCAGCGCCTCCGCCGCCTCGACCAGGTCAAATCGCAGCGAGGACTCGAACAGGTGCCGCAGGATCGGCACGTGGCCGGCGCCGATGATCACGACGATGCGCTCGTCCCGCCCCGGCTCGTCGCCGGTCACCCGAAGCAGGTTCGAGTAGATGCGCAGATTGCGGTTGTACCACTGCGAGACGAACCCGTCCGTCGCGGGGTAGGCGGTTTCATCGCCGATCGCCAGCTTCCGCCGAAGGTAGATGCTGTGGCTGGCGGCGAGGATGCGCGGGTCGTTCAGCACAAGGAGGTGCTCGCGCAACGGCTGCGACGCCTGGAGGGCATCCAGCTCGGCACCCGCCGCCTCCATGCCGGCATCGAAGGGATCGATCTCCAGCGTTGATTGGCCGTGTTCCTTCGCGAACTCCGCCGGATCGCCATACGGCTCAAGCCACCGCCCCTTGGCGTCGATCGCCTCCACGCGCTCCAGCCCGGCCGCCTGCGCCAGACGGAAGCCGATCTGGTGGATCTCATTCTCCGTGAGCTCGAAGTCATCGTTGAGATATCGCTGATACTCGCCGTTGATCGCTTCGCCGCGGTCCGGCGTGGCCTCGATGGCGATGATCGTGGGCCGGAACGCCGTCAGTTTCGCGACGACCTCTGCAATCTCCCGCTGCCTCCGCTCGCTGAGCATTCCCGCCGGGCCCGTGGCATGCTCATCGGTCGCCGAGCCGGCGAAGTGAAACGTGCCCAGCAGGAGCACCTTCGCCGGCGGCACCGTCGAGGATGACCGGAGCGAGTCCACAAGCCGCGCTGCGATCTGATCGGGCGCTTCAACCTGATTCGTGTCCTGCCGTGGCGTCAGCGCCCCCACTGCCGCCGCGCACGCGCCGACGACCATCAGTGCGGTTGACCATCGAAGACCCGCCATGTGCCAGCTCCCTTCGAACAATTGCGGCGAGGATGGGCGTCGGGCCAGGCCGCACCGATTGCGCATCGGAGCGCAAGACAGGAAACGACCGCCGGCCCGGATTGTTACGGATTCCCGAGGAATTGAACCGTCGTGGCTGGCCGGCTGATCGGCTACACATCCCACTCGAACGACTCGAGATGGGCCCGAAGTTGCCGCGCAGTCGGAAACGCCCGGCCGATGAGGTCTTTGCGCAGCCCCATGCAGATCCGCTTGACGGCCTCCGGCTGACCGGCGTAGTGCCGGCGGCCTCCGAGCATGTCGTAGAGGAGTCGCACGACATCGATGACGTCATCGCGGAAGTGGGCCTTGGTCGGCGCGCCCCAATGGAAGAAGTCCACCAGCTTGAGCTCGAAGAGGATGCCGCGCTGACGCACGAGCACGTTGTCATCGTGCAGGTCGCCGTGGTATTCGCGGGCGCGGTGGATGTCCTCCAGGCCGCGGGCGAGCGTGTAGGTCAGGTGCAGTGCCTCGAAGGGGTGAAGCCGCCTGCCGCGCTGATGCTTCACGAATTCGCTGAGAATCTCGCCGTCGACGTACTCCGAGATCAGGCACGTGATCGGCATCCCGCGGTGGCGGATGGTCTCGGAGTGGTAGTACTGGATCACGATGTGGCAGTCGCGCAGTCGCTCCAGCTTGCGGGCGTAGAACCTGACCGCCCGGTCCTTCTCGTTGCGATGGGGGAAGAACAGCTTCGCCGCCCGCCGCACGCCGGTCTTCTGCTCGGTGACCTTGTAGACCTCGCCCTCCCAGCCGCCGCCGAGCTTGGCCTCGACGATGTACTTGCCGCCGAGCACGCGTCCGGGCGCCAGGTCGAAGGACTCGATGCGCTGAGTGCGTCGGCTGGTCATGCGAGGCCATCGTATCGGTCCCGCCGCCATCACGCTCCCGCCGCCGCGCGGCACGGCTCAGGCACCCGCGGCGGCGGAGACCGCGCTGCCGGACCGGCGGAGTCGCCCCGCCGCTCTCCCCCGGTACACAATGAACGTCGTGTCATCCGGCTTGGAGGGGTGGCCCGGCTCGGGCGTCTCCATGCGCCGCCGCGCTGCCGCGGAAAGCTCCTCGACCACGCGCGGGATCGGCCCCTTGCGGATGAGCTCCACGACCTCGGCCACGTGCAGGTTGTCGAAAATCCCGTCGCTGGCCAGCAGGACGGTGTCCCAGGCCTTGAGCTCGATGATCGACCCCACCTCCACGCGCATGTTCGGCGAGCCCACCACGTTCGACACCACGTGCCGGTCCTCGTGATGGATCGCCTCGCGCTCATCCAGCAGGCCCGCCTCGACCGCGTAGCCCACCGGCGAGTGCGGCACGGTCTGGTGCCGCAGCTTGCCCAGGCGTCCGGCGACCAGGATCATCGAGTCGCCGACGTGATAGGGGCGAACACGGGGCCCGTCGATCTCGACGACGGCCAGGGTGGTGGCGGCCCCGATGCCCATGCGCAGGATGCCGTCGTTGGCCAGCTCGATCGCCTCCATGATGCCGGCCTGGAGCGTGATCCGATCGTCGCGGATCTTGTCGGCCTCATCGACCAGGCTGTGCAGGACCATCTCCGCGGCGACGGCCCCGCCGGGTCGGCCACCGACGCCGTCGGCCACCGCCAGAATGCCTCTGCCCCGGTCCACGGGAATGAGCGCCACCGCGTCCTCGTTGTCGCTGAGCTTGTGCGGGCTCCGGGCCGAGAACAGCCCGGCCGTGCCCGATGCAATCCCGACGATGCGGCTGGCGCTCTCGTTGGTCCGGCAGAACAGACTGTGCTCGTCGTCGGGGCGCTTGGTCACGGGCTTCGGCCTTCGGGCGGGCGAACTCGAAAAGTCGATGTCGCGGGACGCCACCTACATCGGCAATTCCTGCCGCCCGCCATCCTTCCCCGGCCATTCTCATCGCATCCTCGATCCGCACGGGGCCTCGGGCCGGTCCGCGACCGGTTATCATCGGGCCATGACGGCGGCCGCCGAAGATCGACGCTCATGAATCGTACTCGCGATTCCAGGCCACAGGAGACCCCGAAGACCGTCATCGGCTGGCGGGAGTATGTCTCCCTGCCCGACGTCGGCATCGACCGCATCGCCGCCAAGGCCGACACGGGGGCGCGCACGGGGGCGATCGACGTGGCGAATCTCAAGGAGCTCGCCGGCGGCAGGGTCCGATTCGACCTGGTGATCGATCGTGCCGACCCGGCCGGGCACATCACGGTGACGACGGACATCGCCCGGCGGACGCGCGTCCGATCGAGCTTCGGCGCGGCCCACGAGCGCCTGCTGATCCGGACGCGGCTGAAGCTGGGCCCGGTGACCAAGATGGTCGAGCTGGGCCTGGTCTGCCGCAAGAACATGCTCTGCCGCATGCTTCTGGGCCGGGCGGCGCTGGAGCCGGAGTTCCTGGTGGACTCGAGCCGGCGGTACCTGTTCGGCGCCGCCGCGCGAAGAAAGTCCGCCAAGGGCCGCCCCTCGGCGCGGCAGGGCCTGGGGAAGAGAGGCACGTCATGAGAATCGGCATCCTGTCGCGGAGCGTGCGGATCTACAGCACGCGGCGTCTCAAGGAGGCGGCCGAGACGCGCGGCCACACGGTGCGCGTGCTCTATCCGCTGAACTTCTCCATGCACGTCGAGCAGGATGAGCCGGAACTGTACTACCGGGCGCGGCGGGCGCCGCTGTGCGACGCCATCATTCCCCGCATCGGCACCTCGCTGACCTTCTTCGGCTGCGCGGTGGTGCGGCAGCTCGAGCAGATGGGCGTTTTCACGGTCAACACCTCGCACGCGATCAGCGTCTCGCGCGACAAGCTGCGCTCGCTCCAGATCCTGAGCCGCCACGACATCGGACTTCCGCCCACGGCGTTCGCGCGGCGGCGCGAGGACATCCTGCCGTCGATCGAGCGTGTCGGGGGCGCGCCGGTCATCATCAAACTGCTGGAGGGCACGCAGGGCGTGGGCGTGATCCTGGCGGAGAACATCAAGATCGCCGAGGCGATCATCGAGACGCTGCACGGGGCCAAGCAGAACGTGCTCGTGCAGAAGTTCGTGGCCGAGAGCAAGGGCCGCGACATCCGCGCCTTCGTCGTGGGCGGCCGCGTCATCGCCGCCATGCGCCGCACCGCGGTGGGCCAGGAATTCCGCAGCAACGTCCACCGCGGCGCGCAGGCGACGCGCGTGGACCTGAGCGAGGACTACGCCCGCACCGCCGTCCACGCCGCGCAGATCATGGGGCTCCAGGTGGCCGGCGTGGACATGCTCGAGGGCCGCGACGGACCGCAGATCATGGAGGTCAACTCCTCGCCGGGGCTGGAGGGCATCGAGGGCGCCACGGGCGTGGATGTCGCCGACGCGATCATCGCTCACATCGAGAACCAGGTGGCGTTCCCCGAGGTCGATCTGCGCCAGCGCCTGACGCTCAGCGCCGGCTACACGGTGGCGGAGTTTCCCGTGATGCCGGGGTCGTCCCTCGCGGGGCGGTCGCTGGCCGATTCGCGTCTGCGCGAGCGCGACATCATAGTACTGAGCATCAATCGCAACGGCGTGCTCATTCCCGCCCCCAGCGGCCAGCGCGAGCTGAAGGTCGGCGATATGCTGCTCTGCTACGGCAAGCGCATCGCGCTGGCATCCCTCATCCCCCCGAAGGAACCGCCGCGGCGCAAACGCAGGACGCGCAAGAAGCCGTCGCGGCGCGCCAAGACGCCCTCGGGAACGTGACCGGAACAGGCCCGCATGAGCACACGCACGTCACTGATCATCGGCGGTCGGCGCATTCGCGCCGGCGAACAGCGCGACATCCACCTCCAGGTCAGCGAGACCTACACCGGCGACCCGGTGAAGATCGCCATCCGGGTCATCCGCGCCAGGCGCCCGGGCCCCCGCCTGCTCATCACCGCGGCGGTCCATGGCGACGAGCTCAACGGTACGGGCATCATCCGCGAAATGCTGTTCGGCGAGGCCCCGGCGCTGAAGCGCGGCTCGCTCATCTGCGTGCCGGTGGTCAACGTCTTCGGCTTCGAGCGCAACGAGCGCGACATGCCCGACCGCCGCGATCTGAACCGCTCGTTCCCCGGCTCGGCCCTGGGCAGTCTCGCCAGCCGCGTCGCCCACGCCTTTCTGTCACAGGTCGTCAGCCAGGCCGACCTGTGCATCGACCTGCACTCCGCCGCCGCCACCCGCACCAACTATCCCAACGTGCGCGGCGACCTGTCGATCCCGGAAGTCCGGGCCCTGGCCGAGGCGCTCGGCTGCGAGCTGATCGTCAACGGCAAGGGGCCGGAGGGCTCGCTGCGGCGGGCCGCCTGCGACCTCGGCTGCCCCACGGTCATTCTCGAAGCCGGCGAGGTCGCCAAGATCGAGCCGACCGTTCTGGAGCTCGGGCTGCGCGGCATCAACAACGTGCTCGTGGCCCTGGACATGATCGACGGCCGGCGCCAGGAGCCGGTGTACCAGACGACGGTCCACAAGACCACCTGGGTCCGCGCCGAACTGGGCGGCCTGCTCCGGTTCCACGTCGCGCCCGGCGCGCTCGTCGAGGGCGGCGAGCCCATCGCCACGAACGAGAGCGTCTTCGGCGAGGCGCAGTCTGTACTCATCTCCCCCACCGACGGCATCATCCTGGGCATGACCACCTTGCCGGCGGTCAAGCCCGGCGAGCCGGTCGTCCACGTCGCGCTGCCGCGCAAGAAGCTCAGCTCCATCCGCCGCGCGCTCCAGAACGCGCCTCAGCAAAGTCTCGCCTACCGCCTGCGGCATGAGCTGGCGACCAACGTGTCGGTCCACGACAGCGCCCTGATGCCCCCGATGCGCCGGCGACGGCCGCGCCGCTGACCCAACCGCCCGCGGCCGGTCGCTGGAGCGCGTTCAGTCAATTGGTGGCGGGCGCCATGGGCATGCGGAGTCTTGATTCCGGGGGCGGAGCATGACCGTGCGGTTCCAGGTCCGGCCGTCGATGCTGCGATCGCACGGGCAGCGTCGCTCAGAGCGGCGACCCTGCCCATGGCACCCAACACTACGCATTGATTGAATACGCACTACCCCTCGGCGAGAATTTCATCAGCGAGCGCAGCGGGGTCCTCGGCCATCGCGCCCGCGACGGCGCGGCCCGAGGCGCTGCGCCGGCGCGGCGCCGCCCTGCCCCCGAGCGCGTGAATGCGCTGCCGCAGGTTGCCCACGCACGTCAGGCGAACGCCGAAATTTTCGCCCACCTTCACCGCCTGCCCCATGGCGATCGGCTGGTTGTTGATGAGGATCTCCAGATCGTCGTCCGTCGTCGTGGGCAGCTCGAGAATGGCGCCCGGCGACAGGGCGCGGACTTCCTCCACGGACAGCGTGTGCCGGCCGATGAGCACGATGACCGGCACCTCGATGCGCAGGATGGCCCCGACGTCGGTGGGCATCAGGGACATATCGGCCATCCGCTCGATGCCGGATGAGGGGAACGGGCCTGGCCACGCCGTGCGGATCAGCCCCCGCCGAGAAGCAGCTCCAGCACCGCCATGCGCACGGCCACGCCGTTGGTCACCTGCGTGCGAATGACGCTGCGGGTGGGGTCGTCGGCGACCTCGCTGTCGATCTCCAGGCCGCGGTTCATCGGGCCCGGGTGCATGACGATCGCCTCGGGCTTGAGCCGCGCCGCTCGCGCCGCCGTCAGGCCGAACAGCTCGTGGTAGTCGGCGGAGATGTCGCTGTCGCGCTCGAACTGCACGCGCAGCACCATGACGACATCGACGAGGGGCAGGACCGGGTCCAGCTCGTGGCTCACCTGGACCGTGCCGGGCGCCGATGCCGCGGCCACGGACTCGAAGAAGCCGCTGACGAGCGCGGGCGGTCCGATGAGCCTGACGTGCGCGCCGATCGTCGTCAGGGCGTGCACGTTGGACCGGGCCACGCGGCTGTTGGCGATGTCGCCCACGATGGCCACGATTCGGCCCGTCATGTCGCCGAGGTGCTGGCGCATGGTCAGCAGATCGAGCAGCCCCTGCGTCGGATGCTCGTGCCGCCCGTCGCCGGCATTGATGACGGGCACGGCGACCGCCTCGGCGACGAGGTGGGCCGCGCCCGCCGGCCGGGCCCGCACCACGATCGCGTTGACGCCCATCGCCTCGACGGTGAGGGCCGTGTCCACGATCGTCTCGCCCTTGCTCACGCTGGAGCCGGCGCTGGACAGGTCGATCACAGCGGCCCCCAGGCGATGAGCCGCGACGGCGAAGCTGCCGCGCGTGCGCGTCGAGTCCTCGAAAAAGAGATTGGCCACGATCCGGCCCGCCAGCGTCGCGCGCGGCGGCGTCTTGCCGCGCACCGCATCAACGTGGCGTTCGGCCGCATCCAGCAGTTCGACGATGTCCTCCCGGCTGAGCCCCTCGAGCTGAAGCAGGTTCCGGCGATCCCAGGCGGTCATGAGCATACGCGGTGGATCATAGCCGCCGCCGGGAGGCGCGTCCGCGGGGGATGCCACGAGCGTCGCGGTCCGCGACGGTTTCTCAGGTGCCCTCGGCCTTGGCGATCTGCCAGAACTCCAGTTCCACCGGGGCCTGGCGGCCGAAGATTGTCACCAGCACGCGGACCTTGCCCTTGTCGGGCATGACCTCGTCGACGGTGCCCTCGTAGTTCTCGAAGGGGCCTTCCTGAATCGTGACCGCGTCGCCGGGGGTGAACTCGAGCTTGACGGTGGGGGTCTCCTCCGGCCGCCGCGAGTCGACCAGCATCTTCTCCACCTCGTGCGGGGCCATGGGCGTCGGGTGGCCGGCGGTGCCGACGAAGTCGCCCACGCCGGTCGTCTCCTTGATGAGGAAGAACACATCCTGGGGAATGCGCCCGTCCTCCTCGAGCTTCATCTCGACGAAGACGTACCCCGGATAGAGCTTGGTCTCGGTGATGCGGGCCTTGCCGCCCTTGTGGGTCTTGGTCTTCTCAGTGGGCACCATGATGCGCCCGACGAGGTGCTCCAGACCCTCGATCTGGACTTTCCGGAGAAGGGTCTCGCGGACGTAGTTCTCCTTGTTGGACGCGACGCGGAGCACGAACCAGTTCATGCCCTCGCGATACGCCGGAAGGTCCACCGCGGGATCGAACGGCCGCTGCTCGTCGCCGGCGTCGGCGGCCGCTTTCGAGCCCGTCCTGGCGGTGCGGGTCGGGGGCGCGGCAGAGTCGGGCGATTTGCCCTTCGCGGCCATGGCCGGTTCCTGGGATGAATCGAGATCGGGCATGGGAGTCAGCGCCTGGTGAAGGAGATTCGGGCGGGACGGGGGTCAGATCGACTTGAGCACACCCAGCCACTTGAAGACGACGTTGAAGACGGTGTCGAAGAGGAAACACAGCAGCGCGATGAAGACGGTCAGGGCGATGACCACGGTGGTCGAGCCGGTCACCTCCCGCCGGGTGGACCAGTTGACCTTCTTCATCTCGCCCTCGGTGGCGATCATGAAGTCGACCACGCGCGGCCTGACGCCGATGAGGTAGTAGCCGATGACGCCGAACACCGCGATCATGACCGTGGCGCCGCCGGCCTGGATGTAGACCGTCTGGACGCCCTCGAAGCGCACCGCGCCAAGCAGGTCCCAGAGCCACTTGGCGCCCATGAGCACGATCGTGGCGAGGGCGAAGGCCGTGCAGACTCGCGTGTAGTAGCCCTGGTTCTTTTTGTAGATGCCTGCGATCATCAGGCGGGGGTCTCCATGAGGCGGGGCGGGGGGAGATACACCACAGAGTCACAGAGGGCACAGAGGGGAGCGGGATTCCATCGGATTGGCCTCATCTGACATTTCATTCTTCTCTGTGTTCTCTGTGGCTCTGTGGTGAGTCCTTCTCCCGGGGCGAGGCCAACACGCCAGGAGTGACTCGAACACTCAACCTGCGGATTTGGAATCCGCTGCTCTGCCAATTGAGCTACTGGCGTTCAATAAGAAGGCACTTGGCACCAGGCACTTGGCATGAGGCACCGGGCATTAGGCGGCAGGCGCTCGGCGCGGGCCGGGATGAACTCGACGAGTTCTCTTGTCGGGCGACTCGTGCCCAGTGCCTTCCCATTACTTTCGTTTGATCTTATGCAACGTATGCCTGCGAAGACGGGGGCTGTACTTGCGGAGTCCGGACTTGAGCTTCTCGTCGATGCCGCCCTTGACGCGGATGCTCGTTCGATAGTTCAGGTCGCCGCACTCCGTGCACTGAAGCCACACGTGCTCGCGATCTTCTGCTTTCTTGGCCATGACAGGGAGCTTTCAGCTTTCAGCGATCAGCTTTCAGCGGTCAGCGGGCGGCCGCAAGGGCCGACCGCCGATCGCCGGCAAGTCATTGAAGGATCTTGGTCACGACGCCCGAGCCGACCGTGCGGCCGCCCTCGCGGACGGCGAAGCGCAGGCCCTCCTCCATGGCGATGGGCTTGTCCTCCAGGTCCACCGCGATGGTGACGTTGTCGCCGGGCATGCACATTTCGGCGCCGCCGAGGAGGTCGAGCTTGCCCGTCACATCCGTGGTGCGGAAGTAGAACTGGGGCTTGTAGCCGGAGAAGAACGGCGTGTGGCGGCCGCCTTCCTCCTTGGTCAGCACGTAGACCTCGGCCTCGAACTTGGTGTGCGGGTTGATGGAGCCCGGCTTGCACAGCACCTGGCCGCGCTCGATGTCCTCTTTCTCGATGCCGCGGAGCAGGCATCCGACGTTGTCGCCGGCGATGCCTTCGTTGAGGGTCTTGTTGAACATCTCCACGCCGGTGACGGTGGTCTTGCGGGTCGCGGGCGCGAGGCCGACGATCTCGACTTCCTCGCCGACCTTGACATTGCCGCGCTCGATGCGGCCGGTGACCACGGTGCCGCGGCCCTTGATGGTGAAGACGTCCTCGACGGGCATGAGGAAGGGCTTGTCGGACTCGCGCAGGGGCTCGGGAATGTAGCTGTCCAGGGCCTCCATGAGATCGTCGATGCACTTGCCGGCCGCGTCGTCCTTGCCCTCGGTCTCCATGGCCTTGAGGGCCGAGCCGCGGATGATCGGAATCTCATCGCCGGGGAAGTCGTACTGGCTGAGCAGCTCGCGGACCTCGAGCTCGACGAGCTCCAGCAGCTCCTCGTCGTCCACGGCGTCGCACTTGTTGAGGAACACCACCATGGCGGGCACGCCGACCTGGCGGGCCAGGAGGATGTGCTCGCGGGTCTGGGGCATGGGGCCGTCGGTGGCGGCGACGACGAGGATGGCGCCGTCCATCTGGGCGGCGCCGGTGATCATGTTCTTGACGTAGTCGGCGTGACCGGGGCAGTCCACGTGGGCGTAGTGCCGCTTGACCGACTCGTACTCCTGGTGGCTGGTGGCGATGGTGATGCCTCGCTCCCGCTCTTCCGGGGCGTTGTCGATCTGGTCGAACTTCTTGGCGGTGGCGAGCTTCTTGCCCGCCTGCCGCATGGTGATCGCCGCGGTCAGGGTGGTCTTGCCGTGGTCGATGTGACCGATGGTGCCGACGTTGACGTGGGGCTTGGTGCGTTCGAATACGGCCTTGGCCATGGTGGCTACTCCACAACAGGAAGAATTCTGAATCGCCGGGACAACCATCGCGCCCGACGGAGTTGACTGCATGCCGACTGATTCGCGCGGGCGGCCCGCGCGGTCATGACCTGGAATCTCCCGCGAGTCGCGCGATCGACGCTCGCGTGCTCGAGAAGCCACCGACGGGGCTTGAACCCGTGACCTCACCCTTACCAAGGGTGTGCTCTACCACTGAGCTACGGTGGCAGGCGGGGCGGCCGTCGTGGAATCGGCCCCGGCGATGCCGGGACCGCTTCCGGCCCGTCAAACCCCAACGAAAAACCGTCCCGAGCGGGGACGGAGGTGATGAAAGTCTATCCATTTCCGCCGCCTGAGCAAGCCGCCTGCGGCATCAATTTTCGGACTTTCCGGCCCATTGCTTGAGCCCCAATCCAAGGCCGCCACGCGCCCCTACGGCGTGCTGGACAGCGGGTTGGAGATGTTGAACCGCAGCTCCCCCTGAAGATGGGCGAGACTCGACCACGGGCCGGGATTGTCGATGTGGCCGTCCAGCAGCAGCATCAGGCACGATTCGCTGTAGCGGAAGTCCACATCGTCCGCGCGGCTGGGCCGGCGGGGACATGTCGAGAGCATGCGGCATTCGGACGGCCGTAGGCCCACGGTTCGGCTCCACGGCGCTTACCCTTCAACGACGCCGCCCAGACTCCTGACAATCAACGGCCGGCCGAAGGCGGGGCCGCGGCATCGGTTTGTCGGCTCGCCTTCGCCGCCAGTCGCGCAAGGAGCGGATCGGTGTACCGATGGGCCCGAAGCCACGTGACCAATTCGTCGTAGGTCATACCTTCGGATTCCGCACTGAGCCGATCCCGTGCCTGCCGCATGGACTGAACACAGTCGAATTGTCTTGAGGGGGACTCACTCATCGCATGGCACCTCCCGGGGAGTTCGGATTTCCAGCACCGGATACCCGCTCTTGAGGTTGACCGCGTTGTACGCGCGGATTCGCTTGAGGTTGACGATGTGCTTGAAATTCCAACTGACAAGGACATCGACTCGACCAACTGTGGCGAGGGCGATGTGCAGAGCATCGGCGCGCATGCGCGCCCCGACAGCCCCGTCCTCGATGTAGGCGGCCGCGAGTTCCTCCGCCTCCCGCGACAATGCGAGGGTCTCGATGTGCCCCGCCGGCACGCGCCCCAGGTGGGCTCTGACTGCCTCGGGAGCCGATTCGAGTTCCCGAACCGTCAGTTCCGACAGCACGAGTGTGAATTCGCCGCGCTTGAAGGCCTCCAGCAGGCGACGGGACGGCTCGCGGTACTCATCATCCTCACAGCCGCAGAGGACCGATGTGTCGGTGTAAACGCGAGTCCTCATTCGCACATTCTACCCAGCCCATCCGCGCCACCTCGTTCAACTGCCATCAAACGACCGGCGGCTCGACGGGCACGGAACCGAGTCGGGCGCGTTATCTGGTGCCGCTCTGCACGCATGGACATGGAGAAAGGTCGGACAACGGACCAGTCTCGTCTCCGGCTGTCCCGATTTCCAACCTCAAGACCCCGGCTTGAGAGCGAGTCCGGACGCCACCGGCGGCCTTACGGCGTGCTGGACAGCGGGTTGGAGATGTTGTACCGCAGCTCCCCCTGAAGATGGGCGAGACTCGACCACGGGCCGGGATTGTCGATGTGGCCGTCCAGCAACAGCATCAGGCACGATTCGCTGTAGCGGAAGTCCACCTCATCGGTGCGGCTGGCCAGGTCGACGATGACATTGGCCCCGTCGACATCGTAGTCCGGGTGGTCGTAGGGCCCGGGCAGCGGCGCAATCACCTCGCCGGCGCAGGAATCGACCAGGTACATCGAGCGATCCGGCACCTTGAGCTGGCCGTTGGTGAACCAGTTGCCGATCGACGGCGTCGAGACCTGGCCGGGAACCGGCGGGGCACTCGGCCGGGCGTTGAAAAAGTCGTTGGCGGCGAAGAACCCGGGCAGATACTGCTCGCGGGCCCCGTCGCCGAAGGGCTTGACGATGCCGTCCGAATTGTTGAACTCGAAGTTGCGCGTGTTCTGGCCTGCTGAACGGAGCGGGTTGGACAGGTCTGAATCGAGCATCCGGTAGGCCCGCTCATCGGGCGAATCGTTCCGGTAGGAGACATCGTCCGTCTCCTCGACGGTGAGCAGCCCCGATGCGCCGTCATAGAGACTGTTTTCAGTCCAGATGATGTCCGCCCACGTGCCGATGTGAGCGGCGCCGACCGACAGGTTCTTGCCCGGCTGGTTGGCCGGCACCGTGCGGACCTTGCCCTGGTAGGAGTAGATGCTCGAATCGGAGTAGTCGAACTGCGAGGGCAGGATGTTGTCGTTGTTGTCCGACGAGTAGCCCTGCATCCACATGTGGATCTGCCGCAGGCGATTCATCGACTCGGTCTTGCGTGCGGTGCGCCCGGCGCGGATGAGCGCGGGGAACAGGACCGCGATGATGACGGCAATGACGCCGAGCACCGTGAGGATTTCGGCCAAGGTGAAACCTCGGGTGCGGCTGGTCGTGCGGTGCATGTCGAGACTCCTGGCGATGCCGTCTTCAATCCTCATCGACGGGGGCCGGGTCCCCGTCCCCGACCATAGCATAGTTTCTCCCGGCCGATAATCCAGTCTATCTACCGGTCCTGCAAGGGGATACGTCAAGTCGACTCAGGCCTTGGCGATGCCGGTTCCGGAGGTCAGGCCGCTTCGAGCCCCATCCGCCGGGCCTCCTCAGAGGTCAGACCCATGGCCACGGTGACCTGGGACGGGTCGCTGATTCGGCGTTCGCCGGTGAGGTTTTCCACCACGTCCATGATGATCATGGATCGATCGACCTGACTGAGGTCCCCCCATTCATCCCAGATGACGTAGACATGGCGCGGCTGACCGCCCTCGTCCTCGATGACGATCAGCGGCTGACCGCTCGGCTGAGGATTGGTCCACTCCTGCATGAGCAACCGGGTCAACTCCGCAGCGTTGGGCGGCGATACTCGGCGCAATTTGTGTCTGATTGGCACGGCTCAGACTCCAAGGTGATGCTGCTGATCGCGCAACCAAGTGACATCATCATAGATCGACCGAACCTCGCTCGGAAGGAGCCGGCTCGGCTGGTAGCGCATGTCCACAAGCCAGATGCCGTGGCAGCGGTGGATGCCTTGAACAAGACGCGCGTCGATCGGATGCGGCAGATAGGAGAACCTCTCCGCTCGCTTGGTCCGAAGAACACGCAGCCAGAATGTGAGACTGTGAAAGCCCTCATGGGGAGTTGTGATGCCCCGGCTTCTGGCCCACGTGCGCACCGGTCCGAGCCGCGGACCGACAAGATCGAACGGATCGGCGCCGTCCAGTTGAAAAAAGGCCCTCTTGAGGATCATTTCCGCAACGTACCCAAGGAGGTAGACGCCCGAACCCACGCGGTTGGAGACCAGCAGTTCGACGCCATCCCAATACCGCTCCTCGCTGGCCAGCGCCAGGTCCTGTATCGTCTCCGGAGCATTCCTGATGCGGCGTCGCAGCGGCATGTCGTGCATCCGGAAGCCCGCCGCGGCGCACGACCGCCATGCGGGCCATAAACGCAGGCTACGCCAGGTTCATCGTCATCAGGAACTCGGCGTTGGACTTGGTCTTGGCCAGGCGGCTGCGGAGCAGCTCCATGGCCTCGATCACCGACATGTCCGAGACGACCTTGCGCAGGCGGACCACCAGTTCGTGCTCCTTGGGATCCAGCAGCAGTTCCTCGCGGCGGGTGCCGGAGGCGGAGATGTCGATGGCGGGCCAGATGCGCTTCTCCACCAGTTTGCGGGTCAAGTGCAGTTCGGAGTTGCCGGTGCCCTTGAACTCCTCGAAGATCACCTCGTCCGCCTTGGAGCCGGTGTCGACCAGCGCTGTGGCGATGATGGTCAGCGAGCCGCCGTTCTCGATGTTGCGGGCCGAGCCGAAGAACTTCTTGGGCTTGATGAGGGCCTGCGAATCGACGCCGCCCGTGCCGATCTTGCCCGTGTTGGGCATGGCGTTGTTGTAGCCGCGGGCCAGGCGGGTGATGGAGTCGAGCAGGATCACCACGTGGTCGCCATATTCGACCATGCGGCGGGCCTTCTCGGTGACCATTTCGGCAACCTGAATGTGCCGCCGCGCTTCCTCATCGAACGTGCTGGCCACGACCTCCACGGAGTCGGGGGTGTTGCGGCGGAAGTCGGTGACCTCTTCCGGACGCTCATCGATCAGCAGCACGATCACGTGGGCATCGGGATGGTTGCGGGCGATGGCGTTGGTCATCTTCTGGAGGATGACCGTCTTGCCGGTGCGCGGCGGGGCGACGATGAGGGCCCGCTGGCCGAAGCCCAGGGGCGTGACCAGGTCGATCACGCGGGTCTCGATGCCGCTCGCCTCGGCCTCGAGCACGATGCGCTTGTCCGGGTGCAGGGGGGTGAGGTTCTCGAAGGTGGGCAGATCGTGCAGCAGGGCTGGATCGCGCCCGTTCACCGACTCGACCCGCAGCAGCGCGAAGTAGGTCTCGGTCTCCTTGGGCGGGCGGATCAGGCCGCGCACCACCTGGCCCTTGCGCAGGCCGAAGCGGCGGATCTGCGACGGGCTGATGTACACATCGTCGGGCGAGGCGAGGTAGGAATACTCCGGGCTGCGGAGGAAGCCGAACCCGTCGGGCAGGATCTCCAGCGTGCCCTCGCCGATCATGAGCCCCTGCTTGCGGGCGCGGGTCTTGAGGATCTCAAAGACCAGCTTCTGCTTGGGCATGGTCGCGAAGTCCTCGATCTTCTCCTTCTTCGCGACCTTGGCCAGCTCCTCGTTGTTCATGTGCTGGAGCGAGACGAGATCGAGGTCGTCCTTCTTGGCCAGGTCGTACTTGCCCTGGATCTCCTGCTCCAGCGCGGCGGCCTCGCGCTCCAGCTCCTCATCGGTGGGCACCTGGCCCGGCCGGAGGGTCATGACGGCGACGCCGCCCGAGTGTCCGCCGGGCCGGGGGGGGCCACCGGCGTTCTTGCGGCGTCGACTTCGCTTCTTGTTGGCCATGGATGGAATCGCTCCTGATTGAAAAGGACCGGCGATGTCAGCGCTTCTCGGCGCCGCATCCGGCGCGGTCGTGCGTCCTTGCTGAGTGCCGGGGGTGATGTGTCATGACGTCCTGAACGGACAGGCCTCGCACATGGGGTGCAGGATCGTGCTCGATCCGGGCCGGTCATCGGCCGCGAGCGCCGGCCACGGGGCGGCGCGACGGCGGACGGGGCGGGCGGTGGCGTCTCGTACCTCTTCGCGGCGAGGCCGCCGATTGTTGCCTGACTTCAGGCGGGAAACGGGAATGGGTCGCGTGTGGGGGTCGGGGGCTCGGCGTGGAACCAATCGCGCATCGACGCCGCATTGGAACTGGACGCCGCGTTGCGCGGCAAATCCGGGAAGCCGGCCTGGTCTCACGGGAAACTGAAATTCAGCGCCTGCCGGACGACCGTCCGGCCGGAGGTGCGATCTGATCGAGGATGGACGTGACTCGCTCCAACAGGTCGCTCAGCGCACCGTTGTTCGCTACGACATAATCGGCCCGGTTTCGCTTCGCGTCAAGTGGCAATTGGGAATCTTCTCGCGCCGCCAGCATGGCGTCATCCCAGCCCCGGGCGGCCCGCACCCGCGCCTGACGCACCGCGCGGTCGGCCTCGACAAAGATGACCGCATCGCAGGTCGCATCGAGCCCCGCCTCCATGAGCAGCGGCGCGTCGATGACCAGGGCCCGCGCCTCCGGGGGCGCGGCGGCGAAGAGCTCGCGGCGGCGCTGCTCGATCCACGGGTGCGTCAGCGTCTCGAGGCGACGTCGCTCGCCGGCATCGCCAAACACGATGGCCGCGACCCTGCCGCGGTCGATCTCGCCGTCATCGCCGAGAATGCCCTCGCCCCACCACGAGACGATCTCGCGCCGGATGTCCGGATCGCGCAGCGCAGCGCGGGCGGCGTCATCGGACTCGGAGACGGTGCAGCCGAGAATGCGCAGAATCCTCGCCACCGTGCTCTTGCCGGAGCCGATGCCGCCCGTGAGGCCGATGATGGGAGGAGAGGCAATAGGCAACAGGCAATAGGCAATAGGGAGGAACAGTCGGCCATGCGAGCGATCCCCCTAGTGCCTATTGCCTCATGCCTGTTGCCTGCCTCCTCATCCAACCACTCTCGTCCATGTCGTGCCCTGCGGGCCGTCCTTGATGGCGACGCCCAGGGCCAGCAGCTCATCGCGGATGCCGTCGGCGCGGGCGAATTCCCTGTTCTTGCGCGCGGCGTTGCGCTCGGCGATCTTCGCCTCGATCAGCGATGCATCGAGGCCGCTCCGCTCGGCGCTGGCCCGGGTCTCGAGGTCCAGCACGCCGAGGACCGAGTTCATCTCGCGCAGTGCGGCCAGCTCGTCGGCGAGGGTCGAACCGCCCGACACCGGCGGCGGATCGGCTGAGACATCGTGCCGCGCTGCCGCCTCGCTCAGGGCGCCGATCGCCCCCGCGACGTTGAGATCGCTGCTCAGGGCCTGCGTGAACGAGGTCAGCGCCTGGCGCAACGGGCCGGGGCCGTCCAGCGGCGACTCGCGATGCGTCTCCAGCCACGCCTCCAGCCGCTTCCACCGCTCGATCTGCCGCTGCGAGTCCCGGAGCCCCTGAAAGGTGAAGTTCGCCTGCGAGCGGTAGTGCGTCCTGATGAGCTCCAGGCGGATCGCCGCGGGCGTCGCGCCGCGTGCCATGACATCGCGCACGGTGAAGAAGTTGCCCCTGCTCTTGGACATCTTCTCGCCCTCGACGATCAGAAAGCGAGTGTGGAACCAGTAGCGCGCGAATTGCGCAGCGCCCGTCGCGCCGCAGGCCTGGGCGATCTCGCACTCGTGATGGGGGAAGATGTTGTCCTCGCCCCCGGAGTGCAGGTCAATGACGCCGCCCGTATCGGCGCCGAGCAGCGACTGGGCCATCACCGAGCACTCCAGGTGCCAGCCCGGGTATCCCTCGCCCCACGGACTGGGCCAGCGCATCAGGTGCTTCGGATCGGACTTCCACAGCATGAAGTCCGCCGGGTGCCTCTTGATCGCCTGCGTGGCCTCATTCACGCGGCCGCCCTCGCCGGAGCGGATGCGGTCGGGCGTGTTGCCCGAGAGCCGCCCGTAGTCGGCGAAGGACTGGACATCGAAGTAGACCACGCCGTCAGCGCCGACATAGGCGTGCCCCCGGTCCATCAGCCGCTCGATCATGGTGATCATCTGCGGGATGTACTGCGTGGGGCGCGGCATCAGGTCCGGCCGCGACTGCTGCTCGTGCGCGATCTTCAGCCCCAGTGTGCGGGCATCGGCGAGAAACGCATCGATGTAGAAATCGGCGATGGCCCAGGGGTCGTTGGGATCGACCTCGGCGCCCCGCGGCAGCGTGCCCGACTTCTTGGCCTCGCGCAGGCGCTGCGCGGCGACCTCCATCTTGTCCTGACCGCCGCCGTCGGCCACCTCGTCGTCGGTCATGTGCCCCACATCCGTCATGTTCATGATGTGCCGCACTTCGTAGCCCAGAAGCTCCAGCGTGCGGCGGAGGACATCGGCGTTGAGAAACGAGCGAAAATTGCCGATGTGGGCGTAGTCGTAGACCGTCGGCCCGCAGGAATAGAACGTCACCGCCCGGCCGGTGGGATCCAGCGGCGTAAAGACCTCCTCGCGCTTCGTCAGCGAGTTGTAGAGGACCAGCGACATGACCCGAACGGTACGGCCCGGCACGTGGCCGAGCAAGTAACGCCGCGCCGGGCGCCCGGGTGGCATGACCCATCCGGCACCGCTACGCTGGCCGGTCCTTGTCACCATGATTCCCACGCCCGACGCCAACGCCATGTCAACCACGAATCTTCCCGACTACAACGGCTACTTCCGCCAGCGCACAGCGCTGGTCACCGGCGGGGCCGGCTTCATCGGCTCGCACATCGCACAGCGCCTGCTGGACCTGGGCGCGACGGTCCGCGTGCTCGATGACCTTTCCAGCGGCTACGAGCACAACGTGCCGGAGGGCGCCGAGTTCATCCGGGCTTCCATCCTCGACGATGCGGACCTCCGCCGCGCCATCGAGGGCTGCGAGTTCATCTTCCACGAGGGGGCGATGGTCTCGGTGCCCATGAGCGTGGGCGAGCCGCAGCGCTGCGTGCAGGTCAACATCGTCGGCACGGAGCGCGTCGCCGAGGCCGCCAAGGACCTGGGCGTGAAGCGCCTCGTCTTCGCCGCGTCATCCGCGGCCTACGGCGAGAAGGCGCAGCTTCCCAGCAAGGAGGAGCACGTTCTGGACTGCTGCTCGCCCTATGCCGCCACCAAGGCCGCCGGCGAGGTCCTGCTCACCGCCTTCAGCCACTGCTACGACCTCTCGACGATCTCCCTGCGCTATTTCAACGTCTACGGCCCGCGGCAGGACCCGAAGTCGCCCTATGCCGCGGCCATCTCCGCTTTCGCCGACTGCCTGCTCACCGGCCGTCAGCCCACGGTATTCGGCACGGGCCAGCAGACGCGGGACTTCGTCCACGTGGCCAACGTGGTGCACGCCAACCTGCTGGGCGCGTGCTGCGAGAAGGACCTGCGCGGCGAGGTGGTCAACGTGGGCCTGGGCGAGCGCGTGAGTCTGCTGGAGATCCTCGACCTGATGGGCGAGATCCTGGGCGTGCAGGTGGCGCCGGCGTTCGGCCCGCCCCGACCCGGCGATGTGCCGCACACCCTGGCGGACATTTCGTATACGCGGTCGCTGATCGGCTACGACCCGGTGGTGAATTTCGCCGACGGCCTGCGGGAGACGATCGAGTGGATGCGGGAGAAAGCGGCGGCCTGATCTCCGCACCGCGTCAACTGGGCGTGAGCCCTTGTTCCTTGCGCTTCAGTTCCGCGGTCTTCACCACGATCTGCCACTCGTACATTTTCTGCAGGCGGCAGTATGTCAGTCCCGCGCGGCCGTCGAGGAATCCCCGCATGAGCACGTACATGTAGATGAACTTGAGCGTGGGACGGAAGGGCAGGCGCACCGAAAGGTTCTTGAGTTCCTGCCGCCGCGTCGCGGCATCCGGTGAGATGAGGTTGTGCAGCCGCAACGGGCTGTCGCGGAGGGCCGCCAGCGTCTCCTCGGCCTCGTAGGTCGAGTAGCGATTGTGCCGGTCGATCCACTCGTGCAAGCCCTTGCTGAAGTTGTAGTGCAGAAACATGTTCTTCAGATAGCCCACAGGACCGTTGACGATGGGCGTGGGGTTGACCTTGCGCTTAAAGCGGATGTGCGGCGGCTGGAAGAAGCGCATGATGTGGCCCGGCGGCATGGCGTGGCGGATCCACGTGCCGCGGAAGTGGTTCTTGCGCCCGCAGTAGAACGCCACCCGCTGCTCGTCGGGATCGTTGGCGATGGCGAGGATCTCGGCCTTCAGCTCGTCGGTCATGCGCTCGTCGGCGTCGAGGTAGAACACCCACTTGTGCCTGAAATCGATGTTCTCCATCGCCCAGTTCTGGTGGGGACCGCGGCCGTCATACTCGCGCTGGATGAAGCGGCAGCCGCGCTCGCAGGCGATCCGCTCCGTGTCGTCGGTGCTCATCGAGTCGAGCACGACGATGTCGTCGGACCACGACACGGTGTCGAGCAGGCCCGGCAGGTTGTCCTGCTCGTTGAGGGTCTGGATGAAGATTGAGATCGACATCAGGTGCTCTCAGGCCGCCGGGGGCTCGACGGCCGCGTGCCACGCCTCAGGGCGCGCTCCTCTTATTCGCGGGTTGCTCCGCCTTGCCGGTGTCGGAACCCTCGGCTCGGGCCAAGCCGCTCCGCGCCGCCGCGGCCGGCTCCGGTGCGAGATGAGCGGCATCGCCGGCCCGCTTCGCCTCGCGACGGAGTTGGCGCAGTTTCAGGGCCACCATGTAGTCGTACATGCTGATGAAGCGGCTGAACTCGAAGCCGGCCCGGCCGTCCAGGATGCCCCCGCGGATGAAGTACATGTACAGGAATCGCCACATCCCGGAGAAGGGCACGTACGCCATGACGTGGCGCTTCAGCCAGCGATGGCGCCGGCTTCGGGCGGCAAGGTTGGCTTCGTCTCGCACATTCTCCGGCTGGTGAATCTCCTTGAACAGGGCCCGCGCCTCCAGCGTCGAATAGCGGTTGTGCTTGGCGATGTAGTGCTCCAGCCCGCGCCGGTCGTCGTGCAGCATCGGCTCCGCGATATACCCCACCGGGTCGCTGATGATGACGTGCTCGTGCACCTCCCGGTCCTCGAACCGCCCCGCCCCCGCCTTCAGCAGGCGCATGTTGTACGACGGAAAGTAGCCGCAATGCCGGATCGGCCGATCCATGAAGTACGACAGCCGGTTGATGAAAAAGCCGTTCTCCGCGACCTCGTCAACCGGCCTGCTGACGACCTCCTGTATCTCGTCGCGCAGCGCCGACGTGATGGCCTCGTCGGCGTCGAGCAGCAGAACCCACGGGCTCTCGAACTGCAGCGTGTCGATGGCCCAGTTCTTCTGGCGCGCGTATCCCTCCCAGGGGTGATGAACGACCTCGGCGCCGTGCTCGCGAGCGATGTCCGGCGTGCCGTCCGTCGAGCCGCTGTCGATCACGAAGATCCTGTTGACCCACCCACGCACCGACTTCAGGCAGTGCGGCAGGTTCAGCGCCTCGTTGTACGTGATGATCAGGACGTCGATCATGAGACGAACTCGCGCGGTCGGGGCCATTCCGCCAGTGAGCATCGGCCGTTTTCGGGTCCGATCTTGGCGGCAACGATCGGATGCGCCCGCGATGTCATGATGACATCTCCTGGCAGGGTTCGCCCGCATCCTCGCCGTAATCCGCCGGCCCGAGCGTGCGCGGGCGAAGCGGCTTCGCCGGCGTGCCCACGCACACCGTCCAGGGCGGCAGGTCGCGGAAGACGCTGGAGCGGGCCCCCACCACGACGCCGTCGGAAATCGTCACGCCCGGGGCCACGAAGACATCCGCCGCGATCCAGCAACGTCGTCCGATAACGATCGGCCTGGGTATCAGCGGTCGATCGATGTGCTCAAACTCGTGCGTCGCCCCGCACAGGTAACTGTATTGACTGACGGTCGAGTAGTCGCCGATGGTGATCCTGTCCACGCAATAGACATCCACATCGTCGCTCACGCAGGCATACACGCCCATGCGCAGGTTCCACGGAGCCCAACAGCGGGCCCGGGGATAGATGCGGGCCGTCGGGTGCAGCTTCGCGCCGAAGAGGCGCAGCAGCATGTTGCGCCACCAGTGCATGTTGCGCGGCGACGGTCGAAAGAGCGCCAGCCAGACCACCCCCCAGAGCATCCGCGCCATGCGGCTGCCCCGGCCGTGCGGGCTGTCTTTCAGCATCGGCGTCTGAACGCGCGGCTCAGGCATGGCTGAGCCCCCGGATCAATCGGCCGCGAGATGGACCATGGCGACTGTTCATGGCTTATGCGATCGCGTTGGCATCCTCCGATTCGCCGCCTCGCCGCCGTGCCGCGCCCGCTTTAGCCGCGCCCGCCTCGCCATACAGCGATTCGATCACCTCGTCGAAGCGCGGCAGGGCGCGGGCATCGCAATAGGCCGCCTCGAACGCCGACCGGGCCCGCCGGCGGTAGGCGTGTCGCGAGGGCTCATCGTTCATGAGCGAGCGGATGAAGTCCACCACCGCATCGACCTCGCCGTGGGCGAACGCGCGGCCGCAGTCGTGGGCGCGGATCGCGTCATCCACGTTGCTGCCCGGCGGACCGATGTAGATGACCGGCAGCCCCATGGCCAGATTCGCGTGCAGCTTGCTGGGGCTCATCACGCCCAGGGCGTCATCGCGCAGGGTGATCAGGGCGCAGTCGGCCGCGGCCATGACCGCGGCCGTCTCATCCTTGGGCACGTAGCCGTGCATGACGACGTTGGCCAGCCGCCGCGCCGCGACCTCGTCGGCCAGCCACTTCCACCGCTGGCCGCCGCCCACAAAGAGAAACGTCACCGGCTCGCCGGCCAGAAGCGCGGCGGCATCGAGCACCGTCTCGAACTGGTGACCGTACCCGGTGTTGCCAAGGTAGAGCACCACGAAGCGGCCGGCCAGGCCCAGTTCATCGGCTTTGCGCCAGGGGGCGGCGACATCGCCGGCCGGAAACAACTCCGCCGGCTCCCAGTTGGGAATGACCGTCGCCGGCAGCGCGCGCCGCCGCGCCGGCGGCGCATACTGGCTCACCAGCAGGTCCATCATCGCGGTATCGAGGCAGACCAGGTGGTCGATGCGGGCGAAGAGCCGCCGGTTGAGCCAGCGCAGGAAGCGGCTGAGCAGGCCGCCGGCGCGGATGACCCTCATCCGCTCCGCGGCATCCGGGTAGCAGTCCATGTTCCACAGCACCAGGCGCGTTCGCCGCGGGTGCAGCAGCCGGTGGGCCACGGCCGCATAGGCGATGTACGGCGGCGTGGTGAGACTGATGATCACATCCTGCCCCGGCAGCCGCAGCATGCGCCACAGCGCCAGTCCGTAGAACGTGCCGTAGTCGATGCAGCGCTTGATCACATTGCCCTTGCCCAGGCGCGGCGTCCAGATGCGGTACACGCGCGGGTTCCGGAGGTTGGCCCGGCGCTCGGAGGCGGCGTCGGCCGAGGCCGCCACGTAACCGCCCCGGCTGGCCACCACCGTCACCTCATCGCCCAGCGATGCCCGGTGCGCGGCAAGCGAGGCGGCGAGATGCGCCGTCGGGCTGATGTCCGGCGTGTAGAACTGGTTGATGATCGTCAGGCGCATCGCATGTCAGCCCGGGGGAATTCACCACCGAGACACAGAGGGGAAGAAAACAGAAAACAGAAAACAGAAAACAGAAATGAAGACCAGCACTCGGCGCCCGGACGTGCCCGTACGATTCCATTATTCCTGACCCGATTCATTCTCTTCTCTGCGTCCTTTGCGCTCGCCACGGCGAGTCGCCTGCGGCGACCTCTGCGGTGAACTTCTTTCTTCCTTATTCCTTCTCTGTGCCCTCTGTGTCTCTGTGGTGAATCCTTCTTCGGGGATCCGGGGGCCGGGGGCCGGGGGTCACACGCGGGCCTGGTCCATCACCGATTGCACGATCTGCTCGGTGATCTGCTCCAGGTCGTAGGTGAGGTCCCAGTCCGGGTAGTGCGTCCGGAGCTTGGTGAGGTCGGAGTAATAGCAGATATGGTCACCGATGCGGTTTTGTTCGCTGTACGTCAGTTCCGGCCGCTTGCCGGCGATCTTGTCGATGAGGTCCACGCACTCCAGCAGACTGGCGGCATTGGTCTTGCCCCCGCCGAGGTTGTAGACCTCGCCCGGCCGAGGATTGCGGGCGAAGTGCCAGAAGGCATTGATCACGTCGTAGCTGTGGATCTGGTCGCGGACCTGCTTGCCCTTGTAGCCGAAGATGGTGTACGGCCCCTCGCGCAGGGCCACCAGCACGAGGTAATTGAGAAAGCCGTGCAGTTCCACGCCCGAGTGCTGCGGGCCGGTGAGACAGCCGCCGCGGAACACGCCCGTCTTCATGCCGAAGTAGCGGCCGTACTCCTGGGCCATGACGTCGCCGGCCAGCTTGGAGGCCCCGAAGAGCGAGTGCAGGCATCGGTCCACGGAGAAGGACTCGGGGATGCCGTTGAAGTACTTCGGGTCGTCGTACTCCCAGCGCGTCTCCAGCTCCTTGAGCTTGATGTGATTGGGCCCGTCGCCGTACACCTTGTTGGTGGAGACGTGGATGAACACGGCTTCCGGGCAGTGGCGGCGGCAGGCCTCCAGCACGTTCAGCGTGCCGACCGCGTTGACGTCGAAGTCGTCGAACGGCCGCGTCGCCGCCAGATCGTGGCTCGGCTGGGCCGCGGCATGGATCACCAGGTCGAAGTCGTTGCCGCGGAACAGCCCGTCGATCGCCGCCCGGTCGCGGATGTCGAGCGTGTGATGCGTGAAGTTCCGGCAGATGGATTCGAGGCGCTGGCGGTTCCAGGTGGTGTCGCCCCGGGGACCGAAGAAATCGGCCCGCATGTTGTTGTCCACACCGGTGATGGCGAAACCCATGTTGTCGAAGAAAACCACGGCCTCGGAGCCGATCAGGCCGCTGCTTCCGGTGACCAGAACTCGCATCCTCGGATCTCTCCTGAACTGACGCACGGGCGACGATCGCCCGTCTCGTCATCGGCCTCTCGGGGCGGGGCGATGACCGCCAAAGCCCGGCCGGGCCAACTTGCCAGCCCTCGCTGCGGCAGGGTCCCCGTTCACCTCAGCGCCGGGCCGACCCTCCCGGGCCCTCGCGCGTGTCCGATAAGACGCCTCCGCGCTGCCGCGCGGGGCAACCACCCGCACCGCCACCCTGAGGGTCGGCTATCTTAGCGAGGGGCTACGCAATGCGGCTACCGAAATGGCCCCGGGACCGGGGCAACCGTGTTCTCCGCGCATTGCCGCGCCCGTGACGAATGGGTCTGATCAGCGGACGCAGCGCCGGCCACGGAACTCGGCGGCGCCTTGACAGGACCAGAGCGCCCCGTCGCGCACGTCGCAGCGCGTGTTCCGCGGCGAACGGCGGTCGATCGAAGCGGTCTCATGCACGAGTCCATTTCTCAACCCGAAGGTCTTTGACGCGGGCGAACTCGCGCTCGTTGTCCGTCACCAGAGTCAGGTCCAGCGCCTGTGCGTGCGCAGCGATGAGCGTATCAAGGGGACCGATCTGTGTTCCGGCGCGCTGGAGATCAGCGCGCACGCGGCCGTACATCAAGGCGGCCTGATCGTCAAACGGAAGAATCGCCAGCGGCGCACAGAACTCGATCAGAAGCGTCTCGTGATGAGCAGGCCGAGCCGACCTGGCGACGCCGTACTGTAATTCAGCCAGCGCAATGCTCGATATCGCAATCTCGTCGATGTCGTGCCGTTGCATACGCGACGCCACGCGCCCTGCGGCGCCGCGCAACAGTTCGATGCAGATGCTCGTGTCGAGCATGAACCGCATCACAGCGGTTGCCGCTCGTCGGGCTGTGCGGGTTGCTCGCGATCGGCCATGAAGTCGCCATCCGCCTTGCCCAGCGCATCGCGAAACAACTCCCATGCCGCCTCCTTCGGAAAGAGCAGCACCGCCGACCCGATGCGCTTGATGCACACCTCATCGGCGTCGAAACGGTACTCTTTGGGCAGGCGAACGGCCTGACTGCGGCCGTTGATGAAGATCTTGGCGGTCCTCATGGCGGGTGCTCCACGAATGGTATATGCTATGATATATACCATCGACAGTCAAGGGGCAATGCTTCCGTGCGGCCCCGCACTGGCGTCGTTTGCCGCCGGCCGGGTGCACTTCGGTCAGTGATTGGGGCGTCCAGTGCTCGCACGCTCGATGCGCTCGACGCTCAAGCCGAGAACGCGACGGCCCGGCCGCCTCGCATGGACTCGATCATCCGCGCCAGGCCGTCGCCCAGCTCCACGCGCGGCATCCAGCCCAGCCGCGCCCAGGCGCGTCCGGCATCGACGCTCCGGCGGGCCTGGCCGTCGGGCCGCGACGGGTCGAAGACGATCTCGCCCCGGAAGCCCGTCAGCTCGGCGATCATCGACGCGAGGCGGCGGATCGTCGTTTCCCGGCCCGTGCCCAGGTTGATCGGCTCGGGCCGGTCGATGCGCTCGGCCGCCCGAACGATCGCCTCCGCGGCATCATCGACATGGAGAAAGTCGCGGCTGGCCCGGCCGGTGCCCCAGACGACGATCCGATCCTCGCCGCGCTCGATCGCATTCATGCACGTGCGGATGAGCGCGGGGATGACGTGCGAGGTCGCGGCATCGTCATCGGCGCCGGGGCCGTAGAGGTTGCTCGGCAGCAGGTAGGCGCTGGGCAGGGCGTACTGCTCGAAGTACGCCTCGAGCATCACCCCCAGCGCCTTCTTGGCGATTCCGTACGGCGCGTTGGTCGGCTCGGGCGAGCCCGACCAGAGGTCCTCCTCGAAGAACGGCAGCGGGCACTCGGCGGGATACGAGCAGATCGTGCCCACGTAAATGAGCTTGCGGATGCTGTTCAGCCGCGCGTGTTCGATCAGGTGCAGCCCCATGGCGAGATTGGCGTGGAAGAACCGCCCGGGCTGGCGCTGGTTGGCGCCGATCCCCCCCACTTCCGCGGCCAGGTGAATGACGATGTCCGGGCGGGCGTCGGCAAAGAGCCGGGCCACGGCCTCCTCGCGGGTGAGGTCGCACTCGGCCCGGCGCGGCACGATGACCTGGGCGCAGCCCTGCTGCCGCAGCAGTTCGACCACGCGCCGGCCGAGAAAGCCGGCGCCGCCGGTGACGACGATGCGTTGGGCGCGCAGGTCGAACATGACCGTCATGGCATCGACGGGAAGCGCGCCGCCGCAAGAGAAATTGGGAAGCGTGCCGATGACACAGGAGTGTCGGTGCCATGCCTCGCTTGTCCGGGGGTGAGCGAGGCATGTCGACTCTCGAACGGCCGCGGATCCGGAGATTCGCCGGGTCCGTCACCGTTCTTGTCCACATGGCATGCCTCGCCCGGAGCCGCGAGGCATGGCACCCAGGAGACTGACGTGGACATGTCCACCATCGGCCGTCGCGCACTCATCACGGGCATCACGGGGCAGGACGGCAGCTATCTCGCCGAGATGCTCCTGGCCAGGGGGTGCGAGGTGCACGGCATCGTCCGCCGCGCTTCCACCTTCAACACCGCCCGCCTCGACCACCTATACCGCGACCCGCACGAGCGCGGCGTGCGATTGCACCTTCACCACGGCGACATGACGGATGCGATGTCGGTGGCCGCGATCATCGAGCGCATCCGGCCGCACGAGGTCTACCACCTTGCCGCGCAGAGCCACGTCCGAGTGAGCTTCGACCAGCCGGTGCACACCGCGCAGGTCATCGCGATCGGTACGTTGAATCTGCTGGAGGCGCTGCGCGGGCATCGCGACCGGACGGGCGATGACGTCCGCCTGGTGCACGCCTCCAGCTCGGAGATGTTCGGCAGCGCGGTCGAGTCGCCGCAGGCCGAGCAAACGCCCTTCCGCCCCCGTTCGCCATACGGCTGCGCCAAGGTCATGGCTCATCACAGCGTGGTGAATTATCGCGAAGCGCACGGCCTGCACGCGTCGTGCGCCATCATGTTCAACCACGAATCGCCCCGGCGCGGCGAGACGTTTGTCACCCGCAAGATCACCCGCGCCGCGGCGCGCATCAGTCTCGGACTCCAGCGGACGCTCTATCTCGGGAATCTGGATGCGCAGCGCGACTGGGGATTCGCGGGCGAGTATGTGAAGGCGATGTGGCTCATGGCCCGGCTCGATGCGCCGGACGACTTCATCATCGCGACGGGGCGATCGATGCGTGTGCGCGAGTTCGCCAGCCGCGCGTTCGCACGCCTGGGCCTGAACGCGGATGACCACATCGAGATCGACCCGCGTTATCAGCGCCCGGCCGAGGTCGAGAACCTCTGCGGCGACGCCACGAAGGCAAGGCGCATGCTGGGCTGGCGGCCGCGCGTCGGGATCGATCAACTGATCGACATGATGGTCGACCACGACCTGGCCCTGGCCGGGTCCGAGCGGCGCGGCGAGCCGCCGATGACGGAGACGCTTCCCGCGGCCCTGACCGCCGTGCCCGACGGCTGATCGTTGGCGCTGCCGCGCTTCGACCCTACGATTGAGCCATGGCGAGTTCCGGCACGCACGTCGTCACGTGGCTCGTCGCCGTCATGTCGGTTCTGGCGACGGCTTCTGCCGCCGAGGCCCAGGATCGCGGCGAGTTCATCCAGCCGCGGGACCTGGAGGTCTTCGCCCGCATCCTCCGCGCCAGCACGGCCCAGCAGAATGCGATGTTGCTCTACCTGGAGGAGCACGATCGCTGGGTCGAGACCCTGCCGCTGTACGACCGCATCGGCGCGATGCGCGGGCAACAGGGCGAGCCGGTCACGGACCTGGACAAGCACATCGAGTACATTCGCGACGTTCGACGGCAGGAGGAAGCCGCGCGGCGGCGCCTGCGCGATGCCGATGAGCTGTTTTTCGGATCCATCACGCCGATCCTCGCCGACGAGCAGGTGCAGCAGTTGGAGATCATCCGGTCGTTGCGGGCGCGGACGCGCCTGGAGGACGCCCGCCGATTCTTCAACTGGACGCGCCGTCCTTTCGCCGGGCTCGATGCGATCATCTACGACCAGGGTCTCGACGATGCGCAGGTCGGCCCCGGGCTCATGGCCGCCTACGCCCGCGCCGTCAACCAGCGCCTGGCCGAACTCGATGCGCTCGTGGGCGATTTCTCGCTGAATCAGCGCCGGCGCCTGCGCGATGAGATGGGGTTCCGCACCACCGATGGCCTGACGCAGGATGACTGGAATGCCGCGCGGGCCGATGACGGCGAGAAGGCGCTGGCGATCGTGCGGGAGATCGATGCGCTGAACGTGCGTACGGCCCTCCAGTGGGCTGGCATGTTCGATGACCGCAACGCGTTTCGGTTCATGCACGCATGGGGCTCGGATGTCTACCGCGAGGCCGGCACATTATGGCGCGCGTTCTCGTCGGCGGATGCCTTGGTCGCCGACGCCGGACAATCCGATCTGGAGAAGTCCGTCGTCGAGGCGCTGCGCCGGATGCTCCAGGAGCGCGTGCTCGGGGTGGATGTTGAGGCCTTGATCCGGGACATCGAAACGACGCACCCGCGCACCTATCCAGGCCCGACCAATCAGCCCACCTCACCAGAGCTCATGCAGCGACTGAACGATGCCGCACTGGCCGTGTACCGGTCGAAGATCGCAGCCCTGGAGCAAGTGGCCGGCGATGATGAGGCGCTCCTGGCCCGCCTCAAGGCCATGGATTCCGCGGCGAGCCGCCGCGCGTACGAGCGAGAACAATCAGGCGACACCGCCCGGCCCGGTCTCGCCCGCGGCTGGATCGATTCCTCCGGTCTGCGCGGCAGCGTGATCGATCGCCCCATACTAAGCCGCCTCGTGGACCGGCTCGAACTCGACGAGCGCGGCAACAGCGTCGCGGCCCTGATCATCGACGACTACCTCGCCGCGGCAAGCGCCCGGTCCGAGCGATTCCGCAAGTTCACGCCCGAGTCCCCGCCGGGCGGCATGCCGGAGGCGGATGTGCTGATCGCCGCCCTCGCCGAGGCCCGCGCGGACCTGGCCGCCATCGCCGCCGATCTGTTCGACCGCATCTCGGCCTTCGCCGACGATGATCACCAGTTCATCCTCGACCTGGCCCGTCTCGAATTCGACCGCGCCGCCCGCGTGGATGAGATCCTGAACCCGGTCGGCCTGGGCGCCATCGATGCCGGCGCGTTCGCCTTGGACACGACGCTTCTCGACGCCGACGCATTGCGCAAGTCCGAGACGGCTCTTCGGCATCACTACGAGTCCCTCGCGCCGCTCATGGTGCAGCGGCTGGCCCTGACGACCCGCCGGCGACAACTCGATCCGAGGGCGGCCGAAGCGCAGGCCTCCAACTCGGTCCTCGGCGCCGCCTACGGCGACCTGCACCGGCTCATCGCCCGCGAGGGCGTCGAAACCGCCAGGGCGATCGAGAGCGCGGCGGGCATCGAGGGCTTCGCCGAGCAGTACCTGCGCGCTGCGCTGCCGTGGCTTCACCTCGAGGCGGACCTCATCGCATCGCGCATCGTGCAGGCAGCGCGAAAAGAAGATCTCGACCCCGCCGTGGCCGATGAACTGCGGGCGCTGGCCGCCGAATTGCAGGATGAAGCCGACCGCTTCGCGAAAGCGCTGCGTCCAACGGCCGTCGAGGCCGTCCATTGGACGCGGAGCAGCGACGGCGAATGGATGCCGGCTGGACACTACACGATCATGGAGCCGTACCGCCGCACGCTCGAGGAACGCGCTGTGATGTTCGACCGCGTGTGTCTGCGCCTGGAGACGCTGATCGACGCCGCCGGCGACTTCAGCCCTTCAGACTGATTGAGGTCCCGCACGCGGGCGCTCCGCATCGATCGTCGCCGCGACCCGCATCGCGCCCGGGCGTCGACGCCGGGCCGTCCGCCGTCCCTGCCGCGCACGCGTTCTCCTCGGCGAGCTTGTCCATGAGCATCCGCCAGGTCTCGCGCTCGTAGCGAAGCAGCTCCAGCACCTCGTCGATCCTCGAGATGTCCTTCTCGCTGCCGGCCCTGATCAACTGCATGTACATGTACGTGTAGAGACCGCTCAGCCGCCGGCACAGCTCGGGGTCCGCCTCGTGGTTGAGGCCGTTGATCAGCTCCAGCACGATCTTCTGGCACTGCGAGATGCCGTTGTAGACCTGCTCGTAGTCCCTCTGCTCGAGGCCGGCCCTTCCCTGCTCGGCGAAGCGGATCGCCCCGTCCAGAAGCATGAGGCGCAGCTCCGACGGCGTGGCGGTCAGGACCTTGGTCCGAAGGTAGGCGTTGGGCTGGCCGGGCTGTGCCGTCCGGTGTGCGCTCATGGCCCGTCGCATATCGGCCAATTCAGCCGCTGATCGGAGCGGCGGCGGCCGGCGGCCGTTCGCGGCTCGCATCCGGGGGTTATCGGCTCTGACCGAAGAGACGCGAGTTCGACGGCACGATCAGGGACAGCGACGCCAGCGCTGCGCTCTGGCCCTGAAGCTGCGCCAGCGCCGCCTCCATCGCCGCGAAATCACGCTGAAGGCGCAGTCTCTGCGCGTCCAGACGCTCATCCAGCACGTCGATGCGATCCTCGAACTGCTCGATGCGGCTGGCGAAGCCCTCATCCGCCCGGGTCACGAGTCCGTTCACGGGGTCCAGCAGCCGGTCCAGCAGATCGCCGAAGATCGCCACCACGCCCCGCGCCGTTGTCGTGGTGGTGGAGGTCGTCACCGTCACGCCGGGGGCGATCTCCTCGGTCGACTCGGTCTCGGCCTCGAGGGCCAGGAAGAGATTCTCCACCGCCACGCGGTCGTTCTCATAGGCGTCGCGGAACTTCTGCTCATCGAACTGAATCTGCCCCTCGCCGTTGACGGTGAATCCGACCTGGCTCAGACGCTGGTACTTCGTGGTCACGCCTTCCACCGGCCGCGTGATGGTGCTGAAGAGAAGACTCCGCACCTGCGAGGTGGTCGGGTCGCCCAGCAGGACGCCCCGCTCCTCGGTCTCGGTGTCGTAGAAGTCCAGGGCGTCGATGCGCCCGATGACGTCGTTGAAGGTCACCGCGAGCTGGCTCGCGGCCTCGACGATGCCGTCCACATCGCGCTGCACGTTGATCGTGACCGCCTCGCCGCTCGCCCGATGGGCCTCCAGCGTCAGGCCGGGAACGATGTCCGTGAACGTGTTGGAGGCGCTGGTCACCAGGAAGCCCGTCTCGGGCGTGTCGCCGCCGAAGAACATCTTGGCGTCGGCCCCGCGGCTGAGCGTGGTCAGCCCCAGGTCCACGCCATCGGTGTCGATGTACAGCTCGCCCCGCGCGCCGGCGATGTCCGACGTCAGACTGAGCCGATAGGGCGCCGCCGGCGAGCCGGTGTTGAGCACCGTGGCGTTCACGGGGATCCGCGCATCGACGATCTTCTTCACCACCTCATCCAGCGTGTCCGTGACGTCCAGGTCGACGATCCGCTCGTAGGACCCGTCGATGAAGGCGTTGTCGACGTCCTCCGACTCCCCCGCCAGGTTCAGGTCCGCGGCCACCGTGCCGCCCGCCGCCTCGATCTTCAGCGGGATGAAGGGCGAATCGCCCGGATCGTACGCCGACTCGATGAGCAGGCCGTCGCCCTGATCGTTGATCCGCGCGTTGATCTTCACGCCGCCGGCCGACGCCACCGCGTTGATCTCGCTGATGACGTCGTACACCGTCTTCGCATCCGTGCCGATGTTGATCGTCACCGACGCCCCCAGGCCGTCGGTGATGCGGATGCCGCCCGTGCCCACGCCTCGGCCGTAGTTCAGTTCGCTCAGCGCCGTGGCCTCGGAGACATATCGAAGCTGAAGGTTGGCCCCGATCACCGAGGACTGCGCGACGCCCGTCGCCCCGGTGTCCAATCCCAGCGCGGCGGCGGCATCGCCCTGCGCAATGAGATTGCCCGATCCGCCGCCCCCAGTGGTGTCGGTCAGCAGCAGGCCGTTGCCGGCGGCGTTGAGACTCGCGGTGATTGCCACCGATGCGGTCGCCGCCTGCTGGTTGATCGCATCGACGACCTCGCTGAGCGAGACGAACGTGTTGAGGCCCGTGACGTTGACGGAGGCCCCGGTGCGGTCGGTCAGACTCAGCGTGGCCCCCCCGCTCAGCCCCGTTCCCCCGTTCAGGTTCGACACCATCACCGAGCCCAGCGCCGACACGATCCGGTCCCCGTCTCGATAGGGTGTGCTGAAGATCTGCAGCGCGTAGATGCCCAGGTCATGCACCGCATGCGCGTTGGAGGCCGACTCCCGCACCCGCATGTTGAACCCGCCGCCCGTGTTGTCCGTCAGCAGCAGACTCACGCCGTCCGCCGCCAGACTCGCGGTCACCTTGCGGCCCTGGGCGAGGCCCGCATCGAGATTGGCCGTCGCGTTGTTGATCCGGTCGATGACATCGCCGATCGTCCGGGCCCGGTCGGACATCGCGACATTCTCGACGACCGTGCCCGTGTACGACGGCGCCAGAACGCCGGCCTCGTTGAGAATGCCCAGGTCCTCGGCGGTCTGTGTGCCGTTGGGGCCGGCGCCGTTGATCCGCAGGAAGCTGCCCCCGCCGCTGGAGCTCACCACGCGGAAGCGGTCGCCCGAGACGATCTCCAGCGACACCACGTTGTTCGTTTCGGCGGCGATGCGGTTGCGCAACTGCCCCACCGTCGTGATGCCCGTCAGGTCGATGTCGTATGTCAGCGACGCATTGTTGGCGACGATCTGGATGTCCGGCGCTTCCTCGTCGTCGTTGATCGCCACGCCCGACCCGCCGTTAAGATCCGCCAGCAGTGTCGAGTCGGTGATCGGCGAATTGAGGCGACCCAGGTCCACATCGATCTGCGTCTGGTCCTTGGCCTGGATGCGCAGGTCGGCCACGCCGTCGAGAATCAGCACGCCGTTGCCGTCGTTGAGCGAGCTCAACGACGTGTTGAGGCCGATCGTGTTGATCGCCGCGCCGACGATGACGCCGTTGGCCGCCGCGTCGCCGTCGCCCGCCCCGCCGTCGGTCGTGGCCAGGCCAAGATCGGTCGCCGTGGTGAAGCCCGGGGCGTTCTGCACCTGGAGCGTGCCGATCCCGGCCGTGTTGTCGCTGATCGTCAGGGCGTCGCCCTGGACCGCGGCTGTGACGTCGATGCCCGAAGCCGCGTTGATCCGCTCGATGACCTCGTTGATCGTCGTGACGTCGGTCAGGTCGATCGTCGCCGACGCCCCCGTGCGGTCCGTGATCGTGATCCTTCCCCGGGCGACGCCGTTGCCGCCGTTGAGCGTCTCCAGGGGCACATCGCGCCCCAGGGTGCCGCGGCCGAACTCGAAACCGAGCGATGTCAGTCCCAGGGGCGCGGCATCGCGGCTGGCGTAGCCGCGCGACAGCTTCTGGCTCGTCGCGACCAGACTCTGCACGATGAATTTGAACGACCCCGGGCTGGCGCCGGCGGCCGCGGTGGCGGAAATGATCTCGTCGTTGGATGATGTCGCCAGCGCCTGGCGAAAGATCGAGTTGGTCCGGAAGGCGTCCACGGCCGACCGGAAGTTCAGCAGGCGCGAGTTGACGTCGAGCAGCGCGGTCTGCTGGGCGCGGAGGTTGGTCACCCGCTGCTGGATGAGCAGCTTGCCCCGGGATTCGAGCAGGATGAGCTGGTCGATCAGACTGGCGGTGTCGATGCCGCTGATGAGTCCGATGCCGGCGCTGATGCTGCCCATCCGTGCTCCTCGGCGCCGTCAGGCGGCGCGCCGCCACCAGCCGTCCTCGAATCGGCCGCCCTGCCACGTGTGCCCGAGCCGGCCCTCGGCCCGCAGTCGCAGCAGGTCCTGGGCCCAGCGGGCCAGCGTGGCCCGGTGCAGGCGACGGGCGCGCCGCAATGCGCGCAGCGAGGCCGGCCGATCGGGCACCTCCATGCCGGCGCAATGGTCACGCTCGTCCATGATCGCGTCCGCCTTCCGTTGCAAAGCCCGCGCCGCGCATCGGCGCCTCGTCGGAACGCGTTCTCCCGCGCTCCGTATTGAGCATCGGCGAAACCGCCGCCTCACTTTGCGCGGCCGGCCGATCACGATGCGCAGAAACGGCGCGGCGCGCGGCGGACATCCGGTCAGCGCAGCAAACGACTCCGGCCGCGATCGTGCCGGAGTCGAGTCGTCGTGCCGCGCAGCTTACTTCGCGGTGTACTGGCCGCGCCCGACCTTGTCGAAGACGCTCTTATGCTTCAGCAGGGTCTGGTTGACGATGGTGCGGAAATTCGGGCTGGTGGTCTTGTAGCCGGCCTTCTTCACCGCAGCGGCGACTTCAGAGACGCCCATGGTCCGGCCCCTGAGCGCGGCGCCCAGGGCCTCGACCAGGTTCATCTTGTTGCGCGGCCGCTTGCGGGTCCCGGCCTTCGCCCGGCCCGCCTTGGGCGGACGACCGCGCCGGGCGCCGCCGCCCTTGGGCCGGCCGCCTTTGCCTCGAGGCCGCCCCGGGCCGCGGCTCGATCCGGTCATCATGAGGTTGATGCTCTCGAGCTCCGACAGAAGCTCATCGCGCCGCTGGTTCATTTCGCTCAGCCGCCGATCAAGCTCGCGCTTGAGGTCGGCGGTCGGCACCCCTGCAAGCGCCGTCGGCCGGCCGCGCCGACGACCCACCGACCCCGTCCGACCTGCGCTGCGAGTCCGACGCTTACGTCTTTTCTTTCTGGCCATTCTGCTGAATTCCTGTAAATGTATGCAGTGACATCATCGAGCACGTTGGCGCGATGCCGCGCCAATGACAATCCTATGAACCGGGAGCGTTCTTTACAAACTCGGCGGGCGCACGCATCCGCGTGATGGACACGATCAGTGTGCGTGCATTGGGCACGGCGCGGCATTGACAATCCTGGTCAATACGCTCAGGTGGCCTGCGCAGGAGCCGAACTCACCTCGCGGGATGCCTCGTCACCGCGGTGAGCCGATCAGGCGTCGAGCGGGAATTGTAACGACTGCATGAGGCCTTCAAACTGATCGAGGTCAAAAAACTCGATGATCAGTTTGCCGGACCCCTTCTTACGTCCGGGCCTGATGCCGACCTTCGTGCCCAGATGCTCGCCGAGACGCCGTTGCAGATCGGCGAGTTGCGCATTCATCGGCGCGGCAGCCGATGGCGTCGCCGCCGATGGCCGGGCAGCGCCGCTCGACAGCCGCGCAGCGCCTTCGAGCTGCCTGACCGACCAGCGCTCCTGAATCGCCCGCCGCGCGATCGATTGCCGTCGTTCGATGTTAGTAATTGATAGCAATGCCTTGGCGTGCCCCATGCTGAGGCCGCCGGCCCGCAGCGCGCTCTTGCACTCGTCATCTAACTCGTTCAGCCGCAAATGATTGCTGACGCTTGAGCGATCCAGGCCGACCCGGGCCGCCACGTCCTGGTGCGACAGGCGGAAGTCCTCGATGAGCTTCTGAAACGCCTCCGCACGCTCGATCGGATTGAGATCTTCTCGCTGGAGATTCTCGATCAGCGACCACTCGGCGCAGGCCTCATCGCCAAGATCGCGGACAATGCCGGGAATCGCCTGCATGCCGAGCGAACGGGCGGCACGCCACCGGCGCTCGCCCGCGATAATCTCGAAGCCCCCCTGCCGGCGGGTTCGCACCAGGATCGGCTGCATCAGGCCGGCCGCGCGAATCGACTCGGCGAGCTGGCCGAGCGCGGCATCATCGAAGTGCTGGCGGGGCTGGCCATGGCGGGGATGGACATCGGCGACCGGGATTGACCTGATCGCCTCGCCATCGCCCACCCCCCCGCCGGTCCCCGCTCGATGTGGGCCCTCCACGGCCGCGCTTGCAGCGTCATCCTTCGATGCCGGCGGGCCATCAACAGCGGCGACGGACTCGATTTCGACAGGGGCTCCGAGAAGGCTCGTCAGTCCGCGCCCGAGGCGGCGCCGACCTGCCCGAGATCGGTCCGCGGTGCTTGTGCTCGTCATCCGGCGTCCTTTCAGGAGATGCGGTTATCCAGATTGTTGTCCACGCTCATTCCACACGGCTCGAAGGGGGTTCCACGTGGAACGGGCGATGGCATGGAAGATCGAACCGCGCGCTCCGGCCAAACGACACCGGCGTCTGCGCGGGCGATACTGCCGCTCGCTTGTGGCATGTTCCACGTGGAACGTCAACCTCACAAGTCGCATACGAAAGCTTCTTCGGCGTGGCGGGGCAGTTGTCCACAAATGGACCGGTGATTGAAACGTCCCCTTGAGTCGCACTGTGGTTGGGCCGATACGCCGCCCGGGAATGCCCTGGCGAGCGACCACATGAATGACGAAGCCAGAAAAAGCCCGTACGACGAGGCGCTGGAGCGGCTGGGCGTGGTCGACGCACTCCTCAGCCCGACAGGCCAGGACCTCGACCACCTCGGGCGACTGGCAACGCTGGGGACCCTGGCGGCCGGCGTCGCCCACGAGATCAACAACATCCTCACGCCGGCTCGTGCCTACGCCCAGCTCGCGCAGGAGCACCCCGGCGATCAGGCCCTGGTTCACAAGGCGCTCGATCGGATCATCGCCGGTATCGACGCGACCTCGGCGATCACGGACTG
>Ga0299906_10000471_pt1 | contig 37830 bp, 31 predicted proteins | sample RVTome_14_FD_200259 | JGI IMG/M metagenome (GOLD analysis project Ga0299906, IMG submission 200259) | Soil microbial communities from uranium-contaminated site in the Upper Colorado River Basin, Wyoming, United States - RVT145D125 (version 2) ... | reverse complement strand
CCAACGGCTTCAGAAACTCGTCGAGGAGTGGGTAGCTGCCTCAGTCGAGATATGCGAGATCAAGCGCCGGAAGGCCCGGGAAGAGTGAGAAAACCTGGCACTGTCCAGCTTAGTGAGCTGTCGGGATAAATCGATAAACATGACCAGGCCGAGTGGATAAGTCGGCTCCTTGCGGTGGCCTGGGGCTGAGTCTCTCACAGACAAGAGGTTGCAGCGGAGGCCGTGCACGTTTCCTTGCGTGGATATTGGTTATCCTGGCGAGCAGCGGGGTGGGAGCGACACGTGCCGGGGAGCGAGACCTGCCGGGACGTGTCCTCAATCATTTCCGACGGCCTCACGGCTCGCCGCCCTCCAGGGGCTCTGTACACCGCGGCCGCCCCGGTTGAGGACCTGGGAACGCTGCGCGACAGACTCGAGACATACTTCGCGCTGCGCCGCGGCCTTGGCACCATGTTGCGTGACCCGGGCGCACGCCTCCATCACTTCCTGGAGTTCCTCGAAGGCGAGGGGGTAGGCGTGATTACGGCAGAGCTTGCACTCCGTTGGGCGACAGCACCGAGTGGCGTCAGCTCCGTCACCTGGACACAGCGTCTGGGCGACCTTCGTCGCGTCGCTTCGCCACCTGGTTGAGCGCGGAGGACTTTCCGGTCGTCTCCCGGACCGCTGGCCTCCGCGCGCCAGCAGGCGGCCGCCGTGGCAACGGGCCGCGACTCCACGACATGCGCCACCGGTTCGCCGTGAGAGTGTTCATTCCCCGGTACCGCCAGGGGCGCGACGTAGAACGGGAGATCCCCGAGCTTTCCGCCTCGCAGCGCTTCACGTTCTTCCGCTTCGTTGCCTTTCACGGATCCGGCCCACGCGCTCCTTTGCCAGCGTGTCCTGCCATCCCGAGCAAGCGCTTCGAGCGAGGAATCGTTGAGTTCCTTGAATTGAAGACGAGTAGGCGGCCTCGGTTTGCGGGCTGTAGTGCCGCACCCGGAGCGCCTCGCGCACGCGTTCCATGAACAGCGAACGGTGCCTGCGCTCACCCCCGGCCACGCGACCCCCGTTCCCGCAGACCTCCGCCCTGTCCGGTCGGGCGGGCCGCGATGGCAGAATGTGTCGTCGCCAGCATCGGCGCAGACTAAGTGCCGTGCCGGCCAGATGGGGTCCGGTCAGGGCCGGGCGGTGGAAAGACGGCGGCCGATCCGGCCCGGGGCCGCGGCCACGTAGCGACGGGAGGCGCGGTGGCGTTCGACCTGAAGGCGATCGCTCGCGAGCTGCAGGGTGCTCCCCTCGCCTCCCCCTACCCCCTCGACCTGAGCGCAGCCATCATCAATGACACGTTCCGCATGGCCCTCGTACGCCCGGTGCCCAAGAAGCAGTGGGACGGGTGGCAGCAGGAGAAGCCCGTGCTCTGGGCGGAGCAGATGGGGATGCTGGCCCACACCCTGGCGGCGACGTCGCTCCGGGCCGAGACGGTGCGGGCGCTGCACCCGGCCTTCGACGCCGCGGTGGGGCTGCAGAGGATGTTCGAGCTGATCGAGCCGCTGACGGCCGAGATGATCCGCTCGAACCGCTTCCGGCAGGAGGAGTTCCTGCGCAAGTGGATCTCCTGCGTGGGCGGCCGCGTCGAGGGCGAGAAAGCCAGGGAGTCGAAGCAGCGCATGGAGCAGCTCGACTACCGGAAGACGCTGGCCGAGTACGCGAAGGCCGAGAAGGCGCGCAAGTCGGAGGCGGCGGCCCGGGCCAGGCTGCTGCGCGAGGCGGCACAGCGCGAGGCGCAGGCCCGGGGCTGGCGGGAGTGACCCCTTGAAGGAAACGCCACGGGGCTTCGAGCGGCGCACCGGGCTCTCCTACTCTCCCCCGGCGTGGCTGCTCGCGCCCTCGACTCGCCCGCTCGCGGCCCGGGAGCCCTGCTCCACGCTCTTCCGCTATCCGGGCCCGGAGGGGCTGCTCGACGCGCTCCGGGGGAGCCTCGGAAGGCTGGCCCCGCCCGCCGCGGACCGGGTCTGGCTGGCGAGCCGCCCCACCGCCGAGCGGGCGCGGCCGGCGCGCTTGTTCGGCACGCTGGCGGTGCTGCAACCGCTCCGGCTCCAGCCGGTGGCGACGCGCCGCAACGGCGTCTTCCTCGCTCCGAACGCCCCGATCCCCGGCGACGCGCACGTGGTCTGGGTCCCGGCGTCGCGCGTCGCGGCTGCCATCGCGTGGGACCGGGTCCGCACCGACGCCGACGCCTCGCGGCGCTTCGGCCGGGGCTACTCGGACGAGCGGGCGCGGGCCCTCGACGCGCTCTCCGCCTACCTCGAGGAGATCTCCGCGCTGCAGCGCGCCGGCGCGGCCCTCGAGCGCCCCTGGCTCGCCCACTCCTCACGGGAGCGCCGCAGCCTGCTCGATCGGCTCGGCGTTCGGGGGACCTGGACCGGGCGCTGAGCGCCGGCCGCAGCGCGATCGCCGCTCCCGCATCCGTCGTGGCAGCAGCGCCCGACGAGCCCGAGCGGCGCCGGGTGTTATTCTCCTTGACCCGAGGGGGTTGATTGGGCCTCGAACCCGGCTCGCATTTCGGACCGTACACGATCCTCGAGCCCCTGGGGCGCGGTGGCATGGCCACCGTCTTTCGGGCGCACGACTCCGCCCTGGAGCGGGACATCGCCCTCAAGGTCCTCCCCGCGCAGTTCGTCAACGACCCGACCTGGGGAGAGCGCTTCCAGCGCGAAGCGAAGGTCATCGCGAAGCTGGAGCACCCGCACATCGTCCCCATCTACGCCGTCGGGATCGAGGGCGGCACGCCCTGGATGTCGATGCGACTGGTCTCGGGCGGATCGGTGTCCCAGATCGTCGAGGGTGGCCGGATCGACGCGGCCCGGGCCGTGCGGCTGCTGAAGGGCGTGGCCCGGGCCCTCGACTACGCCCACGGGAAGGCGGTGATCCACCGCGACGTCAAGCCCTCGAACATCCTCCTCGACGAGGAGGAGCGGGCCTACCTGGCCGACTTCGGCATCGCCCGCCTGATGGAGAGCTCCACCTTCGTCACCCGCTCCGGCCTGGTGACGGGGACGCCCCAGTACATGGCCCCGGAGCAGGCCCGGAGCGAGCGGGCCGGCCACCTCTGCGACATCTACTCCCTGGGCGTGGTGGCCTACCAGCTGCTGACCGGCCGGGTCCCCTTCACGGGGGAGTCGCCGGTGAACGTCCTGATGCAGCACGTCATGGACCCGGTCCCGGTTCCGGACCGCTCGATCGTCTCCGAGCCCGTCGCCGACGTGCTGCTGCGCTGCCTGGAGAAAGAGCCCGGGCAGCGCTGGCCCTCCGCCGGCGCCTTCGTGGATGCGCTCGACGCCGCCCAGGCGGGAGTCCCCCCGGCGACGATCCGGGCCGCGGCCCGCAATCGGCCGGGACGCGGAAAGACTCTCCCGTCCCCCCGCCCCGCCGTCCCCCGGGAACCGCTGCCGCCGCTGCCGCCCCTCGAGCCGCTGACCGAGAGCCGGGCCGACGACCCCGGGCAGGGCCACGCCGACTGGGTCAGGACCGACGCCGCCACCAGCGTCTTCGACCCGCGCTGGCAGGTCCCGCTCCCGATCGCCGTGGTGACGCTGGCGGCGGTGGCGGGGACGGCGCTCTTCCTCATGATCCGCCTGCCGATGCACGACGATCCCGCTCCCCCGGTGGAACCCCCGGCGGCTGCGGTCTCCGGGACACCGACGCCTGAGCCGGACGCGAGCCCGGGGCCGGCAGCGGGCTCTCCGAGCTCCACCCGGCGACCGCCCGTCGAAGCCCGACGCGGGGACACGTGGCTCAACCCCCAGGACGGCGCCGTGTACGTCTACCTCCCACCTTCGGAGGGGTTCGACCGCGGCTGCGTCCCCGGGGACGACGAGTGCTACCCGGACGAGAGCCCGCGCCGGCGCGTCGCTCTCACGGAGGGCCTGTGGCTCGGGCGCACGGAGGTGACGGTGGAGGCCTATCGGCGCTACGCGGAGGCCGTGGGTCGTTCGCTGCCGGATCCGCCCACCTTCAACCCGGAGTGGAGCGACCCGGGGCAGCCGATCGTGAGCCTCACCTGGGAAGAGGCCTCCACGTTCTGCGAGTGGGCCGGGGGGCGGCTCCCCACCGAGGCGGAGTGGGAGCGGGCGGCCCGCGGCGGCGGCATCGGGCGGCTCTACCCGTGGGGAGGCGCCGCGCCGGTCTGCGCGAGCGGCGAGCCGAACGGCGCCCGCTTCGACGACGACGCGGCCTGCGCCGAGCAGGAGCCGGCCGCGGTGGGCAGCTACCGCCCGAACGACTTCGGCATCTTCGACATGACAGGAAACGTGTGGGAGTGGTGCCAGGACTGGTACGCTCCCCGTTACTACGCGAGCGCTCCCGACGCGGACCCGCAGGGTCCCGACTCGGGCAGCGAGCGGGTGCTGCGCGGGGGCTCGGCCAACTCGGTGGCCGTCGGCCTGAGGCTCTCGCTGCGCAACCACCTCGCGCCGAGGGTGCGGAGCGTGTTCGTGGGATTTCGCTGTGCCGTGAACCCGGCCGGCTGATCGGTCGCGGACGGGGGCTCGTTGGAGGAGGAGAGAGAATGCGCTGGACCCATCTGGCAGTCGCCGCGCTGGCGGCGCTTCCCGCCGCGGCCCCCGCGGCGGAGGACGCCGCTCACTACTGGCCGCAGTGGCGCGGCCCCCTCGGAACCGGCGAGGCGCCACACGCCGATCCCCCGGTGACCTGGAGCGAGAGGGAGAACGTGCGTTTCAAGGTGGAGATCCCGGGCCGGGGACACAGCACCCCCGCGGTCTGGGGAGACCGGATCTACGTGACCACGGCCCTCGACACTCGGCCCGCGGAGGGGGCCGAGCCCGCCGGCGACCGCCCGCCGCCCCGTACGAACGACAGCCCTCAGCAGTTCCTGGTCCTGGCCCTGGACCGCACCACCGGAGCCGTGGTCTGGAAGACGCAGGTGCGCGAGGCGGTCCCCCCAGAGGGCACCCACGCCGACGGCAGCTGGGCCTCGGCGTCGCCGGTCACCGACGGCGAGCGGATCTGGGTCTCCTTCGGCTCCAACGGTCTCTACTGCCTCGACGCGGCGGGGCAGGTCCTGTGGGAGACGGACCTCGGCGACATGCAGACCCGGAACGGGTTCGGGGAGGGCAGCTCCCCCGTGATCCACGGCGATACGCTGGTGCTGCTGTGGGACCACGAGGGGCCCTCCTTCATCGTAGGCCTGGACAAGAACACCGGAAAGGAGCGCTGGCGTTCGGAGCGCGACGAGCGTACCTCCTGGTCCACGCCGCTGGTGGTGGAGCGGGACGGCCGGGGACAGGCGATAGTGAACGCCACGAACCTGGTGCGCAGCTACGACGTCGGGACCGGTGAGGTGCTCTGGGAGGTGGGGGGCATGACCGCGAACGCGATCCCCTCGCCGGTCCACGCCGACGGGACCGTGTTCGTGATGAGCGGCTTCCGGGGTAACGCGCTGCTCGCGATCCAGCCCGGGGAGCGCCGGGGCAACCTGCAGGGGACCGAGGCGATCGCCTGGAGCTACGACCAGGACACGCCCTACGTCCCCTCGCCCCTGCTCTACGACGGGGCGCTCTACTTCATGAAGAGCAACTCCGGCATCCTGAGCGCCTTCGACACCAGGACGGGGCAGCCACGCTACACCCGGCAGCGCACCGAGCCGGTCCAGAACGTCTACGCCTCCCCGGTGGCAGCGGCGGGCCGCGTCTACATCGCGGGGCGGGACGGCGACGCCGTGGTGCTCGCCCACGGACCCGAGTACGAGGTGCTCGCTACGAACAGCCTGGACGACGGGTTCGACGCGTCCCCGGTGCCGGTGGGTGACACGCTGCTGCTGCGCGGCCGCAGTCACCTGTACGCGATCGCGGGAGACTAGCAGGACGACGGGGCCTGCCGGCCCGTACCGGGCCGGCAGGCCGAGCCTGATCAGGGACGGAGCCCGACCGGAGAGGAGCCGTTGACGAGCGGTGCAGCTGCGGTGCTGGTGACGGCGGCGATGCTCGAGGCCGCCTCGCCCACGGCCCGGCCGGGGCCGGGCGCCTTTCTGTTCGCCACCCCCGACCTCGGCGGATCGGTCTTCGAGGCCACCGTCGTGCTGCTCGTCGCCCACGACGCCCAGGGCAGCGTGGGGGTGATCGTGAACCGTCCCGGGCGGCTGTCGGTCGCAGAGACCCTCGAGTGCGAGGCGCCGGAGGAGGCGACGGTCTTCTTCGGCGGCCCCGTGGACGTCGAGGGCATCGTGGCGCTGCTCCGCACCCGGAGCGATCCCGCGGTCGGGCACCGGGCCCTCGAGGACGTCTTCTTCACCCTCGATCGGGGCGCCATCGAGGGGGCCCTGGGGCGCCCCGACGCCGCGGAGCGGGTGCGCGTCTACGCGGGCTACTCGGGCTGGGGACCGGGCCAGCTCGACGGGGAGATCGCCCGCGGCTTCTGGGTCATGGCTCGCGCCAGCGCCGACGACGTGTTCCGGGAGGACGTCTCGACGCTGTGGGAGCGGGTCTACCGGCTGCTGGGCGCGACGGAGGCCCGGGCCGCGTTCGCGAAGTAGAGGCCGGCGTACACCTTGACGTCCACGAGCCGCCCCTCGCGCCGGCGCTCCCGGAGCCAGGATTCCACCCGGTCCAGCTCCACCTCGTGGACCTCGATCTCCTCGGCGGCGTCGCCGCCGCCGGGCCCCCGCCGGGTGAGCCCCCGGGCCCGGAACAGCGTCACCTGCTCCGTGGTCATTCCAGGGGAGGGAGGCCCCTCGGCCAGCGGCTCGAAGCTTTCGGCCTCGTAGCCCGTCTCCTCGAGCAGCTCGCGGCGCGCCGCCTCCTCCAGGGGCTCGCCCCGCGCCTCGGAGCTGTCGCCGGCGAGCCCGGCGGGCAGCTCGATCACCCGGGCCCCGACCGGGCGGCGGAACTGCTCCACGAGCAGCAGCTTTCCCTCCGCCGTGACCGCGACGATCGCGACGATGCCCTCGATCCCGAGGCGCTCCGCGTACTCCCAGCCGGCTTCGACCCTGAGTCGGACGTGGCGCCCCTCGCCCAGGACCTCGCTGGCCGCGTCGCTCATTGGCGCCGATTGTAGCCGCCTCGGGTCCCGGGTCGGGCCGGCTGCTAAGATGGCCGCTTCCTCCAATGCGCCCCCGCACGCTCCCCCTGATCGCCCTGCTGCTCTCCCTGCTCCCTCCTCCCGGGGCCCTCGCCTGGGGCTTCACCGGACACCGCCTCGTGAACGCCCGGGCCGTCGAGACGCTGCCCTCGCCCCTGCGGGCCCTCTTCGAGGCGAACGCCACCTACCTCGGCGAGCACTCCGTCGACCCGGACCTGTGGCGCTCCGGGGGAGACCGGGCCGAGGCGCCGAACCACTTCCTCGACGCGGACTTCTTCGGCGCCGCGCCGTGGCCCGCGATCCCGCGGGACGAGGCGGAGCACCTGGCCCGGCACGGGGAGGAAGCCCGGGAGCAGGGGCGGGTGCCGTGGCGCATCACCGAGCAGTTCGAGGAGCTGCGACGGGCCTTCGCCGCGGGGGACTCGCGCCGGGCCCTCCGCGTCGCCGCGATCCTGGGCCACTACGTGAGCGACGCCCACGTCCCTCTCCACGCCGTGGTGAACTACAACGGGCAGAACACGGGCCAGCACGGGATACACTCCCGCTGGGAGTCCCAGCTCGTCGACCGCTTCTCCGAGGCGCTCTCGGCGCGGCTCGACCCCGCCCCGGCCGAGGCTGCCACCGAGCCTCTGGACCTGGCCTTCGCCGCGCTCCGGGAGTCCTTCGACGCCGCCGAGGGCGTGCTGGCCTCCGACCGCGAGTCGACCCTCGGGAGCGACCGGCCCGAGACACCCGAGGACGAGCGCTACGACGACGCGTACTTCGAGCGCCTCTTCGAGCTGGAGGGAGATCGGCTCTCCGCGCGGCTCGCCCTCTCGGTAGAGCGCATCGGCGCCCTCTGGCTCGGAGCCTGGGTCGCGGCGGGACGGCCCGAGCTGCCGGAGTTCCGGTATGCCTACGTGCGCGGCCAGCGCCGCGGCGTCCTGCTCAGCCTCGACGGGGCCGGGGAGCGGCTGATCGCGGAGGCGATCTCCCGGGGCGCGATGCCGGAGCTGGAGCGGCTGCGCCGGCGCGGCGCCACCGCAGACGGGGTCATCACGGCCTTCCCGGCGAAGACGGCCCCCGGGCACGCCGCGCTGTTCACGGGAGCCTGGAGCCCCCTCAACGGGATCGGGGGGAACTGGCATGCGGTCCCCGGGGGGTCCATCCTGGAGCAGGAGGACGGCTACAGGTCGGATCGGCTCGCCGCCGAGCCCGTCTGGGTCAGCGCCGCTCGACAGGGGCTCGACGTCACCGTGGCCTCGGCTCCGCAGGCATTCCCCTTCGAGCCCTACCTGGACGGCCGGCGCTTCGGCGCGAACTTCGGGCGCCGCCTGACGCTCCTCGACGGCTACGACCGGACGGGAGCGCTCTCGACGGTGGTGACCGAGTCGGCGACCTCGATCCGGGCGCTCGGTGACTGGGGGGACGTGCCACTGGCCGGAGCCACGGAGCTCGGGCTCGAGATCTCCGGGGTGGCGTTCCGCGGGCTGCTGCTGGACGACCCCGCGGACCCCGCGGCGGGCTACGACACGCTGCTCCTGTCGCGGGAGGGAGGGCCGATCGCTCGCCTCGAGGCGCTCCCTCCCGGCGACCCGGCGGCCTTCGTCCCCGTGACCCTGCCCGGCCCGGATCAGCCCATCACCCACGTGCGGCTGTTCGAGCTGGCCCCCGACGGGAGCGCGCTCCTGCTCTTCGCCACGGCGCCGTACCCGATGCGGAGCAGCCGACCGGGGCTGTCCGAGCAGGTCGTGGCCGCGACCGGCGGGTTCGTCGGCAACGGGGCGTCCTGGGCCTACGGCGCGGGGCGCCTCGGCCGGCGCATCGACCAGGGCGGCGACGGCACGGCGGAGGAGCGCTACCTGGAGACGGTGGCCCTCGCGATCCGCCAGTTCGAGCGCCTGAACGCGTTCTGCATCGAGGAGACCGGCTGGGACCTGCTCGTGACGTACCTCCCCTACCCCGACGAGGTCTTCCACGCGTGGCTCGGCCTCCTGGAGCCGAGCGCTCCCGGCCACGACCCGGAGCTGGCGGCTCGGATCCGGCCCTATCTCGATCGCGCCCTGCGCATGGCCGACGACTACGTGAAGGATCTGGCCCGGGCGGTCGGGCCGGAGGTCGTCCTGGCCGTCGGCTCCGACCACGGCCAGATCGGCGTCACCCGCCGCCTCCTTCCCAACGCGATCCTCGCGGCGGCGGGGCTGCTGGTCCAGGGAGCGGACGGCCTGGTCGACCCGGAGCGCTCCCGGGCGATGTACCACCCGGGCAACAACGGCTTCGTTCTCGTGAACGGCACGGACCGGGGCGGGCCCGTCACGCCGTGGGAGCGCGACGAGGTGCTCCGGGCGGCGCGGGAGGCCCTGCTGGCCGCACGGGATCCCCAGACCGGGGAGGCGCTCGTCCTCGACGTCCTCGACCCGCAGCTCGACGCCACCCAGCCCCGCCTGGGCGGACCCACCGGCGGCGACCTCTACCTCGTGGCCGCCCCGGGATACGACGCGTCGGCCCGTCTGGGGGACGGCCGCTTCGCCGAGCCCGTTTCGCCCCGGGGGGTGCACCTGTTCGGACCGGAGCGGCCGGAGATGCGGAGCTCGTTCACCGTCTCGGGTCCGGGGGTGGCCCCGGAGCGCTCCCTCGGGGTGATGCGCCAGGTGGACGTGGCGCCCACTCTGAGCGCGCTGCTGGGGCTCGACCCGCCGCGGGACGCGGAGGGGAGCGTCGAGACCGGGGCACTGGCGTGGCCCGAGGGGCGCTAGAGGGTCGGCAGGCTCCCCGGGATCAGGCCTGGGACAGCGAGTCGATGTACTGGTCGAGGCGCTGCCGATCGGTGTCGGACATGTCGACGAACTCCACGCCGAGGTCGTAGCGGGTCAGGCGGCCGTGGCTCGTCTCGAGCTGGGACGCGACCCGGCCCGTCAGCCGGATCGGGTGCTGGCCGGGTTCCGGGGCGATCTGCATCGGGTAGGCCCGCTCCAGGTCGAAGCGGCGGCCCGACTGGATCAGCATCCCGGAGCGGCTGATCAGCTTCACCTCGCACGCCTCCTCGGTGTCGAGCAGCGCCTTGCCGTGGGTCTGGATCTGGAAGCGGACCCCGGTGATCCGCTCCTCCTCGTCACCCTTGTTCTCCTCGATGAACTGGATCAGGTCCTGGACCCGCTCGCTGAGGACGTTCGTGAACTTGAACCCCGCCGAGTACTCGGGGACCGAGGTCGAGTCCGCGTTCTGGAGCCCGGTCAGCTTCGACCAGACCGCGACCCCCTTCACGTCCACGTAGCGGCTCTCCAGCTCGAGCCGGAGGGTGTACTCCCGGCCCAGCTCCAGCCGTCGATCCCCTTTCACGGCGACACCGCCCAGGCTCAGGTTCACCACGTCGACGTGGGCGGCGAACGAGACCTTCCCCTGGACTCCCCCCACGGTGAAGCGCGGAAAGCGCCTTTGATCCTCCACGACCCTCTCCTGTGATCCCGATCACACGACCCGGGCGCGCGTCCGGCCTCGGATGATATCAGTCTTCGCGGAGACGTTGTGTGTTCTGGGACAGATAGCGGAGGAGTCTCTGCTCGTCGTGGGGCCGGAGGTCGAGGAAGCGCATCCCGGAGAGGTAGCTCGCCGTCCCGTCCTGGAGCGAGGCGCCGTCGATCGACGACTCCACGACCCGGGCCTTGACCACGAGCTCGCCGTCTGCCAGGTCGAAGCGCACGTCGTGCACGGCGTCCGGGGCCAGGCGCTTCTCCGTGCTCACGAGGCAGCCGCTGCGGCTCAGGTCGAAGACGCCCACGGCCTGGGGAGCGCGGCCCAGGATCTCCCCCGAGAGACGGGTGGCGACCCGTGGCTCGCGGCGACCGCTCGAGGGGGTCTCCCTGTTCATCTGCAGCCTCTCGGACTGGACGGATCCTGCCCGCATTGTAACGGAGGGCGGGGACGGGACCTCCAGCGCGTACAATCCGGGGTCGGTGCCGGAGCTGCCCGAGGTCGAGGTCACCCGCCGCAAGATGGGTCCCCTCCTGCTCGGCCGGACCGTGGCCCGGGTCCGGACCACGGCGCCGAGCTACTTCTTTCTGACCCGCCCCGCCGTGCTCCGGCGCCGCCTCGCCGGCCGCTGCTTCGAGCGCCTGGAACGCCTGGGCAAGTACCTGGTGGCCACCCTGGACGGGGGGGATCGGCTGATCCTCCACCTCGGGATGACGGGCCAGCTCTTCGGCCGCGGAGCGGCCAGCGTGCGGCTGCTCTCCTCCGCCGCCGGCGCCTCCCTCGCCCCGGAACGACAGCTCGAACCGTTCCGGCCCGACCACCATACCCACCTGCAGCTCTCCTTCGAGGACGGCGGGCCCGAGGTCTACTTCAGGGACGCCCGCAAGTTCGGCAAGGTCCAGCTGCTGGCACCGGGGGAGCCGGCGACCCGGCTGGACCGGCTCGGGGTGGACGCCCTCGAGGCGACCGGGGCCCGTCTGTTCGCCGCGTCGCGGGGGCGCCGGATCCCCGTCAAGACGTTGCTCCTCGACCAGTCGGTCCTCGCCGGGGTCGGCAACATCTATGCCGACGAGGCCCTGTTCCTGGCCCGGGTCCGGCCCACGCGCCGCGCGAGCCGGCTCTCCCGGAGCGAGGCCGAGGCCGTGGTGACCGCGCTGCGCCGCGTGCTGCGCCGGTCCATCGCCACGGGCGGGTCGAGCATCAGCGACTACCTCCAGCCCGACGGCGCGGACGGCGCCTACCAGGACGAGCGGCGCGTCTACGGCCGAACGGGCGAGCCGTGCCCCGAGTGCCGGAGCCCCATCGCGAGGCGCGTGATCGGGCAGCGCTCCGCGCACTACTGCCGGCGCTGCCAGCGCTGACCAGACCGCTGAGGGAGGAACCGTGAGGGATGGAAGGGACGCGCCGTACTCGCCGGGCCGCCGCCGGCTGACCACGCTGCTGGCGGGCATGGGAGTGGCCCACACCGCGCTCCCGGAGACGCTGTGGGGGCTGAGCCGGCAGCCGGTCGAGGTCGGCGACGCGCAGATCGCCGAGGCCGCGCGGCTGGCCGGGCTGGAGTTCACCCCGGAGGAGCGGGCCCTGATGCTGGAGGGGGTCCGGGAGCTGCGCCGCCAGTACGCGCGGATCCGGGAGGTTCCCCTCGGCAACGACGTCCCCCCCGCGCTGCGCTTCGAGACCCTGGCGCGGCCGCCGGGCCCGGTCCCGTCTCCGCCGCTCCGGGCGAGCCGGGTGGACCCGGGCCCGGTACCGGGGAGCCTCGAGGAGCTGGCCTTTCGTCCGGTCACCCACCTTTCCGAGCTGGTCCGGACGCGGCAGGTCGGCGCGCTGGAGCTGACCCGCATGTACCTCGAGCGCCTGAAGCGATTCGACCCGCTCCTCCACTGCGTCATCACGCTGACCGAGGAGCGGGCGCTGGCTCAGGCGCGCCGGGCCGACGACGAGCTGGCGAAGGGGATCTACCGGGGGCCGCTCCACGGCATCCCGTGGGGCGCGAAGGACCTCCTGGCGACCCGCGGCTACCGGACCACCTGGGGCGCGAAGCCCTTCGAGGGCCAGGTGGTGGACGAGGACGCGACCGTGGTGCGGAAGCTCGACGAGGCGGGCGCCGTCCTGGTGGCGAAGCTCTCCGTGGGGGCCCTGGCCTGGGGAGACGTCTGGTTCGGCGCGAAGACGCGCAACCCCTGGAACCCGGAGCTCGGCTCCAGCGGCTCCTCGGCTGGACCCGCGGCGGCCACCGCCGCGGGCCTCGTCGGCTTCTCCGTGGGCAGCGAGACCTGGGGCTCGATCGTCTCGCCGTCGGTCACGTGCGGCGCGACGGGCCTGCGCCCCAGCTTCGGCCGGGTCAGCCGGCACGGCGCCATGGCCCTGGCCTGGAGCATGGACAAGCTCGGTCCCATCTGTCGCAGCGTCGAGGACTGCGCCCTCGTCTACGACGCGATCCGCGGCGCCGACGGGCGCGACGCCACCGTCGAGGACGGCCGCTTCGACTGGGATCCCGGCGCCGAGCCGCGCGGCCTGCGCGTGGGGGTGCTGGCTTCGGTCTTCGACACGGAGCCCGAGCTGCCCGAGGACTTCGACGAGACCGCGCGCCGGTCGGCCGTCGAGCAGCGCCAGCTCGATCGGGAGGCGCTGGAGGTGCTCCGGGACCTCGGCGCGGAGCTGGAGCCGATCGACCTCCCCGACCTGCCGGTCTCGGCCCTCAGCTTCATCCTCGACGCGGAGGCCGCGGCCGCCTTCGACGACCTGACCCGCAGCGGGCGGGACGACCTGCTCGTGCGCCAGGTGGAGCGGGCGTGGCCGAACGCCTTCCGGCAGGCGCGGCTGATCCCGGCCGTCGAGTACATCCAGGCGAACCGCGTCCGCACGCTGCTGATGCGGGAGATGGAGCGGGTGATGCGGGACCTGGACGCGTTCGTCGGTCCCGCCCTCGGCGACGACCTGCTGCTGACGAACCTCACGGGGCACCCGGCGGTGGTGGTGCCGAACGGCTTCCGTTCCTCGGGCCTCCCCGGGGGCATGAGCTTCACGGGGCGCCTGCACGGCGAGGCCGCGGCCCTGGCCCTCGCCCGGGCCTACGAGCGCGCCGCGGGCTGGAACGAGAGACACCCGGAACGGTTCCGGGGAGGGGAGAACGCGTCCCGGGTGCCCCCGGGTCTAGAAGACGATCAGAACGCTCCCAGCTCCAGGGCGAAGCTTCCGCTCGCGCCCCCGAGCCGGTCGCCGAGCAGGTCGGCGCCCCCTGCGAACCGGTAGCCGGCGCTGGCCGAGAGCCGCAGCCAGGAGGTGACGCGGACGGAGAGCGTCGCCTGGGGCTCCGCTACCAGGAACCCCTCCCGGGCCCGCAGCGTGCGGGTCACCGGCTCGCTCCCGGGATCGGGCCGGTCCCCGAAGCGTCCGCGGAAGGGCAGCCGCGGCAACCCGGGAACCGTGACCGGCACCCCCAGCGTGGCGCTGCCTCCGCCGACGAGGGCGCGCAGGGACAAGCCGACTCGGCGCTCCCGGATCAGCCGCAGCTCGGCGACCAGCCCGCCGTAGGCCATGGAGCGGTCCCGGGCGTCGTTCGTGAGCCAGTAGCCGCCCGCGCCGATCAGCAGCGTGTCGTCGGTGAGGAACCCGGCGTAGCCGCCGGCGAAGCTCGCGAAGGAGCCGTCCAGCTCCGAAAGCCGCGACTCCGGCGCCACGACGAAGCCGCTCTGCATCGGCTCGAGCTTCAACGTCGGCGGCCCGGGAGCGACCTCGGCCCTGGCTTCCTGGGCCGGGGCGACGACCGGAGCCAGGAGCAGCGCGACGACCGTGAGCGATCGCGACGGGAGACGGGTCACAGCACACCTCCTTCCGGCAGCCGGGACAGCTTCACGTTGAGGGAGGTCTCTTCTCCGCTCCCGATCTCCACCTCGGCCTCGAAGGGGTCGCACCCCTGCGCCCGGATCTCGACGCGGTGTCGGCCGGCCGGGAGGTGGATCTCGGTCTCGGTGCCGAGCCGCTCGGGCCACGCCTCGCCGTCGATGGCGAGCCGTGCGCCCGCGGGCTGAAGACGGATCCGCAGCACCCCGAAGCCGCGGGCGACTGGGGGAGGTGCGGTGTCCCCCGGATCCGGGGCGACGCTGCCCTCCTCCGGGATCGCCGCGGGGCGCGGCCGTGCCTCCATCTCCTCGCCGTCCTCGAGGGGAGCGAGCTCGTGCCGGATCCTGTAGGAGGTCCCGGGATTCAGGTAGAGGTCCTGGCGCGCGACGCGGTAGCCCTCGAGGTAGAGCTCGAGGGTGTGGGGACCCGGCTCGACGTGGAGCCGCTGGAACAGACCGTCGAACTGCTTCACCTGCCCCACGAGCCGGCCGTCGACGTAGACCTCTGCCTCGGAGGGCTCGACCCGCAACCGCAGCGCGGCGCTCTCGGGGAAGCCGTCGGCGCCGGCGAAGTAGTAGCCGGGGTAGGGCGAGAAGCCCCCGTACAGCCCGTAGGGATAGGCGAACGCGTAGGGGTAGCCGAAGCCCCCGGTGTAGTGGACCGTCGCGAAGCTGCGACCGTGCCCCGGTCGGTGGCCGCGGCGGTGCTGTGCCGAGGCCTCAGGCGCGAGGCAGACGACGAGAGCGGTGGCCGACACGAGACCGACCGCGGACCGGTATTGACGCATGGTGTCGCTCCATCCTGCTGCACCCTCGGGAGCGTGAGAGCACTCTCCGTGCCAGCCCGGCTTCTCCCTAACCCGTTGCGCGGTGGCGCGGGCGACGTCAGCGGTGTCACCCGTTGCCGCCGGGCGCGTCCCCGGCGGGTGTCAGGGGTCGCCAGACCCCCGGAGGCGCCGGTCGACAGCGTGAGGGTGCAGCCTCACAGGTGAAGTCCGACGTCCCCGGGGTCTGAAAGGGGTCCGGCGACCACACCTACACGGTACGGTCAGCGGCGCCGCGGAGTCCTCAAGGCGAGGTGAGGCTTCGGTAAAGGAGTTGTAAGGTGCGTTCAGCTCCCGCCGCTGCTGCGCACCGGGGGATGCTCCCGGATGAACGCGACGATCTGCTCCGGGTCGTCGGAACAACAGAGCAGCTCGCGGTAGCGGCGGCCTTCCGCGAGGCGCTCGAGGAGGGGGTAGAGGCCCGTCTCCTCCACGTAGCGCTCCCGACCCAGGAAGACCATCGGGCTGACCCAGCCGAGGGAGGCGTAGTGGTTCTGCGCGGCGTCGGTGAAGATCTCCTGGACGGTCCCCGCGCTCCCCGGAGCGTAGACGATCCCGTGCAGGCAGAAGGAGAGCAGGGCGTCCTCGCGCAGGCTGTTCGAGAAGTACTTGGCGATCCGCGTGGCGAAGACGTTGCTCGGCTCGTGGCCGTAGAACCAGGTCGGGATCGCCAGGTTCGCGAGCCCCGGGGGATGGCCGTCGAGGATCCGCCTGGCGAGGGGGACGTAGTCCCGCATCGTGTAGCGAGGCGCCGCCTGCAGCTCGTCCACGGCCGCTTCCAGGGTCGCCGCGTCCTCGCCCGAGAGGTAGGCCCCGAGGTTCGTCGCCTCCATCACCCCCGGGCCACCGCCGCTGACGAGGAAGTAGCCCTCCCGGGCCAACCGGCGGGCGATCCGCGCCGCGGCCCGGTACGCGGGGGCTCCCCGGGGAACGCCGTGGCCCCCCATGATCCCCACCAGCCGGCGCCCGGTCATGCCGTCGCCGTCCACCCCGATCAGGTCGCGGAGCGCATCGTCGATGGCGTGGTCGTGGAGTCGTTGCGCGAGCGCCTCGGGGAGGTCGGGGTTGTGCCGGCCCCGGGCCACGAAGTGGTCGTAGATGCGGCGGTCGAGGCTCTCGTCCCGCTCCGGGTCGTGCCCCTCCAGCAGCTCGCGCCACGTGTAGAGCGAGGACCGGTAGGGATCGTAGGGAAGACCGTCGAAGTCCGGAAAGACGAGCCCGCCGCCCTCGCGGACCGCCGGCTCCCCCTCGGCAGCCAGCCGGCAGCCCAGAAAGAGCGCCCCGCGAACGCCGACCTTCGACCAGTCCACGCCCCGCAGGTCGAGCCCCTGGAGCGACGCGCCCTCGAGGGAGCGCCCCCGGGCCAGGTGCGCCTCGAGGGCCTCGAGGTCGTGGAAGGTCGACGAGCGGCGCCGCGCGAGCTGCGCCCGGGGCGCGCCGGCGGGGGACTCGGGGGACGTGGTCATGGGCTCCTCCGTCTGCGGGAGGATAGGCGATCTCGCCCGGGACGGGAGACAATCGCGGGATGCTGGTGGCGATCCTCGGGGCCGCGCTGGCCCTCGCCGGTGCAGAAGAGCCGGGGCCGGTCTCCCGGATCAGCGCGAAGCTCGTGCGGGAGGACGGCTCGGCGCTGGGGAAGCGCTGGGTCTGGCTGATCCGTGGAGAGGGGGCGCCGTTCCTGCTCGACCCTGACACTCGCCGGGTCCGGAACCCGAACGGCCGCACGGACGGCGGCGGACGCTTGAGCATCGACGTGCCGCAGGGGCTCTTCTCGGAGGGCGAGCCGCTCTCCCTGGCCTGGGAGGAGAAGGACGGCGGCCGCAGCCACTTCACGGCGCTCCACTGGGAGGGCGGAGAGCGGGTGCGCTTCACCCTGGAGGAGGCCGGGGACGCCTTCGACCTGGGGGCGCTGATCGCCCCCGAGCCGCGGGAGTAGCCGACTCAGCGCCCTCCGGGCAGCTCCAGGGCGACCAGCTCTTCCCGGTCCCGGACGTAGAGGATGCGACCGTGAAGCGTCGGCGGCGTCCAGGTGCGCCGGTCGCACACCTGGTACTCCCCGAGCACGTCCAGGCCGGACTCCTCGAGTCGCGCGAGCCCCAGCTTGCCGTCCTCGTCCAGAAGGATGAGCTTGCCGTCCGCGTGCAGGATCGAGGAGCGGCCGAAGCTCCGGTCGCGCCACAGGATCTTCCCCGTGGTCGCGTCCACGCCGGTCATGGGCACGGGGCCGAAGTCGCCGCTCGAGCCGAAGACGACGTCGCCGATCCGCATCGCGTTCGTGAACTGGATCCGGAGCTGGTTCGTGAACCAGAGCGGCTCGGCCCTCGTCGCGTCACCCTCCCGGGTCAGGCGCAGGGCGCCGCTCCCGGCGTCGTACGCGGACGAGTAGAAAAGGATCCCGTCTTCGGCGTTCCAGACGGGCATGCTGATGTTCAGGTCCCAACGGGTCCGGTGCTCGTGGCGCCAGAGCAGCGCGCCGCTCTCGGGGTCCAGCCCCGCGATCTCCGCGGCCATGAACACCACGAGCTGGGTCGCGCCGCCCACATCGATGAGCAGCGGTGACGACGGCGCGTTGCCGAAGTCCTGGCTGCTCCAGACCAGCCCGCCGTCTGATTGGCGGAACGCGACGACCGCGTGTCCCGCCCCGCCCACCGGGACGATCACGGTGTCGCGCCACGCGATGGGGCTGGGCGCGTAGCCCCGGTCCATCAGCGTCCCCCCCAGATCGTCCACGAGCTCCCGCGTCCAGAGCGTGCGGCCGCTCGCAGCGTCCAGGGCCGCGAGCCGGCCCAGGGCCCCCACGGCGAAGACGCGCCCGGCGACCACCAGCGGCGTCGAGTGGGGTCCGGGGCCGTACTGCCTGTTGAGCCGCGCGTCGGGCTCCGGCCAGCGCTGCTCCCAGAGCGTCTGCCCGTTGCCCGGGTCGAGGGCTGCGGCGACCTCGTCGCCGCCGTCGCGGTACAGGGTGAACAGGCGCCGGTTCGCCACCGCCACGCCCGAGTAGCCCTCGCCGAGGGGGCGCCGCCACAGCGGCCTGGGCGCCGCGGCCGACCAGGAATCCGCGAGGCCGGCCGAGCCGACCTTGAAGTTGCGGTCGGGGCCGCCGTACTGCGGCCAGTCGGCCCGCGCGGAGCCCGCGACCAGCCCGAGGGCGACGAGGGCCAGGCTTCCGGCGAGGCCATTGCGTGACGGTCGCTGACGGCGCATCGAACCTCCGGAGGCCCCAGGATACAGGGTACCGTACCCGCAGCCGGTCCCCCGTGGTTCCGAAGCCTGTTCGGCCGTAGGGCCCGTCACACAAAGATTCCACGCGCGCCACGCCGTCGCCTCGGCGCGGGACTCCAATGTCATGGACGGGGAGGACCATGCGCGTCGCAGCCCTGAGGACCGGAGCCGGGACCCTGCTCCAGCTCACGAGCCGCTGCCTGGCACTCGTGGCGAGGTCGGACGAGCGGGTGCTCGAGCGGATTCAGCGCCGGCCCCCGTCGGGGTGGCGGAGCCGGGCGCTGCGAGCCGCCAGCCGCGTCGGGGACGGCTGGCTCTGGATCGGGACCGCGATCGCGCTCGCTCCGGGGAGCGAGGATCGGCTGGCCGCGGGAGCCACCACCGCGGCCCTCACGAACCTGCTCCTGGTGGCCGCAAAGCGCGGGCTGCGCCGGGAGCGGCCGCCCCGGCTGCTGGCAGCGGTCGCGCCCCCCGATCCCTACTCCTTCCCTTCCGGGCACACCGCGAACGCGTTCGCGGCCTGCGCGGTGCTCGCCGCCGGCTTCCCCGTGGCGGGCCCCGGCCTGGCCGTCCTGGCCCTGTCGATCGCCGCCTCCAGGCTCCTGCTCGGGGTGCACTACCCGAGCGACGTGGTCGCCGGCGGCGCCCTCGGCGCCGGCGTCGCCGCCTTCAGCCTGGAGCTGTTCTCCCTGTGAGCGGGCGGGGAGCCTTCCCGGCCCACCCCTCGGGCTGGTTCGGACTCGTCTACAGGAACAACCTCATCTACAACCAGTGCTGGGAGGACCCCGCGGTGGACCAGCAGGCGCTCGCGCTGGGACCCGCGGACCGCGTCCTCGTCATCACCAGCGCCGGATGCAACGCCCTCGACTACGCGCTGTCGGGGGCGGCGGTCCTCGCAGTCGACGCCAATCCACGCCAGAACCACCTGCTGGAGCTGAAGCTCGCGGGCCTGAGGGCCCTCGACTACGAAGCCTTCTTCGAGAGCGCGTGGCTCTTCCGCGCCATCGGATCGACGGGGGTGCTCGCGCTCCTCGGGGTGCCCCGCCCGCAACGGAGCCTGGTGGCCGGCCAGCCCGGCGGAGTGGCGGGCTTCATCCGCGACTGCCTCGACCGGGTCATGTCGGTCTGCCTGCTCCGGGACAACTACTTCTGGAACGTCTACCTGTGGGGCGGCTACGCGAGGGAGAGCTGCCCGCGCTACCTGAGCCGCGAGGGCTTCGCGCGCCTGCGGGGGGGCCTCGCAGACCGCATCTCCACCCGGACCGCGACCGTCACCGCGGCTCTGCGGCGGGAGCGGGAGCCGGTCTCCGCCTTCGTGCTGCTGGATCATCTCGACTGGCTCGTCCCGCACCCCGAGCTGATCGAGGAGGAGTGGCGAGCGATCTTCGCCGCGGCGGCTCCGGGAGCCCGGGTCATCTTCCGCAGCGGCGGCCCGGGCGCCGCGTTCCTTCCGGCCGCGGTGCGCGAGCGCCTGGCCTTCGACACGGACCGGGCGAAGCAGCTACACGCCCAGGACAGGGTGGCCACCTATGGCTCGTTCCACATCGCTCGCCTGGCGCCGGTCTGATCCGGAAGCCGAGCCGCTGCGGAGCGATCCGCACCGGCTCGACGCCCTGGCGTCTTTCTACCGCTGGCAGGCCGGGCTGTACGACTGGACGCGACCCCTGATCCTGTTCGGCCGGGACCGCGTCGTCGAAGGCCTGGAGGTCTCTGCGGAGCAGCGGGTTCTCGACGTGGGCTGCGGAACGGGGTGGAGCCTCTCGCGGCTCGCGGCCCGGGGCGCCGAGGTCGTGGGGATCGAGCCGGCGCCTGCCATGCGCGCCCGGGCGGAGCGACGCGCCGCCGGCCTCGCGCGCCGGCCGGGAGCCTCCCGGGTGAGCGTCGACTCCCGCCCCTACGGCAGCCACGAGGACTACCGGGGCGCCGCGGATCGGGTCCTCTTCTCCTACTCCCTGAGCATGATGCCCCACTACCGGGACGTGCTCGAGGCCTCCCGGGCCGACCTCGCCCCGGGAGGCCGGATCGGCGTGGTGGACTTCCTCGCCGCGCGCAACGCGCCCACGAGGCGCTGGCTGGAGCGTTGCCACGTGGAGCTAGGCGCGCAGCGCCTCGCGGCGCTGATGGAGCTCTTCCCCCGGCACACGGTGCTCGTCCGCCGCGCGACCCTGTGGCAGTATTTCGTCTTCTGGGGCGAGGCTCGGTGACGATTCCGCATCGGGAGCCTCACCCGATCGAGGAGAGAGATGCGACTGGCCGTCGTTTCCGACACCCACTTCGGCGACGAGCTGTGCACACTGGTGGGGGCCGACGCCGCGGGCGAGCCATCGGTGGGCCCGGGCTACGAGGTTCTGCGCGGGATCGTCGGGCGGGTCGACTACCTCGTGATGCTCGGCGACATCCTCGACTTCTCCGTCACGGGTTACGAGGTCGCGTACCGCTCCGCAAAGGCTTTCTTCGCCCGGCTGCTCGCGGACGGCATCGCCCAACAGGTGATCTACGTCCCCGGGAACCACGATTTCGACATCTGGCACACGGTCGAGCACCAGGTCAACGTCATCAACCAGCTCAAGCAGGGCCAGCTCCCCCGGGCGTTCAAGCGCGCCGTGCCGGGGATCATCGACGATCGCGAGGGGCAGACCCGCAACAAGCTCCGTCTCCCCGACGTGACGGCGAAACCGGAGTGGCACGAGAACCGACGCCCGTACGGGAACCTCTTCCTCGACCACATCACCCGGCTGCCGGCCACTGAGGGGAGGCCGCGCGCCGTCGGCCCGAAACTCCCCTTCAACTTCGCCTATCCGAACCTCTACCTGGTGACGGACGCCGGGGAGAGCGTGCTCCTCACCCACGGACACTACTTCGAAGCGTATTGGAGCCTCGCGTCGGACTGGGCGATGCGACTGGCACGGGACGATCTGGGTCTCGAGGAGGGTGAGCTGTCCCTGCAGGACATGGTGGGAATCAACCTCCCGCTGAACCAGCTCGCCTGTTCGGGGATCGGTCAGGCGCGCCCGCTCACACGCGTGGCCCGCGCCGTACAACGAGAAGCGACCGCGGGACGGACAGACCGGCTGGCGAAGTACCTCGACCGTCTCGAGCGCGCTCTGCGATCCGGGGCAGGCCGATCGCTCCCCGTTCGGACGGTTCACGCCTGGGCTCTGCGCTGGCTGAGTCGGCGCTTCCTCGATTCCGTCGCCACCCTCGAGAGCAGCCGCTACAGCGCCGACTTCACACGACGACCCGCTGTGCGCCAGCGCTTTCGCAGCTACTACCGGCAGAGCCTGGGTGAGCTCCGGCGGATCTCCGAGAGCCACGGCATCCGCGTGCCCGAGCCCGCACACGTGGTGTTCGGCCACACTCACCAGCCGATCCCCTGGGGCTCGGAAGAGCTGATCGACGTCGTCGACGGGCGCACCGTGAGGCTGTGCAACACCGGGGGCTGGATCTGGAACCCGGCGGGCGGGGCGCAACACTTCAACGGAGCCGAGGTACTGCTGTACGAGACGGGCCGGGGAATCTGGTCGGAGTCCGTCCGAGAACCGGACCTGCGGAGGGTACCCGGCTCGCGCACCCCCGTGGCCTGACTTGGCGAGGGGCGCCTTGACAAGGCATCCGAGCCGCTGGCAGGCTTTCCAGGTCGTGGGCGGCTAGGGGATCCTCCACTTTCCAAGAGCGCTCACCCAAGGTCGGTGTAGTGAGCTCAGACAGCTATTCCGTCCAGCGGCGCTTCCCCCGCCACAGGATCCGCATCCCCTTGTTCATCTCGCTGCCGGACGTCACGTTCCGGAAGCTGATCCCGATCCATTCCCGGGACATCTCGGCAGGAGGAATCGGCTTCGAGACGAGCCGCAGGCTCCCCCTGGACAGCCACTCCAGCCTGGTCTTCTCCGGCCTCGGCGGTCTTCCACAGGCCGCCGCCATCGAGGGCGTCGTGGTCTACAGCAGCCGCGATCCCGTCAGCGGGCGCTACCTGGTGGGTGTCGAATTCACGGCGTTCGTCCAGGTAACCCGTGAGCAGCTGGCGGCTGCCATCGCCGATTGGGAGAGGCGGGAGTCCGACTGAGGGCCCGAGACGCGTCTCGGGCGTGGTTGCCGGTCAGCCCGCGAGCCGCGATCGGCCCTCCGCGACGGCATCCCGGTAGAGCGCCAGCATCCGCTCCGCCATCGTCCCGGCAGACCAGCGCCGGGCCTCGTCCAACGCCTCGCGCCGCTTCGCTGCGTGGAGGCCGGGGTCGCCCAACAGGCGCTCCACCGCGGCGCCGAACTCCCCGCGGTCGAGGCGCGTGACGATGCCGCCGCGGCCTTCCCCCATCACGTCGCGGATCCCCATGGCGCCCACGGCGACCACCGGGGTCTCGGCGGCCATGGCTTCGGTGACCACGAGTCCCTGGGTCTCGGTGACCGACGCGAAGACGAAGACGTCGGCGGCGGCGTAGCAGTCCCGCCAGTCGTCCCGGGCCAGGTAGCCGAGGAACCGCACCGTCCCGGAGAGGCCCCTCTCGGACACGAGACGCTGGAGCCGGGGCTTGGCCGCCCCTTCCCCGGCGATCCAGAAGCGCAGCTCGGGGTGGCGCGGCTTCAGCGCCTCGACGACGTCAACGAGAAAGTCGACGTTCTTCTCCTCGGCGACCCGCCCCATGAACAGCAGCAGCGGGGCCGTGTCCGGGACTCCCGCCTCGCGCCGCACCCGCCAGCGGTCCCGCCCCTCGAAGCGCTCGAGGGCGATGCCGGTGGGGATGACCTCCACCGGTGTCCTCACGCCGTAGCTCAGCAGCTCGTCCCGCATCGCGGTCGACGGGACCACGACGCGGCGGCAGGCGTCGCAGTAGCGACGGCTCGCCCAGCGCACGAGCGGGATCGACACGGCCCGGGGAACCAGCTTCAGGTAGTGCTCGACGTAGGCGACGAAGAGTGTGTGGTAGGTGTGGATCGGGACGGCGCCGCTGCGCCGGGCCCAGCCCAGGGCCGCCCGGCCCAGGCTGAAGGGGGTCTGGGTGTGCACCACGTCGAAGCCCTGCTCCATGAAGTGACGCACTCCCTGGGGATACCCGGGCCGGGCCAGGCGGTCCTCGGGGTCGAACCAGAGGTAGCGGGACGGGAAGCGCACCACCCCGGGCTCTTCCTCCTGGCCGGGATACGCGGGGGCGTAGACGAACACCTCGGTCCCGAGACGCCGGAGCTCCCCGGCGAAGAGCCGCGTGGAAGCCGAGACCCCGTTGACCCGGGGGAAGTAGGTGTCCGTCACGAGGGCGATCTTCACCGGGAGTAGATCGCACGCCGCGGTGACGGCGACGTGACGGCTGCGTTACCAGTCGGAGATCGGCCGCGTGGAGTCCACGACGTGCATGCCTGCGTCGGCGAGGCGGCCCAGCGCGGCCTCGGCCTGGGGGGTGAAGTCCGCCGCGAGCTGCCCGGGACGGGTCGGGTCGGGGACCGCCACCGCGGACATGCAGTCCCGGAGCACGTAGACCTTCTTCGCGAGGGCGGGATCCTCCTCAAGGATCACCTCGAGGAGCCCTTCCAGGGAGCTCTTCACGCAGTGGCTCGCGGCCTGGCCCGCGACGACCAGGGCGTCTGCGGACAACAGGGAGAGGGCCAGCTCCCGGTTCGGGGCACCGAGGCTGCCGCCGTCGTGGGTCAGCAGCACCTCGGGAGCGAAAACGGAGTAGTTCTCGCTCAGGGGGTGCCCCCCCTTGATCTCGGTCCCGTCCCGGGCCGAGCGGGCGAAAGCGTGGAACAGGCGCGCCTCCTGCACGACTCCCGCCAGCACGTGGCCGTCGCCACCCAGGAGGCAATGGGGCGGCCACAGGTAGAGCCGGTACTTCCCCGCGCGCTCCAGCTCCGCGCAGTAGAACTCCGCCTGGCGGGCGAGCCAGCCCTGGTCTCCGCCGGCGAGCCAGTGGGCCAGGTCCGGGTTCGGCCGGACGTCCCCGGCCGCCACCTCCTCCCGGGCGATCTCCCGGTGCGCCTCGAGCGGGGCGCCGGCGCGATCGACCCAGAACGACGGAAAGAAGATCTGGTGGGGGAAATGGGTGTCGAGGGTGCACGTGATCTCTGAGATGAGGTGCAGGTTGCGGTAGACGAAGCGGGCGAGCCGGTCGTTGTCGTCCATGGCTCCGGTTCCGCTGCGCCCGCCCACGAACAGGCTCCCCTCGGGAAAACAGAAGTCGCGCTGGACGTCCACGAGCAGCAGGTTCGTCCTGCGGGAGTCCTCGCCCCGCGGCCGAAGCCCGCGCTCGGCGCGCCAGGCAGCCGCGGCGCGGAACAGCTCCCCGGCGTCCGGGCGGTAGGCGAAACGGCGGGCGTTCGCCTGATCGTAGAACGGCGGGATGGGGAGCTCCGCGCTCACGCCGTCAGCCCGCGGGCCTCGAGCATGAGCCGCTGCTTCAGCTCGTAGAGCTCCGCCGCGAGCCCGACGGGATAGCGATGAGGGTAGACGAAGCGCTTCACGCCGGAGTGCAGGCGGCCGAGCTGATCCCGGACCCGATCCCGGGTGGCGTGGATCGAGGGGAGGTCGTAGACCCTGCGGCCTGCGCGGAAGACGGGCACCAGCAGCTCCTCGCTATCGGGCCCGGCGGGCAGGTGCTTGCGTCGGGTGGGATCGAGGGGGTCGATCATGGTGCCGTCCTCCGGCAGCCCCACGGTCTCGTCGTAGATGACGTCGGCGACGAGCTGCCCGTCCCGGGCGTAACGGCGCACCTGCTGCACGCCCGGGTTCGAGACCTTCAGCGCCTGCTCGGAGAGCTTGACCCGGTGCCGCCAGCGCCCGTCGGGACCCCGGAGCGCCCCGAGCTTGTAGATCCCCCCGAGAGCGCCCTGGGAGCCCCCGGTGGCGAGCCGCGTACCCACGCCCCAGACGTCGATCGCGGCGCCCTGCTCCTTGAGGCTGTCGATGATCCGCTCGTCGAGGTCGTTGCTCGCGACGATCGACGCGGCCCGGAAGCCGGCCTCGTCGAGCATGCGTCGCGCCTCCAGGCTCAGGTAGGCCAGGTCCCCCGAGTCGAGCCGGATCCCGATCATCTCGTGGCCGGTCTCCCGCAGGCGCCGCGCGGCCTCGATCGCGTTCGCCACCCCCGTCGGGGTGTCGTAGGTGTCCACCAGGAAGACGCAGTTGTTCGGCATCGCGTCGGCCCAGGCGCGGAACGCGGCCCGCTCGTCGTCGAAGGCCATCACCCAGCTGTGGGCGTGGGTCCCCCGCACCGGGATCCCGAACAGCTTTCCCGCCATGAGGTTCGACGTCGCCGCGCAGCCCCCCACGTAGGCCGCCCGGGAAGCGGTCACGCCTCCGTCGACTCCCTGGGCCCGGCGCAGGCCGAACTCGAGCACCGGCTCTCCGCGGGCGGCGAGACAGACCCGGGCCGCCTTGGTCGCGATCAGGGTCTCGAAGTTCACCACGTTGAGAAGCGGCGTCTCGAGGAGCTGGCACTGCCAGATCGGCCCGCGCACGCGGACGAGGGGCTCGTGGGGGAAGACCGCGGTCCCCTCGGGGATCGCGTCCACGTCGCAGGCGAGCTCCATCCTCCCCAGCTCCTCGAGAAAACCGCCCTCGAAGAGGGGGTTCCCGTCGGCGCCCCGCAGCTCCGCGAGATAGTCGAGATCGGAAGCGTCGAAGCGGAACGCGTCCAGGAAATCGACCGCCCGCTCCAGGCCGCACGACACGGTGAAGCCGCCCTCGAAGGGGTGCTCGCGGAACGAAAGGTGAAAGCAGGCCTCGGTCTCGTGACGCCCCGATTTCCAGTAGCCGAAAGCCATCGTCACCTGATAGAGGTCGGTGAGCAGAGCGAGGGAGGGCCGATAGAGCTCGTCGAGACGGGGCATGTCCGATGTGTCCAGTCTACCGCTCCGCGCGGGAGCTCCCGCCCGGCGTGCTACGATTCCGGCGATGTTCAGGAAGCCGCCCGAGGCGCTGCCGGAGGAACCTCCAGCGGCGCCGCCTCCCGCGCGGCGCTTCACCGACCAGGCCGGGCAGGGGACGATCATCCAGGGCGGCCTCCGCATCGAGGGACGCATCGAGGGTGCCGACTCCGTGGACATCGGCGGCATCCTGGTCGGAGACGTCGCGGTCGAGGGCCTCGTCCGCGTCCGCGAGCGGGGGCGCGTCGAGGGGAGCATCTCCGGCACGCAGGTGCTCGTCGAGGGCTCCGTCGAGGGCCCCCGTGTGACCGCCCAGCAGAAGCTGGAGCTCCGCGGACGCGCCCACGTGCGCTCCGAGCTCGTGGCGGCAACGGTCGCGATCGCCGAGGGTGCCGAGTTCCACGGAAAGGTGGAGATGCGCGGGGGCGGGGGGGGAGCCGTCACCTTCCGCGAGAAGCGCGGCACTCCCTAGTCCGTAACCTGCTCTAAATCAACTGATTACGTCTGGCCGACCGATCTCGACGCGCGTGCTTCCGAAGGGCCGACCGTCGGCCTTCGGCTCGCGGGCGGCCTCCCCCGGGCCCTGTACCGCGCTGGCCAAATGGCGTATCCTCGCGGCACCGTCGCCCGACCAAACGGAGCGGAACTAGAGTGAGAGGAGCGTGTCCATGGACTATCCGATTCCACCGGATGTGCCGACTCCCGCGCCGCCACCTGAGCCCCCGGTAAGCGCGGTTCCCGAGGGGACCCACACCGTCACGCCACACCTCGTGGTCCGCGACGGCGCGCGCGCGATCGACTTCTACGGCGCTGCATTCGGGGCCGTCGAGATCTACAGGATGCCGGCGCCGGACGGCGCCCTCGTCCACGCCGAGCTTCAGGTTGGAGACTCGCGCATCTACCTCGCCGACGAAGCGCCCGCAATGGGCGCCCGGTCTCCCAAGGCGTTGAAGGGGACTCCCGTCACGATCCACCTCTACGTGGAGGACGTCGACGCGACCTTCGAGCGCGCCGTCCGCGCCGGGGCCAGCGTGGTCCGGCCGGTCGAGGATCAGTTCTGGGGCGACCGCTACGGCCAGGTCGAAGACCCCTTTGGCCACGTGTGGTCCATCGCCACCCACAAGGAGGACGTCGCTCCCGGCGAGATGATGCGCCGGGCCGAGGAGTTCTTCGCGTCGATGCCTCCGCCCCCCAAGCCGGCGCCCAGGAAGAAGGCCGCCGCAAAGAAGGCGAAGAAGAAGGCGGGAGCCGGGAAGAGGAAGCCGGCTCGCAGGAAGACGGCCATCAAGAAGAAGAAAAAGAAGACGGCCAGGAAGAAGCCCGCGCGCCGCAAGAAGACGGCCGGGAGGAAGCCCGCGCGGAAGAAGAAGGCCGCTCGCGGCAGGCGGAGAGCCGGGAAGCCGGCTCGCAGCAAAGCGGCTCGCCGGAAGAAGCGCCGCTAGTCAGTCGGTAGGCTGGCGCTCCAGGGCGCACCGGTGCTCGCGCCCTGGAGCCGTCAGGACTCCTTGGCCTTCACGAGGTCCCGCCGGGTGAGGTGGACCTTGTCGTACGCGTCGGCGGCGATCACGTAGTACCAGTCGGCGAAGCGTGAGTTCAGCTCCTCGGCCTTCTGCTCACCCGCCTCCACCTGGCTCTTCCACTCCTCGTGGGCGTCGTGGAGCTGCTTGTCGGCCTCGTCCTCGTCGCTCCACTCCTCCCGCGGCTTCTCCTGGAAGGCCGTGCTCCCGGGCCGGCGAGGCTCGGGGAGGCTCTCGGGCTCGAAGTCCGCGGTGATGAACAGGTAGCGGTTCTCTCCCGGACCCCGCTCCTCCCCCGCGGGCTCCTCCGCGTCTCCGGCTCCCGCCGTCACGCTGTCCCCGCTGCCGTACACGACCTCCCCGAAGCGGAGCGTGTACAACACGCCGGCCTTCGACAGGACCTGGAGCTCGCCCTCGTTCGACACGAGTCTGCCGTCGCCGGTGAAGTAGTACCCCCGGCTCTGCAGGGACGACACGTCGGATCGGGTGAGCCCCGAGCCCGGGGCCCGGGTGAGCGTAGCGGACAGGCCGGCCGGCTTAGGGCGCACACCCACGATCTTCAGGTCGTCCACCGCGGTCAGCAGCGCCGACATCCTGGTCCGGTCCACCTCCTGGTTCGCGCGCATGCGGTCGGCCTTCCAGTCGTCGCCGTCCTTGTCGAGGGTGATCTCGTCCCGCTGGTCGAGCATGCCGGTCCGCTCGTCGATGGAGTAGTCCTTGATCCGCAGCTGGCTCACGTCGGCCCGCTCGAGCTGGAGCAGGTCCTTCTCGATCCAGTCCTCGAAGCGTGTGGAGATGTCCACGTCGACCCGGGCCGCGTACACCCGTTTACGCTCGGGGACGCGAACGAAGCGCAGCTCCGGCCGCTCCTCCATGGGCTCCCCGAGGATGAAGTCGGCGAGCACGGCACCGGCGGCGTCCTTCAGGGTGACCCGCTTGCCCCGTCCCTCTCCGGAGGGCGCGATCTCGTCCAGGGGATCCAGGACCCCGAGAGCCTCGTGGTCGGCCACGTTCTCGGAGCGGAAGTCGTCCTTCCGGATGCCGATCACCCCGGCGGCGGTCTCGGCCAGCCGGTCGGCGCCGTCCGCCGGGTAGTCGTGGTGGGACGGGATGGTCCAGACGCCGCCCTGGTCGACCACCTTGAACGCCTTGGCGGCGCCGCTCTCCTCCTCCCACTCGACGACCTCGAGGCTGGCCGCCGCGTTCGGGTCCTCGAAGCCCGGGAAGAACGGCTCCCCGACGTCGGCGAATGCGTCGGGGAGCTTCGGCCGGGGCGCGGTCACGGCCGCGATCAGCGCCAGGGCCAGCGCCCCGCCCGCGAAGCTCAGCGTCCTCTTCAGCTCGCTCATGATCATGCCCTCGTGCGGCGCGCCGCCGCGGCGCCTTCCCGCTCGCGCCGCTGGCGGCGCAGGAAGATCGCGACCCCCATGGCGAACACCGGAATCGGCGGCAGCAGCACCGCGAAGGTCCGGATGTTGCTCTGGATCCTCCGGATCTGCGACTCCACGTTCTCCTTGCTGCGGGCGATCTCGGCCTCCTTCTTCGCCTCGATGCTCTGCTTCAGGGACTCGAAGCGGCGGTTCTCCGCCTCCTCGAGGTTGCGGGCCATGATCTGCTTCGCCCGCTCGTCCAGGTCGGTCCGGTTGCGGACCTCCGCGACCTTCTCGTCGAGCCGGGCCTGGGCCTCGTCGAGAGCGGCCTGGGCTTCGTCCTCGGCCGCCTTCTCGTCGGCGGTGCGGCGCTCGATGAAGCTCTGGGTCCGGCCCTCGACCCGCTCCAGGGTGCGGTGCCGGACCCGGCGGTTGCGGAGCGCGATGAAGGAGTCGTCGCCCAGCAGCACGTCCATGGCGTTCAGGAAGAACGTGACGTTGTCGAAGTTGAGGTTCTGGGGCCCGGCCGCCCTGATCTGGAAGAACTGGTCGGAGATGAAATCGAGGTCGGCGACGACCACGACGTCGACGGAGGAGCCCGTCGCTGCCTCGCTCGGCTCCGGCTCGTCGTCAGCGCCGCCGTCCTGGCCGGCCCCGGCGTCCGCAGCCTCGCCGTCTGCCTCGGTGGCTTCCGCTCCGGCTTCCCCGGCTCCGCTGCCCCCCCTGACGCGGGCCGCCATGACGAAGGCCCCGTCGTCGGGCACGTGGCGCAGGTTCGGGTTGAGCTGGACCCCGAAGAAGCTTCGCTGCACGAGCTGCGGGTAGCTGAAGCGCCCCGAGACGTGGCCGGACTGCACCAGGGGAGTGAAGGCGAGCCCGCTCCCGGGTGCCTCCTGAAGGCGTCCGGGATAGAGGAGCACCAGCTCCTGCAGCTCCGACGTCACCGAGCTCTCGGCATTGAACGCCTCGAGGTTCTCGTTGCCCGCCCCGACGAAGACCACCTCGGGGGGGAGGTGGGCGAGGTCCGGATGCGGGTTGTAGGTGTCCCACACCACGCTGGCCGAGTCCCAGCGCACGCCCAGCTTCGCAAGCAGGCCCCCGATGTCACCCTTGGGCTGGGGAGGAGGCCCCTGCTGGCGCATGAAGGGGTTCATCTGCGCTCCGGGCTGCTCCGAGGGGGACAGGCCGATGTTGACCACGGGGAGCGGATCCACCAGCAGGAGCGCCGGCATCCCCGAGAGCACGACGCCGGACAGCCAGTCCATGTCGGCCTGGGTCAGGGAGGAAGGCAGGGCGACCAACAGCGCGTCCACGTTCTCGGGAACGGCGCTGCCCGGCTGGAGCTGCACGACCTCGTACTGCTTCTTCAGCTCGTCCACCACCGGCCACGCGGGGGTGCTGCGCATGGTCTGGAAGTCGAGGCCGCCGAACAGGTTGATCGCCGTGGTCACGACGCCGATCTGCCTCCGCTCGGTGCGGGCCACGACCCGCATGCTGCGGGTGACCTCGTACTCGGCGGAGTAGCCCCGCTCGAAGAACGGGATCACCTGCTCCTCGGCACCGCAGGTGAAGGCGACCCCCAGGAAAATCTCCTCGAAGCTGGCACGCGCCCCGGCCGCGCTCGGGATCCGGCGTGGCGTGATGCCGAACTTCTCGCGAGCGTCCCGGGCCGCGTCGGTGTAGGGCTCGGTCTCGTGTACGGCCACCTCGATGCGGGCCCCTCCGATCGCGTCGATCTCCTGGAGCAGCCCCAGGAGGTTGGCCCGGGTCTGGACCAGCGGCTCGGGTACGCTCGGGCTCACGAAGGCCTGGATGAACACGGGGCGCTCCGCCTCCAGCTCCTCGATCAGGCGGCGGGTCTCACCCGAGAGGCTGTGGAGCCGCTCGGCGGTGACGTCGAGTCGCAGCCGGGCCCGAGCCAGGATCGCCGTCGCGCTGACGAGGGCCACCGCGATCGCCACGGTCCGCACCGTGTGGTGCTGCCACATCGGGTAGCCGTCGGCGGCGGTCGGCCAGTGCCGCCGCCCGATCAGCAGCACGTTGAGGTATAGCATCAGGCCCGCTGCGGAGAGGAAGTAGAGCAGCCCCGAGAACGTCACGACCCCCCGGGCGAAGGCGTCGAAGTGGTGGAAGACGCCCATCGGCTCCAGGAGGCGGGAGAGGTCCTGGCTGAAGACGCCCACCAAAGCGTCCAGGAACACGAAGCCGCTGCACAGGATGGCGCCGAGGACGTAGGCGATGGTGGCGTTGGCCGTCAGGCACGAGGCGACCATGCCGACTGCGATCAGCGCGCCCCCCGCCAGCCAGTAGCCGAGGAAGTTGGCCAGCATCAGCCCCAGGTCGGGGCTCCCCAGCCAGAACAGCACGAGGACGTGGCTGAAGGAGAGCGCCAGGGACGCGGTGTAGACCCCGATGGCGGCCAGGTACTTGCCCAGGACGACCTCCAGGTCCGTCGCCGGCAGCGTCAGCAGCAGCTCGTCGGTGCCCTGCTTGCGCTCCTCGGCCCAGACGGACATGGTCAGGGCCGGGACGAAGAGCAGCATCAGGTAGGGGAAGACCGCGTTGAGCTGGTCGAGGTTCGCCAGGTTGTCGAGGAAGAAGCGGTCCTGCCAGAACGCCGCCGCCGCGCTCATGAAGATGAAGAGCGTGATGAAGACGTACCCGGTGGGGTTCGCGAAGTACATGCGCAGGTCGCGCTCGACCAGCGCCCGGACCACGTTCCAGTTGACCCGGAGCTTCACGGCTGCACCTCCGGCTGGGTCGGCGCCGCGGGGGAGGGGGGGGGCGTCGGTCCGACCGCGTCCGTGAGACGGTGGAACAGCTCCTCGAGAGAGGCGCTCTCGCTCCTGGCCTGCGCGATGGGCGCATCGTAAACGAGGCGCCCGCCGCTCACGAACAGGATCCGATCGGCGAGGGCGTCGACCTCCTGCAGGATGTGGGTGGAGAGCAGGATCGTCCTGTTGTGCTGCCTCCGCAGCTGCTGGAGGTTCGTCCGGAACTCGTGGATCTGGTTCGGATCCAGACCCGCTGTCGGCTCGTCCATGATCAGCACCTCGGGGTCGTGGAGCAGCGCCTGGGCCAGTCCCACCCGCTGGCGCAGCCCGCGGGAGAGCTTCCCGATAGGCTTCTCGAGGACGACGTCGAGAGCGCACAGCTCGGTGACGGCGCGGATCCGCTCCTCCAGGGTCCCCCGGGGGAGCTCCCGGGCGGCCCCGAAGAACCGCAGCAGCTCCAGGGGGGTCATCTCGGGGTAGAGCGGCCCGTTCTCCGGGAGGTAGCCGAGACTGCGAGAGGCCTCCAGGCGGTGCTCCCGGACGTCGAGGCCGGCGACCCGGGCGCTCCCCGCGCTGGCGGCCAGGTAGCCGGTGAGGATCTTCATCGTCGTGCTCTTCCCCGCCCCGTTCGGTCCGAGGAAAGCGGCGATCTGGCCCTCCGGGACGACGAATGAGACGTCCCGGATCGCCACGTAGGGCCCGTAGAACTTGCTCAGCCCCCTGGCCTCGATCATCGGCCGGGGGGCGGCCTCCGCCCCCGAAGGCGCGTCGGGAGCGGTCGGCCCTTCCGGTTCCTGCTCAAGCGGCATCGTTCACCTCGGCAACTGTCGCAGCCGCGTCTGCGGCGGTTCAGTATGCGCCGGACCGGGCACATCGGCACCCCGGATCCGATACCGATCAAAGGAGTTTGCTATGTTTTGCGATCCCCAACCCGGGGACCGGGTCCGGCGAACGCCGAACGGCCGGAGATTAGCACAGGCGGCCACCCCTGGGGAGGGGTCAGCCGGTGTTCTGAAGCCCCGCTGCGATCCCGTTTATGGTGAGGGCGACGACCCGGGCCAGATCGTCGGCCTCGGCCCCCTCCTCCGAATCCCGCAGTCGCGGCAACAGGCTGAGCTGCACGAAGCTGAGCGGGTCGACGTAGGGGTTCCTGAGCTGGATCGAGCGCTGGAGCACCGGGCTCGAGGCGAGGAGGCCGTCGTGCCCGGTGACCCGGGCGACCGCCGCGAGCGTCCTCTCCCACTCCCCGGCCACCGCGGCGAAGACCGGGCGCCCCTCCTCCCCGGCGAGCTCGGCGTACAGAGCCGCCACGGCCCGGTCGGCCTTCCCCAGGCTGAGCTGGGCGTTCTCGGCCAGGGAGCGGAAGAAGGGCCAGCTCTCGTACATCTCCCGGAGCTCCGCCTCCGCCCCGGGTGCGCTCTCGAGGCGGGCCCGAATCGCGCTGCCGAGGCCGTACCAGCCGGGCAGGCCGTGGCGGCTCTGGGTCCAGGCGAACACCCAGGGAATCGCCCGGAGATCCTCGATCCGGGCGCTCGCTTTGCGCCGGGCGGGGCGGGAGCCGATGCGCAGCTCGGTCACCACGTCGATGGGGGTGGCTCTGCGGAAGTACTCCAGAAAGCGTGGATCGCCGTAAACGAGAGAGCGATAGGCTTCCCGGGCCGTGGCGGCGATCGCCTGCATCGCCTCGAGCCACTCGGACCGGGGAGCTGCCGCCCCCTCCGGGGCGAGGCTCGCCTCCAGCACCGCGGCGGACATCTGCTCCAGGTGGCGGTGCGCGATGTCCGGGTGACCGTACCGGGCGAAGGCGACCTCCCCCTGCTCGGTGAGGCGCAACCGGCCGTCGAGGGCTCCCGGGGGCTGTGCGCGGATCGCGCGTGTCGTGGGCCCGCCACCGCGGCCGATGGCGCCGCCCCGGCCGTGGAAGAGCTGCAGGGTGATCCCCTCCTCGCGGAAGACCCGGGCCAGGTCGCGCTGCGCGCAGTAGAGCGCCCAGTTCGCCGCCGCGAAGCCCCCGTCCTTGTTGCTGTCGGAGTAGCCCAGCATCACCTGCTGAACGCCCCCGCGGGCGAGGAGCTGCCGGCGGTAGAGGGGCGTCCGGACCAGCCGCCGCATCAGGTCCGCGCAGTGGCGGAGGTCGTCGATGGTCTCGAACAGCGGGACGACGTCAATGGCGCTGGCCGGCGGACGCTCGGCGTCCCCGGGGTCGAAGAGCCCCTCTTCCTTGGCGAGGAACAGCGGAGCCAGCACGTCCGAGACCCCTGCGGTCATGGAGACGATGTACGCGCCCACGGCATCGGCCCCGAACTCCTCCTGGAGCTCCCGGGCCGCGCGAAAGACCGCCAGCAGCTCCGCCGTCGACTCTGCGTAGCCGAGGCGCTCGGCCACGACGGGCCGCGGGTCCCGGATCGCCTCGAGGAGGCGGTCGGTCCGCTCCTCTTCGCCCAGGCCCAGGTAGTCGGGCTCCATCCCGGCCCGAGCGAGCACCTCCGACACGGCCGCCGCGTGGACGCCGCTGTGCTGGCGCAGGTCCAGCCGCGCCAGGTGGAAGCCGAAGGCCTGCGCGCGCCAGACGAGGTCACGGACCTCGCCGTCGGCGAGGCGCCGGGCGCCCTGCTCCCGGAGGCCTTCGGCCAGCGCCCGCAGGTCCGCGAGCAGCTCCCGGGGGTGGGCGTAGGCGGTGTCCTCGTCGGACGGGCGCGGCTCGTCGGTGGTGGTGCTGCGCCCCCAGAGGGAATCCCGGCGGCGCTGCAGGTCCAGCTCCGTCTGCTCCAGCTCCAGCTCGTCGCGCAGCGCGGCGGCGTTGAGGCGCTGAGCGGCGCGGCAGCGGGCCAGCATGTGGGCGAGCTTGCGCCGGTACGGCTCGCTCGCGAACTGGCGCTGCGTCTCTCCGTCGGGGACCGCCGCGGCGTCCCCCTCGAGGGCGCGAGCCAGGGCCGCCGGCAGCCGATCGCCTGCGACTGCAACCCCGAGATGCCGCTGCAGCTCCAGCAGGTCGCCCTCGTAGAGGTCGAGGGCCAGCTCCTTGTGGAGCCGCAGCACCTGCCGGGTGAGCCGCGCCGTGACGAACGGGTTGCCGTCCCGGTCTCCGCCGATCCACGAGCCGAAGCGCAGGAACGGCCGCTCCGGGACGGGCTCCCCGGGGTAGCTGCGGGCCAGGGCCGCGCCGAGCTCCCGCTGCAGCCGCGGCAGCGCGTGCCAGAGCGCGTTCTCGAAGTAGTAGAGGCCGTTGCGGACCTCGTCGAGGACGGTGGGGGCCCGGTTGTGCAGCTCGTCGGTCAGCCACAGCGCCTCCACCTCCTCCCGGAGCCGCTCCACCAGGCGCTCGCGCTCGCTGGGCGTCCGGGTCGGGTCGTCCCGCTCCGCGACGCGCTCGGCCAGGCGCGCCAGACGGTGGAGCACGCTGCGCCGCCGGGCCTCGGTGGGGTGGGCCGTGAAGACCGGCTCGACCGACCAGCGCCCGAGCAGCTCTCTCACGCGCTCGGCGGGGATGCCGGCGCGGGCGGCTCCGAGCATCACGTCGGCGAGGGACTCCTGCCGGGGCTCACCCCCGCCCTCGCGCTCCCGGCGCCGGAGGACCCGCAGCCGCTGGTGCTCCTCGGCCCCGTTGACGAGGTGGAAGTAGGCGGTGAAGGCGCGCGCCAACAGCCGGGCCTGGGCGAGGGGTAGCCGCCGGGTGCGGGCGAGCAGCGCCCCCCCGGCCTCCCCGAACTCCGCCGGTGCAGGGTCCCCGGATCGGAGCGCCTTCGTAGCCCCGCGGTACTCCTCCACCAGATCGAAGCCCGCGTCTCCCTCCTGCTCCCGGATCACGTCGCCGAGGAGCCGGCCGAGCAGGGAGACGTCCCGGTTCAGGGCGTCCCGCTCCCCGGCCGCGTCCCCGGGGAAGGGCGCCCGGTCCCGGGCCGTCAACGATGGCGCCGCGCGCTGCGCGCCTTGCGGGTGGGCCCCGGCTTCACCTCGAGTCCGCCGAAGAAAAGGTTCTGCATCTCGCTGACGAGCTGCTCCTCGGCCACGGCGCCGTCCGGCCGGAACCACTTGTAGATCCACAGCACCATCCCGAGGAACGAGAACGCGGCCACCTTCGGGTGGACGGGGCGGATCTCCCCCGCGCGGATCGCCTCGGCGAAGGAGGTCTCGAGGAAGCGCACGTAGCGCTTCTTCCGGGCGTTGATCTGCGCCCGGGCCTCGCCGGTGAGGGTGGCGTGCTCGTGGAGGATGATGGTGATCTCCTTGCTCCACCCCTTGGTGACGAGCAGGATGTTGCGCTCCATGCACTTCTTGAGCCGCTCGAGAGGGTCCGCGATCGGGAGCACCTGCGAGAGCACCTGCTCCTCGAAGACGTCCATGCCGTAGTTCTGGATCTCGAGGAGCAGATGCTCCTTGCTGCGGATGTGGTGGTAGAGGCCCGCCTTGGTGAGCCCGCACGCGGCGGCGATGTCCTGCACGCCGGCTCCCGAGTAGCCCCGCTCGCAGATCACCCGGGCGGCCGTCTCGAGGATCGCCCGGTGGCGGTCTCGAAGCTCCTCGGCCTGTCGCGCCTTGTTGGTCACGCGTCGTCCCCTGGGTTCCCGGCCCGCCGATACGGAGCCTCCGAGCGCAAGCCGGCCGGAAACAGTCGGTTGTAATCGCTGACCGGGGCCGTGTCAATCGAGCAAGGGGATCGGCGGGAGGCCTGGTGACGAGTCGATATACGGATACTATCGAGCATGCTCACCGGGCGCCGATGGGCGACCGCCCGGGCGGGCACGACTCCGGAGCGGGCGTCGTGCCGCAGCCGCAGCCGGTCGGTCTGCGCTCCCGGGTTGGGGAGCCCGCCTGCGCATCCGGAAACCGGGCGTTCGTCACGGGCTCTCTGGCGTCCGGTGAGGGGCCGGAGGCCGGCACTTCTGCCTGGAAGGGCGGAGGAAGGGTTTATCAATTTTATTCAATAATTATAGATAGTTACCTTAGTTTCTATCCTCCAATCTATAGGTCTCGTCGCTGATCTCCCTTAAAATGAACGCTAAATCTTCAGCGCCCTTTCGGGGCGCGCCGGGAGCGTGACGTACCACACAGGCGTCATCCGCGTGAGAATCCGGCTCCCTGGGCCTGCGGCTCTGGCAATCTAAGTTGCTCCACGCCAATATATTGGTCCATTCGACAGCGATCCTACAAGATATTGAGCTTTGATCTTGACAGGGCCACATCGCTTGCCAATAATGGGCCCTCTCAATCAGCGTTCCGGGATCACAAGCAAAGCGCAGGAGGGGCCCTTCAATGTCCACCCACCCCGTCGAGAAGCCGCGGTCGAGCGGACCGCAAGGGCAGGTCCGCGGGATCTCCTTCAAGAGGTTCTTCACGCGGCCCGACAGCCACCCCTTCGACGAGGTGCAGTGGGAGAAGAGATCCGCGGTCATCAACGACGAGCGCGGGCAGCCCGTCTTCGAACAGCATGATGTAGAGGTACCGACCACCTGGAGTCAGGCGGCCACGAATATCGTGGCTTCAAAGTACTTCCGAGGGCAGACGAGCGCCCCGGATCGCGAGGCGAGCGTGCGGGGGCTGATTTCCCGGGTCGTCGACACGATCACGGGCTGGGGAGAGAAGCAGGGCTATTTCGCCTCCGGCGAGGACCTGCGCGGGTTCTCCGACGAGCTGACGCACCTGCTGGTGCAGCAGAAGGCCGCCTTCAACAGTCCGGTCTGGTTCAACGTCGGGATCGAAGCGGCCCCCCAGGCGTCGGCGTGCTTCATCAACTCCGTGGACGACACCATGGAGTCGATCCTGGGCCTCGCCAAGACCGAGGGCATGCTCTTCAAGTTCGGCTCCGGGACGGGCTCCAACCTCTCGAAGATCCGCTCCTCGAAGGAGCCGCTGGCGGGCGGCGGTACCGCGTCCGGCCCGGTCTCCTTCATGCGGGGGTA
>Ga0299906_10000469_pt1 | contig 37885 bp, 36 predicted proteins | sample RVTome_14_FD_200259 | JGI IMG/M metagenome (GOLD analysis project Ga0299906, IMG submission 200259) | Soil microbial communities from uranium-contaminated site in the Upper Colorado River Basin, Wyoming, United States - RVT145D125 (version 2) ... | reverse complement strand
ACCGCACCACGTCGTCCAGCTCCGGCGTAGACGCCTCGAGCAGGTCGCTGGAGACCACGGCCTCCATCTGGTGCACCGTCCCCGGCGTCACGTGGTAGCTCTCCCCTTCATGCATGCGGCGCTCGACCATCCGTCCCTGCTCCTTCACCCGGAAGATGATCTCACCCTTGAGCACGTGGATGGTCTCGTCCTTCCGCTCGTGGTACTGGAGACTCAGGAGATGTCCTGCGTCGATGTGGAGCACCTTCCCGACATAGCGGTCGGTTCGAGCCCAGATGAGCTCGTGGCCCCAGGGTTTGTCCACTCTGTAAGGGACGGAAGCGGCTTCGGAACTCAACGCGTACCCCTTTCTGCCGCCGGATTCATTCCAGATGTAAGCTCAACGACGACGGGCTCGTCACACACGCCTTCACGCACACGCCGCACCCTACGCACCCCTCGGGCCGGAGCACGGGCCGCCCGCCCCCGTCCAGCCCGAGCGCCTTCTCGCCCACCGGGCACACGCGCGCGCACACGCCGCATTCCACGCCATCGAAGGCGATGCACCGGTCGGAGTCGAGCTCGAGCACCGCCAGCCGGTAGCCTTCCCACAGACGCGGCGGCGGCACCAGGGCTTCGGTGGGGCACGCCACGGCGCACGGCATGTCGGGACATACCGTGCACGGCTGGACCTTGGGGTCGATCATCGGCGTGCCGACCGACAGCCCGGCCGCCGGCGGCGCCTTGATGATCGCGTTGACGGGACACACGTCGATGCACGCCCCGCAGCGGGTGCACGCCGCGAGAAACCCGATCTCATGCAACGCGCCGGGCGGGCGCAGCGCGGGCGACGGCGAGACCCGGCGCTGCGCCCGCCGGGCCGCTTCGTCGGCCAACTTCCCCACCGTCTGGCGGAAGAACGCGCGGCGGTCCCCCACCCCGCCGGTCAGGAAATCAGGCGGGGACATGGGGCCCATGTGCCGCCCGGTTTGCCTTCATGGTTCGCTCACTCGTAGTCCTCCACCCCGCAACATAACGCGTCCTCGATCTCCCACCCCCACCCGGACTCATGGGCGCCACGTTACATTGGACCCGTCAACGAGGGCGGCCCTCCGCCCACTCGCTCGGGGGACAGACCGATGAAGCGGATCGCACTCTTCGTGGTGGCCGCCGTTCCCGGCGTCGTCACGGCGCAGCAGGCGCCGGGCTTTCGGCAGGGCGTGGACTATCGCATCGAGGCCAGGCTCGACGAGGCGGCGCAGATGCTCCGCGCCCGGGCCCGGTTGCGGTACACCAATAATTCGCCGCGCCGGCTCGACACCATCTACGTCCATCAGCACCTGAACGCCTTCCGCCCGAACAGCGCCTGGGCGCGCCGCGAGCTGGAGTTCGACAACCGGCGCTTCCAGGATCTGGGGCCGGACGACCACGCGTTCGAGCGCTTCGTCCGGATCACGGTGAACGGCAGCGCGGTGCAGGCCGTGTACCCGGGCGCGCCCGACTCCACGGTGGCGGCGATTCCTCTGCCGCGTCCGCTCGCCCCGGGCACCGCGGTGGACGTCGTCATGGATTGGGAGGCCCGCCCCTCGACCACCGCGCGGCGGCAGGGCCGCGAGGGACGGCACTACGACTTCGCCCAGTGGTATCCCCGGATCGCCGTATACGATACCGGCGGGTGGCAGACCCAGCCGCTGTTGCCGCAGGGCGAGTTCTTCGGTGAGTTCGCGAGCTACGACGTCACGCTCGACGTCGCCACGGACCAGGTGATCGGCGCCACCGGCGTGCCGGTGGCCGGCGACCCCGGCTGGGAGGCGGTGCCCGGTGCGGCGCCCGGCGACCTGTTCTACCTGCGCGGGGCATACGCCGAGCGCCCCGCCGCGTCCGTCGGATTCCTCGAGGCATCGCCGGAAGCGGGGCGCAAACGGGTCCGGTGGCGCGCCGAGGACGTGCATCATTTTGCGTGGAGCGCCGATCCGGAGTTCCGGCACGAGGGTGGGCGGCTGCGCGACATTGCCGTTCATGTATTGTATCGCGACGGCTCGCTCGAGTGGGATCTGGGGGTCGTGGTGCGACGCACCATCCGGTCCCTGGCCTGGTTGGAGTCCGTTTTCGGGCGGTACCCGTACCCGCAGTTGACCATCCTGCAGCGAATCGAGAGCGGCGGCACGGAGTTCCCGATGCTGGTCATGAACGGCGGGTCGAGCCAGGGTCTCGTGATGCACGAGGTGGCGCACCAGTATGCCCATGGGATCTTCGCCAGCAACGAATGGCGTGACGCGTGGCTCGACGAGGGCTTCGCGAGCTTCTTGTCGGGCTGGTTCGTGGAGCAGCACGGCAACGACGCCGTGTGGCGGTCGAGCCTGTCGCAGGTGGCGGGTATGCCCGAGGACCTGCTCGCCACCCCGGTGGCCACTCCCGCGGCCGATTTCCCCACGTTCCAGGCGTACGGCGCCATGTCGTACAGCAAGGGATCGGTCTTCTTCTACATGCTCCGGGAGCTGATCGGCGAAGAGGCGTTTCGGCAGGGGCTCCGGACCTACTATGAGCGGCACGCGCTGAGCCACGTTACCGAGCAGAATCTGCGGCGCTCCCTCGAGGCCGCCGCCGGGACCGACCTGGGATGGTTCTTCCAGCAATGGCTGCACACCACGGCGTCGCTCGACTTCGCGGTCGACTCGGTGACCGCGGAGCAGCAGGGGGACGGCCGCTGGCGCGTGCGGTTCGCGGTCACCCGCGAGGGCGATGGGTGGATGCCCGTCACGGTGCGTGTGGGCGACCAGGTGCGCCGGCTGGAGGGACGCGAGGCCCGGCAGGTCGTCGAGGTCTTCACGGCGGAGAGACCCCTGGAGGTGGTGGTCGACCCAATGGATCAGGTCTTGGAGACGGACAAGAGTAACAATAAGAAGGCCGTCATGTAGTCACGGAGCGCGGGGCGCGGGGTCGTTCAGCGTGCCCCGCGCCTCCCGGCCGCTGGGCCTGCTGGTAACCTCCACTCCCCTTGCGGCATCTTACCCGCAACCGACCCCCTGGAGAGCCCCGCGGACACCCCGATCGCGAGGCGCGAGCCCGGCGAGAGCGCGCTGCTCGAGCGGGTCCGCGCCGGGAGCCCTGACGCCCTGGCGGCGTTGTACCGGCGGTACGGCGCCCGGGTGTACCGGATTGCCTACCGACTGACCGGCCGTCCGGAAGACGCCGAGGACGTTCTGCAGGACGTCTTCCTCGGCCTGCCGGAGGCGTTGCGGAGCTACGCGGCCCGCGGGAGCTTCGCCGGTTGGCTCCATCGGGTCGCCGCGCGGACGGCGTTGATGCGGTTGCGCTCCGCGCGGCGGCGGCGGGAGACCCCCCTCGCCGCGTCCAGGCCCGCCCTGCCCGCGGCCGGTGTGGTGGACCGGCTCGCCATCGAAGCGGCCATGGCATCCCTCCCCGAGCCCCTCCGCATTGTCTTTGTGCTGCGCGAGATCGAAGGGTATTCCCACGCGGAGATCGGCGAGCTGCTGGGGATCCGGGCAGGCGCCTCGAAAGTCCGGCTGCACCGCGCGCGACGCGCCTTGCGCGGCTTGCTGGGGTCCCGTCCATGATCCTGCATCCCGCCTTCTCCTACATCAGTCGGTTCGCCGACGGCGACCTCCGCGGCATGACCCGCACCTGGGTGACGCGGCACCTGGCGCGGTGCGTCCGTTGCCGTGCGACACTCACCGCCATCCGGGGCACCGCGGCCGACGCCCGAGACGCCCCGGCTCCCGCACCCTCTTTCGACCTGCTCGACCGCATCCTCGCCCGACGACGGGCGGGCGAACGGGTCATTCTGCCGATGGCGGATCCGCCTCCGGGCCCGTGGCGTTGGCGGCACGCCGCGCGTGTCGCGGCGGCAATCGCCGTGCTGCTCACGTCCGGCGTGGCGCTCCGCGCGGCGCAGGGATGGGGTGAGCTGGAGTTCGCCCCCGCTCGCCCCGTCCGTGGCGCGCGGCTCGTCGTCCAATACCACGAGGCCTCGCGCTTCGCCGGCGCCGAGCGCCTCACGCTCCTGGGCCGGTACCGGACCGCGGACGACTCGGTCCCGGGGGCGGCAGCGCCGGCGGCGGCGGTCGCAGCGCTGGTGTCCGACGGCAACGGCACGTTCCGTGGATCCGTCCAGCTGCCCGAAGACGTGGTGTACGCGGCGTTCACGGTCGCGGCAGTCACCGGCGGGGCCGACACGCGCGCCGGCCAACCGCGCTGGGAGGTCCTGACCCATCGGGACGGCCGACCGGAGCCAGCGGCGCTGGCGCAACAGCGTATCGAGCTGATCGGGCGGCTGCCGTCATTGAACAAGTGAGCCCGGCGCGGGGCGGCGCGGAGCACGGGGGCCCACCCCTTCCTCATACGTCAGTGAAATGACGACTTCCGTTACCGAACGCAGCTCCTGGGGCACGCGAGCGGGTTTCCTGCTGGCGGCCGTGGGCTCGGCCGTCGGGCTCGGCAACATGTGGCGGTTCTCTTACGTGGCGGCGGAGGGCGGAGGCGCCGCGTTCGTGCTGCTCTATCTCCTGTTCGTGGCGCTCATCGGAATCCCGCTGATGACGGCGGAGTTCGTAGTGGGGCGCCTGGCGAAGGTGTCGCCGATTCGCGCCCTGACCGGCCTAGCCGGGCCCGCGTGGAGGCCGCTCGGGGTGCTGTACGTGGTGGCAGGCGTGGGCATCCTGTCGTACTACGGGGTGATCGCGGGATGGACCGTGCGCTACGCCATCGACGGGTTCCGCGGAGCCATTCCCGAGAACACGGCCGCGTACTTCGGGCTGGTGGGCACCGGGTGGCCGGCCGTGGCGGCGTTCGTGCCGTTCCTGGCGCTCACCGTCGCCATCGTCGTGGGAGGCGTGAAGCGAGGGCTCGAGCGGACCGCCGTGCTCCTGATGCCGCTCCTTTTTGCCCTCCTCGTGGCCCTCGCCATCTGGGCCGCGACGCTATCAGGCGGTGGTCGAGGCTACGGGTACTATCTCCGCCCGCAGCTGGCGGAGCTGTTGAACCCCGCGGTGATCACGAGCGCCGCCGGCCAGGCCTTCTTCTCGCTCAGCCTCGGCATGGGCGCCCTGATGACCTACGCGTCCTATCTCCGATCGGAGGAGAACCTGGGATTCGAGGCGGCGGCGGTTGCGGTGGCGGACTTCGCCGTAGCATTCCTGAGCGGTCTGGTCATCTTCCCGATCATTTTCCACTTCGGCCTGGGGCCGGCCATCGGCCTCGGCGGCGCGATCAGCGACAACACCGTGGGCACGTTGTTCATCGCGCTCCCGGCGGGCTTCCGGACCTTGGGCGCGGTTGGCGACGTCGTCAGCGGCGCGTTCTTCGTCATGCTCCTGCTGGCGGCGCTCACGTCTGCCATCTCCCTGCTGGAGGTGCCGGTGGCGGCCGCGATCGACGCATGGGGATGGACGCGGACACGGGCGGCCCTGACCTTCGGCGGCGTTACGCTTCTCGCCGGCCTCCCCTCGGCGTTCAGCCTCGAGTTTCTGGACGCCGCCAACAAGTTCGTGGGTGACTTCCTCCTGATGGTGGGTGGCTTCTTCACGGCGCTGTTGGTGGGTTACCGCATCCTTCCGCAGGCAGACGCCGAGCTGGCGCGAGGGCTCTCGCACCGCGGCGCGCGGCGCGCGTGGGCGGTGTTCGTTCGCTACGTCGTGCCGCCGGTGCTGCTCGTTGTCCTCGTCTTTCTCGCGGGGGCGGCGATCGGGGCCATCAGGACGTTGCTGGGGGTGTGGTGATAGCAAGTCGGCAGTAGGGGTGGGCATGGGCAAGGCGGCAGTCGGCAGCGGGCAGCCGGCGGTCGGACGACGCGCCGAGGCGGTTATACTACACGGACGATGTCGGTAACCCTCGCGCTCACGTTGGCGCTACAGCTGCAGATTCCCGCGCCGGTGGGCTACGTGAACGACTTCGCCGAGGCGCTGGACCCGGCCGCGGAACGCGCCATGCTCGCCGTGATCGACGAGGTGCGGCAGAAGTCGGGCGGCGAGATCGTCGTCGTGACGCTGCTGGATCTCGACGGGCGGGCACTGGTCGACGTCGCTCGGGACATCGGCCGCGAGTGGGGGGTGGGTGCGCAGGGCGGGCCGGGCGACCGCGCGCGCAACGCGGGCGTGATCCTGTTGTTCAAGCCCGGCGAACGCCCCGGCGACGGCAAGGCGGAAGTGTTCATCGCCACCGGGTACGGTGCGGAGGGGTTCGTGACCGACGCGCGGGCGGGGCGAATCCGCGACGCCATCGGGCAGACCGCGGTGCGCGAGGGCAGCTATGCCGCCGGTCTCGTGGTCGGGGTCCGGCTCCTCGGAGAGGCCTACGCCGAGGAGTTCGGCTTCGACCTCACCGGCTCCGCGCCCTCCGCCGAGCGGCGTGACACCACGACCCCTCGCGGCCGTGGATCGGGCATTCTGCCGGTCATCATTTTCGTTATCATCCTGACCATCATCCTTGGCGGCGGGGGTCGCGGCGGGCGCGGGGGCCGCCGGCGCGGGTTCGGCGGCAGCGGGTTGGGCTGGCTCCTGCTCGGTACCATGCTGGGGGGCGGCGGACCTCGCGGGCATTGGGGCGGGGGGGGATTCGGCGGCGGCGGCTTCGGCGGGTTCGGCGGGGGCGGCGGCTTCGGCGGCGGGGGTGCGGGAGGACGCTTCTGATGGCGAGAGACGCACAGGCGAGGCTGGACGGGTTCGTGACCGACCTCGAGCGCGCACTCGGCGACAACGCCGTGTCAATCGTGCTGTTCGGGGACGCGCTGCGAGGTACGATCGACGCCGGCCGGCGGACGCACGACATCCTGCTGCTCCTCCAGGACGCGGCGCCGAGCCGGCTACGCTCTATCGGCCCGACGATCGCCCGGTGGGTGAAGTCGGGCGAGCCGCCCCCACTCATCTTCACGCAGCGCGGATGGCGCGCGTCGAGCGACGTCTTCCCGATCGAGATGGAAGACATGCGGGAGGCGCACCGCGTGCTGCGCGGCGCCGACCCGTTCGACGGGATCACGACGACCACCGCCGACCTGCGCCGGGAGCTGGAGCGCGAGATCCGGGGCAAGCTCCTCCAGCTCCGCTCGGAGTACGCGGCGGCTGAAGCGGACGGCAAGGCGCTCGGCGAGCTGCTCGCCGCCTCCGTCGGGACGTTCTTCGTGCTCTTCCGGGCCGTGCTGCGGGCGGGCGGCACCAGCCCGCCGCAGGAGCCCGGCGCGCTCGCGCGCGCGACCGGGGACGCCGCGGGCCTGGACGCGGGCGCCTTCGACTGGGCCGTCCAGCGAGTCACCGGCGGCAAGCCCCGCGCGCTCCAGCCGTACGACGAGGTCGGGGCCCGCTACGTGGAGGCAATCGAGCGATTGGCGGAGTTCGTGGATGGGATGGGGCGGGGGGTATAGGCTCACACGCTCCCGCTTCTCCCAATGGATCTCTCAGGCTCCCAGGAGAAACTTGACCACCATGCAACGACTCACCGTGGTACTCGGTGCCGCGCTCCTCGCGTCCGGCTGCGGTTACAACCGGATTCAGACCCTCGACGAGACCGTCAGCGGGTACGCGAGCCAGATCGAGGTGCAGCTCCAGCGGCGGGCGGACCTCATCCCGAATCTGGTGGAAACGGTCAAGGGGTTCGCCGCCCAGGAAGAGGAGATTTTCACGTCGGTCGCGGACGCACGGGCGCGGCTGAGCGGCGCCGTGCAGAGCGGGGACATCGGAGAGATGGCGGCCGCCAATCAGGGCATGAATTCCGCGCTGAGCCGGCTGCTCGCCATCGTGGAGAATTACCCCGAGCTCAAGTCCAACGAGAACTTCCGGATGCTGCAAGATCAGCTCGAGGGCACCGAAAACCGCATCGCGACGGCGCGGCAGGACTACAACGCCGCGGTGCGGGAGTACAACGCCTACATCCGGCGATTCCCTCAGGTGCTCACGGCCAAGATCATCGGGGCGGAGTCCCGGGAGTACTTCGAGGCCGACGAGGGGGCGGCGGAAGCGCCGCAGGTGGAGTTCTGATCGCGCTGGCGCGCTCCAGGGCCTGTGACAATATTGTGCTGACGTACCGGTGGAGACGCGCCCCCCATCTTCCGCCGGCGGAGCCCCGCGTTCCGCCTTGACCCGGCGATATGTCGTAGCACTCGTGATCGTCGGGCTTCTCGTCGTTGCCGAATACATCGCCAAGGACGTCATGATCCGGTGGGAGGTTCACCAGACGAACCTCATCGCCGCCGCCGGCCGTCAACGGATGCAGGTGCAGCGTGCCGCCGTGCTCGCCCAGGAGATGGCCCTCACCGTCTCGGTGACCCGCCGGGACTCCCTGCGGCACGAGCTGCGGTCCGTGGTCTCGAGCTTCGAGCGGATCCACCAGGACCTCGTCCACGACCCGGAGTCCGCCATCCTTCGCACGGCATCGGCCGAGGCCCGCCGCATCCTGTTGCAGCCGGAGGCCGGCCTCGAGGGGCGGACCCACGACTTCCTGGAGGCGGCCCACGAGCTGGCGTCGCGACCGGTGACCGCCGAGCTGTCGCCCAACGACGAAGCGCTCCGGCGAGTGGTGCAGGCCTCGGCGGACGTCCCGATCGTGGTGGACGCGCTGCTGACCCGTCTCATGGCGGAGGCCGACGGGCAGGCCGCCCGGGGGCGCCGGGTTGGCCTCGCGTTGCTGGTCGCGACGCTGCTGGTGCTGGGGCTGATCGGCGGGCTGCTGCTGGAACCGATGTCCCGGCGGATGCAACGGAACACCCGCCAGCTGGAGGAGGCCAACCTCCAGCTCAAGCGCCTCTCGTTCCTGGACGGCCTGACGGGGATCCCCAACCGGCGGGCGTTCGAGGAGCGTTTCCAGCTCGAGTGGCGTCGGGCGATGCGTCACGGGTCGTCCATCGCCGTGCTCATGATCGACATCGATCACTTCAAGGAGTACAACGACCACTACGGCCACCAGCGCGGTGACGACTGCCTGTTCCAGCTCGCCCAACGGCTGCGCAACTCGATCAGCCGCCCGGGCGATTTCGTTGCGCGCTACGGCGGTGAAGAGTTCGCTATCATCTTGCCGGATACCGAATTGGAGGGCGCGCGCGCCGTGGCGGAGAACGTACGGCGCCGGGTGGCGGGGTTACGGATTCCGCACTCCACGTCGCCGGTGCGGGAGATGGTGACGATCAGCGTCGGCGCCGCCGCCGTGGTGCCGGACGCGGCGTCGCCGGCGCCCGTCGCAGCGGCCGACCACGCGCTGTATCGGGCGAAACAGCTGGGGCGGAACCGGGTGGAAGTGGCGGGCGGGGAAGGAGCCAGGGAGCGCCGCAGCGTCGGAACCTGAGCTACCCGCCGCGGCCCTCCAGCATCTGACGCTTCAACGCCATCATCTTGCGGCGAAGCGATCCATCCATGATGCGGTCGCCCACGCGCACAATGAGCCCCCCGAGGATGCTGGGATCGGTCCGGAAATGGGGCAGCACCTGCTTGCCGAACACGGCGCTCAGCCGTTCTTGGACCGCGGCCTTCAGGCGGTCGTCGGGCTCGCGGGCCAGCGTGATGCCGGCATGGACCCGGTTGAACTTGTCGTCCACCAGCGCCCCATACTGATCGGCGATGGCCGGGAGCATGCCCTGCCGCCCGCGCTTCACCACGGCGGCCAGGAAGCGGATGAACGGCGCGGGGGCGTGGCGGGCCATTGCCCGTTCCAGCAGCTGCTGCTTCACCGGTTTCGGGACCCTGGGTGACTCCAGCGTCACGCGGATCCGGGGCTCGGCCGCGATGGCCGCGGCGAGCCCCGCCATCAGATCCGCGTATCGCTCGGTATCACCGTCGTGCTCTCCGATCGTGAACAGCGCCTCGGCGTAGTTCCGAGCGATGGTCGACTCTCTCACCGACTCCCCACCGACCCGAGATAATCCTCGACGATCTTCCGGTCGGCTTCGCTGTCGAGCCGGCGCTCGATCAGCCTGCCGGCGGCCGCCAACGACAGCTCGACCGCCTCCCGCCGCAGCTGCGCGACCGCGCGTTCCTGCTCCGCGCTGATCTCACGGCGCGCGCGTTCGAGCATCTGTTCCTGTTCCTCGCGGGCCTTGGCGAGCATGTGCTCGCGCTCCTGCTGGGCCAGCGCCTTGGCGTCGCCGACGAGCGCCTGGGCCTCCTCCTTGGCTAACGCCAGCAGCTTCCGATGCTCCTCGAACGCCTGCTTGGCCTCAGTGCTCATCCGCTCAGCCTCCGCGAGGTCCCGGGCGATCTTGCGTTCCCGCTCTTCGGTGGCCCGCACGATGGGCGGCCACGCGAACCGCTTCAGGACCAGGAACAGGAGGATGAAAACCACCCAGGTCCAGAAGAACAGACCGAAGTTCACCTCGAACGGCGAGCTGAACCCCTCGGTGCCGTGACCGGCGTCCTGCGCTTCATGGGCGGCGTCCTGCAACGCCAGCACGACGGCGGCCGTCGTGTGTGTGATCATGGGATCAGCTTGAACAGCAACGCGAATACGAGGGCGATGATGGTGGCCCCCTCGAGCAGCACGGCGATCAGGATGGCGATGCCGCGGATGTCGCCGCCGGCTTCCGGCTGCCGGGCAATCGCTTCGGCCGCCTGCCCGCCGATACGCCCCAACCCCAGGCCAGCGCCGACGATGGCCAGCCCAATCCCCAACCCGGCGCCAAGCAACGAGTTGAAGTTCTTCGCCGCGTCCGCCGTCATCTCACCGGTCGCCTGCAGCGCCGCCAGAATCTCGAACATGTGCCTGTCCCCTCTTCGCGACGGGAGATGGAAGAGTCCGACGCTCCCCAGGGCGCCGCCGCCTCTCCCGTGGCGGCCACGTCCGCAGCAACCCGCCAACGGCCCTCACGGGCCAGCGGGCTTCTCCGGCCCCTCGGCCGGGTACGTTCCCGAATGGTCGGAAGCATCGACGATCCATCCGGGGCGCCGTGAGCTCCGTTTGCTCATGGCATATGGCGTATGGCGTATGGTATCCCCACAATCCTCACCCATACACCCACTTCTCACTTCTCACTTCTCACTTCTTACTGCACATCAGTGCTCGTGCTGCATCAACCCAATGAACACGGCCGTGAGCAGGGCAAAGACATAGGCCTGAAGGAATGCGACGAAGATCTCCAACAGCATGATGCCGAGCACGAGCCCCGCGGTGACCGCGCCGATTCCCCAGTTCCACCCGTCGAGGTGACCGAACAAGAAGATCAGTCCGAACAGCGACAGGATGACGAAATGTCCCGCCGTCATGTTGCCGAACAGCCGGACGGCGAGGGCGAACGGCTTCACGAACTTGCCCACGATCTCGATCGGCGCCATGGCGACGGAGATGGCCACCGCGCCGGCCCCCTGCATTCCCGGCACCTTGGGGAAGATCGTGCGCATGTATCCAGCCGGTCCCAGCTTGAGGAACCCGCTGACCTCGATCACCAGGAACGCGGTGATCGCGAGCGCGCCGGTGACGGCGACGTTGCCGGTGGGGGTGGCACCGTGGGGGAGGAGACCGATCAGGTTCGCGTAGAGGATGAAGAAGAAGAGCGTCATGATGTACGGGGCGAATTTCGCACCGTCGTGCCCGATGTTCGCGATCGCCACGTCGTTGCGCACGAACAGGACGATGGCCTCCAACGCGTTCGCCAGGCCGCTCGGCGCCCGCTCCCCGGCGCGCTGCTGCTCCAGCCGCCGCCCCGCCCACCACATCGTGAGGAACACGAGAGCCGCCGCCACGAAGAGGAAGACGACGTGCTTAGTGGGCGTGAGATTCACCGTCAGGGGGCCGACGTGCAGGTCGGGGAGAAACTTGCCCCAATGCCACGAGAGGAATCGGTCGATCTGCGGGATCCCCGTCTCGATCCCGACGCCGTACGCGTCCGCCGTGTGGTGCAGGACGACGTCGCCGATGTTCGGGCTTTCCTGTTGCAGCAGCGTCATCGTAAGAAACGCGTCTCCGTGAACAGGAGCGGGACCAGCACGCCGAGGTATCCCAGAGCCGTCGGCAACGGCGGGAAATGCCCCCGGTCCACTACGACGGCCACGACGAAGAGCATCACGCCGGCCATCCGAAGCCCCATTCCCACGCTCCACCGCGCCACGAACCGCTCGAACGGCTGATGTACCGCCGGCCGGAGCGCCGCCACCGCCGCCCCCTGAATGCCCGTGGCGAGCGTCCCGAACACGACGCCGGGCACCACCGCGTCGCGCCCGAACGCGAGCCAGAGCGCCGTGGTCACGAGCCCGGTCAGTACGGCGCCGGCTGCGAGCAGACGGATCACCGTCGCTCCCGCCGGCCCCGCTCGGCTTCCGCGTCCGCCTTGAGCTTCACCCACACCCACAGGAAGCTCAACGTCGCCCCCACGAGCGTCCCGACCACGGTGAACAGGGGCGTGAGGCCGAGCCACCGATCGAGCCCAAAGCCGGCCGCCAGGAAAACCAGAATGCCGCCGGCGAAGCTGCACCCGAGCCCGACATACGTATATCCCTCGCCTATCTCACGCGACGGGGTGCGCTTAGGCTCCATGGGCGACCGGAAATGTACCGCTTGTGAAAAATTTCGCAAGCACGGCTAACCTGGCCTCAGGAGCCGGTTTGGGGTTAGGATGTGGGGTCGCTTGGGCGGGCAGTGGGGGCACGGGGCGCGGGGCGCGGGGGCCGCCCCAACCACTTGGCTCCCGCGGTCACACCCCGTGCCCCGTCCGCCGTGCCCCGCGCCAACAGAGGATACCCCATGCAGCAAACCGACTCCACCCGCGTCGAAGAACGCGACGTGCAGCTTCTACATCGGCTCGCCGAAGCCAAGTCCCAGCTGATGGACCAAGTACGCCACCGGATCGTGGGCCAGCAGGACACCCTCGACGGGATCCTCACGGCCATCGTCTCCGGCGGGCACGCCCTCCTGGTGGGCGTCCCGGGCCTGGCCAAGACCTTGATGGTCTCCACGGTCGCCGAGGCGCTCCAACTCCAGTTTTCCCGCATCCAGTTCACGCCGGACCTCATGCCCGGCGACATCACGGGCACCGAGATCATCGAGGAGGACCGCACCACGGGGAAGCGGGAGTTCCGCTTCGTGCGGGGGCCTGTGTTTGCCAACATCATCCTGTCCGACGAGATCAACCGCGCGCCGCCCAAGACGCAGGCCGCGCTGCTGCAGGCGATGCAGGAGCACGAGGTCACCGCGGCCGGGCAGACGTTCCACCTCCCGGAGCCGTTCTTCGTCCTGGCCACGCAGAATCCGATCGAGCAGGAGGGGACCTACCCACTCCCGGAGGCCCAACTCGACCGCTTCATGTTCGAATTGCGGGTCCAGTACCCTGACCGCGACGACGAGGAGAGGATCGTCGAACAGACCACGGGCGACGAGGAGCATGCGGTCCGAGCGGTCCTCGAGGGGACGGAGATCCGGCACATCCAGCATCTGGTGCGTCGCATTCCGGCGCCCAAGCCCGTCGTGCGGGCCGCTGTGACGCTGTGCCGCATGACCCGGCCACAGGACGACCTGGCGCCCGCGCTCGTGCGCGAATACGTGAGCTGGGGCGCGGGCCCGCGCGCGTCGCAGTACCTGGTGCTGGGAGCGAAAGCGCGGGCCGCGCTCGACGGGCGTCCAATGGCGGACCTGGACGACGTCGCGGACGTCGCCCTGTCGGTCCTCCGGCACCGCACCGTGGTCAATTTCGCCGCGGAGGCCGCCGCGCGCTCGGCACACGACATCTGCCGGGAGCTGCTGGACGGGAAGAAATGGATGGCGTGAGCCCGAGCCGGCCTTCCCACCCGTCACGGCCTTCACGATATTGGACGCGCTGGCGCCTTCGCCTGCGGCGCATCTCGGATGATCGCTTCGTAGGCCTCAACCCGGCCGCTTCGGCGGCCGCCATCATCCCCGCCGTCGGTCGGCGCCTGCCCGTTTCGGGTAGGGGTTTGGCCACGTTCGTTCTCGTCGCCGCGAGCCCGCTTGTGTACGGGCGCGTTCCGCCCCAATCTTGACCGACGTCACCGCTCGGGATCGATGACTCCAGAAGTACCCCGCGCACCAACCCCTCACCGTCACGCATCGGCCCCTCTCGGGATCGCGACCATCTACGTGCTCGCGGGCATCGCGTGGATCCTTTTCACCGACCGCGCGGCGGAGCTCACCGCCCCCACGCCGCAAGCGCTGGAGCGGTTCCAGTCCGTGAAGGGGGCGCTGTTCGTCCTCCTATCGGGCGTGCTCGTCTATCTGCTGGCGGACCGGGCGATGCGGCGCGTGCGGCACGAGACCGGGCGCTACCGCAAGCTGGCGCTGGCCGTCGAGCGCACGGCGGACGCGGTGATCATCACGGATACCACAGGGCGCATCGAGTACGTGAACCCGGCGTTCGAGCAGATCACGGGATATTCGCCTTCCGAGGTACTCGGGAAGACGCCCAGGTTCTTGAGGAGCGGGAAGACCGATCCGGAGCACTACATCACGCTGTGGGAGCGGCTGGGCCGCGGCGAGCGTTGGTCCGGCACGTTCGTGAACCAGCGGAAAGACGGTCGCGAGTATCTGGCCGAGTCCACGATCTCGCCGGTGTTGGCGGCCGACGGCACGCTCACGAACTACGTGGGCGTCCAGCGGGACGTGACCTGGGAGCGCGCCATCGAGGAGCGCCTGCGCCATGCCCAAAAGCTCGAGCTGGTGGGGCAGCTCACCGGCGGCATCGCGCACGACTTCAACAACCTCCTCGCGGTGGTGCAGACATCCTCGGAACTGCTCGCCACAAGCCTTCCCCCGGAGGCCGGCGAGGCGGGCGCGCTCGTGCACGACCTGCGGGGGGCGGCCGAGCGCGGCCGCACGATGATCCGCCGCCTGATGGCGTTTGGCCGAAAGGAACAGCTCCGCGTGGGGCCAACCGACCTGGCCACCACCGTCACCGCGATCTCGACCAGCTTGAAGCGCATGCTGCCCGCGACCATCCGGCTCGAGCTTGCGGCGGCGCCGGAGCTTCCCCACAGCATGGCCGATGCCGGAGCGGTCGAGCAAATCCTGCTCAACCTCGCGACGAACGCCCGTGACGCGATGGCCGACGGCGGCGTCCTCACGCTCCGGCTGGGGCACTGCGTCCGCGACCACGACGCGGCCCCGGAGTGGCTCCCCAAGGGGGCGTACGTCACGATCGAGGCCTCGGACACCGGTATCGGGATGGACGAGTCGGTCCGCGCCCGCATCTTCGACCCGTTCTTTACGACGAAGGCGGCGGGGGAAGGCACGGGGCTCGGCATGGCGATGGTCTACGGGCTGGTGAAGCAGCAGGGCGGGTTCGTCGAGGTGGAGAGCGCGCCGGGCCGCGGGACGACGGTTCGGCTCCTGTTCCGCGAGGCGACGGCCCCCATCGCGGCCGCCCAACCGCGGAGCGAGACGACCCGGGCGCCCCCGACCGACACCGAGCTTCGCGGCACGGAGACCGTGCTCGTGGTGGAGGACGACGCCGCGCTGCGGGACTCCGCCCGTCGCGCGCTGGCCTCCTTCGGATACCATGTGGTCGTGGCGGCGGACGGCGAGGAAGCGATCGAGGTCTTCCGGGCGCACGGCGGCGCGATCGACCTCGTCTTCTCGGACCTCTCGATGCCGAGGCTCAGCGGCCTCGGCCTATATCACGCCCTGAACGCCGGGAACACCCACATCCCCTTCCTGATGGCGAGCGGGTATCCGCCCGAGGAGGCCGGGGTGGGCCCGGAGATCCCCTACCTGCTCAAACCCTGGACGGTCAGGGAGTTGCTCGCACTCGTGCGCGCCCTGCTCGGGCGCGCCGCCTAGCCGACGCGCCGCGACCCCCGCGCTGCTTCTGGCCGACGGGAAATCCCCGTGTCGGGCCGCTGGTAGATCGTGGGATGGACGGCCCGCACCTCATTGGTCACCCGCGCGAGGCTCTCTGCGTGCCCCACGAGGAGATAGCCGCGCGGAGCCAGGTGAAGGAGCAGACGGGACACGACGGCGCCGCGTCTTTCCACGCTGAAATACATCAACGCGTTGCGGCATACGACGAGGTCGCAGAGCCCCACGACGGCGTAGCTCGCGGCCTGCAGGTTGAGACGCCGGAACGTCGTCACGGCACGCACCTCGGCCCCCGCCCGCATCTTGCCCTGTTGACTGCGCGTCCCCCGATGCATGAAGCGCTTGAGATAGCGGTCGGGGATGTGCTTCGCCTGCTCGACCGACCAGACGCCGGCCTGCGCTCGCGCGAGCGCCCTGGTCGAGATGTCGGTGGCCAAGACCTCCACGTGCCACCCATCGGCGGGCGGGAAATGATCCAGCAGGACCATCGCGAGCGAATACGCTTCGTCCCCCGTCGAGCACGCCGCGCTCCACACGCGCACCCGTTTGGGGCGCCGGCCGATCCTCGCCTCCGCGTACCACGACGGGAAGACCACCTCGTCCAGGAACGCGAACTGCTTTGGCTCCCGGAAGAAATGCGTCTCGTTGGTGCTGATGCAGTCCAGCAGCTGCACCACCTCATCGGTCTCGGGGTGGTCCACCACGTACCGGTAGTAGGTGCCGAACGAGGGAAGGCCCAGCGCCCGCACCCGTTTCCCCAACCGCCCCACGAGGAGTGACATCTTGCCGTCGGGGAGCTGGATGCCGGACTCGCGGTGGATGAGATCGCGGAGGAGCCGAAATTCCGTGTCGCTCAAGGGGGCCACGCCACCGCCGCTCTGCGTCATGTGGCGTTTGGCAGGGCGCCGTCGAGCGCGGTGGCGGGTTCCCCACACAGCTCGTCGACCGACAGCAACCGGGCGATGTCGAGGATGAGGACGAATTCCTCGCCCACCTTCGCCAGTCCGATCAAGTAGTCGACGTGCACGCGGGTGCCGAACCGCGGCGCCGGCTCGACGTCCGCCGCCGGCAGCTCCAGGACCCGATCGACCTCGTCGGCGAGGATGCCTACGACGGCCGCTTCCTCCCCTTCACTCAGCTCCACCACGACCACGCACGTGCGCTTCGCCAGCCTGGTGGGCGGCAGCCCGAATTTCACCGCCAGATCCACGACCGGTACGACGCCGCCTCGCAGGCTGATGACCCCGCGCACCGCCGCCGGGGCCCGCGGGACCCGCGTGACATCGCCGCACTCCACCACCTCCCGCACCCGGTGGATGTCGAGCGCGTAGCGGTCACCGTCGAGGCGGAACGTGACCAGGAGGCGCTTCTCGGCGGCGTCGGGTCGGTCGGTCATGTCGGGCCCCCGCTCAGAACCGGACGAAGTCGGCATCGCCCTCAGGCTCCGGACCGACGCGGCCGCGAGGGCGTCGGTGGCCGCCGTTGCTCCCCCACAAGGCCGCGCCGCGCCTGCGGGCGGGGACCGCGTCCCACTCCAAACCCTGGTCGCCCACGATCGCGCCACCCTGCACCTGGAACCGTGAGAGCAGCCGCCTGAGCGCGTCGGCCTGCATCGACATGTCTTCGGCGGTGGAGGCCAGCTCTTCGGCGGCGGCGGCGTTGCGCTGCGTCACCTGGTCCACCGACGACAGCGCGCGGTTGATCTCCGATACGCCTGCAGCCTGTTGCGCAGACGCCGCCGCGACCTCCTGCACCATTCCGGCCGTGCGGCGGATGGCGGGGACGAGCTCCGAGAGGAGCCGGCCCGAACGTTCCGCCACCGTCAAGCTCGAGCCCGCCAGGTCACCGATCTCCTTGGCCGCATCCTGGCTTCGCTCGGCCAGCTTCCGCACCTCACTCGCCACGACGGCGAAGCCCTTCCCCTGGACGCCCGCACGCGCCGCCTCGATGGCCGCGTTGAGGGCCAGCATGTTCGTCTGGTGCGCGATCTCCTCGACGATCGAGATCTTTTCGACAATGGCTTTCATGGCCGAGACCGTTTCCGTCACGGCCTGACCGCTCTCTTCCGCGTCGCGCACCCCGGTGACCGCCGTCTGCTCCATGTGCGAGCTGTTCTTGGCGTTCTGCGTGATCGAGGCGCTCATCTGCTCGAGACTCAGGGTGGTCTGCTCCACCGAGGCCGCCTGCTCGCTGGTGCCCTGCGAGAGTCCTTGCGAGGACGACGAGATGTGGCTTGCGGAGGACGACACGGCCGAGGCCGTGGCGTGCACCTCGCTGATGACGTCGGCGAGGTTCTCGGTCATCGCCAGGAACGCCTTCCCCAACGAGTCGCTGGCCGAGCGGGGCTGCACCCGGACCTGCAGGTTGCCGGCGGCGATCTCATTGGCGATACCCGCCATCTCCTTCAGGTAACGGGTCATCGCGTCCATCGCGGTGAGGAGCTGGCCGGTCTCGTCCCGGCTGTCGGCCTCGACGCTCGCCGAGAGGTCGCCCTGGGCGAGCGCGTTGGCCGCCTGCACCGCCGCGTGGAGCGGCCGGGTCGCGGCGCGGGCGACGTAGAGGGAGGCGATGACGAGCACCACGAGCATGAGCAGGATGACGCCGGTGAGCGTCAGCGTCCCAATCCGCTGCATGCGTCGCATCGACGCGAACGCCGAGGTGACCATGGCCTCGTCGTGGCTGGTGTTGGACTCGAGGGTGCCGCGGATCGCGTTGTACTGCTCTTGCATTGAAACCATCGCGCCGTTGATGCTCTCGCCGAACTCCCCACCGATCAATCGCACGGTGGTCGCGCGGGCCAGATCGTAGTAGGCATGGAAGCTCGCATCCAGCCGCTCGAGGTCCGCGGCGTCGAGCACGGGATTGTCGTGCTCGTTGTCGATGAGGCGCGAAAACTCTTGGTGGATCCGGTCCACCGTCGCCAACGCTTCGAGATCGGCGGCCGCCACGGCGTCCTGCAACCCACGCTGGACGTGCGTCAGCAGGATCTCCAGATCCTCGCTCAGCTCGAGCGATGGCGAATACCCGTCCTCGATCAGGACGAGGCGGTCCTGCTGCCCGCTGCTGACCATCACGTTGGCAAGCAGGAGCAGCAGAAAACCCACCGCGGCCACGGCTGGGAGCAACAGGACTTTCCACCGGAACGAGGCGTTGCGAAACAGGTGACCGGGGCCAGTGGCGGATCGTGCGGTCGTGTGCGGCATCATCGCACCTCGACGACGCGGACGATCTCGACGACGCGGACGCCGCCCGTGGCCGCGCCCGGCGTCACATAACCGATGGCGCCGGGATGGCTCCGAACGTACTCGACCACCTCGGCGTCGCTCTGCTTCTCCACCGGCGGCACGCCGCGGCCCGAGAAGATCTGCTGCTGCCAGTACGACACGATCGCCGAGGCAGAGCGCCCGTGCATCTCCTCGGAGAAGCGAGCCCGCACCCGCGCACCGCTAGCCTGATCCACCGGTTGAATGGTCATACCGTGCTCCCACTTCGTGGTCTTCTTCAGAAAAATCCGCCCGAGATCCTCGCGCTTCAGGGTGGTCACCGGGTTCGCCTCGTTGACCACGAGCCTGAAGCCCAGGTCTTGTGCGTGCGCGGCGGGCGCAATGCCGCACAACACCGCCAGCAGCGCCCAGCGACCCACCTTGGGCATCGATTGTGGCACGACGTATCTCATCACTCGTTCCGTAGCGGTCATGTCGAACGCTTCCCGTTCATCGCCTAGTAGCTCACCGACACGCTGAGCAGCGTGTACATCGTCTTGGCCGGCGGTCCCATGATGTCCGCCTGCGGGTCCTCGGTGTTGTAGCCGCGGTACCAATGGTGCTCCGCCTTCACGACCAGCGTGGGAAGAAAGGCATAGGAGATGCCGGCGGCGAGGTCCCGGTCGAACTCGGTCTCGACGATCAGCAGCTGCGGCACGAAGAGCGGGAACCGCAGATCCGATCGCTCCGCCTGGCCCATGACCATCAGTTTCGGGGTGGCGCGCACACCGACCTGCGCGTAGTAGCCCCGGTAGTGACCTCCGAAGTCCTGGAAAAACTGCGCCTCGACGAATTCCCCCCGCACCACCAGCGGGCCGACGTCCGCGTCCACCGCGGTGTGCCAGACAAAGAAGTCGTCGGTCGCATCCGGATCCGCCGCGGCGATGTTGCTCGCCTCGAAGCGTTGCACCCCACCCCCCACGCGGACACCCGGAACCGGCGTGTTCACCCAAACCCGACCGCCGAATGCCTTGTTGGCTTCGGCTTCGGACCCCTCGTACTGGAGGTATTTCCAGTTCCCGAAGTACGCGTCCACGCCTACGCTCCAGGGCGACCCGTCCGCGAACGTGTGGCTCACCACCACGCCGTTCAGCGCTTCCGTGGTGTAACCCTTTTCCAGGTAGACCACATTGGGTGGCCGGTAGAACGGCAAGAGCGTGCCCACGTCGCGAATCTCGTTGAAGATCCCGGTCGGCAGCGGCACCTTGCCGACTCGCAGCGACGTCGCTGAGCCGAAGTCCCGCTGGTAGAACACCCAGTCCACCTCGAGCTCGGCGCCCTCCGGCACGATCGGGCTGCGGCCGAAACGCTCGTGGCTGAACTGCAGCACGATGTGGTCGTCGTCCGTGGCGGCGTAGCGGAACAAAAGCGCGGCGGCGCGGTAGTCCGCGGTCCCGGTCTCCGGGATCCCCAGATACTGGTTCCGCTCGCTCATCCCGAATGCCTGGGTCAGGTGGCCGTGCACCGAGAGGCGTTCCAACGCCGACTGCGCGCCGGCGCCACGAGGCGCGAACACCGTCAGGAGAGCCACGCCGATAACCATCAATGCCCACTTCGTATTCCGATTCATTTCTCTCGCTCGTGTCTTTGCACCTATCGCGTGATTGTCAGTTCTTCCAGCACCGCCGCGACATCCAGGATCAACCCCACCCGTCCCGTCCCGAGGATGGCGGAACCCGCCACCGCCCGGGTGCCCTGGAACAACGTGCCCAGGGGCTTGATCACCGTCTGGCTCTCGCCGAGCAGCTCGTCCACGATCAGCCCGGCCCGCGCGCCCCGGTGGCTCACCACCACCACACTTTCCCGCCGCCTGGGGGCCCCGCCCAACCCGAAATGGTCCCGCAGTCGTACGCAGGGCAGCGCCTGCCCGCGCACGTCCATCACCCCCTCCGACGGCCGGCCTTCCGCGTCCGCCGCGAGCGGCAGGCACTCGTCCACCGACTCCAACGGCAGGATGTACGTGTCCTCGCCAACCCCAACCACGAAGCCGTCGATGATCGCCAGCGTCAGCGGCACTCTCATGAGTATCGTCGTCCCGACCCCTTCCCTTGACTCCACGCCCACCGTGCCCCGCAGGGCCTCGATACTGCGGCGCACCACGTCCATCCCCACACCCCGGCCGGACAGGTCCGACACCCGCTCGGCCGTGGAAAAGCCGGGCTCGAACACCAGCCGGTGGAGGTCCTGCGGCGCGAGGTGCTCCGGGTCGGCCACGCCGCGTTCGCGCGCGCGCTGCGCAATCCGGTCCCGCCGAAAGCCCGCCCCGTCGTCCGCCACCTCGACCACCACGCTGCCGCCCTCCTGGCGCGCGCACAGGGTGACGACACCCTTGCGCGGCTTCCCCGCCGCAACCCGGGCCTCGGGCGTCTCGATGCCGTGATCGACCGCGTTCCGCACCAGATGGGTCAGCGAGTCCCGCAGGCGCTCCACGATGGCGGTGTCCACCTCCACCCGCTCGCCCTCGAGCACCAGCTCCACGTCCTTCCCGGCCGCCGCGGCCGCGTCCCGCAGCGAGCGGGCGAACTGGCGGAACGTGGCGCCCACCGGCACGAGTCGCATCCGCATCACCAGCTCGTGCAGCTCCAGGTAAAGCCGGTCGGCGTCATGGTGCGCCTGCCGCAGCGCCTTCGCCGCCCCACCCGTCAGGTCGGCGAGCTGCCGGCTCTGGCCGGCCCGCGCCACCGCGATCTCGCCGACGAGGTCGAGCAACCGGTCCAGCTTCTCGACGTCGACCCGCAGCGATCGCCGACCCGCGAGTCGCCGCTCTTCCAGCTCGCGCGCGCCCCCGGCATCCGGCTCGGCAGGCGGGCCGTCCTCGACGGCCGCCCCCGCCGGCTCCGAAAGGGCGACCTGCCGCAGCCGCCTTCGCAGATCCGCATGCGAGTCGACTGCCGGCACGCCCCCCGAGGCCACCACGGCCGTCATCCCCCGCAAGGCGTCAACGGCCTCGAGCGTCAGGGTGACCAGCTGAGGCGTAATCGCCAGACTGCGGTCGCGGACGCGCTCCAGCACGTCCTCGAGGGCGTGGGCGAACGCGGCCACGGGATCGAGGCCGACCATCGCCGCTCCGCCCTTGACGGTGTGCGCCGCCCGGAATACCCGGTGGAGCGTCTCGTCGTCCGCCGGCCGGTTTTCCATCCCGAGCAGCGCGTCCTCGAGCGCGGCGAGCTTCTCCTCGGCCTCGGTCAGAAAGACCTGGAGCAGCAGCTCCCGCTCAGCCGGGTCGGTGTACGGGCTCATACGGTCCGCACCGTCACCGAGCCGTCGTCCGTCCGGAACATCACCTTGCGGCTCCGGTCCCCCCCCACATCCTCGGACGCCACGCGAATGCCCGCCGCGCGCAACAGCCGGCGGGCGACGGCGACGTTCTGGGCGGAGAACTCGCCGGGCGACGCGCCGCCGGCCGCGACCCCCGCCGCCCCGCCGTAGACCCGCGCCCGGAGATCGCGCGGCCGGCATCCGCGGGTTACGAGGTCGGCGATCAACGTCGCGATCGCGATATTACCGAAGCGCAGCGACGCCTCACCCTGCCCGGTCCAGCGCGGTAGCAGGTAGTGGTTGACACCGCCGGTCCGGCGGCTCGGGTCCCACAGGCACACCGCGACGCACGAACCCAGGATCGTCGACACCACGGTCGGGGCCGCCGACGTGAACAGCTGCCCGGCATGCACGAACGCCGAAAAGGGCGGCGAGTCCGCGCGCTTCGCGGCCGCCGCCGTGAGCGAGATGATGTTCGTGCCTGGTGTCATGCCGTCGATCGTTCCCCGGGTCGCGAGATGGGGCTCCGTCCTCAGCATCGGCCGGAGGCACGGATGACTTGACGGATGACATGCCCCGAGGCCTCGGGCCGGGGGAACGCTATCAGCTTAAGTTGTTGTAGGAGAAGAACTTACTTGCCTTCGTCTGCTTCAATCTGCGGCTTGAGGATGTTCTCGTAGCAGTCAGGGCAGATCCCGTGGCTGAACTGGGCGTCGGAGCGTTGCTCGATGTACGCCTCCACCCGGTGCCAGAAGTTCTGGTCGTCCCGCACCTTCTTGCAGTACGAGCAGATCGGCACGAGCCCCTCCAGCGTCCGCACCTGCGCCAGCGCCCGCTCCAGCTCGGTCACGCGCGTGGCCAGCTCGGCCTGCAGCTCCATCACGCGAACGCCGACCCCCACGCGCGCTTTGAGCTCCCCAGGCTGGAACGGCTTGGTGAGATAGTCGTTGGCCCCCGCCGTCAGCCCCTCGACCACGTCCTCGGTCTTGTCCCGCCCCGTGAGGATGATGAGATAGGACGACCTCGTCTCGGCGCGCGCGCGGATCCGGCGGCACAGCTCGAGGCCGCTGAGCCCCGGCATCTCCCAATCGAGGATGGCGAGCAGGGGCCGATCGGTCTCCCGGGCCACGGCCCAGGCCTGCTCGCCGTCCTTCGCGGTGACCACGTCGTAGTCCCACGAGCCCAGGAGCCGCTGCACCAGCGACATGGAAACGGCGGAATCGTCTGCAACCAACACGCGCGTATGCGCCATCGAGCACCCACAGGGGGGAACGTTCCCGAACCTAGTCCGCACGGCCAATCCGGTCCAGGCATCCGGGGATTCCGGCCCGCCCGCCCTGCCCACATCTTGCGGGCGTGCCTGGAGACCCGATCGTTCTGCGGATCAAGCCTTTCGAGCAGCCGGACGACCTCACGTGCGGTCCCACCTGCCTCGCGAAAGTCTACCATTACTACGGCTACGAGAAGCCCCTGGCGGAGATCATTCGGGACACGCCCCGCAACCCGGACGGCGGCACGCTGGCGGTGAACCTCGGCTTGAGCGCGATCGAGGACGGGTTCCACCCGACCCTCTACCCCTTTGGGCTCAGGATCTTCGACCCCACGTGGCGGCACCTCCGCCGGCACCCCCTCGTGGCGAAGTTGGAGCGGCGCGCCCGGACCGTGCGGTCCCGCCGGGCGCGCCGGGCGGTGCGGGCCTACGCCGGCTACCTGAAGTTGGGCGGGGCCATCAGATTCCCGGAACCTTCCCGCCGCTTGCTGGTGGACCTGCTGCGGAAGGGCCATCCCATCCTCACGGGCTTGAACTCCACGTACCTCTATGGCACGCAGCGAGAATACCGGGACCGTTACGATGACGTGCGGGGCGAGGCGGTGGGGCATTTCGTCGTCGTGAGCGGCTACTACCCCAAGACCGATCGCTTTGCGGTCAACGACCCGTTTCGCCGGGTCCCCATGAGCCGGCGAGGGCGCTACCTGGTCGACGCGGAGCGTCTCGTTTCGGCCATTCTCCTGGCCGACGGTACGTACGACGCCGTCCTCCTCGTGTTGGGAAGGCGGTAGTCGATGGCCGAGCGGCCCCGACGCCGGCCGGGCTACGTGATCGTCACCGACGCTCCTCGTTCGGGGCCGCTGGCGAGATTGCCGGTGTGCACGGCGGACGAGTATCTCACAGGGGAGGGCCCGACGCTCGAGGAAGGCCTCACCGTCGTGAACCTGTGTCGTTCGTACCAGTATCTGTCGAAGGGCTACTACGTGTCCCTCCTCGCCGACGCGCGCCACCAGCGAGTGGTGCCGACGTTGCGGACGATCGAGGCCATCAACGACCCCTTCGTGTACTTCCGGGCGCTCGAGGCGGCGGGAGTGGAGACCATCGACTACCGGATCGTGCGCGGCGGCCGGCGCCTGCTGCCCAAGGTGATCGTGCCGGAACGGGACGACGAGGACGACCCGAAGGCGCGGCCTACGCTGGCGCAGGAGGGAAACGGCGGGGCGGTTCGCTATGCCAGGGGCGGCCAACGCTACACCGAGACCACCGTGGTGCTCGGGAAGGCGACCGACGACCGGTTTCGCCGCCAGGGCGCGGCGGTGTTCCGGGTCTTCCCGGTTCCGCTGCTGAAGGTCCGGATGTATCAGGAGGACGACGGCGAGCCGTGGGTCGTGGGCCAGATCTTCCCCACGGCGCTGACGCAGCTCGGGCCGGCGGAGATGGAGCTGCTCGCGGCGGACCTGACCCAGGAACGCCTCGACCGGGCGACGCGCCGGGCGGCGCCGCCGCAGCCGTACCGCATCGCGTGCCTGTGGGACGAGCGGGATCCGTTCGCCGCCTCGGACGAGGAGACGATCGCGAAATTCCAGCGGGCGGCCGAGCGCCAGGATGCCTTGCTCGACGTGATCGACAAGGAGGATCTCGGATCGCTCGGCGAGTACGATGCCCTGTTCATTCGAACCGTGACGGGCGTGGATCACTACGCCTTTACGTTCGCGCAGACGGCGGAGAGCCTGGACATGCCGGTGATCGACGATCCGCAGTCGATCATTCGCTGCTCCAACAAGGTGTTCCTGCACGAGCTGTTCGAGAAGCACGGCATCGCGACGCCGCGCACCGCCATCGTGTCCCGCAAGACCATTGCGGAGGAGGCGGTTGCCATCGGATTCCCGATGATCGTGAAGCTCCCGGACGGCACCTTCTCGCACTCGGTCAAGAAGGCCGGCAACCGGGAGCAGCTCGACGAGCTCTCGGCCGACATGTTTCGCCGCTCGCCGCTGCTCATCCTCCAGGAGTTCACCCCCACGGCGTTCGACTGGCGGATTGGGGTGCTGGATGGCCGGATCCTGTTCGCGGCGCGCTATCACATGGTCAAGGACCACTGGCAGATCGTCGGCCGCTTCAAGACGGGACGGGTGCGGTACGGGCGGGTGGAGGCGGTGTCTCGGGAAGAGGTGCCGGAGGCGGTGCGGAGCCTCGCCCTGGAGGCGGCGGCCCTCATCGGGCAGGGGCTGTACGGCGTGGACGTCAAGGAGAGCGACGCGGGCCCTCTGGTGATCGAAGTGAACGACAATCCCAACATCGTCGCCACGGACGAAGACGCGATCGAGCGGGATCGGCTGTACGACACCATCATCGCGACGTTCTTGCGCCGGATCCGGGACGCGGCCACCGAGCCGAGGTCGAGCTGAGGACCCGCGCCGGCCGCCGGTACCACCTGTTCGAAGTCGTGGGGCTCGAGCTGGAATACTGTGTAGTGGACGCCCAGCTCCGGCCCCGGTGCCTCGTGGAGCAGGCGTTCCGCACGCTGCGCGGCCGGCCGACGTCGGAGGTCGGGTCGCGGGGCGCCGGCTACTCCAACGAGCTGGCCGCCCACGTCTTCGAGGTGAAGACGCTGCGCCCAGAGCGCAGCCTCCGCCGCGCCGAGGCGGTGCTCACGGCCGGCCTGCGGCGCTTCGCCGACGTGCTCGACCGCGATCATGGCGCGCGGCTCCTCCCCACCGGCATGCATCCGTTCATGCGGCCGGCCGACACGCGCCTCTGGCCCCGCGCGGGTGGGCGGATCTATCGCACGTACGACCGGCTGTTCGGCATTCGCGGGCACGGCTGGCTCAACGTGCAGGCGTGCCACGTGAACCTCCCATTCGGCACCGAAGCGCAAACGGTGGCGCTCCACAACGCCACCGCGTGCCTGTTGCCGTACCTGCCTGCGCTGGCCGCGAGCTCGCCCATCTACGAGGGAACGATCGGCCCGTTCGTGGACAATCGCCTGGCCTTCTATCGCCGGAACCAGCGGCGCTTCCCGGAGATCACCGGCCGGGTCGTCCCCGAGTTCGTGACGTCCTACGCCGACTACCGGCGCCGCATCCTGCGGCCGATGTACCGGGCCCTGGCCGGCGTACGGGGGGCGGAGATCCTGCGGCACGAGTGGCTGAACTCGCGCGGCGCGATCGTTCGGTTCATGCGCAGCGCCCTGGAAATCCGGGTGCTCGACATGCAGGAATGCGTGCAGGCGGACGTGGCCATCGCCGCCTTCGTGCGCGGCGCCCTCCGCCGCATGACCCGCGACCTGCTCGAGGGGCGCCTGCACCTGCCCGACCACGCGACACTGGTGCGCGATTTCGCAGGGGCCGTCCGCGACGGCCGCCGCGCCCGGGTCACGGCGTCGCACCTGGGGCGACTGCGGCGGACCGGCTCCCCCACCGCGCGCGACGCGCTCCGGCGTCTGTTGCACTGGTCGCACGACGAGCTCCCGGCCCCGGAGCGCCGCTACCTGGACGTCGTCGCGGACCGGATCGAACGAGGTAACCTTTCCGAGCGCATCCGACGCGCCGTGCGGCGGCGCGGGGGCCGGACCCCCAGACGCCGCCGGCGCGTGATCACCCGTATCTACGAGGAGCTCGCCGAATGTCTTCGGGAAAACGTCGTGTGGCCCGGGTGACAACCCGGTTCACCACGGACAGCGTCGTAGTGTCCTGCGAGCACGCGTCGAATGCCCTGCCGCCTCACGTCGGCACCCTGGGCGTGCCGGGGGGCGTGATGCGGTCGCACGTCGCGTGGGACGAAGGGTCGCGCGAGTTGGGCGGCATCATCGCCCACCGGTTGGGGTGCGCCCACTTCTCGGGCCGATACTCGCGCCTGCTCGTGGACCTCAACCGCAGCCGCGGGACGCGAGCCCTGATCCCCACCGAGCTGTTCGGCACCAAGGTCCCCGGCAACCGCTCGCTCGGCCGCAAGGAGCGCGAGGAGCGGATCGAGAAATACTATACTCCGTACCGCGAGGCGGTGGAGGCGGCGATCGCCAAGGCCGTCGAGACCACCGGGGGCTGCGTCCATTTGAGCGTCCACACGTTCGCGCCCACGGTCGGCAACGAGGTGCGCGACGTCGACGTCGGCCTGCTGTACGATCCCAAGCGGCCGCTGGAGCGCCGTCTCGTCGAGTCGATGCTGCAATCCCTCACGGCGGCCCACGTCGAGACGCGCCCCAACTATCCGTACCGCGGGACCAGCGATGGGTTCACGACCCACTGCCGCACGGTATTCCCCAAGACCAAATACGCGGGCCTGGAGCTCGAGGTGAATCAGCGCGGCCTGCAAAGCAACCGAGCCATTTGGAGGATGGGGAGGGTGCTGACGGAGGCGATTATCGCTGCGCTCGAACTGCAGTGAACTGCAGTGAGAAGAAATCGGCATCGGCCTAGTGGCGGAGTGGGTGGGGACTCCCTCCGCGCGTTCCGAGAGCCCCCACCCACTCCGCCCCGACATCCCCGAACGCTGCTATGCACTCCTCACTTCTCAATCTCACTTCTTACCTGTCCTGGTTTCTCACCTCTCCCTGGAGGGCAGCAACGGCTTCCCTCGCCCGTGCGAGCAGGGGCTCGAAAGCTTGGTCGGCATCCCGCCACGCGGTGAGAAAGCGCCCGTACAGCTCGATGGCCTGCGCGGTGTCCCCAAGGGCCTGGTGCAGCGCGCCGCGCTCGGCCCAGGAACGCACCAGGTAGGCGGGCCGCTCATCGATGCCATCGAGGCTGTCGAGCGACGCGTACAGGCGCAGCGCGCCTTCGCGGTCGCCGAGCGCGGCCATCAAATCGGCCCACGCGAAGGTTCGCACCACCCCATGGAACCCCGAGAACTCGAGGGCGGATGGGCCGCGCAGGGCCGCCTCGAGGCCCGCTCGCGCCGCGGCCGAGTCTCCCCGGGCCAGGGCGAGCTGGGCGTCGAGCACACGCCACGTGGTCCAGGACGCGGTGTCGGTGCGGGCGAGCACCTCGGAGACGATCGTCGTGTCACGCGTGGCGAGGTACCCGCCCAGCCACGTGGTGCCCAGCGCGGTGAGCACCTGCGGATGGCGGTCGGTGCCCCGGGGGAACACGCGGTTTACGTCGTTCCACAGCGAGGTCATCGTGGCCCGAACGCGCTCGCGGCTCCAACCCGCGTCGGCGGCCAGATACGTGCGGCCGTAGCGGTCGAGCACCGCACGCGGGAACAGGATCCCGCTGGGGCCGCTGATGGAATCGTCCGGGAAGTAGGCGAGGAGGCCGCGGCCAAGCCGGATCGCCTCGTCGAGCCGGCCCGCCGCCGCCAGCACGACTTCGGGGGCGAACGGGTCGTCGCCCGGGCGAAGGTTCGTCCGCAGACGCAGGCTGTCGCTCGTCGCAGCGAATGCCCGACTCATCGCCTCCGCCGCCTCGGGAAACGCGCGGCGGTGAAACGTGATCCGGGCCTCCCACCCCGCGGCCGCGGCAACCTCGCCGGTCCCGCGGAGCACCGCAACCTGCCGGTCCGCCTCGTCGAGACGCCCGTCCGCCACGAGCGTCGTGAGCAGCCGCAGCCTGGGCTCGACAGCGTCCGGCACCGCGGCCACCCACTCGTACGCGGCTGCCACCAACTCCTCGCGGGCGCGCCCGCGCAGCACCGCCACCCGGTCGCCGTACCGCTGCGCGAGCGACTCGGGCGGCGCGTACACGGCGCGCTCGCCGACGCACAGGATCGGCGCGGCCGTGAGGCAGATGCGCAGAGCGTCCAGGATATGGACGTACGCCAGCGTGTAGCTCGAGTCGAGCCGCAGCGTGGTCCGGAACGCGTGCAGTGCGTTCCCCAGGTCCCCCACCGTGTCGGCGTGCGGGAAGCCCATCGACCCGTCGTGCCACTCCGCCTCGCCGAGCTGGTACCACGCCTCGACGTCGGTCGAATCCCGTGCGATCAGCTCGCGCGCCAACTCGCGGGCACGCCGCAGGTTGCCGTCTTCGTAGGCGGCGTGATACTGCACCAGCGTGCGGAGCCGCAGCGGCAGCGTCGCCGAGTGGGCTTCGGCCTTTGCCACGAGCCCGCGGCGTCCCGCGCGCTCGGCGCGCAGGCCGGCCCAGCCGTCGGCGTTGACGAGCTGGATGTAGGCCAATGCGAACGTCGAGTCGAGCGCCACGGCGCGTTGCAGGTGAGCCGTCGCCGAGTCGATCTCGTAGCGTTGCAGCGCGGTGGAGCCGGCGAGGTACTCGCGATACGCGTCCAGCGATCGCGTCGTCTGGGCCACGAGGCCCGGCCGCGGGCCCGCCGGCGCCCCGCTGATCGAGAGGATGCGCGCGGCGAGCGAATCGAACAGCGGCCGCGGGTCGGCGTCCGCCGCCGCCCGGACGATCTCCGTCGCGATGCGCTCGCCGGTGCGGACGTCGTGCACCTTCGCCTCGACGGCCACGGAGTCGCCGAGCCGGCGGATGTCTCCCAGCACCATCGTGCCGACCTTCGCCTCGCGGGCCATCCGGCGCGCAGCGTCGAAGTCGAGGTCGGCCGGGGAAGCGATATTCGAGCGGCGCAGCAACGATCCGGTACGCTCGTCGTCGAACACCAGCAGGTCTTCCCAATGCGACACGGCCAGGCCCAGGAGGTTCATCGACGCCTCCTGGAGATAGTCCCGCCCCGGATCGCCCGTGCGGTTCTCGAACGGGAACACGATGAGGCTCTTCCGCGGATCGCCCGCGCGATCGGGCACGAAAAACCAGAGGGTGACGAGCGCGGCCAACACCATCGCAGCGGTCCCCAGGGTCCAGGCGCGCCATTGGGGCGACCGCACCGTCACCGAGATCCGGCTCGCCGGGGTCCCCATCGCGTCGCGGAACTCGGCGATCGCTTGATACCGCCCCGCTGGAGCCTTCGTCATGGCCTTCTGGATCGCCTCGGCTAGCTGCGGCGGCGTGTCCGGACGGACGTCCGTGAGCGAACGCGGCGTGGTGGTGAGCTGCGCCACCATCACGGCCTCGGGCGACTTCCCCTCGAACGGCGGAGCGCCCGCGAGCATCTCGTAGCCCACCACGGCGAGCGAGTAGATATCCGCCCGCGCGTCCACGTCCAACTCCCCGGTCACTTGCTCGGGCGACATGTACAGCGGCGTGCCGATGGTCGCCCCCGCCTGCGTCAGCCGCGGCCCCGTCCGCGCGTGCTCCCGGGCCCGCGCCACGCCGAAGTCGGCGAGCACCGCGTGCCCCTCCTCGAGCAGCACGTTCTCCGGCTTGATGTCGCGGTGCACGATCCCCCGTCCGTGCGCGTAGGCGAGGGCATCCGCCACCTGGTGCAGCATCCGCCACGCCTCGGGAATCGCCAACGGACCTTCCCGCGCCATGCGATGGCGCAGCGACTCGCCCGCGACGTACGGCATGACGTAGTACAGCAGCTCTTCGGAGGCCCCGGTAGCCAGCACGGGGAGGATGTTGGGGTGCTGGAGCTGCGCGGTGACGGCGATCTCGCGGCGGAACCGCGCGGCGCTCACCTCGCTCGTCTCGTCCGGCGGCAGCACCTTCACCACCACTTTACGGTCGAGCGACACCTCGGTGGCGAGGAACAAGTGGCTCATGCCACCGCGCGCCATCTCGCGCTCGATCACGTACGCGTCGCCAATGAGCCGCTGGAGGCGGGACAGGAGATCAGTCATTGGAGGACGTGAGTGCTCACGTGTGACCCAGGTTGACGGACCGAAGAGTGAGAAGTGAGGAGTAAGGACTGTCCGAACCGGTGGCTACTCCTTGTCATTTAGCTCTCACTTCTCACTGCAATGTTCAGACACCATTCGCGACCGCAAGGTTGATACCCGGGACGGCCCCGGCGTTGCCGGATCCACCTCAACGCCGCCCTCCCGACGAATCCTCCGGAGCCAGCGAATCGGCACCGGGCGGCTGGGGAAGGGTGTCGCGCGCATCCAGGGTGTCGGCGGCGGCCGCGGAGTCCCCCTCGAGCAGCGAATCGAGGTTCACTTGCACGGCCGGCAACGAGTCGGACGCGAGATCCGGCAAGGGCGCCACCCCACCCACCCGGCGGACGAGAAACGTTGCCCGGTCCATCCGCCTCCGGATTTCCGCCACGTATCGTCGATAGCTGCCGCTGTCCCGCCCCGGGTGCCACGTGGATGGGCGCGGCAGGCTCGCGGCGAGCTGCGCGGCCTCGTGCTCCGTGAGCCCGGCCGCCGACCCCCCGTAGTAGTGCCGCGCCGCCGCCTCGGCCCCGTAAATCCCGGGCCCGAACTCCGCGACGTTCAGGTAGAGCTCCAGGATACGGTCCTTCGAGAGGTACCGCTCGAGCTGCCACGTGAGGATCGCCTCCTGCAGCTTCCGGAGGGGGCTGCGCGACGGGGAGAGCCACAGGTTCTTGGCGAGCTGCTGGGTGATGGTGGACGCGCCCCGGGGCGCCGTCCGCTCCTCGAGCGCCTCCGCGATGGCCGCGCGCAGCTCCGCGGTGGAGAATCCGTTGTGCGAGAAGAACTCCATGTCTTCGGCCGCTACCGCGGCGCGCTTCAGGTGCGGCGAGATCCGGTCCCAAGACGCCCAGCGCCACGCGACCGCGTCGTTCTCGCCTGCGGCGCGGCGCCGTTCCCGGTACCGCTCGATGAACGCCGTGGTTTCGGGGTTCTCCGATGCCAGGCGTTCGACATCCGGCCAGGTGAGCAGCTCGTAGACCAGGACCGCGGCGCCGAGCAGCCCCACCCCGAGTGCGATTCCCACGAGGACGCGCGAGGCACGCCACCGCGGGCGACGGGGGTCCCTGAGCGTGGGCGGGCGGGCGGCAACGTCCGGCGGCGGCGGTGGGCCGCCGGGAGAGGCCGGGGGAACGGGAGGCTGTGTCACGACTACAAAGGATAAAGGACGACGGCAAGTACGGCGAGGTTGGGAGGCGTACTCCGCCGCGGGCGACCAGAGGAAGCCCAGGAAGGGCGCTGGTGTGCCGGCGCTCCGAAGGATGTGGACCGAGAGGCGCTACACCACGCGCTCCAGTTCCTCAACCCCGATCGGAACCGCCGCGGGGGCACCTACCGGCTCCATCCGCGCCACGAACAGCGCCGCCGTGAGGTCGCCCGCCACGTTGAGCGTGGTGCGGCACATGTCGAGGATGCGGTCCACGCCCAAGATGATCGCAATCCCCTCGGGGGGCACGCCGACGCTCGCCAGCACCACCATGATCAGCGGTAGCGAGCCGCCCGGCACCCCCGCCGCTCCCACGGCGGTGATGACCGACAGGATGACGACGACGATCTGCTGGCCGATCGACAGATCGACGCCGAACACCTGGGCCAGGAACAGCACGGTGACGCCCTCGTAGAGCGACGTGCCGTTCATGTTCATCGTGGCGCCGAGCGGCAGCACGAATCCCGCCACCTGGCTCGGCACGCCGAGCTGCTGCTCCGCGACCGCGATGTTGGTGGGCAGCGTGGCGTTGCTCGAGCTGGTGGAGAACGCGGTCACGACGCTGGTGCGCGCCTTTTTCCAGAACGTCACCGGGTTGAGGCCGCCCAGCACGCGCACGAGAACCGAGAGGCCGAAGACGGCGTGGAGCAGGAGCCCCCCCACCACCACCGCCACGTACACGCCGAGCTCCCTCATCAGGTGCCAGCCAAACCGCGACGTGACCACGAAGATCAGTCCGAACACGCCGTACGGGGCGAGCTTCATGGCCAGGTCGATGATCTTGATCACGACGTCGCCCAACGCCTCGATCACCCGCACCAGTGGCCGCGCCCGCTCGGCGGGGAGCATCGTGAGGGCTGCGCCGAATACGAGGGAGAAGAAGATCACGCCGAGCATGTCCATGTTGGCCGCGGCCTGCACGGGGTTCCGTGGCACGAAGTTCACGAACGTCTCGATGCCGAACCGCGTACCGCCCGCCGGGGCCAGACCCTCAGCCTGGCCGCGATACGTGTCGAACAGCTGCTGCCGGGTGACCGGATCGATGCCGTCTCCGGGATTCACCAGGTTCACCAGCGCCAGGCCGATGATCACGGCGATGGTGGTGGATGCGAGGAAATACAGCAGCGTGATCCCGCCGATGCGCCCGAGCTTCCGCACGTCGCCGATCCCCGCCACGCCCAGCGTGATCGACGCGAAGACGAGGGGGATCACGGTCATGAGGAGCATGCGCAGGAAGATCTGGCCCACCGGGTTGGCGATGTTGTCACCTACCCAGCGTACCCAGGCGGCGTCGCCGGCGAACGCATTGGCCGCCGCGCCCGCCGCCGCTCCAGTCACGAGGCCGAGAACGATCTTGGTGTGGAGCTTCAAGGAACCTCCGCGCATTGGAAACCGTTCCGGTGAGTCACGCGACGAGTAACGGCGTCAGTTAGGGCCGACCCGCGCTCAACCATCGTCGCCGTCGCTCGGCGGCGTTCGCAGCACCTTGAGGAAGAACCGCACCGTGAAGTACAGCACCACCGCCCAGGTCACTGCGAGCATCGCCCACGCCGCCCCGGTCATGGCGTCCTCCGTCGTTTGAGCGCCCATGCGCGCCACACGAGCGCGGCGCACGCCAGAAACACGAGCATCAGGAGGATACGCGTGGCGTCCTGCACGAAATCGTTGGTGAAGTTGCCCTGCGCGTCGAACCATTGGTACTGCGGGTCGCCCACGTGCAGCACCTTGCCGATCACGCTGTCCGGCGCGAGCGGCCACCCCTCTCCCGCCAGCACCGAGCGAAGCGCGGCCCCCCACCTGCCCACCGGCTTGACCAGCGCGCCCACGAACACCACCGAGATGAACGCGGGGGTCACGTACTGGATCACGTAGCGGAACACCCGCGGGACGTTCATGTCGGCGCCGCGGGTGATCTCCTGCCACCCCCGTTCCATGCCGAAGATCCAGGCGAAGATGAAGACCTCACCCAGCGCGAAGACCACGAGGGCGAACGTGCCGCTCCAGAAGTCGAACTCGTCGAACGCGCCCCCCGGATAGAGCCACACGCACACCGAGCCGAGCAGCAGCGTCGCCACGCCGAACGTGAGCGCCGCCCGCGCGCGCCGCACGCCAAACTCGTCTTCGAGAAACGCCAGGATCGGCTGGCCCATGGCGAGCGAGGAGGTGATGCCGGCGAAGAACAGCAGGCCGAACCACATCGCACCGGCGATCGGCGCGAGCCACCCCCAGTTGTTGAATAGGGTGGGCAGCGTCAGGAACCCGAGACCGAAGCCGCTGCCGCTCATCGTGGCCGCCTGCACGGCCTGGAGACCGAGATAGGCGGTGGCGATGGGAATGAGGATGCTCCCCCCGAGCACCACCTCGACGAACTCGTTCATCCACCCGGCGGACGCCGCGTTCAAGGCCACGTCCTGCTCCCGCTTCAGATATGCCGCGTAGCAGTGGATGGAGCCCATCCCCACCGACAGCGTGAAGAAGATCTGGCCCGCGGCGGCCAGCCAGGTGCTCGGGTTCAATAGCCCCGACGGCTTCGGCTCCCACACGAAGTTGAGGCCGGCGAGCGGGCTCTGCACCACGCCCGGGTCCTCCGGGCCCAGCAACAGCCCTCGTACCGCGAGCACCACGCCGAACACGATGAGCAACGGCATGCCGATCTTCGCCGCGGTCTCGATGCCCTTGGCCAGCCCCCGCGACAGGATCCAAACGTTCAGAGCGAGGGTGCCGAGAAACCAGAGGAACGCCTGCGTCGGGACCGCGAAGACGGAGCCCTCGTGCATGCCCAGGTAGTGCGGGAAGAACTCCGTCGGCGCGATCTCGCGGAACGTGCCGACCAGTGAGTGCCACACGTAGGCCAGCGTCCACGATTCGATGTAGCAGTAGTACGCGGCCACGGTGAGGTTGGTGAACAGGCCGAACACCCCGACGTACTTGAGCCACCGGTACGGGCCCATGCGGTCGAACATTCCGGGCGCCGAGTGGTGCCCGTACTGCCCGCCGTGCCGCCCGATGGCCCACTCCACCCACAGGAGCGGGATGCCCATCAGGACGAACGACACGAGGTAAGGAATCAAGAACGCGCCGCCCCCGTTCTGGGCGGCCTGCGCGGGAAAGCGCAGGAAGTTGCCGAGGCCCACCGCGTTGCCCGCCATCGCAAGCACGAGGCCGACCCGCGTGCCCCAACGCTGACTACCGGTCACACACCCTCCCTGTTGACGGGACGAGGCCGCCTCGATGGGTCACCCGGGACCGGCAGCTCGATCAACCGCGTCCCGGGACCCAACGGATCGTGCTCCACCGGTGAGTGCGCCGCGGCGCGGCGCGGGAACAGGAACGACGCCGCCACTGCCGCCGCCAGCACCCCGGCGATCACGGCGAGCGACGCCCCGATCGGCACGTGGTATACCTCGGCGAGCACCATCTTCGCGCCGACGAACGCCAGGATCGCCGACAGCCCGAGCTTCAGGAAATGGAACCGCCCGATCACGCCGGCGAGCACGAAGTACAGCGACCGGAGTCCGAGAATCGCGAACACGTTGGACGTGTAGACGATGAACGGATCGCGCGTGACGCCGAACACCGCGGGGATCGAATCGACAGCGAAGACGACGTCGGTTGTCTCGAGCAAGACGAGCACCAGCAGCAGCGGCGTCGCCGCCCAGCGCCGGCCCCGCCGAACGATGAAGCGGTGCCCATGATATCGCTTGGTCAGCGGCACGATCCTGCGCAGCATCCGGATCACGGGGTTCGCCTCCGGCGCGATGCCGCCCTCCTTTTGCCTCGCCATCCGGACCGCCGTCACGATCAGAAAGCCGCCGAACACGTACGTCACCCAGTGAACCCGCTCGATCAGGAACGCTCCCGCCCCGATCATGACGCCGCGCATGACGAGCGCGCCGACGATGCCCCAGAACAGCACCCGGTGCTGGTACTGAGGCGCGACGCCGAAGGAGGAGAAGATGAGGATGAAGACGAAGATGTTGTCGACGGAAAGCGCCTGCTCGACGAGATAGCCGGCGAAGAATTCGAGTCCGGCCTGGCTCCCACGGGCGAGGAAGATCCCTATGCCGAACGCGACGGCCAGCGCCGCCCAGGCGGCGACCCAGACCGCCGCCTCCTTGGGGCGGACGGCGTGCGCCCGCCGGTGAAAGACCCCGAGGTCCAACGCCAGCAGGGCCAGCACCAGTGCGTTGAACGCAACCCAAACCCATGTCCCGCTGATGGCCGTTACCTCACAGGCCGACCCCAACGCACGAAGGGCGAGCCTCCGCGCAGCCGGTAGTCCGGCGTTCGCGAAGGTCTCGCCCAGTCGTTTCCCCGACTTCGCCGAACCGTGCGCCTCTCGACGCAGTCCTGACGATTCGGCATCGCGGGCGCCCGCGCCCGCGGAGCTACTCCCCTTCTGAAGGCCGCAATCTTATGGAGCCATGGCCCGCATTGCAATAGCCCCGGTCACCGACCGCACCCTTCGGGAGAGGTTCGGCGGGCGACGACACTCGGCGGCCGCGCCTGTTAGGGAGCTGATCGCCGCGCGTCCATTCCCACCGCCGCGAGATCCACCTGCAGAATCTCCCCCCACCCGCGCGAGTAGAAGAGATACCGCCCGTCCGGCGAGACGAACGGCGTGTAGTCGAACGACGCGCCGTTCACCACGTCGCCCAGGTGGCGCGGCGCGGTCCACGCGCCATTCTCCCGCCGGCTGACGTAAAGGTCGCCCTCCCCGCGTGTGCCGTCGCGGGTGGACGTGAAGATGATGAACGACTCGTCCGGCGCGATGTAGGGGTCGGTGTCGGTGGCCGCGGTATTGATCCCGGCGCCCAGGTTCTCCGCCGGCTGGTACTCCCCGTTCACGAAGCGCGACACGTAGATGTCGAGCCGGCCGCGCCCGGCCTCGCGCTCCGATCCAAAATAGAGGTTGCCGTTGGCGGCCACCGCCGGATAGTTGTCGTAGCCCGGACCGTTCACGGCCGGACCCAGACGGCGCGGCTCGCCCCAACCGTCGCCCGCGCGGTCCACCACCCAGATGTCGAAGGCCGTGCGCTCGTCGCCCTCCATCTGCGGGCGGGTGGACGCGAAGAACATGCGGCGCCCGTCCGGCGAGAGGTACGGCTCCTTGTCGTAGGCGTGCGTGGAGAACGACGCCGTCTCCGGCGGCGTCCACCGGCCGTCCTCGAAGCGCGAGAACACGATGCTCTCGTGCCCGTCCCGGTCCTTGCGCAGCGTGTAGTAGATGGTGCGCCCGTCCGGTGTGAACGTGGGACCGTACACGTCGGCCTCGGTGTTGATCATGCCATCGCCGAAACGCATTGGCTCGCGGATAGGCCGGTCGGTTGCATAGGGGTGCTGCTCCTGCGCCGCGACCGTGGCCGCGAGGACGGCGACGACTGCGTTCACTCGGGTGGTGCTCACGTGTCCCTCCGCTTGGAAACGAGGAAGGGAGATTCAGAATCTCGGTGGTGACGTATTCTAAACCGCAGAGGCCGCGGAGATCGCAGAGCGGT
>Ga0299906_10000468_pt1 | contig 37887 bp, 26 predicted proteins | sample RVTome_14_FD_200259 | JGI IMG/M metagenome (GOLD analysis project Ga0299906, IMG submission 200259) | Soil microbial communities from uranium-contaminated site in the Upper Colorado River Basin, Wyoming, United States - RVT145D125 (version 2) ... | reverse complement strand
GGCTGCGCGTCCGCGGACCTTGGACCTCCTTCGATCGACGCGGCTGCGCGTCCGCGGACCTTGGACCCCCTTCGATCGACGCGGCTGCGCGTCCGCGGACCTTAAACCTCCCTTCGATCGACGCGGCTGCGCGTCCGCGGACCTTGGACCCCCTTCGATCGACGCGGCTGCGCGTCCGCGGACCTTAAACCTCCCTTCGATCGACGCGGCTGCGCGTCCGCGGACCTTGGACCCCCTTCGATCGACGCGGCTGCGCGTCCGCGGACCTTAAACCTCCCTTCGATCGACGCGTCCGAGCGTCCGCGGACCTTGGACCTCCCTTCAGCCTGCGCGGCCGGACGGTCAAGCGCGCTTCTTGCGACCGCGTCCGCGCGGTTCCGGACTCCAGGCGCGCACCGACTCGACGGTGGTGCCGAGCTCGCGCGCCTCGTCGTCGACGAAGGCCGCGAAGTACGCGCCGAGACCGCTGCGCCCGCCGTCGCTGTCGTGCCACTGGTGGATCCACGGCTCCAGCTCGAGGATGCCGGCGAGCAACGGCGCGAGCTGCTCGGACCGCCAGCCTTCGTCTTCCTTCATGCGCAGGTAGAAGGCGGCGAGCGCCTTCGCCTGCTCGAGGTGCGTCCAGCCGGCCCAACCGTACACCGGCGACGGGTCGCCCGAGCGCTCGCTCCCTGGGTAGACGATGAAGCGCTCTTTGGGCACGTCGAGCTTGCCGCGCAGGCGCCAGGTCGTGGAGCTCGCGAAGTCGGCGGACGCGTACTTCGGCGGCACCGGGATGTCGTCCACGTCCTCGCCGCGGTCCTCGCGGCGTTGCAGGTCCCACACGTCTTCCCAGGCGCGGCGCTTGCGCAGGCCGGCGTCGCGGTAGCGCCGGGCGGCCAGGTAGGGCACGGCTTCGCCGGCGAGGAGCTCGCCCACGAGTCGCACGAAGTTGACGTCGGGGCCGCCGTAGAGCGCGGCCACCTCGACGGCGCCGGGCTCTTCGCGCAGGCGGTCGGCGATCCGGCCGACCGAGAGCAGCGTCGCGCCGGGGGACCAGATGCGGTGGGACTCGAGACGGTCGAGGAGCCATTCGCGGAGCACTTGCATCTCCTGGTCTTCCCAGGACCGGACGTTCCAGCGCCGCTTGAACTCAGGCTTCTCGATGAGCCGGATTTCATGATTGGTGCGAATGGCCTCGATGCGGCGCTCGACAAGATCGGCGTAGGTGGCAGGCCAGTCCGAGGGAAGATCTGGCGACGGCTCGGCGCCGTGGCGTTGGAACCACGTCGTGGCGAAGGCATCGTCGCGGATCTTGCGCGCCATGAGGACTTCGAAAGCGCGTTCGCCGAACCGAATGGGCGGCTTCTCAATCCCGCCCCCCAGCATCCCGTTGTCCACCAATCCGTACGCGCTATAACACCACCAGTCAAGCTCCTCCTGGGCGCTGATCATCTGACGCAGGAGAAGATCGGCTCGGTCTTGGCGTTCGGCCCAGCCTTCGAGGATCGATGGGAGCTCTTTCCCGAGTGCCGCGGGCAACGACGCGTCTCGCTGTCGAGCGAGGGCGTCGAGCTTGCGAGCTAGCGGAAGGGGCTTGTCTTGGGTGATCGCGAAGCCCTTCAACAAGCCGCCACCGATTTCGTAGAAATCCTCGAACGGGATCGTCGTCTGCCTGGCGCCGCGGTCGTCGACCGTACTGCCACGGTTCTGGCACACCTGTTTTAACCAGAAGCAGCCGACGGAGCTGTTAAGCAGGCCGAGGAGCGCCAGGTGATCGTCCTCGGTGGCGTCGGCGGGAAGCTTGATGACGGGAGCAGAACGGTTGAAGACCTTACCGCCGCGATCGAGGACGAAGTGGTTGTGCGTCGCGACGAAGGCGAAGGTGATGGACAGAGGTGTACGAAGCTTTCCCGGCGTCAGCCGACCGAACTCATACCAACGCAGGCCAGCCTCGACCTTCGTCTTCCCTCCAAACATCTTGTTGTTGGCAATGTTGGTTCGGCCCAGCCAAAGGTGCCGAAAAAGCGGCGTTGATGGATCCTCCGGCAACACCTCAAGGTCCCCGTCGTAGGGAAACACGGCAACCTCCACTTCGCCGAGTTGCCAGTCGCGAAAATCGCGTCTCCTACGACCATGGGGCGACGCTCTTTGATGCCGTGGCGTCTGGCGACCGCCACAGGAAGGATGAAGAGATCGTCCTCGAGCGTAAACGACGTGATGCCGATCGAGTCCGCGATTTGGCCGAGGACAGTGTCGGCCTTCGCCTCGATCCTCGCCTTGAGCTCCACCGCTCCACCGCCCGTCAACGTCCACGGGTGCTGTCCATAGAGCTTCCGCGGCTTCTCGTCCACCGAGATGAGCTCGTCTTCGTACTCCGTCCGACCGACGCCCCGCAAGATCGACGACCACACCTTTCCCTGCGCCGGATCGTCCGGCGTCTCCGGCTCCCCACGGATCCCGAGGACGGATCGCACCGTAGTCTTGACCGGCGGACGGTTCCGTCCGATCAGGATGACCGTCGGCGTCCCGTGTCCTGGGATGTAGGCCCCCGAAGTGTCGATCACGTGCGTCAGGTCCAAGGCCGGCACGAAGTCGGTGACCAGCTTCTTCCCGAACTCGCGCTTCATGAACGAGTTCGCCGTGATCTGTCCCACGAAGCCGCCGGCCTGAGCCAGCTCGAAGAAGCGCTCGAAGAACGGCACCGACAGCGAGTACTTGCCGCTGCACGAGCCGTAGCGGTCCCGATACGCCTGGTTGAGAACGGCGTCCTTCACCGTGATGTACGGCGGATTGCCGACGACGGCGGCGTAGCGTCTCCCGAGGATCTCGCGCAGCGCGTCCCGGTCCTCGGTCTCGTAGACGAACCGTAGAGGATCGTCGTCCGGAGCGAGTCCTATCTGGGTGCCGCGGATGGCGCCGAAGCGCGGGCCGTGGAGCAGCGAATCGCCGCACGCCACGTGCATGCGAAACCCCGGCGCCGACGCCAGACGCGCGACGTCCGACGCCCTGAGCGCCGCCACCAGCAGACGGAACCGCGCGATGGCCACGGCGAAGGGGTTGACGTCCACGCCGGCGACGGCGTCGAGAGCGCGCTGGGTGAGCGCGCGCACGTTCACCTCGGGGGCGGCGCCGAGCCAGCGGTCGAGCAGTCGCGCGAAGGCGCCGAGCAGGAAGTGGCCGGAGCCGCAGGTGGGGTCGAGCAGGTGGGTGGCGGCGAGCCCGAATTCGTCGAGCGCGGGCTCGAGCGTGCGGTCGAGCAGGAACGACTCCACGAACTCGGGCGTCTGCAGCAGGGCGTAGCGTTTGCGGGCGGTTTCCGAGAGGTCCTGATAGAGATCGCCGAGGAAGCGCGTATCCCACGCGGGATCCGTGAAGTCGTGGACGAGCTCGCCGGTGGCGGCGTCGCGGCGCTGCCACAGCTCGAGGATCTCGCGGGCGCCGTCGCCCGACGGCGCGAGACGCCACAGCGGATTATGGCGTCGATCGAAGACGTCCTCGGCGCCGGGCAGGGCCGCCACCTCCGCGAACACGGCGAGCAGATACTCGCGGTCGGTCTCGGCGGGACGCTCGCGGAAATACAGCAGATGACGGTCGAGCGCGCCAGCGCGCCGCTCGCCGGGACCGGAGATGCGGGGCTCGTCGACGAGACCGTTGTCCTCGAGGAAGCGCACGAAGACCGACCCCAGCACCCAGGCGGCGGCGACCTGGGTGAGCAGCTCGTCGCGCCAGGCGTCGTAGGAGCCGCCGGTGCGTTGGGCGTCGCTGGCGGCGCGGAATTCGGCGTGCAGGGGCGCGTCGAGGTCCGGCTGCTCGCCGAGCCGGCGGCGCAGGTCGTCCTCGAGGCGGGAGACGAGGGGTTTGAGGTCGGCGAGCAGGCGTTCGCGTTGGATCATCCCATTCAGACGGAATCGAAACCAAGCCACTTCTTGACGGCAGACTCCACCTCTGAGAACTGGTCTTCGTTGAGCTTTCCCAACCTTCGGATCAACATGGCATGGGGGATCGTCACCAGACTTTGAGCGTCGAAGACGCCGGGCTTCAGGAAACGAGCATCAATCTGGACTTCGAAGCGCGAGCGCCGGATGCTCGTCGTGCGCGAGACGAGTGTGACCAAGGCCCGATCCTCGTCCTCGACTGGAACGCTGAGGACGAGAGCCGGCCTCACCTTGGCAGCGAGGCCGAGATCGACCAGCCAGACCTCGCCGCGACGAGGGTCCTTCAACTGGCGCGCTCCTCCTCGCGATCGAGCTCCAGGAACACCAACTCAGCAGCCGCGATCAAGTCCTGATCTGGAAGAGGGGGCAGGTCGAGCCTCACCGACCGACGGAGGATCTCACTCGCCGCACTTCTCTTGTCGGTCTCTGGCAGATGGTCGAACGTCTCGATGAGATGCTGAACGGCTGGGCTCATGTCGAAGCTCCTGTGCGATGGCCGGACTTTATCACGATCGAGACTCCACCCACGCTTCGGGCACCGCCACCCAATCGTTCGGTCCGAGCACCGGCAAGGCGCGGCCGTCGAGGACGGGCCGGGCGGTGGGGTCGCCGGTGGGCACCAGGACCCAGGCGCCGAGGCCGCGTCCGCAGCGCTCGCGCAGGCGCTCGAGGAAGGCGAGGGCGTCGTAGCGGGCGAGCAGGCCGGGGTGGGTGAGGAGCACGGTGCCGGCGGACGACTCCAGGGTCGTCTCGACTTCCGGCAGTGCGTGGTGACGCACGAGGTCGACGAGCAGGGCCCAGTCGTCGCTCGAGCGCGGCGCGGCGTCGGCTGCGAGGATCACGTCCCAGTCGGCGCCTTCGCGCTCGGCCACGCGGAGCATGGCCTCGATGAGGAGGCGCTCGAGGCTGAGGCGCCGGAGGCCGTGACGCTCGAGATTGTGGGCGAGGGCGGAGGCGGCGCGCTCGGCGAGGCGCGGGGTCACGGTGAGCACGAGGAAGCCCCGGTCGCGCGCCGAGCGTCTCAGGAGCCGCTCGAAGCGGGCGGCCGCGGCGGCGGCGTCCTCGTCGGCGGGGCCGTGGGCGGTCTCGCTGGAGAGGCTGGGGAGGCTTTCGGGGCCGTAGAAGCCGTCGTCGTCGCCGCCGGCGGGGCCGGGCCACCAGACGAGGCCGGTGCCGGCGTCGCGCAGGAGGGCGTCGAGCTCGGGCCGGCGCGGCAGGGGCGCGGCCTCGGGGAAGCGGCCGAGCACGCGGCGGTGGACGCCGTCGACGTCGAGCCGGCGCGCGCCGAGGAGGGCGCCGCGGGCCAGGCTCACGGCGCGCGCGGCGGGCAGGCCGCGCGGGTAGAGCTCCTGGCGCGGCGACAGGGCGGCGTGGCGCGAGGCGGCGGCGGCCAGGCGCAGGAGGCGCTCGGGGTCGGGCGGGCCGCCGGGCGGGGCGAGGGCGGCGAGGGCTTCGCGGGCGCGGGCGGCGCTGGGCGGCGGCTCCTCGCCGGCGAGCTGGTCGGCGCGCTGGCCGAGGTGGGCCGCCCAAGTGGCGAGACGGGCGCCGAGGTCGTCGTCGCCGGCGAGGGCGGCGAAGGTGCCCTGGGAGCGGCGGTAGGCGGCGAAGCGCGGCGCGTCGCGGGCGGCTTCGGCTTCGAGGGCGGCGCGCACGACGGCGGCGGCGCGACGTCTCCGCTCGTGGCTGCGGCGGGTGGAGCCGCGCCGCACGAGCACGGCGTCGGCCAGCTCGTCCACGGTCGTCACGCCGCCGTGGCGGGCGATGACGTCGGCGAGGTCGGCGCGCAACTCGGTCAGGGCGGGTTGGCGCAGCCAGCGCCCGCGGGCGGTGGCGGTGACCTGGCCGACGCGGGCGCGGGTCACGCCGAGGTCGGCGGCAACGTCGCTCTGGCTGGGCCAGGGAGAAATCCCCCCCAGCCCCCCTTTCTCAAAGGGGGGAGTAGGACTCCCCCCCAAAGCAACACGGTCAAAGGGGGGAGTAGGAGTAGGAGTCCTCGCTGTCGCCTCGCTGTCCAAGGGGGGCTCCGCGTAGGGCAGGCTGGGCCTGCCGATCCGCGGCTTCGCCGCGGAAATCCCCCCCAGCCCCCCTTTTTCAAAGGGGGGAGTAGGAGTAGGAGTCCTCGCTTCGCTTCGGGATCCTGTGGATTCAGGACGTCCGTCATCGGCGGCCAGGCCGAGGAGACGTTCGAGGACTTCGGCCTGGCGGGAATCGCGGCGCGTCTTCGGCAGGAGGTCGTCGAAGAGTCGGTCGACGCTCCAGGTCGCGGGCTCGACGTCGGGCGCGGGCTCGATGGGCGGGCGCGTCGCCGGAGGCTGGCGCGTCGCCCCGTCGTCCTTCACGGCCTCTGCTTCCGCTTCTCCTGCTTCTTCTTTCGGGGCTTCGGCGGGGGCGGTGACGACGGCGGGGGCGGTGAACACCTTGCGCCAGGCCTCGATCATCTCTTCGCAGGTGTCGAAGCGGTCGGCGAGGGCGGGGGCGAGGGCGCGGCGGAAGAAGCGGGCGAGGGCGTCGGCGCCGCCGGCCGGGAGGGCGGGGAAGTGCTCGGGCTCCACGCGGGGGGCGGCGTCGTCGACGAGGGCGGGGTCGGAGCGGCCGTCGCCCCAGACCGGGCGGGTGCCGGTGGCCATCTCGTAGAGGGTGACGGCGGCGGCGAAGCGCTCGGCGTGGACGTCCCAGCGTCCGCGGCCGGGGCGTCGCAGGAAGGGGTCGAGGTAGCCCACGGTGCCGGCGAGCACGCGCTCGGCGGGGATGCGGGAGAGGGAGAAGTCGAAGACCACGAGGTGGCGCCGGCCGCCGCTCTCGCCGCGCAGGCCGAGGTTGGCGGGCTTGAGGTCGCGGTGGGCGATGCCTTTTTCTTCGAGGTGGTCGACCACGCGCAGGAGCTCGTCGCCGAGGCGCCGCAGCTCGGCGGGATCGAGGGCGCCGTGGCCGCGCAGCTCGCGTTCGAGAGTGGTCTCGCCCGCTTCGTCCATGAGGATGCCGGCGCGGCCGTCGACGTCGACGCGCGCTCGCGGCGCCACGACGAGCTCGTGGCGCAGCTTCTCGAGCACGTCGTGCTCGTCGTCGAGGCGGGCGTTGTGCTCGCGTTCGAGGGCCACCTTGAGCACGGCGGTCTCGGCGCCGCGGCGCACGAGGAAGACGCGGGCCACGGCGCCGGAGCCGAGCACCTTGAGCACGTCGAAGCCGCCGGCGAGGCGGTCGCCGGCCTTGGCCACGCGCGGGTCGGCGAAGGCGGAGGCGTCGGGCTCGGTGAGCTGGTCCTCGACCAGCTCGAGATAGGAGAGCAGGTCGGCCACGGAGCCGAGGCGACGCTCCACGTCGGGATGGGTGGCTTCGGCGATCATGTCCTGGAGGGCGTCGACGGCGCCGTCGACGACGGTGGAGAGCTGCAGCCCCGGTCCGTCGTGGAGCTTGCGCTCGAGCTCGACGAGGTCGGCGGCGGGCGGCGTGCCGCTGAAGACGTGGTAGGCCACGGCGCCGAGGGAGAAGACGTCGAGCTTGGGCTCGTCGCGCTCGTCCACCGTCGCCTGGGCGCGGGTCTCGGGGGCGAGGTAGAGCTGGCTGGGCTCGTCGAGGCCGGCGCCCACGTGATCGGTGGCGCTGAGGCGGTCGGTGGCGGTGAGGCGGTCGGTGGAGCGCCGGCGTCCCTGGTGCCAGTCGCCCACGCGCACGCGGGGGGTGGGCGAGCCCGGGCGCTCGACCTCGATCGTGCGCGGGGAGAGGGCGCGGTGGACGAGGCCGCGGTGGTGGGCGAAGGCCACGGCTTCGAAGAGCTGGCGCAGCAGGTTGAGGCGGCGGTCCACGTCGAGGCGCTCGTGCTCCTGGCGCAGGTAGTGGTCGAGGCGCAGGGAGTCGCCGTGGTGGTCGAAGAAGAGCACGGGGCCGCGCTCGTCCTCCAGGTATTCCACCGGCGCCAGGATGCCGGGGTGCGTGAGGTCGGTGAGGAAGGAGAACTCGCGGCGGGCGGCGCGCACCCGCCGTTCGCGGCTTTCGGGTCCGTCGGCGAGGGCCACGGGATAGAGTCGGGCGCGTCGCCGGATGCCGGCGAAGCTCTCCTTTTCCACCCGCCATTCCTGGTAGTCCGCGGTCTCGTAGAGCAGCTCGCGGAGCTGGTAGTCGCCGAAGCGGCCGGCGCGTCGCGACGGGCGCACGCCGAGCTCTTCCATGGCGCGGGCGAGGGCGGCGGCCTTGGGCCGGTCGACGCGCGGCCGTCCGGGCCAGCGCGTCAAGGCGTCGACGATGCCGGGGCGGCCGGGGCGCGTGGCCGTCGCTTCGCGGTCGCGCAGCCAGACGCCGGCGCCGGCGCGTTCGTCGAGATCGACGCGGACGTCCTCGGCGGCGAGGAAGACGAGGGCTTCCACGTAGAAGTCGCGGACCTTGCGCAGGGCGCGTTGCGAGAGCAGGAGCGACTTCAGGACGCGGGCCTTGTGGTTGGCCTGGATGCGCGGGTTGTCGCGGCCGCGGGTCTGGCCGTCGTGGGTCCACGTCCAGGTGCCGGCGTCGCCGGCGATGCGTCCGGGCCAGCTCTTGATCTCGACGAGGAAGATGCCGGCGGGGGTGACGGCGAGCAGGTCGACCTCGTAGATGCGGCCGTCCTGGGTGAGGATCTCGAAGTTGGACCAGACGTGGAAGCGCTCGTCGTCGGGCAGGCGGCGGCGCAGGAAGTCGAGGGCGTCCTTTTCCCAGGGGAAAACGGAATCGGCGACGGTTCGCCAGAACCGGTCCATCGGCATCGCAGTCGTCTCCTCGCGGTCGCGTCGACCCGGGTCTTCCACGTACGTGGGGTAAGCCTATCGCGTGCCGTCGCCGCCAGCAGGCGAGGCCGCCTACCACCGCCCGGACGCCCCGCCGCCGCCAAAGCTGCCGCCGCCACCCGAGAAGCCGCCGCCCGAGAAGCCGCCGCCGCGGCCGCTCGACCAGCCGCCGAGCATCACTCCGCGTCTCCCGCGCCGGAACCGGCGCGAGAACAGTGCCGAAACGAGCCACAACACGAAGGCCACGACGACGACGAAGTTGCCGCCGCTGCCGCTCGACGGCGGGTCCTCGGGGATCAGCCCCTCCTCGCCGCGGACGGTGCCGGCGATGGCGTCGACGGCGGCTTCGACGCCGCCGTCGAAGTCACCGGCGCGGAAGCGCGGCGTCATCAGGTTCGCGAGGATGCGGTTGGCGGCGGCGTCGGGCAGCGCGCCCTCGAGGCCGTAGCCCACCTCGATGCGCATCTGGCGGTCGTCGCGGGCGACCAGCACCAGCACGCCGTCGTCGACGCCGGCGCGCCCCAGCTTCCAGGTCTCGACGACCCGCAGCGAGAAGTCCTCGAGCGGCTCGCCTTCGAGGCTCGGGAGGGTGAGCACCGCCACTTGGGCGCCGGTCTCGCCCTCGAGCGCCGCGAGCTTGGATTCGATGCGCTCGCGGGCTTCGGGGGACATGAGGCCGGCCCCATCGTTGACGCGGCCCGCCAGGTACGGCACCTCGAGCGCCCGCGCGGCCGGCGCGGCGAGGAGCGTCAGGACGGCGAGGACGGCGCGGCTCGTCATCGCTCCACGATCCTCGGGGCGTCGGCGAGCTCGTTGACGTCGTCCGGGCGGCGCTCGACGCCGTGGCGCTCGAGGATCTCGCCGCAGCGCTCGACGGCCGCGACCAGGGCCGCCGCCGTCCTGCCGGCGCGCAGCCCGGCTACCAGGTCGGCCACGACCCGGTCCCAGGCGCCCTCCTCCACCTTGGCGTGGATGCCGGCGTCGGCGAGGATCACCGCGCGGTGCTCGAAGAGGGCGAGAAAGACCAGGATCCCGGTGCGGTCGCGGGTGGCGAAGACCTCCTCCTCGAGGAAGGCGGCCTCGGCGCGCAGCCGCACGCGCCGCTCGAGGGCGTCGGCGTCGATCAGGCGGCGCGCCAGGGCCGGGACGAGGGCCGCGGCGACGTAGCCGGCGGCGGCGCCGGCCACCGTGGGCAGGGTGATCCACAGCACGCCCGCCGCCACCCAGAAGCCGCCCAGCCAGTGGGCGAGCCCGGCGGCGAGGGCGGCGGCGAGGGCGCCGAAGGTAGCGGCCCGGTAGCGCGCCTCGTCGTGGTCGTCGACGCGCCGGGCGGCGACCACCACGATCTCGCCCGCCGTGCGCCGCTCCGCCGCGGCGGCGGCGAGGCGGACGGCTTCGAGGTCGTCGTCGCTCAGGTGGCGGGCGCTCATCAGCCGGAGAAGTCCACCGCCGGCGGCGTTTCGGCGCCGGGCGCCGCTTCGAAGTAGGGCTTCTCGTCGAAGCCCAGGATGCCGGCGACCAGGTTTGCGGGGAAGCGCCGGCGCGAGGTGTTGTAGGCCCGCGCCGCCTCGTTGAAGCGGCGGCGCTCGACGGCGATGCGGTTCTCGCTGCCCTCGAGCTGGGCCTGGAGGTCGCGGAAGGCCTCGGTGGCGCGCAGCTCGGGGTAGTCCTCGACCACCACCAGGAGCCGCGACAGGGCGCTCGAGAGCTCGCCCTGGGCGGCCTGGAAGGCCTCGAGCTCCTGCGCCGTGGGCGTGCCCTGGAGCTGCACCTGGCCCACCCGCGAGCGCGCCTGGACGACGGCTTCCAGCGTCTCGCGCTCGAAGTCGCGGGCGCCGCGCACGGTGGCCACCAAGTTGGGGATGAGGTCGGCGCGCCGCTGGTAGACGTTCTCGACCTGCGCCCACGCCGAGTCGACGGCCTCCTGGAGGCCGACGAGGCGGTTGTAGAGGCCGCCGAAGACGAGCGCGGCGATGACGCCGATTCCGAGCAGCAGGAGGCCGCAACCGAGGATGACGGATTTCTTCATGTGCTTCTCCGAAGTCTCTCACGCCGCCGGCGCCGAGTCGGCGACCGGCAGCGCCGCGAATCCCAGGCGCCGCGCCGCCGCCGTGCGCAGCTCGTAGACGAAGGTGAACACCAGCGGCGTCAGCACCAGGGTGATCACCGTCGACACCAGGAGGCCGCCGACCACCACGGCGCCGAGGCCGCGGTAGAGCTCCGAGCCCGCTCCCGGCATCACCACCAACGGTAGCATACCGAGGCTCGAGGTCGTCGTCGACATCAGGATCGGACGCACCCGCACCCGCACCGACTCACGCACCGCGTCGTGCGGCGTCATGCCGTCGCGCAGGTAGTGCAGCGCCTGGTAGACGATCAGGATCGAGTTGTTGATCACGGTGCCGACCAGGATCACGAAGCCGAGCATCGTCAGCACGTCGAGCTGTTGGCCCTCGTCGAAGAGCTGCACGAGGCGCAGCCCGAGCACGCCGCCGAAGGTGGCCAGCGGCACCGTGAGCATGATCACCACCGGGTAGAGGAAGGACTGGAAGAGCGCCGCCAGCAGCAGGAAGGTGAGCAGGATCACCACCAGGAAGTTGGTCGCCAGGGCCCCGCGCAGCTTCGTCAGGTCGTCGGCGGCGCCGCGCAGGCGGATCTCGTAGAGGCCGCCGAGCCGGCCTTCGGCGGCGAGCGGCTTCACGATCTCGTTCTCGATGCGCGTGATCGCGTCCTCGAGGGCGATGCCGTCGGGCACCGCGGTCTCGATCGAAACTACCCGCTGGCGCTCGATGCGGTTGATCTGGATCGGTCCCTGGCGCTCACGCACCTCGGCGACGTCGCCGAGGGTGATCACCTCGCCCGACGGCGTGGCCAGCGGCAGCTCGGCGACGTTCTGCGTGTGCCGCGTCCAGTCGTCGCTGCCCTTGAGGACCAGGTCGATCTCGCGGCCCTCGTGGAAGTACTCGGCGACCTTGACGCCGTCGATCAGCGAGTTGACGGTGTGCCCGATCTCGGCGGCGTTGAAGCCGGCGTCGGCGGCGCGCACCCGGTCCGGGTAGATCCGCACCTCCGGGTTGCCGAGGTCGAGGCCCGGCACCGGGCGCGCCGGCGCCCCCGGCAGCACCTGGCCGACCCGGGCGAAGACCTCGAGGGCGACGTCGAGGATGCGCGGCAGCTCCGGGCCCGTGACGTCGATGCGCACCGAGCGGGTGCCGGCCAGGTCGTCGGAGAAGAGCGATTGCTGGCTGGCGAAGCCCATCGCGCCCGGCACCGACGCCAGGGCCTGGTTGATCACCGGCACCAGCTCGCCCACCCGCGCCTCGTCGCGCGCCGAGAGGCCCATGAACGACATGCCGTGGAGCCCCACGTACCAGAAGTCCTTGGCGCCGCCGCCCGGCAGGTCTGCCGTGCCCGCCTCGGGCTCTCCCCAGATGGGCTCCAGCCGTGACTCGACGGTCCTGCCCACCCGCTCGATCTCCTCGAGGTTGTAGCCCGGCGGCGGCAGCATGACGCCGAAGATGAAGTTCTGGTTGCCGTTGGGCAGGTACTCGGCGCTCGGCAGCAGCCACCAGGTGAGACCGACGGAGAGGCCGACGATCGCCGCCATGACCGCCAGGCGGCGCACCCGTCCGGCGTTGATCGCGTCGACCAGGGCCGAGATTCGCGCCGCCAGGCGCCCGAGCAGCGTCTCGTGGTGCTCGCGGTTGGTGGCCGCCACCCTCAGGACCATGGCGGCGCCCGACGGGATCACGGTCACCGCCACCGCCAGCGACACCACGATGGCGCTGGCGATGGCGAGCGCGATGTCGCGGAAGAGCTGGCCGGCGCGCTCCTGGATGAAGACGATGGGCAGAAAGACCGCCACCGTGGTGATCGTCGACGCCAGCACCGCGCCCCACACCTCGCGGGTCCCGTCGAGCGCCGCCTGGCGGCGGTTCTTGCCCATCTGCATGTGACGGTAGATGTTCTCGAGCACGACGATGGCGTTGTCGACCACCATGCCCACCGCGAACGCCATGCCGGCGAGGGAGATGACGTTGATGGTGCGCCCCATCAGGTACATGGTGAGGAAGGAGGTGACGACCGAGATCGGGATCGACAGCGCCACCACCAGGATCGAGCTCGGCGAACGCAGGAAGAGGAAGAGCACGACCACCGCCAGGAAGCCGCCGAGGTAGATGTTCTGCAGCACGCGGTCGATCGAGGCGTTGATGTAAGTCGTCTCCTGGTAGCCGATCTCGAGCTTCAGCCCGCGCGGCTCGAGCACCTCGCGGTTGATCCGCTCGGTCTCGGCCACCAGGCCCTCCATCACGTCGAGCACGTTGGCGCCGATCCGGCGCTGCACGCTCATGGCGAGCGCCGGCTCGCCCGAGAGCCGCACCAGAGCGGCCGGCTTCTGGTAGGCGAGCGTGACCTCGGCGACGTCGCCGACGCGGATGGGCACGCCGGCGCGCACCCTGACCACGGTCTGGGCCACGTCCTCGGGGCTGCGGTAGCGGCCCATCGTGCGCACCACGTAGCGCCGCTTGCCCTCGCCGAAATCGCCCGCCGACACGTCCTGGCTCTCGGCCCTCAGCGCCGCCGTCAGCTCGGCGATGGTGATACCGACCGAGGCCAGGAGGTCCGGGTCGTAGGTCACGTGGAGCTCGCGCTCGAGGCCGCCGAACTGGTCCACCCGCGCCACCCCGTCCACCCGCTCGAGCCGCGGCTTGACCATGTCCTCCACCAGGGTCGCGGCGTGCGGCGCGTACACGTCGGGATCCAGGCTGCGCAGTTGGAACCAGGCGGCGGCGCGCTCGTAGCGGTTGCCCGAGGTGACGATGGGCTTCTCGGCGTTCTGGGGATAGGTCGGCACCTCGTTGAGCTTGTTGGTCACCCGCACGGTGGCTCCGACCAGGTCGGTGCCGGCGGCGAACTCGAGGGTGATCTGGCCCGCGCCGTCGTGCGATTCCGAGCGCATCTCGATCAGCCCCTCGACCGACTTCAGATACTCCTCCTGCTTCTCGACGATCTCCTTCTCGACCTCCTCGGGCGAGGCTCCGGGCCAGATGGTGTCGACGTTGACGAGCGGCCGCGCGATCTCGGGGGTGAGCTGGATCGGCACCTGCCCCAGGGCGAGGAAGCCGCCCAGCATCGCGATCAGCACCCCGACCGCCACGGTCACGGGATAACGGATGGAGGCGTCAATCGGGCTCATGGTTCTCCTCTCCCGCGACTTGCACCGGGCTCCCCGGGAAGAGCCTCTCGTTGCCGCGGACGACCACCCGCTGCCCCGCCGCCAACCCGTCGCCCTCGATCGCCACCCAGGTGCCGAGGCGGGCGCGGGCGCGCACCGGCACCTGGGCTGCATGGCCGTCGGCGACGGTGTAGACGAAGGTGCGCTCGCCGTCGCGGACCACTGCGTCTTTGGACACCGCGAGGCTGCGAAAGGTCTTCTTCAGGGTGAGGGTGGCGCGCACCAGCATGCCGCTGCCGATCCGGCCCTCGGGGTTGGGCACCGAGATCATCACCGGGAAGGTGTGGGTGGTCTCCGAGGCGCGCGGCGCGAGGCCGGCGACGGTGCCGGCGAGCGCCGCCTCCTCGTCGCCGGCGAGCGCGACCGCGGCCGGGCCGCCGAGATCGACCTGGCCGAAGTGCCGCTCCGGCAGGTCGACGACGACGCGCACCACCCCGAGGTCGACCATCTCGTAGACCGCCGTGCCGGGGTCGACCCACTCGCCGACGTCGACGAGCTTGCGCACGGTGAAGCCGTCGTAGGGCGCCACGATGTTGCAGTCGTCGAGGTCGATCTCGAGACGCCGGCGCTCGGCCTCGAGCTGGCGCAGGCGCTCGGCGGTGCGGGCGCCGGCGGCCTCGGCGGCGTCGAGGTTGCGCTCGGGGAAGACCTTGGTCGACACCAGCTCGCGGGCGCGCGTCAGCTCCTTCTCGGCGAGCTCGGCGTCGGCCCGGGCCTGGGCCGCTTCGGCGGTCTTGGCCTCGAGGGCGAGGTCGATGCGCCGGCAGTCGATCGTCACCAGCGGCTCGCCGCGGCGCACCCGGCGGCCTTCGGCGGCGTCGACCGAGCGCACCCGCCCCGCCACCTCGGCCACGATGCGGCTCTCGGCCCGCGCCTCGGTGCGGCCGACGAGCGTGAGCTGGTCGTGGAACTCGCGCTCCTCGATGGCGGCGGTTTCCACCAGCGACGGCGGCGGCGCCTGGGCCGACAGGATCGACGCCATGGGCGCCGACAACAGGAAAATCGCGCAGAAACGCATTGGCCGTCCTTCATGGTCCCCCGGACACTCTATCAATGGGTGACGCTTCGTGAACGTCTACGAAGGGCGACTGTCCCGGGTTTCCCGAGGAAGAATTGCCGTCCGTCCTCGCGGTTCGCTATCCGGAGCACCGGCGCTGCACGAGATGGCGGCGCGGCTCAACTACGGCCTCGAATTCCCCCACCATCTGGTGGCGTCGCTCGCCGGCGCCGAGAGCTGAGCCTCAGCCGCCGCCGCCCTGGCGCCGCACCATCGCCGCCGCGTCGATCACCGGCGCGCCCTCCGGCGGCGTGTACTGGAAGGCGCCGGCCGGCAGCTCGGACTTTGGGACGAACTTCAGGTTGGCGAAGCGCACGGTGATCACCGGCTCGGCGCCGCCGATCATCACCCGGACCGGGAAACCGTTCTTGGCGTCGAGCACCAGGGTGACGGCCTCGAATCCGGCCGCCGCGGCCTGGCTGCCCATGGTCTGGCGCGACTCCTCGCTCAGCTCGCCGCGCAGGGTGACCTCGCCGCCCGCGGCGTCGACGACCTCGAAGTCGAAGAGCTTGCCGAGCTGCTCGACCTGTGACACCGGATCCATGCCTCCGGCCCCCATGTTGACGCCGAACGGCGATTGCTGCGCCATCGCGTCGGCGTCGGCACGGGCGAGCTTGGTGACCTGCTTGCCCATGCCCATGTCGACTTCGTTCCACATCGTGGTGCCGTCGTTGACCGAGAGGATGTTGAGCTTCATGCCGCCCTGGCCCTCGGCGCCGCTCATCTCGAAGACCATCTCCATCCGCATGTGGGTGGCGTCTCCCACCACCAGGCGTCCCGAGGCCGTGCCCGAAAGGGGCATGGTAGGAGCGGCCGCCATCTCCATGGCGAGGTCGGCGGTCAGCGGAGTCCTTTCGTAGATCGCGGCGACCTTCTTCAGCCATTCCGCGGCCTCCGGCGACGACTCCGCCGCCGCTGCGAGCGGCAGCAGGACAAGCCCGGCGGCGACCATTCGCAGTCGCCGGTTCAGGTGACAACCGTGCATGGGGGATTCCTCCAAGTTCGTCGTCCAGTACTGTCGTCCCAATACGCGACTAGTACGCGTTGTGCCAGAGGCCGCTGCGCATGGTCATCCAGAGGATCTTGAAATCGAGCAGGATCGACCAGTTCTGGATGTAGTAGAGGTCGTATTGGATGCGTTTCTTGATCGAGGTGTTGCCGCGCCAGCCGTGGACCTGGGCCCAGCCGGTGATGCCGGACTTCACCCGGTGGCGCAGCATGTAGTCGGGGATCTTGTGCTTGAACTCCTGGACGAAGGCCGGCCGCTCGGGCCGCGGACCGACGATCGACATGTCGCCGCGCAGCACGTTCCAGACCTGCGGCAGCTCGTCGAGGGACCAGCGGCGCAGGAAGCCGCCGAAGCCGGTGCGGCGGGGATCGTCGCGGGTCGCCCACACCGGGCCCGAGGTCGACTCGGCGTCGACCCGCATGGAGCGCAGCTTGAGCATCATGAAGGGCTTGCCGTCCAGGCCCATGCGCTCCTGGCGGTAGAAGATCGGCCCGCGGTCCTCGCGCCAGATGAGCCAGGCCACGAGCGGGAGCAACGGCAGCATCACCACCAGCGCGGCGGCGGCGATGACCACGTCCATCGCCCGCTTCACGAGACTGTTCCAGCCGCGCAAGGGCACCTGCGAGAGGTTGATCACCGGCAGCCCGTCGAGGTCTTCGAGGGTGGCGGTCAGGGTGGCGTATTGGAGCACGTCGGGAACCAGCTTGACGTCGACGCAGTGGCGGCTCACCGACTCCATGAGGTGCACCATCTTGCGGTGGGCCTCGGGCGGCAGGGCGACGTAGACCTGGTCGACCCGCTCGCGCACGATCACCTCCTCGACGTCCTTCAAGGTGCCGAGCACCGGCACGTCGTAGAAGCTGCGGCCGGCCTTCGAGCCGTCGTCGTCGAGAAAGCCGACGACCTCGAAGCCGAGGGCGCGGTGGGCGAGGATCTTGTAGGTGATCTCCATGCCCAGCTCGCCGGCGCCCACGACCAGGATGCGCTGCAGGTTGTGGCCGGCCAGCCGCCGCCGCCTCAGGACCTCGCGGATCGCGGTGCGCGAGGTGATCAGCAGCACCACGTCGAGGGCCACGAAGAGCATCATGAAGGCGCGGCTGAAGGTGAACGTGGGAGAGCCGGCGCCGCCGGCCACCGGCCGGTACCAGGCCTGGATGCCGGAGACCAGCAAGGTGGCGAAGGCCACCGCGAAGAGGATCAGCAAGGCCTCGTCGACCCGGCTGCGGTCGCGGCGGCTCTGGTACAGGCCGTGGAAATAGAACACTACAGGCCATAGCACCAGCACCAGCGGCAGCAACCACAGGTAGTGGCGCAGGTCGGGCATCCCCTTGGTGAGCGGCGGCACCTCGAGGTGGAAGCGGACGTACCACGCCGCCAGGAAGGCGGCCAGGGAGGCCAACAAGTCACCGGCCAGGTAGAGCGCGACGGTGCTGCGGCGACGCTTACGGATCATCGATCGAGCTCCTCCGCGACGTACCGGGATACGCAAGTCCGTATGCGTTCGATGAATCGTGCCTTGGTGAATGACCGAGCCCGGTTTACCAGAATGGCGGTATTGAATCGAATTCCGCGCGCCTTGTCAATCGCCGCCGCCAGGGCCGCGGCGCTCTCGCCGTCGTAGAGCACGCCGTGCACGCCGTCGTCGACCACGTCGGCGACGCCGCCGCGGCCGCGCGCCACCACCGGGACGCCGCTCGCCAGCGCCTCCACCGAGGCGATGCCGAAGTCTTCGACGCCCGGCTGCAGGAAGAACCGCGCGCCGTGGTAGAGAGCGCGCAAGGCGTCGCCCTCCACGTGCCCCAGGAGCCGCGTCCCCGGCCCCGCGAGCGCCTGCAGACGCCGTCGCTCGGGGCCGGCGCCGACGACCCGCAGCTCCAGGCCCAACCGCGCGCAGGCCGCCACCGCCACGTCGATCCGCTTGTAGGGCGCCAGGGCCGAGACCACCAGGCCGTAGCCTGCGTCCGGTGCCGGGAGCGAGCCGTCCCGTTGCGCTTCCGCGTTCACGTCGCGACGTTCTCCCGACATGCTGCTTACGCAAGAGAAGGAGTCGACGTCTACGGGGGGCGGCACGACTTCGGCGTCGCGGCCGTAGTAGCGGCGGATGCGGCGGGCCACGAAGCGGGAGTTGGCGAGGAAGGCGTCGACCCGCGGCACGGTGGCGACGTCCCAGGCGCGCAGCGCCGTCAGGGCGAGGTTGCGCAGCCGCGCCGCGACGCCGCGGCGGCGCGGGAAGTAGGTGTGCTCCTGGTCCCAGGCGTAGCGCATCGGGGTGTGGCAGTAGCACAGGTGGACGGCGTCGGGGCCCGGGATGGCGCCCTTGGCCACGCAGTGGCTGGTCGACACCACGAGGTCGAAGGCCGTGAGGTCGAAGTCCTCGACCGCGGCGGGGAAGAGCGCCAGCAGGGTGCGGTAGCGGCGCCCCACGCCCGGGATCCGCTGCAGGAAGCTGGTGTGGATCGGGTGCGACTCGAGCTCGCGGCTGACGCTTCCCGGGACGTGCACCAGGGTATGGATGGGGGCCTCCGGCCAGAGCTCGGCGAGGGCCTCGAGGACCTTTTCGCCGCCGCGCATGCCGGTCAGCCAGTCATGGACCAGGGCGACGCGCAACTCAGCTCTCCGGCGGCGTGCCGTCGAGGACCTCGCGATAGATGGCGAGGGTCTTCTCGGCGGCGACGCTCCAGCGGAAGTCCTGCGAGCGGCGCTGCCCGAGCTTGCACAGCGACTCGCGGTGCTCCTTGTCGGTGACGCACTGCACGATGGCCTGGGCGATGCCCTCGACGTCGAGGGGATTGACCAGGTGGGCGTAGCCCGCCGCGATCTCCTTGAGGGCGGAGGTGTTGGAGGTGATCACCGGCACGCACGAGGCCATGGCCTCGACGACCGGCAGCCCGAAGCCCTCGTAAAGGGTCGGGTAGAGGAAGAGCGACGCTCCCTGGTAGATCGCCGGCAAGGCCTCCTGGGCGACGTGGCCGAGGATCAGCAAGCGCTCGCCCAGGCCTGCCTGCCGGGCGCGCTGGCGGATCTTGAACTCCACGCCGTCGCGGTCGCCGACGCAGACCAGGCGATGCGGGAACTCGTGCAGCTTCAGGGCCCGGGCGTAGGCCTTGACCACGTTGTCGAGGTTCTTGTGGGGCTTGGGGTTGCCGACGAAGAGGAAATAGGGACGCTCGAGCCCGAGGTTCTTCATCCAGCGGTCGAGGTCCTCGCCGGAAAGGCGCTCGCGGAAGGAGTCCTCGATGCCGTTGTACACCACCTGGATCTTCTCGCCTTCCATGCGGAAGTAGCCGGTCAGGTCGTCCTTGGTGTTGCGCGACACGGTGATGATGCGCTGGCCGCGTTGGAGGCTGCGGCGGATCATCCGCTGGGCGTAGAGGAAGGCGACGCGGTTGGGCAGGAACTCGGGGTAGAGCAGGTGGATGATGTCGTGGATCGTCACCACCGCCTTGCAGGGCACCAGGGCGGGCAGCACGTAGTGGGTGGCGTGGTAGAGGTCGACGCGCAGGCGCAGCAGCTCCCACGACAGCCGGATCAGCTCGCGCACCGAGTAGACGGGCGAGCGCACGACGACCTGGCGGAAGTTCTCGGGCAGGCGGCGCAGCGTCCCCTGCCCCCGCGGGCCGACCAGGAGGAGATAGCGGTTCTCTTCGTCGAGACGGCCCAGCTCGCGGATCAGGTTGCGCACGTAGGTGCCGATCCCGAAGTCGCGGAGCTTGCGGGCGTCGATGGCGATGGTATACGGCAAAGCGTCGTTCCCGAACGCGGCCAGCGGAACCGTCATTCTACACGCTTGCCGCCGCGCTGCGGCGAGACTACGATAGCCGCTGCCAGGGCCGCCCGACCGCTCGCGAAAGTCCCATGCTCCGCCGCCTCTATCGATTCGCCCGCGCCCTGGCGCGGCCCGTCCACCCCAACCGGCTGCGCTACTACGTGCTCCACGGCGCCGACCGGCTCGGCATCCGCCCGGCGTTCCGGCGCCTCGGCATGGGCGCGCTCCACCCCCGCCGCGTGGCCTTCACCTGGCGCTGGGCGCGCGGCCTCGCCGCCGCCCGCCGCCGGCGGCGGCGCGAGAGGCGGCTGACCGTGGCGGTCGACGTGACCGCGTTCTGGGAGCCGCTGACCGGCATCGGCTGGTACCTCTACCGCCTGCTCGAGCACCTCGCCGAGCGCGACGACGTGCGCCTGCGTCTCTACGGGCCGCACCTCGTCGACACGCCCGACGTGCCGCCGCCGGCGGTGACGCTGCCGCGGGGCCCGGCGATCGAGGAGGTGACCTACCGCCTGCCCGCGGAGCTGAGCCTCGACCGCGCCTGGACGGCGGCCTGGCTGCGCCGCCGCGACGCGCGCCTGATCGCCGCCGACCGCAACGAGGTCCTCTTCGCCCCCAACTACTTCCTGCCGCGCTGGTTCGACCGCTGTCGCGGGCGCCTGGTGGCCACCGTCCACGACCTGAGCTTCCGGCGCGTGCCGTGGACGATGCGCGAGTCCACCCGCGAGGACCTCGCCAGGCATCTCGAACGCACCATGGCGCGCGCCGCCCGCGTGCTGACCGACAGCGAAACGGTGCTGGCCGAGCTGCTGGACAGCGGCCTCGCCGATCCGGCGCGGGCCCACGCCGTCCACCTGGGGCCGGGACCGGTGACGGCGGCGCACGACGCCGCGCCGCTGCCGGCGGCGACGCCCGAGCGCTACGTGCTCCACGTGGGGACGCTCGAGCCGCGCAAGAACCTGCCGACGCTGCTGGCCGCCTGGCGCCTGCTTCGCGGGCGCGGCGCGACGCCGCCGCCGCTCGTCTTCTGCGGGCGCTTCGGCTGGAAGACCGAAGAGCTGCAACGCGAAATGGAGACGGCGAGCGCCGAGGGCTGGCTGCGTCACTTCGGCTACCTCGCCGACGGCCAGGTGGCGGCGCTCTACCGCCACGCCCTGGCGGTGGCTCTGCCGTCGATCTACGAGGGCTTCGGGCTGCCGGCGGTGGAGGCGATGTACGCCGGCGCGCCGCTGGTGATGAGCGACATCCCGGTGCTCCGCGAGGTGGGGGGCGACGCCGCGATCTACGTGCCGGCGCAGGACCCCGCCGCCTGGGCCGACGCCATGGAGCGAGTGCTCGGCGACGCCGCGCTGCGCCGCGACCACGTCGAGCGCGGGCACGCGCGCTGCCGTGCCTTCGACTGGAATCGCACCGCCGAGGGCACGGTGGCGGTTTGGAAGGCGGCGGCGGGGAGGAAGCTCTGACGAGTCGGACGGGTCGGACAGGTCGGACGGGTCAGACTTGTCGGACGGGCAGGCCTGGGCGCGCCACCCCGTGAAGCTCTGATAAGATGGCAGCATGAAGCGCCGGTTTCTGTACGCCGGCCTGGCGCTCTTGCTGGCCTCCGGCCTCGCCGCCGGCCACCTGGCCTGCTGGTACCTGCCGCGGTACCACTCCGGCCAGCCGCGCCCGGGCTACCTGCCGGCCCAGTTGCTGGCGAGCGACGCCTTCTCTTTCGCCGTCTGGATGCCTTATCCCCACCAGAACCTGGGGCTCCTGGGACGCGCCGCGGCCGGCGGCGGCGCGACGGGCGAGCTGGCGCCGGCCCTGGCGCGGCTGGCGGGCCTGCCGCAGCCGTCGCTGCCGCGCTTCGGCGCGTTCGAGGTCCCGCCCGCCACCGAGATCGCGTTCGCCGCCGACGAGGGCGGCGAGCGTTTCGCCCTGGTCGCCGAGGTGTATCCGGTGGTGGCCGCTTTCGCCAAGCTCGCCGGACGGCTGGCCGGCAACGCCTGGCTGCGGGGCGGCGTGCTCGACGTCGACGGCCGGCGCGTCGAGGTGGCCTGGCACGGCCGGGTGTGGACGGTCGCCTCGCCCGGCCTGCCCAGCCTCGACGCCGCGCCGGCGGCGGCCGGGGCGCCGAGCCTGGCGATCGCCGAGGTCCGCCGCGCCGTTGCGCCGCTGCCCGCGGGACGCTTCGACCTGACGCGGCGAGGAGGCGACCTGGTGCTGGCGTCGGCCGGCGCCGGCGCCGCCCGGCGCGACCTCGAAGAGCTCGATCCGGCCGCCCTGGGGCTGTTCTTGCTGGTCGCCACCGGCCCCGGCAAAACCCTCGAGAAGCCGACCCAGGCGATGGCGTTCTTCCTGACCGATGAGCGCGAGAAGGCGGGCACCAGCACGAGCTACGAGCTGCCCGGCATGGCGTCGGTCTACGAGACGGGCGGCCGGCGCTGGACGCTGCCGGGCGAAGGCCTGCTGGACCTGGCCGGCCGCCAGGTCCGGCAGCGGGAGATCGGTCCCTTCAGCGTCGCCGCTCTCGACGGCGAGAGCTTTCAGCGCGTCCAGGAGCTGATGCCGCGCCTGGCACCGATCGCCCGGCCGCGGGCGCGCGATCAGCTCGTCTGGGGTCTGTGGCTCGACCTCGAGGGCGGCTTCGGCGAGGTCAGGCGCATCGCCGACGTCCTCGCCGAGATCCCCATCGCGCCGCGCCGCCACCAGGAGCGCTGGCGTGACGCCGCGGCCGTCCTGGCGCCGGCGGCGCGGTCGTTCTCGCGGCTGACGGTGGTGGTCACGGACGAGCCGGAGGTCCTGCGGCTGCGGTTGGTGGGACGGTCACGGTGATGCCCTCAGCATTGCCAGAAGGGATCCGGGTCGGATAACCTTACCGCGGCAACGCCGACCAGGACGGTGGACATCGTGTCCGACGAGCTACGCGAGATTGACGCTGCGGCGATCGAAGAGCTGAGCCGGATCAAGGACGAGCAGCAAGTCCTCGAGCAGCGGCTCGCGCGCATGGAGGAGGAGAAGGCGAACGTCTCCGAGCTCGTCTACGAGCGCGTGCGCCGGGACTACGTCAGGCGCTCGGCCGACCTCGAAGAGCGGGCGCGTCCGCTGAAGGAGGAGGCGCGCGCCCAGTATCGCAAGCTGCGCAGCGTCGGGCGGCAAGCCGAGCAGGACGCCGACCAGGCCCGTCTCGACAAGGAAGAGGTCGAGCTGCGGCATCGCCTCGGCGAGATCGACGACGAGACGTTCAAAGAACGCCTCGGCGCCTGCGAGGAGGAGCTCGGCGAGCGGCAGGCGCGGCTGCGCGACGTCGAGGAGCTGCGCGAGCGCTTCCTCGCCGTCTTCCGCTCGCCCGAGGAGCTCGAGGCGCCCGCCCACGACGAGCCTCCGGAGGACGAGGCGCCGCCCGATCTTCTGCCCGACGCGGAGCCCGAAGAGTTCCTGGACACCGACGCGACGACGCTCAAGGTGGAGGAGGAAACGGTGCTGCGCGGCGACACGGCCCCGGTCGAGGCGGCCCCGGTCGAGGCTGCTCCGGTCGACACGGTCCGTGCCGCCGCGCCGCCGCCCGCCGACAGCGAGGCCACGATGCTGCTCAAGGGACCGCGGCTGGTGATCCACCGTGGCGACAGCCTGGAGGAGCTGCGCCTGGGACCGGAGCCGATCACCGTCGGCCGCGCGGTCAAGAACGCCGTCCGTTTCCTGTCGACCTCGGTCTCACGGCACCACGCCCGGATCATCGTGGGCGACTCGGGCTACATGGTGCGCGATCTCGGCTCGGGCAACGGCACGCTGGTCAACAGCGAGCCGGTCACCGGCGACCGGCAGCTCCGCGACGGCGACGTGATCCAGGTCGGCAGCGAGGTGCTGGTCTACCGGGACCGATAGGACCTCGCCCCCCGTCCCCCTCTCTCTTTCATTCCGCCAGGTCGATCTCGACCTTGACCTCTTCGCCCGCGGTGACGATGAACGTCCGCTCGCGGGTCTCGTGCTGCGGGTGGAAGACCTGGAGCTGGTGCTCGCCGGGGTCCATCAGCAGCCCCTCCGCCACCGCCGACAGCTCGCCGCCGATGCCCACGAAGCGTCCGTCGAGGTAGACCGAGGCCTCCGGCGGCGAGATCGTCATGTGGACGCGGCCCGCTTCGGTGCGCGCGTCGAGCTCTTCGGGCGGTGCGGGCGCCCGGTCAGAGGGCCGAACCGTCCCGTACTCGACCTCGTAGCGGCTGCGGTCCTCGCGATCGCGGTCGTAGGGCTCCCGGCTGTAACGATCGCGGTCGTAGCGGTCACGGTCGTAGCGGTCACGGTCGTAGCGGTCACGGTCATCGCCGCTCTCGCCGCGGTAGCGGGTCAGCTCTTCCGGCGCCACGGACTTGCCGGGCTGCATCTGGAATTTGACGTCGATCACCAGCTCGGGCCGGGTCGCGACCTCCCTCACCACGGTCTCGTAGCCGTCTTTGTAGAAGATCAGCTCGTAGGTGTCCTCGTCGAGCCAAAGGTAGCGCGGCCAGCCGTCGAAATCGCCGGTCGTGCCGACGTAGTAGCCGTTGACGAAGACCTGGGTGTCCTTGGGCTTGACGTTGAGGTCGAGCGCTCCCTGCGGCTCGTAGGCCACCGCTCGGCCGTACGACCGGTAGCCGTACGGGTAGCCGTACGACGGGTAATGGTAGGCGTACGGATAGTAATAGTAGTCGGGGTAGTAGCCGAGGCCGAAGTGCAGGAAGGAGCCGTAATAGCGGGGGTAATGCCGGTAGAAGTAGTAAGGGTAATGACCCCGTGGCCGGTGGCCGTGGTAGCCGTGGTCACGGCCGTGGTCGCGGCCCGAGCCGCCTGAGCCGACGCCGCTGCCGCCCGGAGAGGGAGGGACGCCGCGGGGCGGATCGCTCTCGCGCCACGGCCCTTCGTACCGGCGTCCGCCTTCCGGCAGCAAGGGCCGCACGCGGGTTCCCGAGCCGGTGCCGGGGCGGGTGAGAGTCTTCCCCGACGCGCCGCCCGGCTTGGCCCTCGACATGCCGGAGCGGGTGCTCGGGCTGGTGGCCCGGCTGCTCGGCCGGGAGCTGGTGCGCGGGCTCGACCGCGCGCCTGAAGAGCGCGGGCTCGACCGCGCGCCTGAAGAGCGCGGGCTCGAAGGGCTCGACTTGACGCTCGGCTTGGAGGGCGCCGACTCCCGCTGCTGCCCCCAGGCCGCCGGAGCCGTGCCCAGCAGCAACGCGAGCGCCGCGGCCAGGGGCAAGAGGAACCGGCCGGGGCGGCGGTAGGTCTTGTATCTCTTCGTCATCGCTGACCTCCTTCCGTGATCGCGTCTCGAGGGGCGCCGGACCCGCTCCTGTCTCGAGAGAGTTCACCAAGATCTGGAGCAAGAATCAAGCCATGCTCTCCTGCATTCTATCGTACGGCGGCAGGCGCGTGCGGGCGGCTCGCGGCGCGGTCAGACTCCATTCCGCAGGACGCCGGCGTCCTCGCCAGCGGTCGGTCCGGGTCAGCGCTGGAAGAGGTCCCACTTGAGGCGGGCGGGGCTCGAGCGGAAGGCCGTCTCGTCGGCTTCCACGGCAAGTCCCAGACGCTCGCGGGCGTCGAGGAAAAGCACGAAATCGAGCTGACGCCCGGGGTCGTCCGCCTCCTCGGCGTAGCGGCGGGCGATGTCGTTCGCCGGCAGGGTGAGCCGCCCGGCCACTACGGTCAGCGGCATCTCGAGGCCCTCCACACCGGCCGCCGCACGGTAGCTGCGCCACACCACCTCGGTACACATCAGGGCGTGGTCGGTGGCGAAATCGAAGTCGAAGTCGTAAGGCTTGCCGAGCTGGCCGAAAGCGAGGTAGACGGCCCGCGCCTTGGCCGCCGGCGAAAGACGCGGACGCAGCGCCGCCAGGTAGTCGCCGGAGGCGGCGGCGAGGGTGTTGAGCAGCACCCCCTCGCCCACGGCTTCGAGCACCACCGTCGGCTCGCCGTCCCGCCCGGACCGGTAACGCTCCCACTCCCGGGGATACGACCGCGCGAGAGCCTGCGCCAGGCTCAGCGGCTCGCCCACGAGCTCCACCATGGCGGCGCGGACGTCCGGCGCGTCGAAAGCGGCTTCCAGCTCCTCCGGAGCGCCCAGGTAGATCATGGCGTGGGGCCAGAAGCCCGGCAGGCCGACGTTCGACAGGTACCAGTTCTTGCGGCCCAGGAGCACGTCCCCCGGCGCCAGCCGCGGACGCGCCGCGGCGAGCTGGTCGCCGGTGATGAGATAGCGGCCGCGGCGCCGCGTTTTGAAGTCGCCCATCCACTCCGCAACGCCCTTCTGGGCCGGGAACCAGGTGCGGCGCACGGTGCGTTTCAGCACCTGGAAATCGGCGCGCAGGGTCTGGACGGCGCGCTCCGGCAGCGGCGCCACCGCGCGGATCGCCGCCAGGTGCGCCTCGACGCGGCGCCAGAGGTCGTCGAACCCCCGCTCCTCGGCCGTCCGGCGCGCGTCGACGGTGCTCTCCAGGAAACGCAGGTAGCGCTCGCCGGCGAGCACCCGCCCCTGGTCGCGCACCCCCAGGAGCTCCTGACGGAGGAGGCTGAAGGTGTGCTCCGGCAGGTCGGTCCGGGGATGCGGCGCGTCGAGCAGCCGCTCGGCCTCGCGCCGGCCGAGCACCAGGCGGCTGAAGCGCAGGCTCTTCTCGTAGAGCGCCAGCTCGGCGTCGAAGGTGAGCAGGTAGCTGCGCACCAGCTGGTGGCGTTGGGCGCGCGAAGGATCGAAACGGAACCAGTCTTCGTAGAAGACGCGGATCTGGTCGAGGGCGAAGGCGGTGTCGTAGAACGCCCGCCAGGTGTCGTGGAGGACCTCTTCCTCCGCCGCCGTCAGCGGACGCCGCACGCCGTCGCCACGAAAGAGCTCGAGCGCCTCGAGCCGGCCGACGAGACGGTCCAGCTCGGCGTCGAGCTCCCCGACCTGGCGGCCGTCGGCGTCGAAGGCGGCGGCGAGCGCCGCGGCGTCGAGGCGGGTCAGGGGCGAGGGCTGCGCGGCCCAGTAGACGGCGAGCCGCAAGGCCGCCGCCAGGCAGGCCAGGGCGAGCAGCGCCACGACCCGCTTGCGCACCTTGACGCCCGCCTCCGCGTGCCGAACCACCTTGCCCTTGAGCCACTGCCCCGCCAGGACGAGCAGCAAGGCCAAGGCGCAGAAGCTCGACAGGACGCCGAGCATCGTCGGCGTCCAGGGCACTCCGAAGTCCCCGAGCCAATAGCCGGCGAAAAAGCCGGCGCCGAGCGGCAGGCCGAGCTGACCGGCCCGATCGAGGAGACGTCCGGCGGCGACGCGGCGAGGGGAAGGCGGACCGGAGGAATGCAGGGTCGCCATCCGAGGATAGTATCTGTCGAGCGATGAGAAAGCGCGACTGCTTCCCGGCCCTGGCGGCCGTCCTCGGCGCCGCGGTCTCCGCCGTCGCCGCGGGCGGCGAGCTCAGCGTCACCGGTTACCTTGCCGCCCGCGGCCTCGCCGTCCGCGGCCAGCCGTCGTGGCTCGCCGGCGGCTTCGGGCGCCTCGCGGCCGGCGCCGAGGCCCCGGACGACGAGGATGCCTTCGCCCTCGGCCTGGCCCACGTGGCCCTCGACCTCCGGCCGTCGGAGCTCTTCGGCTTCTACGTCCACGGCGCGGCGCGCGCCGAGCCCGACGTGCGCGAAGGCGACGAGGCCGGCTTCGTCGAAGCGTTCGTCTACGGCTCGGCCCGGGCGCGGCGCGCCGACGTCTTCCGCTGGCGCCTCGGCCACTTCATCCTGCCCACCTCGCGCGAGAACGTCGAGGTGGCGTGGTCCTCGCCCTACACGATCACCTTCTCGGCGCTCAACTCGTGGATCGGCGAGGAGGTGCGCCTCACCGGCGTCCTGACCGAGTACTCCCTGGGCGTCGGCGCCGTCGACGAGCTGCGGCTCGGGGCCGGCGCCTTCGGCGGCAACGACGCCGCCGGCGCCCTGCTCGCCTGGCGCGGCTGGTCCCTGGGCGATCGCCTCACCCCCTTCGGCGAGCTGCTGGCGCTGCCGCCCCTCGACTCGCTCGCCGGCGGCGGCCCCTTCGACCGCCAGCTCGACCGCGGCACCCAGCCCTTCGGCAGCGACCTCGACGGCCGCGCCGGCTGGGCGGCCTACCTGCGCTACGCCCGCCCCCAGCGGACGACCCTGCAGTGGACCCATTACGACAACCGCGGCGACCGCGGCCTTCACCGCGGCGAGTACGCGTGGGAGACCGAGCTCGACCTCCTCGGCGCCGACCTGCACCTCGGCGACGCCTTCACGCTCGCCGGCGAGCTCCTCGACGGGTCGACGGGCATGGGCTTCCGCGCCGACGCCATGGTGCAGCTCGACCTGCGCGCCGCCTACCTCCTCGCCTCCTGGCGGCCCGGCTCCTTCCGCGTGACGCTGCGCCACGACCGCTTCGAGACCGTGGACCGCGACCTCACGCCCCGCGGCGAGGACAACGACGAGGACGGACGCGCCTGGACCCTCGCCTTCTTCTGGGAGCCCGACGAGCGCTGGCGCCTCGGCCTCGAGCTCCTGGACCTGCGTGCGGCGCGCCCGGCGGCGGCCCAGTCGGGCTTCGATCCCGATACCGACGCCCGCTCGCTGATCCTCGAGCTGCGCTACTACCTGGACTGGTAAGGGCCGGCCCTCCCCGGCCCCGCGGGAATCTTTCGCCGGCGGGAATATTTGCAAACTTGCGCAAGTTTGCTTGCATATGACCATGAACGACGCGAAGACGGTACTCCCCGACGCCTGCACCGACGCCCTCACCCCGTTCCTGAGGCCGGAGCTCTTCCGCGCCCTCGGCGACCCTTCGCGGCTGGCGCTGCTGGCGCGCCTGGCGGCGACGCCGGGAGCGCAGAGCGTGACCGAGCTCTCGAGCTGCTGCGGGGTCCACTTTTCCGGGGTGTCGCGGCACCTGAAGATCCTCCACGACGCCGGCCTGATCGACGTCGAGCGGCAGGGCCGCGAGGCGCTCTACCGCCTCGACTGCGGCGCGCTCGCGCTGGCGCTGCGCGGCATGGCGGACGCTCTCGAGGCGTGTCAGGCGAGCTGCTGCGGCCCGCGGGGGGCCGAGGGGGACTGCCGTCGAGCGTAAAAACGGAGATGAAGACATGATGCAAGTTGCGCAAACGAACGACGAGATCCGTGAACAGGTGTCCCAGGCCTACGCCGTGGCGTTGGAGCGCTCGCGGCGAGGCGAATCGGGCTGCTGCGGCGGCGGCTGCGGCACCCAATCGACCGCCACGAGCGCCGTGGCGACTTTGGCCGGCGTCGCCGCCCAGAGCGCCGGCTACGGCGAGGAGGTCGCCCTCGCCCCGGAGGCCGCGGCGAGCTCCTTCGGGTGCGGCAATCCGCTCGCCTTCGCCGGCGTCGAGCCGGGGCAGACGGTGGTCGACCTGGGCTCCGGCGCCGGCTTCGACCTGCTCATCGCGGCCCGCAAGGTGGGCCCCGAGGGCCGGGTGATCGGCGTCGACATGACCGACGCCATGATCGCGGCGGCTCAGGACAACGCCCGCCGCGCCGGCTTCGACCAGGTCGAGGTGCGCAAGGGCCTGATCGAGGCGCTGCCGGTGGAGGACGGCGCCGCCGACTGGGTGATCTCCAACTGCGTGATCAACCTCTCGCCCGAGAAGGAGCGCGTCTTCGCCGAGATCCACCGGGTGCTGAGGCCCGGCGGCCGTTTCAGCGTCTCCGACGTCGTCGCCGAGTCGCTGCCGGCGGCGGTGCGCGATCACGCCGCGGCCTACGCCGCCTGCGTGGCGGGCGCGATCTCGGAGGCCGACTACCTGGCGGGTCTCGAGGCCGCGGGGCTGACCGACGTCGCGGCGAGCGAGCGCCAGGTCTACGGCGCCGCCGAGATCCGCGGCATCGTGGGCTCGGACCTCGAGAGCTACGGCCTCGATCCCGCCGCGCTCGACGGCCTGCTCGAAGGGCTCGAGGGCAAGGTGGCCAGCGTGCGCTTCACCGGCCGCAAGCCCTGAAGACGAAGAAAGGGCGGGTCGAACGACCCGCCCTTCTGACGTGCTTGCTTCAGGAGCCGAACGGCTAGAAACGGAAGCCGACCGAAAGCCTGAACAGCCGCGGCCGCTGGACGCTGTTTTCGTTCAACGGATCGCCGAAGCCGTTCTGCTTCGCCCAGTTGATACCCTCGACGGGCGTCTCGGTGAAGGGATTGAAGGGCGCACAGCGTCCGGCGCTCCGAGACCCGTCAGCGTTGAGGACGCCCATCGGGCAGGTCCCGGCCGCGGGGCCGCTGACGCCTGTGAAGTGGCCGACCGCGGCCTCCTCGCCGAAGATGTTGAGGATCTCCGGCTGGAGGAACACTTGCATCGACCGGCCGAAGGCCTGCCAGCGGAAGGAGTAGTTGAACGACAGGTCCGAACGGTGGAGGTCGTCGGTGTGGAAAGCGTCGCGGTCGGTGAAGTAGTAGACGACCGTGCTGGGAGGGTTCAGGTAGCCAGGGTTGGTGACGAAAGGCCTGGAGTCGAGGAGGGCGGCCGCGCCGTACGGGCTGCCGGAGAAGAAGTTCTCCATCCAGCTCACCGACAGCGAATGGTGCTCTCTGTCGAGGAGGTCGTAGATCGCCCACGCGCGGAGCTTGTGGCGCTGATCGGTCGCCAGGTCGCCGTTCGGATCGCTCCAGCTCCGCTCGAAGTACTCGGCATAGCTGTTCACCGACACCGGCACCGGACCGCTCGGCCCGGTCTCGCCGTTGATGTTGCCCTCGACTTTCGACAGAGCGTAGGTCGCGCCCACGCGCAGGCGGTCGCTGAGATTGTAGCGGAGCTGCGTGTGCAGGCCCGTGTACTCGCGCTTGAGCCCGTCGTCGCCGAAGTTGCCGACCTCGGTCAGGTCGGCGAAGTTGCCGTTCGGGAGCTGCACCCTCCCGGTCTCGAGCGTCGTCCGGTTGGAGTAGAAGTCGCTCCAGTCACGGTGGACCAGGTCGGCGCGGAAGGTGCCCTTGCTGCCCAGCCGCTTGATCACGCCGACCGTGAGCTCGTCGGCCGACGGCGACTTGATCGTATCGAGGATCTGCGCGGTCGCTCCCGGAACGTTGCGGCTTACGAAGAAGTCGGTCTCGAGCGGCGAATTCGGATCGATGAGGAAGGGATCGTCGAACCGGCCGCCGACGCTCTCGTACCAGTCGAACATGATCCGCAACGCGTCGGCGCTCGACACGCAGCCGCTGGTGTTGTTTTCCGAGCAGAGACTCGGGTCGGTGTTGATCTGAGGCCCGCCGTAATCCCAGACGAAGGAGCTCACCGCGCCGCCGTCGGAGGTCGAGTCGGCGCGGCTGTTGGCGACGCCGGCCACGTAGGTGCCGTAGCTGGCATTCAGGAGCAGGTCGCCATCGCCCTTCGTGTCGTAGGTCAGGCTCAGGCGCGGGCTGACCTTCGCGTCGTCGGCCACCAGGGCGCCGGCGCTGTTGGAGCCGTCGTTCTCGTCGTAACGCAGGCCGAGGTTGAAGCTCCATTTGTCGCTCAATTGCCAGGCGTCGTTGACGTAGAGCGAATTGGTCTTGAAGCTCGTCGGCTGCGCGATGTCGAGGTTGATGATGGCGAACCATTGGATCCGCGCATTGCTCCCGACGACGGGGAACACCTCGCCGGTGTTGAAGTTGGCGACGATGTCCGACGCATAGGTCGTGAAGTCGCTGCCGGTCTGGTGGTTGACGGCGAAGCGGATGTCGTCGTAGGTATCGTAGCCGAAGACGAGGTCGTGGGTGCCGGCGCTCTTGGAGGTGAGGAAGTACGAGCCCTTGGCGAGGAAGTTCTCGTTGTTGCGGATCTCCTGCTCGCAGCCGCCGCAGAAGGTCGGCGTGTGGAAGCGCCAGGAGTTGATGCGGGTGCGCCACAAGGTGCCCTCGATCAGATCTTGAGGGCCCCCGGAGCCGACGCCGATGGCGAAGTCGCGCTCCGAGTACTGGGCCTCGAGGAAGAAGTTGGAGCTCAACACGCCGTTGTAGTTGATGGCCTTGATCTCCTGCGGATCCTGGCGGTTGGGGCTCAGGCTGTCGAGGTCGATGAAGGTGAAGGAGCCGGCGTTCTGCGTGGTGCGGTCGATCTCGATGTAAGACCCCACCACGTTGTGGCGCTGCGTCGCCGCGAACGTCAGCTTGCCCTCGATACGCTGCTCTTCCTCGGCGTACGGATAGTCGAGGAGGAGCAGCGCCGGGGTCTGTCGGGTCTCGGACGAGGCGAGGTCCCGGCCGGCGCCGAAGAACCAGATGTGGTCTTTCCAGAAGGCGCCGCCGAGCGTCGCCTCGTAGGTCTCGTTGAGGGTGTCGTCGCGCTCCGGGCTGCCGCTGAACAGCGCGCCCTGTTCGCCGGCGCGGGCGATCCAATCGTCGTTGGAGAGCGACGAGCGGATCGAGCCCTCGATCTGGTTGCCGCCCGACTTGGTGATCACGTTGACCACGCCGCCGGTGAAGCGGCCGTACTCGGCCGACACCGACGACACCGTGGTGGTGGTCTCGGCGATCGCGTCCTCGATGAACAGCGGCAGCTCCTGGCCGCGGATGTTCTCGTTGATCGACACGCCGTTGACCAGGAAGAGGTTCTCGAACGACATGGCGCCCGAGATGGTGATCACCGGCGTTGCCTCGGTGCCGCCCGGGCCGGTGGCGGTGACGCCGGGCGCCATGAGCGCCGCGTCGTCGAGGTCGCGCTCGATCGCCAGCGACTCCATCTCGTCCTTGGTGTAGGTCGAGGAGCCGCTCGAGGTCCGCGAGATGGTCTCGAAGTTCGAAGTGACGACGATCGTCTCCTCGATCACCTCGGCCGGCCGCAGGGCGATGTTGGAGACCATGGTCTGCGCCGCCGACAGCTTGAGCTCGCGCGACGACTCGGTGAAGCCGTCGAGCTGGTAGGTCGCCTCGTAGATGCCGGGCGGCAGGAAGGGGATCTTGTAGTCCCCGTTGGCGCCGGTGTAGGTCGTCTTGGTGCCCTGCACGGACTCCGAGTTGGCCGACACCAGGACGCCGGGCAGCCCGACGCCGGAGTCGTCCGTCACGCGGCCCGTCAGGGTGGCGGAGGGGATCTGGGCGAAGGCCTGGGCCGCCAGCAGCATGCCGACGGCGAGGGCCGACCAGGTTGCCCAACGGTTCCTCTTCTGCATGTGATTCTCCTTTGTCGCGTCGCTCTTCAAAACGACAGTTTCCGAGCTTCCCAAGCTAGAACGCTGGCCGAAGACTCCGTACGAGGACGATCGGACGAGAATAGGCCGGGCGCGGCCCGAAGTCAATCCGCACCGGCCCCGCGTCTCGACGTCTGATCCAAAAATTTGGTTACCGGATCCAATTCCCTGATTCCGCGAGGCACTCCGGCCCTGCCGGCGGCCGGCCCCGTGGTAGCATCGCCGGGTGGATCCCTGGCGGACGACAGCGCACCTCGACCCGCGGCCGCGGCCGACGGCAACAGCCCAAGCCCTGTGTTCATCGGTATTTCGTACGCTCATCGCGGTGGGTGCGGTCGTCGCCCTGGCGCCTGGATGCAGGGATCCGGAAAGCACGGGCGTCGGCTCGCCGCGCGACCAGTCCGATTCCCTACGTTCGGCCACGTCAATCTCCTTCAAGGAACGTGCCAGCGAGCTCGGCCTCGATTTCGTCCACTTCAACGGCATGTCGGGCCGGCTCTTCCTGGACGAGATCACCTGCGGCGGCGGCGCCCTGCTCGACTACGACGACGACGGCGACCTCGACGTCTATCTGGTCCAGGGGCGCATGCTGGGGCCCGCGGCGATCGATCAGGCCCTCGTCGCCCCGCGCCATCCGTTGCCGTTGACCGACCGCCTGTACCGCAACGACCTCGAGGGCGGCGCCCCGCGCTTCACCGACGTCACCGCGGAAGCGGGCCTGGCGGCGGGAGGGCCCGCCGAGGCCGCGGGCTACGGCTGCGGCGTGGCCACCGGCGACTACGACAACGACGGCCGCATCGACCTGCTGGTGCTCAACCTGGGCGCCAACCAGCTCCTGCGCAACCAGGGACCGGACGAGCGCGGCCGCGTGACCTTCCGCGACGTGACCGCCGCGGCCAGCCCCGGCGAGGGCGGCCTGCGGGCGCCGCGCTCAAGCGTCGCGGCGTCGTTCTTCGACTACGACCGCGACGGCTGGCTCGACCTCTTCGTCGCCAACAACGTCACCTTCCGCCACCAGGACCCGCCGCCGTGCTACGACCAGACCGGCGCGCGGGAGTACTGCGGCCCGGGCGCCTATCCCTTCGAGCACGACCAGCTCCTGCGCAACCGCGGCCCGGGCGCCGACGGCACCGTCCGTTTCGAGGAGGTCACCGCGGCCGCCGGCATGACGGGCTCCTTCGGGCCCGCCCTCGGCGTCGTGACGGCCGACTTCGACGCCGACGGCTGGCCCGACGTCTACGTGGCCAACGACGGCGAGCCCAACTTCCTGTGGATCAACCGCCGCGACGGATCCTTCACCGAGGAGGGGCTGATGGCCGGCGCCGCGGTCGACGCCGCCGGCGTCGCTCAGGCGTCGATGGGGGTCGATGCCGGCGACGTCGACGGCGACGGCGACCTCGACCTCTTCATGACCCACCTCATCCGCGAGACCAATACCCTCTACCTGAACGACGGCAGCGGCCTGTTCGCCGACCGCACCCGGGGCAGCGGCCTCGGCCCGGAGAGCATCGTCTACACCTCGTTCGGCACCGGCTTCGTCGACTACGACAACGACGGCTGGCTCGACCTGCTGATCGTCAACGGCTCGGTGACGCGGCTGCCGGAGCTGGTGCGGCGCGGCGATCCCTTCCCCCTGCACCAACCCAACCAGCTCTTCCGCAACCTGGGGACGGTGGGCGGCGGCGTCCGCTTCGCCGAGGTCACGGCCGAGGCCGGCGGCGCTTTCGCGCTCTCCGAGGTCAGCCGCGGCGCCGCCTTCGGCGACGTCGACAACGACGGCGACGTCGACGTGCTGGTGGTCAACAACGCCGGTCCGGCGCGCCTGCTCGTCAACCAGGTCGGCCAGGCGCGCTCCTGGCTCGGCGTGCGCCTGGTCGGCGGCCGGCCGCCGCGCGACCAGCTCGGCGCCCGCGCCGCGGTGCTCGCCGGCGGCGCCCCCCGGCTGTGGCGGCGGGTGAGGACCGACGGCAGCTACAACTCGGCCCACGATCCGCGGGTGCTCTTCGGCCTCGGCGAGGGCCCGCGCGTCGACGGCGTGCGCGTCGTCTGGCCCGACGGCAGCGTCGAGGAATGGACCGGCGTGGCCGCCGGCCGCTATACGACTCTGGTCCAGGGCACGGGCACGACCCTCGAGCCGTCCACAGGTAGAATCGAGGGCCCGTGAACCTCGAATCCGTTCTCAGGAGACACGCATGGTCCGCCGAGCCCTGATCTTCCTGCTCCCCGCCAGCCTGCTCCTCGCCGGCCCGCTGCCCGCCGAGGAGGAGAAGCCCGCCGAGAAGAAGGACGAACAGCCCGCCCTCGAGGAGAAGCTGGCGACGACGCAGCACTCGCTGACGCTGGCCGGCGAGCGCGTCGACTACGCCGCCACCGCCGGCACGATGGTGATCCGGGACGCCGAGGGCAAGCCCCTGGCCTCGGTCTTCCACGTCGCCTACACCCGCGACGGCGTCGACGACCCGGCGACGCGTCCGGTGACCTTCAGCTTCAACGGCGGACCGGGCGCCGCGGCCCTGTGGGTCAACCTCGGCGCCTTCGGCCCCAAGAAGGTGCTGGCCGACGACGAGGGCATGCCCTACCCGCCGCCCGGCCGGCTCGTCGACAATCCCTACTCGGTGCTCGACGTCACCGACCTGGTCTTCATCGATCCGGTGGAGACGGGCCTCTCGCGCAAGGCGGCGGACGTCGACCGCAGCCGCTTCCACGGCCTCAAGGCGGACGTCGAGACGGTGGGCGAGGTCATCCGCCTGTGGGTGACCCGCAACGGCCGCTGGGCCTCGCCCAAGTTCATCGCCGGCGAGAGCTACGGCACCACCCGCGCCGCCGGCCTCGCCTTCTACCTGCAGGACGAGCTCGGCATGTACCTGAACGGCGTGGTGATGATCTCCACGGTGCTCAACTGGGGCAACCAGGACTTCCACGTCGGCAACGACCTGCCCTACCTCATCCACCTCCCGAGCTACGCCGCGGCCGCCTGGTACCACGGCAAGCTGGCCCCGGAGCTCTCGGGCGACCTGCGCGCCACCTTGGGCGAGGTCGAGCGCTTCGCCCTCGGCGACTACGCGCTGGCCCTGCACCAGGGCGCGGCCCTGCCCGCCGCCGACCGCCGCGCCGTCGCCGAGCGGGTGGGGCGCTACACCGGCCTGACGGCCGAGTTCGTCGAGCGCAACGATCTGCGGCTGGTGCTCCGGCGTTTCCTCAAGGAGCTCTTGCGCGAGGAGGGCAAGACCGTCGGGCGCCTCGACAGCCGCTTCACCGGCTACGACCGCGACTCGGCGGGCGAGTCGCCGGAATTCGACCCCTCGAGCGAAGCGGTGGCCGTGGGCTACGTGGCGCTGATGAACGACTACATCCGCCGCGAGCTGGAGTTCGAGACCGACCTCGTCTACCGTCCGCTCGCCTTCGAGGTCTTCCCCTGGAAGTGGGAGGACCACGAGAACCAGTTCGTCAACGTGGCCGAGGTGCTGCGCCAGGCGATGACGCGCAACCCCTTCCTCCACGTGCTCTTCACCAGCGGCTACTACGACTTCGCCACCCCGTACTTCGACACCGTCTACACGGTGAACCACCTCGGCCTGCCGGAAGAGCTGCGCGGCCACGTGTCCATCGCCTTCTACGAGGCCGGCCACATGATGTACATCCGCAAGCAGGACCACGCCAAGCTCAAGCGCGACGTGGCCGATTTCATCGCGCGGGCGACGCCGGCGCCGTAGCCGTCGTGGTGAAGAGCCTGAAGACCGCCGCCGCCGCCGTCGCGGCCCTCGTCGTCCTCGTCCTGGGGGCGCGGCTGGCCGGCTATCGGGTCGTGATCGAGCCCGTCGACGGCGAGGCGACCCGGACCGTGACCAGCTTCGACGCGGTCGCCCCGAGCGTCCTCGATCAGGACTTCGGCAGCGAGCCGGAAACCAGGAACGTGGTGATCCTGATCGGCGACGGCATGGGCTTCGGCCAGCTTCTCGGGGGCCGCGCGGCGGTCGCGGGCCTGAACGGACGGCTGTTCATGGAGCGGCTGCCGGTCACCGGCTGGCTGAGCACCCACTCCGCCCACGACGTCGGCACCGACTCCGCCGCCGGCGCCACGGCCCTGGCCGCGGGACACAAGACCTCTATCGGCCGTCTCGGCGTCACCGCCGACGGCCGGCCGGTGCGCTCCCTGATGGAGGCGGCCGCGGCCCGCGGAATGGCCACCGGGCTGATCACCGACAGCTACTTGTGGGACGCGACTCCCGCGGCCTTCGCCGTTCACGTGGAAACGCGGCGCGACCGCCGCCGCATCGCCGATCAGATGGCCGCTTCAGGTTTCGACCTGTTGCTCGGCGAAGAGTACTCCGGGTTGCTGGACGGCCCGGACGGGTCGCGGGTCATCGAGACCTTCCGGCGGGAGGGATACTCCCTCGTCCGCGACGCCCACGGCCTGAGCGCGGCGGACGAGGGCAGGATTCTCGGCCTCTTCGGCTCCGGCTCCGTCGCCGACCCCGGCCGGCCGCCGGAGCTCGAGGACCTGGTCGACTTCGCCCTCGCGCGACTTTCTCGGGAGAACGGCGGCTTCGTCCTCATGGTCGAGACCGAAGAGCCGGACACCGCGTCCCACGACGGCGACTTCGAGCGCATGGTCCGCGGCGTCGCCGCCCTCGACCGGGCGGTCGAGAGGGCCGTCGACTTCGCGCGCCGCGACCGTCACACCCTGGTGCTCGTGACCGCCGACCACGAGACCGGCGGGTTGGCCCTTATGGGCGGCGGCGAGGGCGAGCCGCTGCGAGTCCGCTGGTCGACCGGCGGGCACACCGGAAACCCGGTGCCGCTCCTCGCCTTCGGGCCGGGCGCCGAGCGATTGGGGGGAGTCCGTGACAACACGGAGGTGCCGCGGATCCTCGCGGGGATCCTGGGGCTCAGCCTCGAAGGCGCCGCGCCTGCGGCTCGTCAGGGATGGTCTAGCCCATGTTTGACATTTGACCGTCTAAATCCTTGAAAACAATAGTCCAAATTTTTGAATTGTCACTACATGAGGTCGGGATCCCCCACAGGAGGGGTTGTCGGTTCCAGGTCAGTGATCCCC